>Ga0335069_10012452_pt1 | contig 11961 bp, 7 predicted proteins | sample Lox_Sample_11_FD_206714 | JGI IMG/M metagenome (GOLD analysis project Ga0335069, IMG submission 206714) | Soil microbial communities from Loxahatchee National Wildlife Refuge, Florida, United States - Lox_Sample_1.1 | ecosystem: Environmental > Terrestrial > Soil > Wetlands | place: USA: Florida...
TCGGCCCCGTCGCGCATCGAGAGGTGGCCTTCGTTGGGCTGGATCAGGCGGGCTGAAGCCAAGGCGCGGATCAGGACCTTTTCGGCTTCGGTGACCTGGGCTTCGGCGGGAGCTTTGACCGCAGACGCCGAGCGTGTGCTGGCGGCATGGCGGAGTTCCTGACGGAGGACGGCGGAGTCAATCTGGAGTTTGTGGGCGATCTCCTGGGCCAGTTCGTCACGGATGATGCGGCTGGGGACCCGCTGGATGTGCGGCAAGAGATAGTTCACGGCTTTGTGCTTGCCTTCGGCGCTACGGACGGGGAACTGCGTGCGTGCACGCTCGATCAGGTAGTCGAAATATTTCTGAGAGTGACGCAGGGCGTCTTGGTACGCCTCGCGGCCTTTGCGGCGAATATAGAGGTCGGGGTCGAATCCCTGGTCGAGGGTGAGAACCTTAATATTGAATTCTTCTTGAACGAGGAGGCCGATCGTACGTTCCGCGGCTTTTGCGCCGGCGGTGTCAGGGTCGAAGTTCACGACTACATTCTTGCTGAAACGTCCGGCGAGCTTGGCTTGTAACTCGGTGAAGGCTGTGCCTGAGCTGGCGATTACATTGTGGAATCCCGCGGCGAAGACCGAGATGCAGTCCATCTGGCCTTCGACGAGGATGGCGTAGTCGAACTTCTTGATCCATTCTTTGGCAAGGTCGAGGTTGAAGAGGACTTTACTCTTTGAATAGATCGGCGTCTCAGGCGAGTTGAGATATTTCGGACCGGCCTTTTCGTCGGTGGAGAGGGTGCGTCCGGTGAAGGCGATGACTTTGCCAGCTTCGCTGGAGATGGGGAACATGACTCGGTTGCGGAATTTCGAGTAGAAAGAAGCCGTCGTCGGTCGTCGGTCTTCGGTCTTCGGCCCGGCTTCCGTCGTTGGTCGTTCGTCGTTGGTCGTTGGCCCTGGGTCGTCGCTCGGCGGTCGGCGGTCGTCAGCTTCGTGTGCAAGCCGAGAGCCGGGAGCCGAAGGCCGGTCTTCTTCCTGCTTCCACGAGAACAAGCCGCTTTCGCGGAGCACTTCTTCGCTGAATTCGTTCTTCAGGCGGTCACGAAGTAGGAAGCCGGAGTCCGGCGCGTAGCCTACGCGGAATTTCGCGATCATTTCGTCGGTGAGGCCGCGGCCGGCGAGGTATTCGCGGGCGCGGGCGCCTTCCGGGCGCCGGAGGCACTCCTGAAAGAACGCTACGGCGCGTTCGTGCACATCGAGTAGTTGGCCGCGGAGGCGCGCTTCTTTGGCCTCCCCGGGAGTTGAGTAACTCGCTTTCGGCAGCGGGATGCCTAGCTTCTGAGCGACCTGGCGGACTGCTTCTGGGAAGGTGATGTTCTCGATCTTCTGGACGAAGCTGAAGACGTCGCCGGAGATGCCGCATCCAAAGCAGTGATAGAACTGGCGTGTGGCGTGGACCGAGAACGATGGCGTCTTCTCCCCGTGGAAGGGACAGAGCCCGGCATAGTTCTGTGCGCCGGCCTTCTTCAGCTTGACGTAGTCGCCGATGATGCGGACGATGTCCGCCTGCTGCTTGACCGTGTACGCGAAGTCTCCGGGGTTCGACATCAGTTCTCAGTTCTCAGTTCTCAGTTCTCAGTTCTCAGTTCTCAGTTCTCAGTTCTCAGCCGTCAGCTATCAGCTTTCAGCTTTCAGCTTTCAGCTTGCGGTTCCGGCAACCTGCGTTGACAGAATTCTCCAGATGAATTGTGAGGCAGAAACGGTGCTGGGGAAAGACTGGATCGAGGTGCCGGTGTGGAGAAGCTGTGGGAAACACGGATTTGCATTTGAAATGCGTGGAAAATGTGAAGCTGTGAAGCTGCTCACAGACTCAAGGCACGAAGCGAGCCTACCATATACATCTCGGGGTGCGGTTGATCGATGAACGTGGACCGCTTACTCGTTTTCTCGATTTCAGTTCTCGCGTGCTTGTCTGGCGTTTTTGGCTTGGCCCAGAGTTCCGTTGATCCGAAACAACCCCAACTGGTCACGGTTCGGGACGGCACGGCGATCCATCTGCGTTTTGCGGAACGTGTCTGCAACGCCGTATCGGGTCTTCATGGGAGGGACATCGCCACCCGAAGAGGCGCGACCGTCCGCTTCGTTGTGACGCGCGATCTGCGCGTAGGCGACAAAGTCGTAGTCGCGCAGGGAGAAGTGGCGCAAGCTTCCGTGACGAAGGTCTGGACCCTGAAACCTTACCTCGAGATTCCTCCTTCCGTATTCCCTGGAGTCTTTCTCGAATTCGATTGGGTCACGACCGTCACCGGAGAGCGGGCCTGGTTGCGCGCAACCCGCAAGGGCCGAGCCAAAGCCTTCCCAACCTACATGTTGCTTACGCCGAGTGGCGCAGACGTCCGGGCCTGGCGGTGGAGCGAGATGTTGCACGAATGGGGAAACCAACCTCGCAGCCGTCTGCCTGCCGAGGAATTTGGGAATGTCTGCATCCCAAGTGGCGCTCGCATGGTGGCATATCTCGATGGCGACCTCAACTTATCGGGCACGGAACTTGCCGAGGCGCAAGATACCTTACCTATCCCGAACGAAGCGATCCTCTATGTTTTTCGCTTGCGAGCAAAGAAAGACGAAGCCGGCCCATCGCCGTCAGTATTTTGTAATCGAGTCGAAGTCGGTGGGCTCGCTCCTCAGCAAATGGCTATCACGAATCTCCCGCCGGGGAAGTACTCCTGCCGGATAGGGGACCAAGCTGCGATAGACATCAACGTGGAGGCTGGTCGGGAGTACTACGCTCAACTGCGTCGAAAAGGGCAGGACAAATGGACATTATCGCGGCTCGCGCCTGAAGACGGCGAAGACCTGAGCGCTGAAACCGCAGTTGTAGCGCCTGAGCCGACGGCCAGTTCCCAGCGATAGCACGTGTACTAACGGCACAGAATACGGCAGATCGTTGGAAGGTCGCAGGTCGTTTCAGGGGGAAGTGGCCATCGCGTTCCCCAGTTCTTGTCTGGCCTGGACGGCACCCCACCAGAGGAGGAAAAGTCCGAACAGGAGGCCGCCCAGGCCTGCAAGGTCGAACGCTACGGCTGTCAGGACACCCATTGTGCATGTGAAGAGCAGCGCTGGCAGGAGCGCGATCATAATTGCCAAACGCAGGTAGTTCCACAATTCCTGGCGATGCCGGTACCGGATCCATAAGACGATTGGGATAACCCAGACTGTAGCCCAGATTGCAATTCGAAAGAGCGATGGGACAAGCGATTCTGACTGGAACGACCAGCCCAACATAAAGTCGACTACGAAATATAGCCCGAATGAACCGGTGACCACTGCCAATGCTCTGCTGCGACGGAAACGATCACCTCGGCGTCCCGCTGCGACGCAAGCCAAGGATGCAGCGGCAACGCCCAAGGCCAACACATAAGCGCTTCGCCCCGCCTGGGCCAGAATTGCTTCCGATATACGATCCTTATTGGGCACCTGACGGGCGGTGACCCATTCGGCCCGTCCGACAAGAATCTCATAGCCTTTGCCCGGGAAATTACCGCAAGCGCTAGTTGTGATGTTCAGAAGCAGGCTGATGAGCAGCAGCACGCTCCCGCACAGCGTGGACCGCTTTGCAGAGAGCCATCGGACGCAGGCGTAGCCGATTGTTCCGGCCCAACGGAGCAATGCTCCTTGGGGCGCTGCATTTTCACCAGAAGGCAGAGTGTAGGCGAGGTATCTCTCGCTCGCCGCGGCTGCTGCAAACAGCAAGCACACGGAGATGAGCGCGATTACGGCCAAGATCATGTACTGTGCCGCGGACGATTCGTCCGAAGTCGAGGTCTGTCCTGAGGACGCAGCTAAGGAACGAACGAACACGAGTATGCAGTACGCAATGCTCAGAAGCACGGCCGCACGGACAAGAACTGACCAGCGCCGAAGGCAACTCCCCCGCTTCCTTATCCGAAAACCCAGGACGTCTGGGAAAAAGTAGAAATAGGCAACGAAGTAAAAAGTGGCCGTAAGAATAACGAATTCTCGGGAGAACAGCGCAGACGCGGCAAGGAACAGAATCGCCGGCGCGGCCAATACTGCGCGGCGCAATGCACCGATCCGGGCAACTTCGGAGGCACCCTCCAAACTTCCCTGATAAGAGGCAGCCAGATGAGTCTCAGGCACGGGTCCACGATAGGAGGCTGCTCTCTTTTGTCAGTGACCAGGATCACCTAAGGCACTGGGTTTATGAAACGTCATGGCCAGGCAACCGGTCGGGTCAGCCCAGGGAAAACGTCGATTGCGATGATGACTCGGGTGACGACGGGAATCACAATGCGAGGTGACCTCGATCATTGTGTTTTTGTCGTTTTCTATGCAGGGTGCGAGGCTGAGGAATCAACAAATGCAAAGGCGTGCAGTCTCGGCCGGGCTGTTTCTCTTCACTATAACGACATTGGCCATCGTGCTTATCAGATGCGGAGGAAGCTCCGAATGTGTGGGAGCGATTCCTGTGCCGAAGCTGAATTCGGTACAACCAACCACAATCAGTTCGCAGGCTCCGTCCACTACCATCTCGCTGTCGGGCAGCGGATTTGTCTTAACGTCCAGGGTCTTTCTGAATTCGTGGGCGGTCGCGGCCACTGTGCTTGACTCTCATCACATCACTGCGACGGTGACGCAGCAGCTATTGCTGGTGGCCGGTACCAGCAACGGCGTCGAGATTTGGGTAACCAATCCCGGTCAGCTTGGAGGCGGCTTTTTCGGCTGCGCTGACGGTGGAAGTTCCAAGGCTGTGTCCATAACCATAACGTAGTGCAGAATGGACAGTGTGAGTGTGCTGGCTTTGGCGGAAAAATTCAGGGCTCCGGATAACTGGGTAAGCGATCGTCACTCAGCTGCTGTTTGGATTTGCATGTTTGGGCCAGCGTTCTCCTGTGGGAGTTCGGACTAGCTCTGAACACCTTCCTTCACCTGAATCAAGAGCATTCGAAGTGGCGTTTTGGTTCTGAGCGCATGTGGCAGGAGCGGAGCCATGCGGATGAATGAGCCGGGCTTGACCTCGACCGTATTGTTGCCCAGATCGAACTCTCCTTGCCCTTCGAGTATGAAGATCAGGGCTGGTATCGGGACGGAATGGGTTTTCAATCCTTCCCCGGCCGCAAAGCCAAATAGCGTGATGTTGAACCGTTCATCTTTACGCAGAACGCGGCTGGTCATTCCATTCTCAGGAACGGCAAGTTCCGTCAGCAATTCGGGGACAAACGTGTAGTCATTCTCTGGCATAAGTCCTTCTTCTGTTGAATTGATTACTGCTGGAATGATTCGGCTCGCATCGCCGCTGCAGAAGATTGCTTCTCCCGCAGCGGCTTTGCACCGGGCTCGAGTTCAGTCGCCGGCGTGTACAACGCCTACTTCGCCGCGAGCGGATTCGGGCTCTTTCACGACGTTCGACTTCTCGAAGGAATGCCCCGTCACCAACCCGAGTACGAACCATCCCAGTACCATGGCGCCGAAGGCAAACAACGTGTCGCCGAACATTCTCATCCAGCGCAAACGAGTCAGGAGCGGAGTCTGCAGGAATTCAGCGGAGCGCGCATACCAGGTGCCGAATTCGACCGAGGCCCACGCCTGCATCAGTCCGACGGGCAGCATGCTTAGCACCACCATGCCCGCCAGACCGAGGTTAATCGACCAGAAGGCGATGGCGAGCGGACGTTCTTTCCACTGCAGCCCGGGCTTCAACGCGCGCAGGCAGAAGAGCATCAGCCCCAGACCGAGCATGCCGTAGACGCCGAATAGCGCGGTATGACCGTGTACAGGAGTGAGATTCAATCCCTGGACGTAGTAGAGGGAGATCGGTGGGTTGATCATGAAACCAAACAGGCCGGCGCCGACAAAATTCCAGAACGCCACCGCGACAAAGAAGTAAATGGGCCATTTGTAAGCGCTCACCCAAGGGCTGTCGGCTGTGCCACGCGACAGGCGAATGTTCTCCCAGGCTTCGAAGCCGACCAGTACCAGGGGCACGACTTCCAGCGCGCTGAAGACCGATCCCAGGGCGAGAACCGCGCTCGGAGCGCCGGTGAAGTAAAGATGATGGAAGGTTCCGATGATGCCCCCGGAGAGGAAGATCACGGTGGAGAACAGGACGGCGTGGGTCGCCGAGGAGATCGACAGCAGCTTCAGCCGCGTGAACAGGAATGCGATCACCACGGTAGCGAAGACTTCGAAGAAACCCTCGACCCAGAGGTGGACCACCCACCAGCGCCAGTATTCCGCCTGGATGAGTGGGCTCCGCTGCCCGTACATCAGGCCTGCGCCATAGAACACTGGAATGGCGATGCTCGCCACCAGGAACAGCATCAGCAACGAATGATTCTCATCACGCCGTGCGAGTGCCGGCTTCAGACCTCGCCACATGAGCCATAGCCAGAAGAGCAGTCCAACGAATAGCAGCCCTTGCCAGACTCGGCCGAGGTCCACGTACTCATATCCCTGCGATCCGAACCAGAACCAAAGATTCCCAAGTTTTTGCTGAATTCCCAGCCACTCGCCGGCTAAGGAGCCAACAACGACGGCGACCAACGCGATGAAAAGTGCGTTTACGCCGATGCGCTGGCCCTTAGGCTCGATGCCGCTTACAGCGGGAGCGATGTAGAGGCCGGTTGCAAGCCAAGACGTCGCGATCCAGAAAAGGCCGATCTGCAAGTGCCAGGTTCGAGCTACCGAATACGGCAACCACTTCGCCAATGGAATTCCGTAGAACCCTCCACCTTCTACACCGTAGTGAGCCACAATCGCCCCAAGCGCAACCTGCACCACCCAGAGCGCCGCGACCACGAAGAAATACTTCACGGTGGCTTTTTGCGACGGAGTTGGCCTGAGGCCCAGCAGCGGATCCTGGTGCGGCATGATTCCAGAGGAAGCGGGGTGCTGCTGCGAGCCGAAGTACCACACCATTCCACCGACGCCGGCGAGGAGCAGCACGAAGCTGACAACGCTCCAAACAACCGTGGCTCCGGTCGGGCGATTACCGATGAGTTCTTCATGCGGCCAATTCTGGGTATAGGTGACCTCTTCTCCGGGCCGGTTGGTGCTGGCGGCCCAGGCGGTCCACCAGAAAAACGCCGCCATCTGATGCTGCTTAGTGGGATCGGTGAGGGCTCCGGCAGGGATCGCGTATTCGTTGCGACCATCTCCATAGACATCGGCGTAATACTTCGCGAGTTCGTCGAATGCCTTGGCGCGTTCCTGGTCGAGCACAATGGTGTCTGTAGCGCGGTCATAGGTGTTGCGCCGAGTCAGTTCCGTCAAGCGCCCTTGCAGCGCGGCACGGGACTCGGCCGGCAGAGCGGCGTAGTCCGCGGCACCCTGCTCGCGAGCCCAGTCGTTGAGAACGATCTCTGATTGACGGTGCAGGTAGTCGGCACTCCAGTCAGGAGCGACGTAGGCGCCGTGTCCCCAGATGGTGCCGATTTCCTGGCCACCGGTGGATTGCCAGACATTCTGGCCATCGCGGATGGTTTCGCCTGTGAAGAGAAGCTGGCCATCAGCAGTCACAACTTTGGAAGGAATCGGTGGGCCGCTGTTGATGGCTTTGTAGCCGACGGTCCCAAGCACGGCAAATGACGCAACCACGACGATTCCCAGCGCAATCCAAAGCTTCTTGTAGGGCATTAAGAGTCCTCCGTTTAATTGCTCGGTCTTTCCTGCGGCAGCATCGCCTGCGTGCAGCGGTGCAAAGATGACGGCACCCATCCAACTTAAAAGTGCGCATCGGATACAGCGATGACTTTTGTCACGCGCGAACCCCGGTTGGCTTTCTCGCGATCTATTCGCAATTCATCTGCCGCACGGAAGCAGCTGAAATGCATGGAAATGGCTGGTTAAGAAGGCAAGGCGCCCACAGGCGGGCACCGCGATGAAACAGGGTGACCGCATTCGGACTTTCGCGATGCGAGAACTACGCGCCCGGTAAGGCGGGGTGCGCTGGAGAGCCTTATCGCCGCGGCGTGCGCAATTTGTTAGTTGGCATTCGCGGCCGTCAGCCGCGGTGTGCTCAGTTGGCTACAATAGTCGGCGTGGCGGAGGCGAAGAATAACTCTGACGAGATCCTAAAGCGGGTTCCGATTTTTTCGGGACTCGACCCGGCTGAACTCAGTTTCCTGGCGCAACGTACGGCTCAGCGGCGATTCGGGGCAGGCGAAACAGTCTTTACGGAAGGAGATCCGTGCACCGGGCTTTATGTCGTCGCAGCCGGACACGTGCGGATCTTTAAGAGTTCCGCTGTGGGACGCGAGCATGTTCTCGCTATTGAGGGTCCGGGCAGCTCTGTGGCGGAACTTCCCGTATTTGACGGCGGGAGTTATCCTGCATCGGTTTCAGCCGTCGACGATGCCACACTTCTGTTCGTTAGCAAGCAGGATTTCCGGGCGCTTTGCCTGGAGCATCCTCAGGTCGCGTTGAAAGTATTGCGCGTCGTTGGAGCGCGGCTGCGGCGGCTCGTGGGGATCATTGAGGAACTCTCGTTTACCACCGTGCGGCATCGGTTGGCGGCATTCCTGTTGAGGCTGGCGAAAACTTCCGCAACGCACTCTGAGAGCGTGCTCGAGCTGACCTTGCCCGCGAACAATCAGGAACTGGCGTCACAGATCGGCACCGTGCGCGAACTCATCTCAAGAAACCTGTCGCGTTTTCAAGCGGAAGGGATGATCAAGATCGAGGGGCGCCATGTCTGGATCACCGATAGGAAGGCACTTGAAGCGGAACTGGAATCGGCAGAATAGGCGCTGGACTGGAAAAAACGACGGCAGCGCCGAGAGCTCAGAAGCTCAGGTGTCCAAAGCAGCGTCAAAGGGCACGAATGGCATCCACGGGTTCGACACGCGTCGCCTTGAGCGCGGGAAAAAAGCATGCAGAGATTGCCGCGAAGGCCAGCAACACCGTGACGGTAACCATCGTGAGCGGGTCGGTCGGACTGATCCCGTAGAGCAGGCCGGCAATGAAGCGTGTCAAGGCAAGCGCCAATAAGAGCCCGAAAAACAGTCCGACCGCTGCGAGTCGCAATCCCGTATAGAGCACAAGGCGCAGCACGTTGGAGCGCGAGGCACCAAGCGCAACACGGACGCCGATCTCGTGCGTGCGAAGCTGGGTGCGATAGGCTACGACAGCGTAGATGCCCATCACCGCCAGCACGAGAGCGATGATGGCGAAGGCCCCCGCGACGGTGCTCTGCATGACGGCGAAGGAGCCCGAGACCTGAACCGTTTCCCGCAGCGAGCGGATATCGGAAACGGGAAGCTGAGCATCGACTTGATGGATTGCGTCCTCGAGGGTGGGAACCATGGTGGTTGGATTGCCCTTGGTCCGGAGCATCACCGTTGTCTCATACGAGGTCTGGAAATAGCTCAGATAAACCATCGGTTCCGGGCGCTCGTTTATAAACTGGTGCTTGGAATTCCGCACAACGCCGATCACCCTGAAGAGTTGGCCCCCTATGCGGAGCCGGTGCCCGATCGGATCAGCCCCGGGGAAATAGTGGGCCGCTGCAGTCTGATCGACGATGACAACGCGGGGCGCGGTTTCGCTGTCATCGTGAGTAAAATCACGGCCCGCGAGAATAGGGATTCCCATGGCAGAAAAGAATCCCGGGGTCACATCGGCACGTCTCACCTCATGCGACTCATGCAACTGAGGAAGATAGTTTTCGGGATAGACGTCGGCGCTTCTGCCATTAAAACTGAGCGGCAACCAGTCGGTAAGCGCGGCGTTTTCGACTCCCGGCAGCGTCGAAACGCGATCGAGAATCTTGTGCTGCATGGCATTTTGTTCGCTGGGTGAATAGCCGGCAATTCCCAGACCAACGGAAGCGGTGAGCACATGATCCTGCTCGAAGCCCGGGTCGGCGTTGTTCACATTCCTGAGCGTGCGCAGCAGCAGACCGGACGAGACGAGCAAAGCAAGGGAGAGAGTGATCTGGGTCACGACGAGCCCGCTTAGCATGAGCCGATTATGCCCACCGCCGGAGAGGGTGATTGACTCATCTTTGAGCACTTCCGCGGCGTTGGTACGGGAAGAACGCCACGCAGGCAAGGCGCCACAGATGGCGCTGGCCAGGATCGCGAGCAGCAGGATGCCGAAAACAACGTTGAGATCGACGCTGCCGTTGACCACGATGGGATTCTGGTTCGGCGGGACGAAGTCGCCCAGGCGCTTTGCTGTCCACGAGGTGACGAGGAGCGCTACGGCGCCACCGGCGAGCGAAACGATGAGGCCTTCGAAGATCATCTGGCGCATGAGCTGAATTCTTCCGGCGCCGAGCGATTGGCGGATGGCGATTTCACGCCCCCGCGACACGAACCGGACGAGCGCAAGCGTGGCAACGTTGGCGCAGGTAAGCAGAAGAACAAATCCGGCAATCGCAAGCAAAATGGGAAGGAACATGGCCAGGTATACATTGGCGCCAAATGGTGAGCGCCACATGGGATCGAGGGTGATGGTATTGACGCCGGGATGCTGATTGGGGAATTCGGCGACAAGCTGGTGCATGATCTTCTCAAGATCTGCGGTGGCGCGCTGGCGGCTGACTCCTCGCTTTAGGCGGCCGAGCACATTGAGGTAGGTCGCGCTACGATCCGTCATGTGGGGTCTGTCTGTGCCAAGCGGGTCGAGTGCCAGCCAGGCATCCTGCCGAACACCGGGCATGGCAGCGATGAATCCTTGCGGCGCAATGCCGATCACGGTGACAGGGTGGCGAGCAAGTTCGATGGACTTGCCGATGATCGCGGGATCGGCAGCAAACCGCGTCTGCCACAGCGAATAACTCAGCACAACGTAGGGAACGCCACCCTCGCGCGCCTCTTCCTCGGGCAGAAAGAACCGGCCGAGCGCCGGCCTGATGTTTAGTACATCGAAGTAGTTCGAGCTTACGTTGGCCACGTAGATGCGCTCGGGAGTATCGGCGCCCGTAAGCGTCAACCAGTCGTGATGGTAGGCCAGCAACCCGGTAAAAGTCTGATTTCGCTCCCGCAAATCGCGATAGTCGGAATACGAAAACGGTGTGGGGGGCGTTATGCTCCACTGTCCCCGCATCACGCTGACAAGGTCTGCCGTATCTTTTGCTGCCGGAATCGGATGCAGCATGGTGCCGTTGATCCAACTGAAGATGGTGCTGTTCGCGCTGATGCCGAGGGCCAGCATCAAAATGGCGATAACGGTGAATCCGGGGCTCTTACGAAGCTGCCGCAATGCATAGCGGACATCATCGAGCAGTCCAGCCATACAACGCCTTCTTTCTAACTGATGTTATGCCTCATTCAAGGCATCTGGCCTGCCAAAACCGATTCTTGCGTAAGCTCAATTCCTGGATGCACATACGATCAAACGACAGGTGCGACAAAGCGATCGTCGTGTGCGGATATGAAACCGGTTGTCCGCATTCGCACACCCGAAGATCTGCGGAGCAGGTCACCATATCGAGGACTCTAAGTGAGAGTCTGGGGAAACGGTGTGCGTGCAGTCACAAAACCTGTTTTCTTTAGTTTGCGGAGAGAGTGACAACCATGTAGTGGTCGATTTGTCCCAGCGTGAACTCGGCGACTGTTCCGTGCAAAGCGAGGCCTGTGAACTGCGGACGGGCCGTATCCGGGGAAAGAACTTTCAACTCCCAGCCGCTTAGGTCCTGCAGTAGTCCACTCAAATCCACTCTGACTTTTATATTCTCAGCGGGGGCCTGATCGTAGTTGAGCAGGTGAAGGATGAAGGTGCGGCCGTCGGGCTTCCGAGTCAAGTGGCCGAGCACGTAGCCGCGTGGCTCCAGGGTCACGCGGGCGCCTGCCGCGGCAGCCTCCGCACGGGCCGCGAGTCTCTGCTCCGACTTTCCGGCCTTGATGATGACGCCGCCTCGGGTGGTGAACGCCGCGAGTCGCGCTTCTTGCTGGGGGGTGAGCTTGCGCAAGTCAGACGGCATCACCAGCACCTTGAACCGTTCCAGTGGGGATCCCTT
>Ga0335069_10012453_pt1 | contig 11961 bp, 10 predicted proteins | sample Lox_Sample_11_FD_206714 | JGI IMG/M metagenome (GOLD analysis project Ga0335069, IMG submission 206714) | Soil microbial communities from Loxahatchee National Wildlife Refuge, Florida, United States - Lox_Sample_1.1 | ecosystem: Environmental > Terrestrial > Soil > Wetlands | place: USA...
GAGGGATAGGTACGCGTTTCTGAGCGGATCACTCCAGCTCTTTTTCACCGCTGCGGCGGCTTCGTCAAGCTTCTCATTGGCGCGGTCGGCGGCTTTCCGCACCTTCTTCTTTTCGCGCAGCCATTTCGTTACCGACCAGGTCATGGCTTCAGTCATCAGTTCCTTGGCTTGTTGAACTTCTGCAATCGTTCGCATATGAGTCCCGTACCCGAATTGCCGCAACCACTTCCCCCAGCACTGGGGATTGCAGAGTTATTAAACGATTCCTTCCGCAACCTTGCGCGTGAGCGCAATCACCACAGCGGTTGACGCGGCGCACAGCCGCCACCAGGCGGCAGCGAAACACTAGCTTTTGCTGCGGGACAGCAACGGAGGGGGAGAAACATGTCAAATCACGGCAAACGCAGTCAGGAGTCTCCGCTTGCAATCCTTGCTGAGCTGGCGGTGGAAGGAACCTCGAGCCTCGTCGAGGCACAACGAACGCTTCTCGGTCTAGCCCAGCAGGAAAACGAAATCATTCTCAACGGAGTCAAGCAGCGCGTTGACGCAATCGTGCCCGCAGCTGCAATGACAGATCTCGTGCGGCGTAGTTTGGAGGCCCTTCTCGGAATGCAGCAGGAACTCCTCACGACTACCAGCCGGCAGAGTCTGCAGTGGATAGAAGCTGAAAGGTCCGGAAAAGGCGGCCGCGCCACACGAGTAGTAGAGTTTGCACGCGAGGGAATAGAGGCGTTTGCGCGGGCGCAGAACAACTTACTCCAGGCCATAGCGCAGGAATCCGCAAGGGCCACCGGCGGAAGACGCGAGGAATCATCGGCCGGTCCAAAGGTGGCGCTGCGAGATTTAGCCCGCGAGGCAAGCGCCGCTTTCATCGAGGCTCAGAAGCGGCTGCTCGACGTCATGGGACAACAGATGACTGTGAACCTTGATGCGTCCGGCCGAGCTTTGGAACTGATCTCTCCATCAAAATTGTTTCCAATTGCGAACCGGACTGGCGACAGCGTGCGGGAGTTCCTCGAATCGGAAAAGTCTCTCTTTGAAGCCTTGATCAAGCCGGCAAAAAAGATATCCCGGCCGCGATCAAAGCGGCGCGCGAGGAGCCGGGCAAAGACTGCGGCCGTTCGAGTTTGACCTGATCGCAGACGGTGCTCATTGCATGGCGGTCGAGGTCGAGGTCGGACTCAGGTAACGGTTCAGAAGAGTCTTCTCCCATTGAATCCACAACCTTCCCGGGAATAGGATTGCGCTGCATTGCAGCGCAATCCAATCCCGGTTCATGAGAGGCGAGCGGTAGCCTGAACGGTTCGCAAACCAGTGTTGTGCCACCCTGCGAGCGAGCGCGAGGCCCATCGCCGCGTCCGATCCTCCAACATCGCCGAGAATACCTTCCAGCGTAAACATCACCTTTGACAGCATGATCAGCGATGACGGGAACCGTATGCCTTTGAGCGCAACCCGTTCGAGCAGCCTCATTGCGTCCGCGCCATTGGGAATTCGATTTGTCGGCAGTTCCTCGATGAACTGCTCAACGACGTTACGGATCGTTCGACCCCTGGCAGAAACGATACGGATTGGTCGATCACTTAAAGCCATGATCTGGTTTGTGACGGCAACAGCATCCCGCAATGTGACCATGAAGAAAAACAGCGCCAAATGACGCCGCTGTTCCCGGCCTAGCCGCTCGCGCAGGGCCCAGTCGATAATTGTGAGCCGACGGCTTTCAATGTCATAGAGCAGATTCCCGGCATGGGGGTCGCCATGGAACACCGCATTGTCGGCTGCCGCCAGGAGCGGAACCGCAATCAATCCTTCTATGAGTTGCTCCGACAGCTTACGACGACCAGACAACGGCAGGCGCAGGGCTGCGTTGGTGACTTTCAGCCCCTGCTCTTCGCTGAGGGCGGTGATGTTTCGCGTCGACAGACGCGGAATGAGACGCGGCACGCCAATTCCGGGGAGTTTCTCATAAAGTTTCCGCACCTCCAACAAAGTCTTCTGTTCGCGGGGAAAATTGACCTCAAACTGCAGCAGCCTTCTCACTTTACGGAACGTGTCGGGAATCAGGCGTGAGGGGAAGCCGTATTGATGGTGTACATCGCCGAAGTACTGTGCGAGTCCCTGCAGGTAATTCATATCCTCGTCGAAATATTTGGGGATGTGCGGCTTGAGCACTTTGAAAACGCCCCGCTCGCGGCGGCTCGTTTCAGGGTTGTTCCAGGTGAAGCGAAGGACTGCGCTCACGCTTGCTTCCGAGAGGATTGTGGGCGCGATTCTAACGTCGAATTTTCGAAGGTCGGGTCCCAGTTGTTGCTGAATGATGGCCCTCATCTCTTCCGCTTGAACGTCACGGATGCCGTTTTCGAGGCGAGACAGAGCCTTGCGGAGTGCGGGGCGGAGGTGCTGGTTGCGCGCGATGACTTGCCCAAGTTTTTGCAGTCCTGGTACTCGAGCAATCAGACGGAGCAACCGGGTCTCAGGGGACGTTTTCGGTGGAAGTTCGATCTGCTCCAGGATTTTGGGGGCCAGGCGCTGAGCCGATAGCTTGGCGACGACGAACATCATGGCGTCCCGAACCGGTGGCCGCCACTTGGCGTAGGAATCGGGAACCAGGGCCCCGACCGGAACAATTTCGTCGACGATCCATCGCGCCATCGCGTCGCGCATGGAATTTCCCATAGGGCTCTCGAGTCCAGCTTGGATACGCTGGATCTTCTCCTCAGCCGTTGCTTCAGCCGGGAAAAAGCTTCCGAGCAGAGTACGCAACTGATCGGAAGAAAGGTTGGCCGGGCTGGTTGGGATCCCAATGGCGTTCGGCATGACAAGCCGCCGTTTGAACTATCGTTCTGTAGACTCAATTGCGCAGTGACCAGCATCACGGAACGATCAGCGCTGTGTGAGATAGTTGGTGCGAAGTCTTGAAGACGTGTCCTCCATGAATGAAATGTATTCCGCGATGTCGGTTCGTCGGCGCTACGAGGTGTGGTTTATCCGAATGGGGCTTGCGGACGGGAGTGGGGCGTGGTGGTTTCGATACCTCCTGATGAATCCGAGCCGAGGCGGTTGTGCGGGGGATACACATGGGGCGCCGGTCCAGGTTTGGGCCACATGGTTTCCGCGTGGAGAAAAGCCACAGACGTTCATCCAGGGCTACACTCTGGACCTTCTACACACGAGTCGCAGGAAATCGGTTCCGTTCCACCTGGAGGTCGACCGCAACAGGATCGACGAAATCGCCTGCTGCGGGAAACTGGAAGTAGACGGTCACAGCATCTCCTGGAATCTGCAATATGAGTCAACGTTTCGAGCTACCCTGAGCGACAAGGGGTGGATTGGATTCTCGCGGACTCCTCATTCGGACGCCGTATTTTCTGGCGAAGTCGTACTGGATGGCCGCCGGTTTTCTGGCCAGCCGCTCGGGTTCGGAGTGCAAGGGCATAATTGCGGATACCGTCATCGCAACTTCTGGACCTGGAGCCACGCCTATTTTTCAGAGAAGGGAAAACACCCCAGCACATTGGAAACTCTGACCTACGAAATGCCATTGGGACTCGTCTTTCGAAAGGCGGTTTTTTACCACAGTGGTCAGGTTTTTTTATTCCGGAACCTGAAGGAACGCGAACGCAACCGAGAGAGCATGCATTGGTCATTTGAATGCCAGAACAAGGGTGGCGTTGGTCTGGAAGCCTTCATCGATGGGAGCGGCCCGAGCATCCATCGCCTCCCCTACCTGAAGACAGACTGTGGGGGACGGTTCGAAGTCTCGAATAACAGCCTTGCCTCAGCCATGATCGTCATCCAAAAGCCGGGCGGCCAGAGTGAGCGACTGTACACCTCGAATGGGGCCGTTCTGGAAATGGTTGGCTGATCTTCTAATTGCGAGCGTCGGCGAGTCGCTCGGCAATGACCGCGTAAACCGCAGGATTGAAGGCCATTCCGATGTGCGTTCCCGGTACTTCGACATCCACTTTCGAATTCCCTGTGATGCAGTAATGCCAGTCAACTATCCCGTCCGACCGTGTGTACAGGGCAGTCTCGACCATGCCAGCAGGAATCTCGCGCCGCAAAGAATCCACAAAGCTGCAAGTGCAGCGGCCGGTATAGCAATCAGGCAGCACCCCAGCGCCATGCTCCTGCAAGATCCGAAGGCGCACCGCCTCGGCCGCATGAAGGACCGAACGATTCGCAACAGTTCCGCGAATGGGGGCGGCCAGAGTAATGACAGAGGCTATGTCCTTTGATCGCTGGCCCGCGACTGAGCGCGCGATCACCCCTCCCAGGCTGTGACCAATTAGATGAAGCTTGCGTCCCGTTTCCTTTAGCGCGGTATCAATCGTGTCATCAAGACGTCGCTGAATGAGTAGATTGGGGCATTCGGCGTTCAGCCCGATCCCTGAAAAATACGGCCGATAGCCGATGCGTGCCAGCCAGGCGTGCATCTCCGCCAGGTACGAATCGGTTCCAAGAAATCCCGGAATGATGACCACGCCCGAGCCATCGCCGCGCGAAACGCCCAGTCCGTAGTAGACGGGACTGGCATGGAGCAGCAGAATCTCGGCTCCAATCAGGGCTTCGGTCCAAAGGTGAGTCTCTGTGGCGAGATGATCTTGTACAGCGGCCTTTCCCTTGCCTGTGGCTGGGCGGCGTGTGGAAGTTTTTCTTGCTTGAGCCCGCAATCTGTTTTTGAACCCCGAGTCGCGTTGTAACGGACGGCAGTATACCGCGGATCGCTCCTCCGACAACAACGACTTAGCTCACGACTTCCGCCGTTTCGAACTCGTTTTGCGCTTCGCGGATTTCTTTAAGGCGGCTTCCAATTCTGCCACCCGTTGCCGCAAGCTTTCCAACTCCGATTCCTCGGGTGACGGGTTTTGAGACGCTGTGCCCAGGAATCTTTTCATCATATCGACGGGGGACAGAATCGCCGTTTGGACCTCACTGAGTCGATCCTGCACCGTGTCCTGCAACTTCTGGAACGTATCGAAAGCTGATTTCAGATACCACATCAGGAATTCCTGGCGGACCTCGTCAGAGGCCATAATTAACTGCCGAAGCAATTCCAATGGAAGACCCGTAGGCTTTCCCTTCGCGTCCTCGGTGATGATCTGGGTCAGAATGACCCGGGTCAGATCGTGCCCGCTCTTGGCGTCTACGACGCGAACTTCTTTTCCTGAACGTACGAGCGTGGCCAGATCTTCAAGATTGACGTAGCGGCTGCCTGCCGTGTCATACAGGCGTCGATTGCCATATTTCTTAATGAGAACAGGCTCAGTTTTCATGACTACTACAGGGTGATGCTGCTATGCACAATAGTCGACTCTCATATTGACATAAATGAACCACTGGAGTACAGTTCATACAAATGCTGCGATGCAGCATAGGAGGTATTTTCATATGCCAATGGCGGAAAAGCATGATCCTCCCCGGGCCCATGCAAAGGATTCATCCGTATTTTCGGTTTTGTCTGGATGGGCACAACAGGGAGCACAGACCCTCTTCGCAACTCAGAGAATCGTGATCGATTTGGCAATGCGGCAGAACGCCAGTGTTATACATGCCGTGCGCCAGCAACTATCAGATCCCCATCACTCACCCACCGCTGTTTTGAGCGAGGTGGCCAGTGAAGGTGTGAACAACTTCATCGCTGGGCAAAAGGTCCTGCTTGAACTTGGCAAGGAACAAAATGAACTGCTTATGGCGGGGGTGAAACAGCAGGTGGCCGACTGGCCGCTGGCCGAGGGCATGGCTGACCTTATCCGTCGCAGCGTCGATACCTTCATCAACCTGCAGGAAGAGTACCTGCAAGCTGCCAGCAAACAGACTCACAACTGGCTGGACGCGACCAAGGCCGGGAAGCCCTATCAGTCGGAGCCAATGCTGCAACTGGTCCGCGACAACATGGAGAGCTTCGTGAAGGCGCAGAAGCAATTTCTAGACGTAATTGCGGAGGAGACGTCCCGGGCTACCAGCGGCAAACACGCAAAAGGGGCGGCCAAAAAGGTTAAAGCGGGAGAACTCCAGGAGTTAGCGCGCCAGGCTACGGACTCCCTGATGGAAGCCCAGAAACGGTTGCTTGAAGTGGTCGGTAAACAGATGAATGCCAATGTAAAGACGGCTGGCAAGACCATGGAATTGTTGCGGCCGTTCCCATTGCTACCCCTAAACGAAATTACGCGGGAAGCAGTAAAGAGCTATGTGGAAGCCCAGAAGGCCTTGATGGACGTGATGATGAGACAGTCCCCAATGGCAAAAACCAAACCAGAGCGCAACGTTCGTCGGCCGGCGAAACGGGTGAAAGAACCTGTGGCTGCCGCTTAGAAATACTTCCCTCCGTAGGTTAATGGAGGGGCCAACGCTCGAGATTCCTACTCGGCGTTGGCCCTTCTCGCTTAATCCCGGAGTAAGTGGGGCACAAGAATGAGGCGAACTCGTCAGCGGCCAGCTTTAGACTTGCGGGGTTGCCTGTCCCCGTCACGCGTCCCGGAGTAAAGAAAGTCTTCAATCTCGTCAATCCTCTCCTCCGCGTCGCGGTATCCGATGTCGATGAGTTCCCGCGTAAAGTTCGAAGTAAATAGCAAGTAGCTCATCAGATCAGAACTCGATGCAAAATCCCGTCCCAAGCTGTTTACGAAATACTGAATCAGGTACGGCATATCCTTCCGATGTTCGCCGGCTAAATCGGACAAGTTGACCGAAGGCGTGATCACGAACGTCTCTATCGGTCTTATGCGCGAATCCTCGTCCAGATCGGGTTGAACGATGTGTCCGCTATCGAGCAAGTGATTCAGTCGCTCGAGGTGTTCAATGTCGGTAGCGAGATGATCCAGGAACATCACATTGAACAGCACTCCCATTACTTGCGACAGAGAGGGATTCCGTCCCCCGTCGGAAATCTCAAGCCGCTCCTTGGCTTCACAGCGGACTCCAATGACGAAGACTTTTTCCGCGCCCAACCGGATCACCGGGCTGAGCGGCTGTTGGAGTCGAACACATCCATCTCCAAAGAAGGCGGAGCCCTGCGGAGTCTTAAGTCGTACGGGTTCAAACAGCAACGGGATGGCTGCCGAGGCGCAGATGTGATCTACCGTGATCTTTGTCGGAACCGTGACGACTCTGATGCGGTGCCAGAGGGCGTGCCCCTTGGCTCCCTGGATGAACAGGTAACTGCTGCCTGAGTTGTAATTCGTTGCGGAAATAGCCAGAGCATGAAGATGGCCGCGTTTAATGTTCTGCTGGATGCGATCGCAATCGAGATGCCTGCTCAGGAAGTGCCGCAATGGGGTCGCATCCAGCAGGGAGCGCGCATTTCCACCACCGAGAATGGCTCCGAAGGAGAGATCGAGAATCCAGGTGAGGGAGTTATGGGCCTGGGACACGAAGTCGCAATGAAAAATGTCAGACGGTTTCAGGTGGGACCAGATGTTCGCCAGGAGTGTAGTGACATTGGCGAGGTCATCGCACCCGGCCGCGACGGCACACCCGTTGATCGCACCCGCTGAAGCCCCGCCTACGAGGGGGAAGGGGTTGCGTTTTCGGACCCGCTCGAGCTCCCCAACACGCTTAAGAACGCCAGCCTGGTAAGCTCCTCGCGCTCCCCCTCCGGTCATCACCAAGCCGATAGCGTCTTTCATCCGGACTAAGCTTCCTGGAATCGGATCGCGTTCTTTGTACATCGAGGATGCCCCTGTTGACAGTGATGACGCGCACTGCCTGCCGGGCAGCGGGCACTCCGGCCGTGAAATGGTGATTACGGTCACACGGCGACGTGATACTCATTGCTGTCGAGTTCCGGGGAAGGCGTTCTACTTTGGGAACGAGGTTCTGGCATGCCACTCGCCACAAGTGACAGCGAGATCTATGGGGTCGTGTTAACGCGCTTACGAGAGTCGCACGACCTTTCTGCGTACGAATCTATAGAGCGGCTGGTGCAAACAGGAGAAGCCGTTGGGCTCGATGCTAAAGCGCTTATTGGGATGCTCGATCGCGGAACTACTCTCGACGAACTGTTGAAACTTATCCAATCCAGGCTGGACTGTTTGGAAGAAGCAGCATAGCGCCGCGCCTTTGCACAAACTGTGTTTCGCGATCCCAGAACTCCGGCCCAAAATGAATTGCGAGGAAGCATGATCGCGACCGATCCTGGAGAACGGGTAGAGCCCAAGCCCAAGGCCGAAGGATTGAGCGAACAACGTATCGCTTACCTGGAAGGCTTGGTGAAGCGGGCCCACACCGCCGCGGCAGTCTTCACCCAGTACACGCAAGAAGACGTAGACGAAATCGTCAAACCCATGGTGCTGGCAGGGCTGGAGAACGCCCAGCACCTCGCGCGTCTAGCCGTCGAAGAGACGCGCCTGGGAGTCATGGAAGACAAGGTCATCAAGAACATGGTGGCCAGCGAGTTCGTCTACAACTACGTGAAAGACAAAAAGACGGTGGGTGTTATCCGGCATATTCCCGGCCGTAACCTGGTTGAGATCGCCGAACCCATCGGGGTTCTGTTTTCACTCACTCCCATCACGAATCCTACCTCCACCGTGCTTTTCAAATGCATCATGGCTGCGAAAACGCGGAATGCTGTTGTATTTAGCCCTCATCCGAAGGCATGGAGATGCTCCGCTGAGGCAGTGAGGATCATGTACGAAACCGCCGTGAAAGACGGGGCGCCCGAAGGAGTTTTCGGATGTGTGGAGTCTTCGACGCTGGCCGACAATGCGTACCTGATGAAGCACGATCAGGTGGGACTGATAGATGCCACGGGAGGACCAGGGGTGGTGAAGGCGGCTTACAGCTCGGGTAAACCAGCATTAGGAGTGGGAGCAGGGAACACTCCTGTTTACCTGGAGAAGACCGCTGATCTAAAGACTGCCGTAGTTGACATCATCATTTCCAAGACCTTCGATAACGGAACAATTTGCGCCTCGGAGCAGACCGTCGTTATTGACGACGAGATCTATGACCAGGTGCTGAAGAAATTCGAGGAACTTGGGGCCCACATCTGCGATGAACGAGAAACGGAAATTTTGGGGCGAGCTGTCATCAACCCACAAACCGGATGCATGCAGCCTTTGGCGGTCGGTCAGAGAGCCATCGACATAGCCCGTTTTGTAGGGCTCTCGGTGCAACCCGCAACAAAGCTGCTGGTAGCGCCGATCAAGGGTATTGGCCCAGACCATCCGCTTTCCGTGGAGAAGTTGTTCCCCGTCCTCGCGGTCTATCGGGCGAAATCGCGCGAGGAGGCTCTTAAGGTCTGCGTGGATGTGAACCACGCCGGCGGGTTAGGCCACACAGCAGTAGTTTTCTCCCGGGATGAACAGGTCATCCGGCGTTTTGGTGAAGTAATCAACGCCGGAAGGATCATCGTGAACTCCCCCGGGTCGATCGGCGCTCTGGGGGCTGTGTACAACGACCTTGTTCCAACGTTTTCTTTTGGGTGCGGAACCGGGGGAGGAAACAGCACAACAGACAACGTCAATATCTATCACTACCTGAATATCAAGCGCCTCGCTCAAAGGACGCAAAATCATATGTGGTTCCGAGTTCCCAACCAGATTTACTTCAACAGAAACGCGGTAGAGAATCTGCGCCAGTTTCCCTCCCGTTGCACGATCCTGGTCACAAATGCCGGCATGGAGCAGATTGGGCATGTAGACATCGTGCGCCGCTTCATCGGCACCAAAACTCACTTGCACGTCCTGGTAATTCCTGACGCGGAACCGGAAGTCAAAGTCATTAACCAGGGCGTGGAAGCTCTGAACCTCTACAAGGCAGACCAGATCATCGCGCTTGGGGGAGGTTCGGTGATCGACGCCGCGAAGATCATGAAGCTGAAGTACGAATCTCCGGAAGCAGATCTCGAGTACTTGGCTGCTCCGTTTCTCGATCTCCGCAAAAGGGTGGTCGAATATCCCAACCAAAGAAGCAACCGGGCCCAATTGATTGCCATTCCCACCACGAGCGGTACGGGAAGTGAAGTTACACCGTTCGCGGTCTTATTGGACAAAGACAAGGGGAGAAAAGTAACACTGGCTGACTACTCGCTGAGCCCGGACGTCGCGATCGTGGATCCGCAATTCGTGATGTCCATGCCAAAGTCGCTCACCGCCGACACCGGAATCGACTGCTTGACTCACGCGCTCGAGGCTGGGGTTTCAAGCTATGCGTCCCCCTACACGGACTCCAACGCAATGCAGGCCATCCGACTCGTCTTTCGATATCTGCCCATCGCATACGAGAACCCACACGATGAAGAGGCACGCTGCATGATGCACAATGCGGCTTGCATCGCCGCCATGGCTTTCTCCAATGCCTCCGTTGGAGTGAACCACGCCCTCGCGCACGCGTTCGGCGCTATGTTCGGAGTGCCCCACGGACGAGCTAATGCGCTGATGCTACCCCACGTCATCGCTTACAACGCTGCTGTGCCGACAAAGTTCATGCCTTCCCCTTACACACAGGGTTACACCGCACACAAGAAATATGCGACCGTCGCCGATCTGTTGGGACTGGGGGGAACCACAGTGGACGAAAAAGTCGAAAGGCTAATCGAGGCCGTTAAAAACCTCCTTGACCGTTTGGGATTTCCCCGTTCGATTGCTGAACTAGGGATCTCGCGGCACGACTTCGAAAAAGCGCTGCCCCAGATGGTGAACACCGCGTTTGCCGATCCTTCCTGGCGATCGAACCCCCGCATGCCTTTGATGACCGAACTGGCAGGGCTCTTCCAGCAGGCCTATGAAGGAAGAGCGGTCGAGAAGGCAGGTCTGGCGCTGGTGAAGTGAGTTAGAACGGAGGACATTGTGCCGGCTGCAATTCCGTTGAAGATCTCTGAAGCCAGTGTTGCGTCAAATCTCCAGGAAGTGAAGGCGAAACTACAAGGCTCGGACCGCCAGATCGCAATCGACTTCAGCTCAGTGTCGCGGATCGACGCGCATGCAGTCCGCGAGTTGAAGGAAATCGCGCTCTTCGCGGAAGAACGAGAGGTAACCGTGCATATCCACGGCGCCAATGTAGAGGTCTACAAAGTGCTGAAGCTGCTGGCGCTTACATCTCGGTTTACCTTTTCGGGATGATCGATCGAACGACGAAAAAACTGAGGAGAACTCGTGGAAAACGCGGACCAGAGCGACCGGCTTACTTGGGGAGACACCGTTTTCCTCCATCTCGAACGTGAGGGCATGCCGCTTAACGTGGCTAGCGTGTGCACATTTGAGGGGCAAATCTCGTTCGCGGACTGCGTGCGCTTCGTCGAGTCCAAGCTACCCCTGATCCCACGATATCTAAAGCGAGTTGTGTCCGCTCCCCTGGGTCTGGGGCTTCCCAGTTGGGAGTACGATCCGGAGTTTGTTCTTAAACGCCACCTCCGCACGATCACCCTTAAGAACGGTACTCAAGAGGAGTTGAAGACGCTGGCAGGCAAGCTCTTCAGCACGGTGATGGATCGACAGCACCCTCTGTGGGATATGACCCTCGTTCGCGGTTTGAAGGGGAATCGAACGGCGATCATTTTCCGGCTGCATCATTGTCTTGCCGACGGCATTGCGGGCGTTGGAATCATGAATCTTTTGCTCGACTCGAACCCTGAGGCCCCATTGTTGCCGAGGAAGAAAGTGCACCTGCGGATTCCAAAGCCCCACGATCCGCTCACATCGATCACTACCGGGTTTGTGGATTCCTATTCCGATTTTGTCCGGCGCTTGCTCTCCGCGATGACTGACCTGTTGAGCATGGCGCAGCGTGTCGGAGAAAATGGGTCAAGCCGTGCCGGCGGAGAGACCTCAAAGTTCTTTCCCGAAATCACCGCGTTCACGCAGCGCTTGCGTTTCAACGTCCTTTATCGCGGTCCCCAGAAATTTGTGTGGACCGAAATTCCGTTAGCTGACGTAAAGGCGATTCGTCACAAATGCAAGACCAGCGTCAATGATGTCATTCTGACGATCGTGACTGCGGCCATTCGCAAGTACTGCG
>Ga0335069_10012454_pt1 | contig 11961 bp, 10 predicted proteins | sample Lox_Sample_11_FD_206714 | JGI IMG/M metagenome (GOLD analysis project Ga0335069, IMG submission 206714) | Soil microbial communities from Loxahatchee National Wildlife Refuge, Florida, United States - Lox_Sample_1.1 | ecosystem: Environmental > Terrestrial > Soil > Wetlands | place: USA...
ATTGGCGATTATTTGCACCTCAGCGTGAATGCGCGCGCGGCCGTTTCCCGCGCCGATCAGGTGATGCGCCAACATCAACTGGACCCGGGCACGTTCCATGGCGTGGCGGAGTTCCGCAACAACACAGATGATATCGTCAACGAATACTTGCGCAGGCGCATGCCGATTTCCGAGATCAACGGCATCTATGAAAAGAAAGTTCCCGGAGCGCTTTGGCTGGTGCGCTATTTCCGCGATGCTCAACCTGAGGAGTTTGCGGTCGTCCTCCGTCCCGACGGCACGCTGCATTCGTTCCGGCACAAATTGGCGGAGGCAGCAAAGGGCGAGAACCTCTCCAAAGAAGAGGCGCAGGCGATCGCCGAAAACTTCCTGAGTGACCAGAAGCAGATCGATCTCAGCGGCTGGAAACTGGTGGAAGCCAATTCCGAAAAGCGGCCGCACCGCACGGATCACACCCTGACCTGGCAGCAACTCGCTCCTCTCGATCCCGAAAAATCCGGCGCCGCTGATTCCGCGGACCACGCCTACGAACGCATGGATGTGCAAGTGCTCGGCGACGAGCCCGCGAATTACCGAACCTATATCAAAATCCCCGAAGATTTCCGGCGCAAACAAGAGGAAAAATCTCTGACCACGATCTTGTTCTTCATTGGTAAGTGGGTCCTCTTCATTGCTCTCTTCGTGGCCGTGCTCGTTTTTTACTTCAAAAACATGCGCTCTCAGCCGGCGGGCACCGTCCCGTGGCGGTGCATGTTTTTTTGGAGCACTTTCGGCTTCGCGGGCTTTCTCGCAAGTTTCCTCCTGGGCAAAGGGATTCCCGCTCTCCTGGCCAACTACCAGACGGCTATCCCTCTGCGGATTTTCCTGGCCACCAGCCTCGTCCTCACTTTTCTCGGAGCGGTCTTTATCCTCGGCGCGCTGGCTTTTCTGTTCGGTCTGGCGTGGTCGTTCGGGGCCAGAGCCTTTGGCGCCGAGCGCATCCCCACGTGGTTCGGCATGCCTCGGGATTACTATCGCGACGCTTTCTGGATCGCCGCCGGAGGCACGGCCCTCCTAGTCGGGTTGTACCGGTTGCTGGGAGCGGGGAACGCAGCGTGGCCTACGTTGCATCGCGGTTTCCCGGCGAGCTTCGGCGAGAATTTCGATGCCTTGTATCCGGCCGCTGCCGTAATCGGTGGTGCCGTGGAGAGGGCTCTATTTCTGATGGGAACATTTGCCCTGGCGGCTTCGTTCCTTGGAGCGGAGTTACGCGTGCGCTGGCTGCGCCTGGTCCTGTTTTTTGCCCTGGCCGCCGCCATGGTCTCCGATTGGGGAAGTGCTGCCGACTTTCTGAAGCAATTCCTGGGGTCGGCACTCGTGCTGGGCCTGGTGACTTTTGGCATCCGGCGCGTTGCGCGGTTTAACTTGCTGGGTTGCTTCCTGGTGGCGGCCAGCCTGGCGCTTCTCCGGGGCGCTGCAGAGTTCCTGCCCCAGGCCGATACCTTTTACCGCACCCAGGCGTATGTCATTTTGGGGACTCTGGTGCTGCTTCTGGGCTGGCCGTTGGTGGCTTGGCGAACGGCTTCGGTGAACAACCCTAACGCCTGAAGGAGTGTCCAGAAGATACAACCCGGCGATTTCCGGCATCCAATGGGGGAAGAATCGCCGCTTGCGTGGGTCTGGGTCCCGTACCGGTGCTCACAAAAAGAGGCGAGAGACGTCCAATTTGCCTATATGGCGTGCAGCGCGCGTTGATGCGTTCGCTGAATCTATAACGTCTCTTGAATCAGTAAGTTAGTTAAGCCTGCAGAAAGATAAGCGATGCCTCTACCCCGTTTGGCCTTTGCATTAGCGGACGAAAGCGGCCAGTCGAGTTCCTCGAACGCGGCCCTGGCCTCGGGGACCACTTTGAACCAACTGGAAGAGCGTGCCCTTGTCCAAGAGGCTCAGGCCGGCAACCGGCTGGCTTTCGAAGAGCTCGTGCGGCGCTACGACCGGGACGTCCTGCGCCTGGCCCTGAACCTGATGAAACGCACCGAGGACGCCCGGGACGTTTACCAGGAAGCTTTCCTCAAGGTTTACCGCAATCTCCACCGCTTCCGCTTTGAATGCAGCTTCTATACCTGGCTCTATCGCATTGTTACGAATGTTTGCCTGGATCACCTGCGCCGCCGCCAGGCGCGCCCCGAGGATCAGGCACCGGAGCTGCATCCCGCCCACTACGAGGAAGGCATCACGGATTTCTTTGAGCGCCAAAAGGAACAGCGGCCCTCCGCCGATCCCGAGCGCCACCTGATGGGTCAGGAAATTCAGAAGCGGCTGGCCAACGCGATGGAGTGTCTCTCTCCTCGCGAGCGCGTCGTTTTTGAAATGAAGCACTATCAAGGGCTCAAGTTGCGCGCCATTGGCGACGCTTTGGGCACCAGTGAAGAGACCGTCAAGAATTCGCTGTTCCGCGCGACCCGGAAACTCCGCAGCCAATTGGGAGAACTCCGATGAACCCCGCGGATTGGCAAAACGCTTGCGAACAAGTCGCGCCGCTGCTGGTTTTCTACACCTGCGGGGAAGCCGACGAGAAAGAAGCCGCGCTGATCGAGCAGCATCTTGCCGTATGCGCTGCGTGCAGAGCGCAACTTGCCGAAGAAAAAAATTTCCAGAGCCTGCTGGCTTCGCAGCCACAGGATGCGGACCGCCTGGACGCCACCGGCCTACTGCTTTCGCAGTGCCGCAGCGAATTGGCCGAAAATCTGGACGATATCGTGCGGCCTCCGGTGCTGGAGAAAACGCCGGTGTTCAGCGCGTTCCGCCGCTGGATGGCGCTGCGGCCCGTGTGGAGCGGCGCAGCACTCGTATTTGTGGGAGCTCTGGCCGGCGTGCAGGCGACGCAATGGTATTCCGCCCGCCAGAACGCGAATCCCCTCGATCTGGCGATGGATGTGCGGCCGGGGCCGCATATTTCCGACGATCAACTCGCCAAGATGGCCGTCGCTGGGATTAATTTCATGCCCGCCACGGGCGCAGGCACGCAAAACGTGCGCGTGCAATTGAACGCCGAGCAGCCCATGGAAATAACCGGGAGCATCGCCAATCCCGATGTGAAGCGCGTGGTGATGTACATGGTGAAAAACGGCGACCGCTTCGATCCAGGCATGCGGCTGGATTGCCTGGATGCCCTGAAAGAAGCCGCTAAGGATTCCGAGGTGCAGGATGCGCTGCTCGCCGCGGCGCGCAAGGATTCGAACCCTGCCGTGCGCCTGAAGGCATTGGAGGCTTTGCGCGATTCCACTTCAGATGACGCCGTGCGCGAAGCGCTGCTGGATACCCTGAAGCACGACACCAATCCGGGCGTCCGCGTGGAAGCCGTGAATTTGCTGGTTGGCTCACTGGAAAAATCCGATGTGATGAGAGAGGCGGCCGTGGAGTCCGGCTTGCCGTCTGTATCGGGCAACAATGTGGTGCCGGCCAGCGTCGGCCCGGAAGAACAGGATGCGTCGCTGAATTCGGTTATTCGCGAACTGGAAGTTCTCCAGCACCGTGATCCAAGCCGCTACGTGCGGCTGCGGAGCGCCGCGGCTCTACGGCAGCTCAGCGCGCGCGCCGATCAGTAAATTGGTTGGCGATCGGAATTTGATGGACGTGAACGGCTTCACCGCCAATTCGAGAAGGTTTCGGCTTCGCGCGATGGCCGCTGGCGCCGGCGCGGTTCTTTCCCTGTCCTTGTGCCTGGTTCTCTCTCCGCGTTCCGCTGCGGAAAATGTTCCGCCGCATTCCTCCACGCAACGCTCCGGCGAACTTCAGGTGGGAGACGCGCGTACGTTCTCTCTGACCGCAGACATGGGCTCCGTCCATATCCTTCCGCAACCTACGAATGCTTCCGGCACGATCCGCTACACGGTGCATCTGGAAACGGACGCGCAAGAGCCGGTTTCGCAATTCCTGTTCGACCACTTCCTTTTGAATTCCCACAACGCCAATGGAATCGTCTTACTGAACGGTTTCCTGAGCCGGCCCAGAGGAGTCGCCGCGAGAAACGCGCAATTCTGGGTGCAGTATACGGTTTATGTGCCCATGAATCTCTCCGTGGAAGTACACACGGGCGCAGGTGACATCGAAACGGGAGACATCGGCGGGCATGCTCTGCTGGTGACCGAAGGCGGCAACATTACGACTGGGCGAATCGGCTTTTATAAGCGCGCCTCTGCCGCGGCCAACGGGCCTGTCGCGAAGGTTGACACCGAAGGCGGACACATCACGGTTCTGGACGTCGAGGGCGACATTGACGCCTACACGGCCGGCGGTTTCATCCAGGCTCGTAATATCGAAGGAAATGCCAAGCTGCACTCCGGTGGAGGGCACATTCGTGCCGCGCGTATCAAAGGCACCGCACAACTGCAAACCGACGGAGGCAATATAACCGTTGGAGAAGCCGGCACGCTCGCTGGCGTGCGAACGGGTGGCGGCCAGATCGATTTCGGCGAGGTGCACGGCTCGGTCCATGCGGAGACGGGCGGTGGCGGCGTGCGCGTTATGTACGTCTCAGGCCCCATGGAAGTGGAAACGAGCGGCGGAGGTATCTGCCTGACGCGCGTTTCAAACGTGGTTCGCGCCGCGACGGGCAATGGCAACATAACCGCATGGATCACGCCCGATTCCGGCGATTCGTCGCATCCCGCGCGATTGCCGGGTCCTTCCCAACTCGCCTCCGGCACGGGAGACATCGTGGTGTTTCTGCCGCGCAATCTGGCGGCCACCATTGACGCCAGCGTGGAGAACGGCGGACCAGACCGGATTGAGGCTGATCCGGCACTCGGGTTGAATATGCAGCCATACGACGGCGGGCCGATGCATGCGGCGGGCTCGTTGAATGGCGGAGGCGCGGTGCTGAGACTCCGCAGCGTGAGCGGCAGGATCCGCCTGCAGTACGTAGACGAGCAAATGGCATTGCGCAAGAGCCTGCTGGAGGAACAAAAGCAGCGCCTGGCTGAGAAGCTGAGCCTCACGACCCTCACCGGCCTCGCCGGGTTCGAGGAACCCAAGCCCAGCGCGAACGCTGCGGCCGCAGAGCCGGCGGACGGCGCCGCGCCTTGCACCGGCGGATCGGACTGGTGGGATAGCTGGAAGAACCGTTTGCAAGCGACGTTCTTTGGGGGCATCAGCGAAGACCCGGAGGAGTTCAAGAAACTCCTCGTCGTTTCCCCGCCGCCGGATTATCCGCCGATGGCGCGCCGCGCCGGAATCCAGGGTATGGTGGTGTTGCAGGTGCGTGCGAAAACGGATGGGACTCTCACGGTGGAAAAAGTCTTGGAGGGAGAGCCGGCGCTGGTGGATGCAGCGCGCGCGGCCGTGCAACAATGGCGCGCAACTCCCCTCGATGTATGCGGCAAGAAGGTGGACGTGATCACGACGTTGGCGTTTAACTTCCAGCTCCACTAGGTGGCAAGGTGGGGCCGGACGCTTCGGATTTGGTGGTCGTACCTGGGGAAGTTGTTCGAATTGTCCGCGAAGGAGGCTGTATGAAGGCTCGCTCCGCATTCCTTTCGATTGGTCTGATGCTTCTGGCCGCATCCGTTCTGAGTGTTCCCGCCAGCTTCGGGGTAACGCGCGAATTTGCGCAAACCTATCACCTGAAGCCCGATGGGACTCTGGAACTGAGCAACATCAATGGCACCGTGCGTATCGAAGGCTGGGACAAGGATGAAGTGGAAGTGCGCGCGGTCAAAACCACTCCGGACAAGGAGTCGAAGCTCGACCTCGTCTCCATTGACGTGAACTCCACGCCGGACAATCTTTCTATCTCCACGCGATACCCGCAAGAGGAGGGCGTCGAGGTGGCCGTGGAATACACCGTGCATGTGCCGCGGCACACGCTGCTGAAGCACATCAACACCGTGAACGGAACCTTGCGCGTGAAGGATCTCGACTCGCTCGGCGATCTTCACACCGTCAATGGCAACATTGAGGTTTACGAAAGCAGCGGCGATCTGCATGCGCGCACGACGAACGGAAATGTGTACGTCGAACTGAAACATCCGTCGGTTGCGCACGGAACTCAGGCCGAAACCACCAATGGCTCTGTGCTGCTGGCGATCCCCGCCGATTCGCAGGCGGATCTGGAAGCCCGCTGCATGAACGGCAGTTTCTCGACCGATCTCCCCTTCGTGATGGAAGGCGCGATTCAGCCGCGCGTGTTGCACGGCCGGCTGGGCAAGGGTGGCTCTCCCATCAAACTCGGCACCGTCAACGGCGCGATCCGCGTTGTGGCCCTGCGGTCGACCATTTAGCTTCTCCTGCGTCTAAATCAGAAAAGGAGAAGAACGAACCATGAATCACCGAAGCATGTGGACCATCCTCGGCCTGAGCGCCATGGGCATCGCGCTTGTCGCTCTGCCAGGCTCCTCCAGGCAAAAGCAAGATCCGGCGAATCCGGCAGAAACTAAACCGGACTGCGCCGAAGAAAATCTGGTCGTTGAACCGCAGCCGCGCGCAGAATTTGCGGAACAGCTCCAGTTGTTGCGCGATCGTGTCGCAACGCTGACCAGCGAACTCCAGGAAGGCAACCCGAAGGTAAAAGTCTACAACGACCTGAAGGACGTGGACGACGATGAAGATCTTCAGGTCTTCGTGGGTTCGGGCGGCTGGCTTGGGGTCGGCGTTTCCGAAGTTTCCACAGACACGATGAAGGAATTGAAGCTCCCCGAGGAGCGAGGCGCGGTGTTGGGAAAAATCGTTCCAGATAGCCCCGCCGCAAAAGCCGGATTGAAGGAAAAAGATGTGGTGCTGGAAATCAATGGGCAGCGCGTGGAAGGCACGGAACAATTCCGGCGCATGATTCGCGAAATCCCGCCCGGCCGTACGGCAAATCTAACGGTCTGGCGTGATGGGCGCACACAAAACGTGAAGGTGACCATTGGCAAGCAGGAGATGGGAAATTTGAAGGCATTCTCCGTCAATCCGAAGGAGCTTACGTTCAAGATGCCTGAATTGCCCGCGATGCCGGATCTCTCCGGCTTGGATCATCTTCGGACGTTTACCTTCGTCTCTCCGGACCATCCGCTACTCGGTATCGACGCCGAGAGCCTCGAGGGCGATTTTGGACATTACTTCGGCGCGCCGGAAGGGGAGGGCGTGCTGGTCCGCAACGTATTCAGCGATTCACCAGCTGCGAAGGCCGGGCTCAAGGTAGGAGACGTGATCACCAGCATGAACGGCGAACGCATTCGCAGCGCCAGCGAATTGCGCGAAAAGCTGCTGGCCAAGCGCGACGAAAAATCCATCAAGCTCGGCGTTCTCCGCAACAAGGCCGAACTTAGCTTGTCGGTGGAATTGCCACAGCGCAAGGAGCAGGAAGAAAATTTCTTCTCCGACCGCACCAACATCTGATTTTTCCCTGCAGACACATGAACCCGGTTCACAGATTTTGTGAACCGGGTCTCCCTTTCAGGCAAGCTCTCTCCGCGTACGTGGAGATTTGCAGTTCTTCATCCGCCTTGGCCGTATTTGCGCATCAATCGAATGGGCCGCCGTAGCATCTCCAGGATCCGCGAACCCTTCTGCCCTTCGCTCCAATCATCTTCCGTGGTCGAAAAGGACAGCCGGAAGAGATACCCGGTTCCACCATATCCCCCGCCGCTCATCTTCCAGCGAAACATGGCCCGTTGAAACAAGGGTGGCGGTGTGTATCCGGCGTACGGCAGCCACACTCCGATCTGCCTCACCAGGTTCTTCGCGGTTTTGTCCGCAGTCACAGCACGAGCCATTTCCGCTGGCACTGGCACGCCGAGCAAAGTCTCGCTGAGCAGCAGGGCGACTCGAAGCATGCGTTCGGCTCCCGCATCCTCGGCTGCGTTTCGAGCGCGCTTCCAATCCAACTCGGGATGACGCATCACAATGGCAACCACGTCGGCCGACCACATCAGGCGTTCCCAGAAGTGCTTTGCGCCGTGGATACAGTTCAGGACCAATTCATCTTCCAGGCTGAGCGTGGGAATCGGCTTTCCATCCAGCGATACCTGACGCTGGCGCGCAAACAGATCATCGACACGCATCGGGCGCGGGTAGTAACGGAACGTTTTCTCCGTATGCAGTTCGATCATCTGGCGCGTGCCGGGCCGCGAGAAAAGATATTCTCCGGGAATTCTCCCCGCCTGGATCGCTGCTTCTGGGACATCGGCCTCGAATCCGAGCGCCGTCATGATCTGAGACGCCGGAAGAATTGCTTCGTGGCGTACCAGAAGATCAAGGTCCACGTAACTTCGAATGGCGGGATCTCCATAGGCAAGCACCGAAACCAGCGGTCCCTTCACCAGCAAGGACTCGATGCCCGCTCTTCCAAAATGTTCAAGAATGCGAAACAACTCCGCCGTCATACTCAGGCTGAACAAATGCTGCGCCCGCATCCGGCCTTGCAACTTTTCGCGCGCCTCTGGCGGCACCCCGGCAAATCCCGTTTCTTTCAGGCGTGCGGCCACAACACCCAGGACGCGGTGACCCTCCGCGAGTTCAAGCAAAAGGTCCCAGTCGAGATTGGCCATTAGGGAGCAAAGCGTAGCGGCGGAAAGCGGCAGAGGCGAGGCGCAGGCACAGAGAAACTTCCACTCTTTATCCAGGGGTTTAGCGGCCAGTGGAGAGGTGTTTGTCAGAGGCGGCTCCGACGCGTGATTAGAAGCAGTGTACACCTGCGTTCACGCAGCCGGGACTGCAACTCCCTTTCTTTCCCGAATCGCGCCCGATTTTCACACCGTCACCAGAACTTCTTAACGGCGGGCAGGCTCGGGAGAGCTTTTCGTTGTGGAAAGAAAAGCCTCGGCATCGCGGCGGATCAGGTCGCAAAGCTCACCGATCTTTTCCGGCTGTGCATGAGGCACAATGCGGCACACCTGGACGCGGTCCACCAGCCGGCAAAGTGTGTCAAACTCCGCGGCGCGCTGTTCGCTGCCGATGACCCAGTTCATATACGTGTTGCGCACCAGGTCGAGCACAGCTTCTCGGGGAGAAAGCCTCTCAATGCGTGGCGCGGTTGAATCGTTGGTGCGCGGCGCAAACACATAGATCAGCGCCACGGGCAGCTTTTGACGGGCAAACGTTGCCCGTTGCCCGTCCAGGGCCAGATAACGCTTCTCCCAGCCAGTGGTGATGAATGGCAGGGCTTCCTCGCTGCCCAGCAACATCTGCACGCTTTCCGGCCACAAGCACACGCACGGGTAGCCCGGAACCGCCAGGAATCCCTCCCCCTCCTCTTGCAAAGGAACGATGTCCTCGGCAATAACCGGGAGGCCTCTCAAGGCAAACGCTGCCGCGGTGGTCGATTTTCCGAGGCCGGCCTCGCCACAGAGGCTAATCGCGCGCCCCTGCACTTCGATCGCGCTCGAATGAAGGCAAGTGATGTGGCGCCGGCGAAGCAGAAAGCCCATCACCGGCCCAAGGAAATAGAAGGCGAACTCCTCCGGGGCCATGGGAGGCCTATAAGTTCCCCAAAGCCGTCTACCCGCTCCATCAGTCACAAACCGCACACCATCTGAGTACGCAAGCTCGAAGCCCTGCTCGTCGCCGAGCTGCGTCAGGACAAAGGCTGGCTCGGCATCCTCAACAGGCTCTTCCGGCCCTGGACGTCGCCGGATGATTTTCTTGGGGAGGCCTACAAGAGCAGTGACCCATGGCGGTTCGGGTCCGTCCTCAAACTGCAAATCAATGTTGCCTGCGTGGGATGGAACACACTGCAACGCCTCAATGCGGCTCGAGCACTCTACCTCAAGACCGTAAGCGAGATAGCAATGACTCACGAGGCGATATTCAATACTTTAGGAGAAGTGGGGCTGGTCACTATCCTGTGTTGCGTTTCCGTAGCGCCTTGCCACCGTCTTTTTTCCCGATCAAGCCTTTGGTTTTGGTCATCTCAGCGAGATTGCCATAAACATGCAGCTTCGGTGGCTCATACGGCTTTTTTGTAAGTCGTTCTGACGGCTGCGTCATTCAGGCCCCTCACGTAGCACTTTACTGAATCGCTCTCTCGTTTTCACAATGGCTTTAAGCCAGTCGGCGAGGGCAAGTGGGTAAAGATTTTCCCACGACAACAAACCCTTGGAATTTTCTAAAGTTGCGAGCCAGGACTTCCATTCTACAAATTCTTCCAGCCGTTTGGGCGGATTTTTCGTCACTTGGGGTCGCCACGCGGCCTTTTGCTGACAGGCTTGCAGGGGATCGGCTACCAGCGGAGTTTTCTTCCGCTGAAGGATTTCCACAGGCAGCATCCCGCTCATAGCTCGCCGGATAAGTTCCTTGTGCATGCACCAGGGTACTGGTGGCAGCCGTAGCAGAAATTGCAGAAGCCGGACGTCGAGAAAGGGCGCGCGCGATTCCAGGAGAATCCCGGTCCAGCCCGCATCTTCTTCCTCCAGCACACTGCCCCAAAAACCGGAGTGCAAGCCCAGGTAGGCCTGCGGGTGCACTGGGTGTACGGGAAGCGTCCTTGCCCGCTCCGCCTTCCCGCCAGGGTCCGCGGTGCGTCTGGCAAACTCTGGATTGAGCCAGGCGGGCATTTCCGTTAGTGCGGGGGTGTCCAAAAACAACGTCCGCAGACGGGTTCGAAAGCCTCCGCGCAGGGCCGGAAGTTGGCGATGAGCGGCAGTGTAGGCTCCGAAGCTGTGCGCAATCTCTTTCCAATTGCCCTGACGCCAAAGGTATTTCAGATACGGCCATGCCTGCCCATCGAGAACATTGTCTCCGCCGTCACCGGAAACGACGACTCGTGAGTGCGCGGAGATTCTGCGGCATAGGCGGAGGGCACGGCTGAAGAAAAATTCGGCAGTCGGCTCCGGCGTAAGAACGGTGTGTTTCATCGTCCGGCAGGATCTGGTCGTCTTCCAGCACTTCGTGGCTCAGGCCCAGATACTGGGCCGTCCGCGCTGCGTACTCCGGTTCAGGATCCTCCAGCAGTGGCCGCCAACTGACCGTGAAGGCCTTCAACTCCCCGGCCTGGAGCCGCTCTGGAGCAACACGGGCAGCCGTGGCGCAGACCGACGCCGAATCCAAGCCACCACTCAAATAAAAAGCCACGCGGCCTTGCGGCAGCCGATCGGAAGTCGTACGTTTCAGAAGGCTTCGGAAATCTTCCAGGTATTCCTCGGGGCGTTTCAGGAGAAGCGGTTCTTCGATAGGCAATTGCAAGAAGCGCTGAATTTCCAGTTTTCCTTCGGAGAACCGCAGGCTGTGGCCAGACAGCAGGCGGCGTGCCGCGCGCCACACGGTATGTTCCGGGTCGCTGCTTTGGCCTTCGAGAAGAAAATCACGGATAAAGAATTCGTCCAGGTCGCCGGAAATTTCCGGAACCAGCCGAAGAGCCTGCAGCGTGTTGGAGAAACAAAACACGCCCGGTCCTTGTGCACAAAAGAAAGGCCGGGCGCCGGAGAAATCACGGGCGCAATAAAGAGACTGGCGGTCCGCGTCCCACAGCCCGAACGAAAAATCCCCCCGGATCCTCTGCAAGGATTCCTCGCCCCAGAGGTTCCAGCACTGCAAAAAGAGCTCTTCGTCGGAAGTATCCGCGTTGGTCAGCAGCCCATTTTCACGGAGTCCGGCCGTAAGTTCGCCTCTCGCATCGAGACGCACCTCGCCCACCAGCCAATAGCGCCCGCCCGGTCCCACTGGCTGGGCATGCGACTGATGTGGCGTTCCGGTATTCAGAAACGTGAAAACAAATCCCGCGTTCGCTTTTTTCCATTTGTGCGTACCGTCGGGCCCGCGGAACTCCAGGGCGCGGCCCACCCGATCGAGGAGCGCCTGCTCGACCGCTGCTCCATCGCTGCGGATGATCCCAAAAAATCCGCTCATGATTGCTCCGCGGGTGGCTCGGAGAATTCCTTTTCGAAAGCCGCATAGTGCACGTGTGCAGCCTCCGGTTGGTTGATCGCTTCACCTGCGTATTCCACCCAGGCATGCGCTTCAAACTTGCCGTTGGATTTGCGCACGCCAATGCGTACTTGCGAA
>Ga0335069_10012455_pt1 | contig 11961 bp, 10 predicted proteins | sample Lox_Sample_11_FD_206714 | JGI IMG/M metagenome (GOLD analysis project Ga0335069, IMG submission 206714) | Soil microbial communities from Loxahatchee National Wildlife Refuge, Florida, United States - Lox_Sample_1.1 | ecosystem: Environmental > Terrestrial > Soil > Wetlands | place: USA...
GTTTCGTGGGTGCCGCGGGCCTCGACCTCCTTGAGGACGAGCAACACCTCGCGCGCCGAAATTTCAGCGATCGGTCGAGAGCCGAGCGCCGGCAAGGCGAAGCTCATGAACCAGTCGAACTTTCGCATGGTGGCCGCCGCCTTCTTGTCGCGGCGCTTCTTTTCCGCCAATTCGCCCGCAATCGCGGCGAAGGTGTTCGCGCCAGCCTGCGCTCTTGCGATCTTGTTGGCTTTCTTGACCTGCAACGGGTCTTGGCCCTGCGCCAAGGCTCTCCGCGCGGCGTCGCGGGCGTCGCGGGCGTCTTTCAACCCGGTCTCGGGATAAACGCCGATGGCGAGCGCCTTCTGGGCGCCGCCGAAGCGATAGGCGAGCCGCCAACGTTTCGCGCCATCAGGGGTGATCCACAACTGAAGGCCGCTGCCGTCCGAAAGCTTGATGATTTTCGGGCCGGGAAGCGCCCGCCTTATCGCGAGATCTGTAAGGGCCATGTTGGTACCGATCGCCGGCAGGATCGCCGCGTACCAATGAATCTACCAACAATCGTGTTGGACGCAAGCGAGCGTCGCCGGACGTCCCTGGACATCCGGATGTTGATATATCATTTATTTTTCAATGTAATATATCATTTATTTTTCAATGTAATTGGACGAATTTGGACGTCTCAAGGCGTCAACATGGTGCCCAGGAAAGGACTCGAACCTTCACGGCTTTCGCCGCTGGTACCTGAAACCAGTGCGTCTACCAATTCCGCCACCTGGGCGCCGGGGTCACATATGAGCGGGGCGGCGAGGATGTCAATGCCGCGCTTCCCAGCCCATCGGCCGCGTTCGGTCACGCCCGCTCGAGCGCGAGCGCCGCGCCCTGGCCCACCCCGACGCACATGGTCGCGAGCGCGAAGCGCCCGCGCCGCCGGTGAAGTTCGAAGGCGGCGGTCCCGGCGAGGCGGGCGCCCGACATGCCGAGCGGATGGCCGAGCGCGATCGCTCCGCCGTTGGGATTTACATGGCTCGCCTCGTCCGGCAGGCCAAGGCCGCGCAGACAGGCGAGCGCCTGCGACGCAAAGGCCTCGTTCAGTTCGATCACGTCGAAATCGGCCGGCGAAAGACGAAGCCCCGCGCACAGCTTCCGCACCGCCGGGATCGGCCCGATCCCCATGACGCGCGGCGCGACGCCGGCGGCCGCATAGCCGAGGATGCGCGCCAGCGGCTCAAGCCCCAGCTCCTCGGCGGCCTTCGCCGAAGCGACGACGAGCCCCGCCGCGCCGTCGTTGACGCCGGAGGCGTTGCCCGCGGTGACGCTGCCGTCCGGGCGCACGATGCCCTTGAGCTTCGCCAGCGCCTCGGCGGTCGCGTCCGGGCGCGGGTGCTCGTCCTTTTCGACGCGCGTGACCGCTTCCTTGCGGTCCTTGACCTCGACCGCGACGATTTCTTGCGTAAATGTCCCATTCGCCTGAGCGGCCGCCGCGCGGCTCTGCGAGCGCAGCGCAAAGGCGTCCTGGTCTGCGCGCGAGACGTGATGTTCGTCGGCGACGTTCTGCGCCGTCTCGGGCATCGAGTCGGTTCCGTAGAGCTTCTTCATCAGCGGATTGACGAAGCGCCAGCCGATGGTCGTGTCGAACGCTTCCGCCGACCGCTGAAAGGGGCTCTCCGCCTTGCCCATCACAAACGGCGCGCGGGTCATGGATTCCACGCCGCCGGCGATGGCGCATTCGATCTCGCCAGCGTGGATCGCCCGCGCGGCGCCTGCGACCGCCTCCAGACCGGATGCGCACAATCGGTTCACCGTCACGCCGGGAACCGAATCCGGCAGGCCGGCGAGGAGCGCAGCCATTCTGGCGACGTTGCGGTTGTCCTCGCCCGCCTGGTTGGCGCAGCCGAGGAACACCTCCTCCACCCGCGCCTCAAGGCCTCGATGCCGCGCCAATAGCTCGCGGATCGGGATTGCTGCGAGGTCATCGGCGCGGACGCTCGCGAGGGCGCCGGCGTAGCGGCCGATCGGGGTGCGGACGTAAGCGCAGACGAACGCCTCGGGCACGGGTCAGGCCGCCATGCGCCTGACGGGCGCGATGCGGAACCGGTTGGCGACGAAGGCGGCGTCGGTTAGCGTCGCATTGCCCGCCGGATTGCCGCCGGTGACGTGGAAGTCGGAGAAGGCGGCCGACTGGTTGACGAAGATATTGCCGACAAGGTTGATGGAAAGCGGGACGTTCGCGCGCGCGAAGGCCTCCTCCGCCGCATCCGCGACCGCCTCGCGCGTCGTATAAAGCGCGGCGGTGACGCCGCCGCGGGCGCGGATTGAAGATTCGGCGCGCTGCAAAGAATCCTTGGTCGAATCCGTGGCGACGACGAAGGAGATCGGGCCGAACCGCTCCTCGAGGTAAGCTGCTTCGTCCGCGGCGTCGACCGCAAGAATGAGCGGGGTTGCGCTGCGCCCAATTCCTTCGACGGGCGCGGACGCACGCACCATCCGTCCCAGCGAAGCGGCTTCCATTATTCGTTTCAGCGTCGCGTCGCTCTGGATGGCGCCAAGCACGGTCGCGGCGCGGCCCTTGTCGGCGAGCAGCCGGTCCACTGCGCCCGCAATTCCGTTCGCGACCTCGTCGAAGCTCTTACGGCCCTCGTCGGTTTCAATCCCCGCCTTGGAAACAAAAATGTTCTGCGGCGCAGTGCACATCTGCCCCGAGTAGAGCGACAGCGAAAAGGCGATGTTGTCGCACATGCCGCGGAAATTCGCGGTTGAGTCGATGGCGATGGCGTTGACGCCCGCTTCCTCGGTGTAGACGAGCTTGTCGGGCAGCGATCTCCGGAGCCAGGCCCCGAAGGCCGGCCCTCCGGTGAAGTCGATGATCTTCACCGCAGGATGCTGCGCAAGCTCCTTGGCGATCGGCGCTGCGGGCTCGTCCGCCGCAAGCAGGGCGACGTTGGCATCGAATTCCGCCTCGCCCAAAACCTCGCGGAGCGTTCTGATCGTGATGGCTACGGGCAGGATCGCCGCCGGATGCGGCTTGGCGATGACCGTGTTGCCGGTCGCAAGGCTTGCGAACAGGCCGGGGTAGAGGTTCCAGGTCGGGAAGGTCGAACAGCCGATGGCGATGGCGACGCCGCGCGGAACGATCCGGAAGCGCTTCCTGAGGCGAATGGGCTCGCCCTTGCCTTGCGGCTTTTCCCACGTGGCCTCGCGCGGCGCGCGATTCATCTCGGTCACAGCGTAGGCGATCGCTTCCAGCGCGCGGTCCTGCGCGTGCGGCCCGCCCGCCTGGAAGGCCATTCCCCACGACTGGCCGGCAGTGTGCTGCACCGCGTCCGCGATGAGGAAGCTCTGCCTGTTGAGCTGCGTAAGCGCTTCGAGGAGCACGCCGGCCCGGTCTTCTACGGACGCGCGCCCCCACGTTTCGCCGGCCTTTTCACTCGCTAGAACGAGCGCCTCGACCGAGGCAGCGGGATAGCGGAGGTTGAGCGGCATGCCGAACGGCGACGCTTCGGCGCCCACGAGCCGCTCATTCGGGTGGTTGTCGTCGAAGGCGAAGGGCCGGCCGATGAGCGCCTCGAACGCGGCGTCGCCCTCGGCCTTCGCATTCTCGCCGTAAACTTTGGGCGAAGCCGATTCTGGAAAGGCGCTGAAATATCCCCGGTCGCCGATGGCGGCGACAGCCCGTTTCAACATAGCTTCGTGGCGGGCGTAGAAATCCGTCATGGCCTTCCTCCCTTGACCGTCCCCGGCGCCGCATCTACGCCTCTATTTTCGCCCCTGCTATGGGTCAATAGAATGGCCCGCGCAAAAGGGGCGCGGGAGGAAGACAATGGCCGCCGACGTTGACTCGTCCCCGCCGGTCCTGCTCGAGGCCCTTGAAGGCGGCGTCCTGACGCTTACGCTGAACCGTCCCGACCGCCTCAACGCCTTCAACGTCGCGCTGCATGAAGAGCTTGCCGAGGCGCTGAAGCGCGCCGCCGCCAGCGGCGCATGCCGGGTCGTACTTCTCACCGGCGCTGGAAAGGGCTTCTGCGCCGGCCAGGACCTGACCGACCGCGTCGTCGCGCCGGACGGCGCCCGGCCCGACCTCGGCGAGTCGATCGACAAGCGGTACAATCCGCTCATCCGGGCGATGCGCGCCCTGCCGAAGCCGATCGTGTGCGCCGTCAACGGCGCGGCGGCCGGCGCCGGCGCCAATATCGCGCTCGCCTGTGACATCGTCGTCGCCGCGCGCTCTGCGCGCTTCATCCAGGCTTTCGCGCGGATCGGACTCATCCCGGATTCGGGCGGCACTTGGGTCTTGCCGCGCCTGCTCGGTGAGGCGCGGGCCCGTGCGCTGATGATGCTCGCCGATCCGATCTCGGCCGAGGACGCAGCGGCTTGGGGCATGATCTGGCGCGCCGTCGACGACGATCAGGTGATGGGCGTTGCGCATGAGATTGCCGAGCGCCTCGCTGCCGGGCCCACGCATGCCTACGGCCTCATGAAACGCGCCTTTGCGGCCTCCGCCACGAACAGCCTCGACGCGCAGCTCGATCTCGAGCGCGACCTGCAGCGCGCTGCTGGCGAGGCGGACGAATATATCGAAGGCGTCCGGGCCTTCATCGAGAAGCGCGCGCCGGACTTCCGAACTAAGGCGGGGTGATGGCGCCCGAGGAGGTCGCGCGGAAGTCGATCGACGCTCTATGGGCGGAAGATCATGCGGCGCAAGCGCAAGGGATCATCATCGAGATGGTCGGGCCGGGGCGCGCGTCGCTGACGATGACGGTCACCAAGTCGATGTCAAACGGCCACGGCATCGGGCATGGGGGCTTCGTCTTCCTGCTCGCCGACACCGCCTTCGCTTACGCCTGCAACAGCTATAATCAACGCTGCGTAGCGCAGGCCTGCTCCATCGCGTACCTCCGCCCGGCGCGCCTCGGGGCGCGGCTTCGCGCCGACGCGCGCGAGGTGCAGCGTGTCGACCGGAGCGGGATCTACGACATCAGCGTCACGGACGAGACCGGCGCGGCCATCGCCGAATTCCGGGGCCTGAGCCGCACCGTGCCCGGCTCGTTCTTTTGACGCCTGGCTTTAGGGAAAGACCATGCTCGATCTGACGCCGAAGAAGAGCGATCTCGATCCCATCGAAATCGCCTCGCGCGATGAGATCGCCGCGCTGCAGCTTACGCGGCTCAAGGAGACGCTTCGTCTCGCATACAAGGTTCCGCACTACCGCGCCAAATGCGAGGCCGCGGGCGTCCGGCCCGAGGACTGCCGGACCCTCGACGATCTCGCCAACTTCCCATTCACGACAAAGGCCGACTTCCGCGAGACCTATCCGTTCGGGATGGTCGCCGCGCCGCAGGCCAAGATCGCCCGCATCCACGCTTCGTCCGGCACTACCGGAAGGCCGACCGTCGTCGCCTATACGAAGCGCGACCTCGACGTCTGGTCGGACGTGATGGCGCGCTCGATCCGCGCCGCCGGCGGGCGGTGCGGCATGAAGGCGCACGTCGCCTACGGCTACGGCCTATTCACGGGAGGCCTAGGCGCGCATTATGGCGCCGAGCGCCTGGGCTGCACGGTCATTCCCGTCTCGGGCGGCATGACCGAGCGGCAGGTTCAGCTCATCGACGATCTCAAGCCGGAGATCGTGATGGTGACGCCGTCCTACATGCTCGCCATCCTCGACGAGTTCCGGAGGGTCGGGCGCGACCCACGCCAATCGAGTCTGCAAGTTGGCATATTCGGCGCCGAGCCTTGGACGAACGCGATGCGCGCCGAGATCGAAGAGAGCTTCGACATGCACGCGGTCGACATCTACGGCCTTTCGGAAGTGATCGGACCCGGCGTCGCCTGCGAATGCGTCGAGTCCAAGGACGGACCGACCGTGTGGGAGGATCATTTTTACCCCGAGGTGATCGATCCCGGCGCCGGCGCGGTGCTGCCAGATGGCGAGAAGGGCGAACTCGTGCTCACCTCGCTAACCAAGGAGGCGATGCCCGTCGTCCGTTACCGCACGCGCGACTTGACCCGGCTCTTAGCCGGCACGGCGCGCTCGATGCGCCGCATCGAGAAGATCACCGGCCGCGCCGACGATATGATCGTCGTCCGGGGCGTGAACCTCTTTCCCTCGCAAATCGAGGAGCAGATCCTGAAGTGCGCGGGCCTCGCGCCCCATTTCCAGATCGAGTTGACGCGCGAGCGCCGACTGGACGCCATGGCGATCATCGTCGAGAGCCGTCCCGACGCGGCGACCCAGACGGCGCGGGAGCGCTCGGGGCGTGAACTTGCCCATCACGTCAAGTCGCTCCTTGGCGTGACGGCGAAGGTTCGGGTAGTCGGCCCAGGGTCGGTCGAGCGCTCCCAGGGCAAGGCGAAGCGGATTTTGGACAAGCGGACGAGAGAATAGCTTTCCGCTTCGCAGTGTCACGGGTCGCTGGCCTGCAAGGCGGCAGGACGCCGGGCGTCACATCGCCGACGACCTCCAAAAAACAGCACCGCTGGCGGCAGCCTCCGCAATCACCTTCAGCCTATAGATGTCGGCTAGGCGAAGGGCTTGTGACTCGCTCCCTTATCACGCCGCTGACGCGATATATGAGCGTCCGGCGCTTAGCCCCTGACGATCGGACGCGTAGGATCCGCCCGATGCAGAAGCTCGCGCCGTGAGCCTGACTTTGAGGGCTCGTTTCGCGGAAGTCGGAAGGCCGCCCGTAGGCGTGGCGGAAGCTGAGGGCTAAGGGCGTTAGAGAAAACCTCACGCCCGCACCTTGCGAACCTGGCTTGGCGGGCTGCCGAAGCGACTTGAAAACGCGCGGGAGAAGACAGCCTGGTCCGAGTAGCCAAGCATTTCGGCAATCGTCGCCATTGGCGTGTCTGATTGCGCCAAGAGGTCCGTCGCAATCTCGAACCGCAAGTCGCTGACCAGACGCTTGAAGGTCAAGCCTTCCGCCGACAGGCGCCGCGCCAGCGTCCGACGGTCGATGCCAAGCGCCGCGGCCGCGAGCTCGGCGTTCGGCCGCCCGCCGACGAGCTGGGCGCGGATGATGCGGCGCACCCGCTCGGTTTCCGCGCCTGAGTTCTCTTCGGCGAGGCGCACCAGTTTCTGAAGATAGCCGCGCAGGAACGCGTTAGCGCCGGTCGGCGAGCGCTTCAGCCACCCCGCCGAAAATTCGATCGAACAGAAGTCGGCGCCAAACGCCACCTCAGTCGCGAATGTCTCGAAATAGGGCTCCGCATTTGTGGGCCTACGGCGCGGCAGCCTCACCTGAAGGGGCTTCCATTCCTCGCCGCAGAGCCCTCGCAGCATGCGCGAGATCGCCGCCATCACGCCGTCGGTGAACTGGTCGGCGCCAAGCGCGGCCGGAAAGTCAAAAAGGAAATTCACCGCTGCGTTTTTCTGCCCGACCGTCAGGCGGGCGGATGCGACGCGGTCGTAGACGGACAAGAATCGGATGATGTCCTCGATCGCCGTTCTCACGTCCGGCGCGGTCATGGCCAGGTGGCCGAAGACGCCGAGCGTCGGCAGCCCGTTACGGGCGCCGGCGAGCAGGGAGAAATGAGGCAGCCCCGAGGTTCGGGCGCAAGCGACGAGCAGCTTGAGCGCCGACGCAAGCGGCGCTTCGTTGTCCGGATTGTGGAAGAAATCGAGCGAGAGGCCGCTCGACTCGACGACGGGCCGGGGATCGTATCCCAGATCGCGGAGGAGCTCGATCGCGGCGCGGAGGCCCGCGGCGCGAATCGTCGCGCGGTCGAAGCGGCTAGCGGAATGAGGATGGCGCATCGTCGGATATGTCCCGAAACGCCAAACAAAAGTCCAAATCCGTCATTCCAGCGACCTGCCTACCCGTCCTAGCTTCCCCGAAAAACGATCGGTCGCTCCCGGCTTCGCCCGGAAGCGCAGGAGTCTATTAGTGCAGGAGCGAGGAATGACAAAGACGCCTGGGCTCATGGTTTTGGGTGCGGCTCTCGCCGCCGCGGGGGTGGCGAAGGCCGAACCCGTCGACCTCTCCGCCTATGTCGACGCCAACGGCTACTTGGACATGCAGGCTCTGACCTGCGCGCAACTCGACAACACCTATCAGGAGGACGCCAACCTTTTGGCCGCCTGGTACAGCGGCTGGTACAACGGCCTCGGGCACAAGCATTACCTCGACTATAAGAACATCCGTCCGGCCGAGCATCTTATGATCCAGCACTGCAAGGAGCATCCGGAGGAAAAAATCATCCAGTCGATCGGCTATGTGCTGCAAGAGATGCGCAAGGCGAACGGCATCAATCCGCAATAAAGGGGCGCGCGATGAGAGGCTTTCTGCTAACCCTTTCCACTATTCTGCTCGCGGCGGCGACGGCCGGCCCGCAACGCGTAGCCGCGCAAGAAGCCCCGGCGTTCACTTGCGTCGCGGCGGCGGGTCATGTGTGCCAGTTCGCCGTGCGCACCGGCGGCGGTCAGATCAACTTCGCCCTGCCCTCCGGGGAAACGAAGGAAATCCCTGGCGTCCTTCCGCACCTCGACACCTATTGCGTCTGCGACCCCGGCCCGGTGACGCCCGACTGCAAGCAGCCGCGTCTCGACATGTGGTGCCTCGGCTCCTGGACCGAGGTCTATCCGGGGGTGAACAGCGAGAACGACGTCGATAAGCATGAATTCGCGATCGGCGAATCGAAGCAGGCCGACTGACGGGAAAGGTCGACCGGCTTCAGTCAGGAAAGCTTGGGCGGTTTTGGAAGCGCGCATGCGAGCGGTTTTGACGAGGGCGCCTCCAGCCGGCGCTCTCCTGCTGTCGGGGCTTGTTGTTTCGGTGGCCGCCGTCGCTGCAGACCTGCCGACCAAGAAGCCCGCGCCCGCGCCAATCCTGCAGCCCGTCCTGCCGCAGGCCTGGCGCTTCGAGTTCAGCGGCTACGGCTGGCTCTCGAGCCTCTCCGGCTATGCCGGCATCCGTAACTTCCCGACCTTGCCGTTCTACGCCGACTTCCAGAAGATCGTCGAACATCTCGGCGGCGTGTTGATGGGCGCCGCGACCGCGAGCAACGGCACTTACATCGTCGGCGTCGACTTCATCTGGTCGCGCATTGTCGGCAGCTCGACCTTCAACAATCCTAGCAGCACGCTCTACGGCACGCAGGCGAACATCACGCTGAACGAAGCGGTCGCGACGGCGATCGGAGGCGTCCGCATGCCGATCGGCCCGCCCAATTTCGAGCTCTACACCATCGGCGGCCTCCGCTGGTTCGGAACCTCGGACAAGCTCGCCCTGACCCACCCGGTGTTCGGCTACGAAAACTCAGCCTCGCTCCGCAAACAGTGGATCGATCCGATCGTCGGCTTCACCGCGAAGTATCACTTCAACGAGAAGTGGTTCGTCAACACGGAGGCCGACATCGGCGGGTGGAGCAACACCAGCGCGACCGGGCAGGCGCTCGCCGCTGTCGGCTACAACTGGACCGCCAACATCTCGACGACGCTCGGCTACCGCGTGCTCTACACATACGACAAGCAGAACACCGGCGATACGCGGCCGACCGGCCAAAACGGCAGCTTCCGCTACCAGCAGTGGATGTACGGGCCTTATGTCGCGCTCAAGTATGGGTTCTGAAGTGCGAGAGATGGCCGCCGCTGGCGCGAGCCTTCAGTCTGGAAAGGAAATGCGCTTGCGGACGTGCGTGGTCCGGCTGGCGAATCTGGTGGCGCTCTTGCTGTTATTGACCGCGTGGGCCGGGATCTCGGTGACCGAACTGGACAGCATCGGCTCAAAGGTCACCCCCGTCAAACTAGACTTCGGCGAGTTCTATGCTTACGCCCTTAGGTCCAATACAGCCTACGATTCGGACGCGGCCATCAAAGCGAAATATCCGTTGACTATACGGATTAATTCGCCGCAGCAAGCACATGTGAAATATTTTCTTGAGCGCGATAACAAGGCGCATCGGCAGTTCATTACGGTCCGCGGAACGGACAACAACAAGAACCTAGGCGAAGATCTCACCGTCGCGGTGCGCGAGGATCGAAAGGTCGACATTCCCGTGCATCAGGGGTTCGATTCGGCGGCCCGGGCGATCGACAATGACGTCAAGCCTTATTTGAAGCCCGGGTACGAGACTTACGTCACCGGTCATTCTCTCGGGGGCGCTGTCGCGGCCCTCGTAGCGATCTACTTGATCGAGGATGGCGTGCCGGTCAAACAGGTGGTGACGTTTGGTCAGCCTCGGTTCACGACCGCGGACGGCGTGAAGCGGCTCCATTTCCTGCCGCTGACGCGCATTGTTGACGAAAACGACATCATCCCGCTCGTGCCGCCAAGCGGCCAGCTCGATCCGAGGTTCGGCCCTTATGAACAGGTCGGGCCGGAGGTGATCCTCCTGGAGGGGCCGGATTATGTCTATCTCCCCTTCCATGACGCAAGCCGGATTTCGTTAGGGGAGTTTTGGCGCTCGCTTACTTTCGCAGACCTGCAAGACCATCACATGGCCAAATACCTAAAGAGGATCGCGGACAAGACGCGGGCAGCGAACCAGGTTCCATACACCGAGCGGGAAAGGTTCGTCTTGGGCGATGCTGTGGCGGCCGCCCAATGAGGCCAGTTCATCCCGCTCGGTTGCTGATGCCGGCGCTTATACAGGTGACGTTGGAGGCGTGCGTTACGATGAAAACGATGCGTCTCGATCGAGAGCAAAGAAAATAGTCGAATGATCTGGGCGGAAATAACGAAGCAATGACGGGCGGAGCAATGCTTCAAGCGAGGCGCAGGCAATGGAGCGGGTCACCCACCCGAGCGGATTGAGGCGTATTGCCGCAGCGCGGGTCACTGCGTTTTTTGTTGGGCTGCTTTTTCTTGGAGCGACGCCGTTCGCTCAGGAGCCCGCGCAAGTTCGCGAGGCGCAGGCGATTGCCGAGGAAGCCTACCTCTACGGCTTCCCGATGATCGTCGGCTACGACGTTTTGTACAAATTCTTCATCGACCGCGACTCGGGGCAGTTCAAGGCGCCGATCAATCAGATCAGCAACGAGGCGCGCGTCTTCACGCCGAAAGACACGGCGATCTCGACGCCCAACAGCGACACGCCATACTCGATGGCCTTCCTCGACCTGCGCGCCGAGCCGACGGTGCTGTGCATGCCGGAGATCGAGAAGAGCCGCTACTACGACGTGCAGCTCGTCGACCTCTATACCGACAACTACGGGTATATGGGCAGCCGCACCACCGGCAACGGCGCGGGCTGCTATATGGTCGCGGGGCCGAAGTGGAACGGCGATGAGCCTCCCGGCGTGGCGAAGACCTTCCGCAGCGAGACCGAATTTAGCCTCGTCGTCTACCGCACGCAGCTCTTCGATTCCGCCGACATGGAGAACGTTAAGAAGATCCAGGCGGGCTACAAGGTCGAGACGCTCTCGGCTTTTCTCGGCAAGCCCGCGCCGCCGCCGCCGGCGGTCGCATGGCCGAAGTTCGAGCAGGAGGCGTTCACCACCCGCTTCGGCGAGTACCTGAGCTTCCTGCTGCAGTTCTGCCCGCCGACCGGCACGGCCGCCGTGGAGAACCCGCTGCGCGAGAAATTCGCGACAATCGGCATCAGCGGGCAGGCGCAAACCGCCCCGCGCGAGCTTTCCGCGGAAATGAAGGCGGCGCTCGGCGAGGCGGTCAAGGCCGCGCTTGCGAAGATCAACGCGACGGCCGATTCCATCGGAACCGACGTCAACGGCTGGCGCGTCGGCGCGGCCGCCGGAAGCCGCGAATTCTATCACGGCGACTGGGCGCTGAGGGCGGCTGCCGCGAAGCTCGGCATCTATGGCAACGACGCCGCCGAGGCCGTCTACCCGTTCGCCAAGACCGAGGCGAACGGCCTGCCGCTCGACGGCAGCCTGCACGCCTATGAGGTCACCTTTGCGCCCGGCGACCTGCCGCCGGTGAACGCCTTTTGGTCGATCACCATGTACGACGGGCGCATGCAGCTCCTCGTCGCCAATCCGATCGACCGCTATCTGATCAATTCGTCGATGCTGCCGGCTCTCAA
>Ga0335069_10012456_pt1 | contig 11960 bp, 9 predicted proteins | sample Lox_Sample_11_FD_206714 | JGI IMG/M metagenome (GOLD analysis project Ga0335069, IMG submission 206714) | Soil microbial communities from Loxahatchee National Wildlife Refuge, Florida, United States - Lox_Sample_1.1 | ecosystem: Environmental > Terrestrial > Soil > Wetlands | place: USA: Florida...
TCACGATTGAATCCAAAGGCCGTCGCCCGGATGGGGCCAGCCATGAAGAAGAATGTCCAGCCCGTGGCGGAGAGTTTCTTTTCGAGCTGCTGAGGAGTGAGTGTGTGCTTGATCGGCATCCAGCCATCCGGATGCGAACCGGCTTCGACCTCAAAGCATCGCGGGCGCAATGCATCTCGTTCGATAAGAAGGACCCCTGGCGTGATCATTGGATTCTCCCTTGTTTACCTTTGCGCTGGCGGCCGTGGGGCCGGGCAGTTGCCCGCCGGCCCCCTGGAACGCGGTAGCCCCCGACTACCTTGCGGCAAGTGAAATCCCGATCTCCGTGCTTATGCTTCGCCGGAGATCACTGGCTCCACAGGCCGATCCTCCGATGATTACGCTAGTGCACAATTCGGCCCAGCCCGATATCTGTTGAGCATATTGGCGATCAGCCTGATTTCCGTCGGAAGAGCGTTCGGCGCATGACCGGCGGTGGTCAGTTGACGCGGCGCGGTCAGTGCCCTCCAAGCCAGGACCGCGTGGATTCCGCTCGTCGCGTCGGCCCAGCTCCGCGACAGCCATCTGACCTTATCTGGTCACCTGACGCACAGCCGCCGTAAGCGAACACGCGGAGATCGCCTCCTCGTCTTGTTCGAGCCAGCATTTCCGCGAATTTGCAAGATCGGACAGCCGATTGCTCCCCGCCAAGGCTGAGGAGCGCCGGAAAACCGTTGGTGAATTTCACGCGACGGCCGCGCTGGAACATCCCTGCGGACCCCACAGCCATGATCGCCGATTGGTCCAAAGGAGGACGGACTTGAAAGAGAAGAATACTGGTATCCGGCAACGGGTGGTGCCGCTGTTGGCCCCTATGACCAAGCACCGACACAGCGACGGGTGCTATGAGACCAAGGCGCGCGGATTGGCCGTGCTTAATACGCCGCGCTTAAACAAGGGAACGGGCTTCACGGCGGATGAGCGAAAGGCCCTTGGGCTCGCCGGTCTGATCCCACCGGACATCAGCACACTGGAGACCCAGGTGGAGCGCGCCTACATCCAGTACGAGCGGCTCCCGGACGCACTAAGCAAAAACATCTACCTGACTGCTTTGCATGACCGCAATGAGGTGTTGTTCTATCGCCTGTTCTCCGAGCACCTGCGCGAGATGATCCCGATCGTCAACGATCTCACCGTCGGAATGGCGATGGAGCAGTATCACCATGAATGCCGGCCTCCGCGTGGTGTGTATCTGTCCATCAACCACGCCGATGGGATCAAAGAAGCTTTCGCCAACCTCGGTGCTGCGGCCGGAGAGATCGACCTGATCGTTGCGACGGACGCCGAGCAGATCCTGGGGATCGGCGATTGGGGCGTGGGTGGCATCGAAGTGCCAATTGGCAAACTGGCAATCTATACGGCAGCCGGCGGAATCGACCCCACGCGGGTGATCCCCGTGATGCTCGACGTCGGCACGGACCGGCAGAGCCTGCTGGACGACCCGACCTATGTAGGCAACCGGCACCCGCGAGTGCGCGGGGCGCGCTACAACACCTTCGTTGACGCTTACGTCGAAGCGGTGACCGCGCTGTTCCCGCATGCGCTTCTACAGTGGGAGGACTTCGCACCCGCAAACGGACGCCGCATCCTCGAGAAATACCGCGACCGGGTCTGCATGTTCAACGACGACATGCAGGGCACCGGCGCGATTACGCTTGCGGCCGCGATCTCGGCGGTTCGCGTCTGTGGCACACCGTTGCGAAATCACCGCGTGGTTATCTTCGGCGCCGGTACAGCCGGAATCGGGATTGCCGACCAGATTCGCGGCGCCATGGTGCGCGAGGGTCTGTCTCCAGAGGCTGCGATTGAGCGCTTCTGGTGCGTCGACCGTCACGGCCTGATCACCCGCGATATGACGGAACACCTCGGCGAATACCAGGCGATGTATGCCCGGCCCGCGGCGGAATGCAAAAGCTGGCGCCACGGCAGAAATGGAGACGGTATTGGCTTGGCCGAAGTGGTGCACCGGGTCAACCCGACCATGCTGATCGGCGCATCGACAGCGCCCGGCAGTTTCACGGAAGCCATCGTCAAGGAAATGGCCGCGCATGTCGACCGGCCGATCATCTTCGCGCTCTCCAGTCCATCGGCAAGGGCGGAGGCGAACCCGGCCGACCTGATCAGCTGGAGCGAAGGCAAGGCGCTGGTCGCCACCGGCAGCGCGTTCGCCCCGATCACCTATAAGGGAGTGACGTACGCGGTCGCGCAGGTGAATAATGCCATGTTGTACCCCGGCCTCGGTCTCGGCGCAATCGTCGCACGGGCCCGAACGATCAGTGACGGCATGTTCGCCGCGGCCGCGGGTGCTGTGTCCAGCCTGGTGGCTGTCCGTCAGCCCGGTGCGTCGCTCCTGCCGCATATCGACGATTTGCGCAGCGTATCCGCCACAGTAGCGATGGCCGTAGTCGAGGCCGCGCAGGCGGAAGGCCTTGCCACCGCCAAAGTCGGCGACATTGTGCAACAGGTGCAGGACGCGATGTGGCAGCCAGAGTACCGCCACGTTGAGGCGTCGTGAGGAGATCACGGAATCGGTCATGAATGAAGCCCCTAAGATTCAGAAGATAGCCTTCATCGGCGATCACTTGCCGCGCAAGTGCGGCATCGCCACATTCACCTCTGATCTGCTTGCTGCCGTCCAGAGTGCGCACCCGGAAAGCCGCTGCCTGGCGGTGTCGGTCAATGACATTCCGGATGGATATGAATATCCCGATGTAGTGCGGTTCGAGGTGGAGGAACAAGACCTGTCGTCCTATCTGCGGGCCGCAGACTTCCTCAATATCAGCAACGTGGACGTGGTGTGCCTCCAACACGAGTTCGGAATCTTCGGCGGTCCCGCCGGCGGCCATATTCTGGCGCTGTTGCGCGAACTGCGAATGCCCGTGGTCACCACGCTTCATACGATTCTGCGTGAGCCGAGGGCCGACCAGCGTCGCGTCATGGAGGGATTGATCTCCCTCTCGACACGGCTCGTGGTCATGGCCGAGCGCGGCAGGCAGATGCTGCACGGCCTCTACCAAGTGCCCCTTGCCAAGATCGATCTGATCCCTCACGGGATTCCCGACGTCGGTTTCGTCGATCCGACTTACTTCAAGGACCAGTTCGGAGTCGAGGGCAAAGTGGTGCTGCTCACCTTCGGGCTGCTTTCGCCCAACAAAGGAATCGAACACGTTCTGGATGCTCTGCCGCAGATCATGGCGGAGTTCCCCGAAGTTGTCTACATCGTCCTCGGCGCCACCCATCCCAACGAGGTTCGGGAGCATGGTGAAGCCTACCGGCTCAGCCTGGAGATTCTGGCCAGGAAAAACAAGGTCGACAAGAGCGTCATCTTCTACAACCAATTCGTCGATCTGGACAGTCTAAAGGAGTTCATTGGCGCGGCGGATCTCTATATTACGCCCTATCTCAATGAAGCGCAGATCACATCAGGCACGCTGGCCTACACGTTCGGTTCCGGTAAAGCCGTGGTTTCCACGCCATATTGGCACGCAGCCGAATTATTGGCGGACGACCGCGGTGTCCTGGTGCCGTTCGGCGACGCGCCGGCCATAGCGTGTGGGGTGATCGGCTTGCTCCGCGACGATACCCGCCGGCATGCGATTCGCAAGAACGCATACAAGATCGGGCGCGAGATGATTTGGAATAACGTGGCCCAGATGTACATGCGCACTTTCGAGTGCTCCAGGCTCGAAGTGGCCGTATTGCCGCGAAAGTTCCTCGCCACCAGGACACTCGATCAAAAACCCCGTGAACTGCCGCCGATGAAGCTAAGCCATCTGCAGCGCATGACCGATTCCACGGGAGTCTTCCAGCACGCCGCCTTCAGCATCCCCAAGTTTTCCGAAGGCTATTGCACCGACGACAACGCGCGGGCTTTCATTTTTTCGGTGCTGCTCGGCGAGTTGGGCGAGGATTCCGAGCAGGTGCGCGCGATGGCCACTACGTTTGCGGCCTTCCTTCATCACGCCTTTAACCTGCAGACCAAACGATTCCACAACCATCTGGGCTTTGACCGGCACTGGCTGGACGAGCAGGGATCGGAGGACTGCCAGGGGAGGGCGCTTTGGGCGCTCGGCGTGGGCGTAGGACGATCGCCATTCCGCAGTTTTCAGATGATCGCCGGACAGCTATTCGCGCAGGCTCTGCCCTCCCTGCCCAGCTTTACTTCTCCGAGGGCGTGGGCATTCGGCCTGATCGCCATCAATGAGTACCTGCGCCGTTTGAGCGGCGACAGCATGGTCAACCAAGCCCGAGAGACGCTGACCAATCGGCTCATGGAACGATTCGAAGCCAGCGCCCATCCCGATTGGCAGTGGTTCGAAGAGGAACTTTCATATGACAACGCGCGCCTCGCGCAGGGCTTGATTGTGACCGGGCAGGCCACCGGGCAGAGCGCCGTGCTGGAGCGAGGGTTGCGGGCGCTACGCTGGCTCACGGATTTGCAGACTTCGGAGGACGGTCACTTTCGGCCGGTCGGCAGCAACGGGTTTTACCGCCGCGGCGGTGTCCGCGCGAATTTTGACCAGCAGCCAGTCGAAGCACAAGCCAGCGTCTCAGCTTGCCTGGATGCCTATTGGGCAACATCGGACACCTGCTGGTACGAACAAGCGCAGCGCGCATTCGACTGGTTCCTCGGTTGGAACGATCTCCGCCTGGACCTATACTCTCCGGAGACAGGCGGCTGTCACGACGGCTTGCATGTCGACCGGGTGAACGGGAACCAGGGCGCCGAATCCACCCTGGCCTTCCTGCTTGCTCTAGCCGAGATGCGATTGGCGCAGAATATCCTGACGAGCTTCAAAGAGCCACTTGCGGTTGCTACCTAAGCCCTCCATGTCCATCCATCTCAATCGAACGACGACGATCCTGAAGCCCGATCAATCTCGCGTTCTTCTGCGCCCTTTCAGCCCGGGCGACACCGAGCGGCTCACCAGAATTATGGAAAGAATCCTGGCCATTCCAGAAGACCAAGTCGCTCCGCTACTGGACGAGGTCTCGGCTGAGTTTTCGAAACGGCACCAAAAGATCCACGATCTCTTTCTGGACCGCTTCCATCAGATTCACGGCCTCTTGTTTGCGGAGGAGGCACTTTCCCGCGAACGAAAACTGCTGATGGGCGCGTACTTCCTGGCCGAGTACTCGCTCGAGTCCGCCGCGCTGTTCAATCCGTCTATCGTTCCGCACCCGGATCAGACGGACGTCCCGGCCGGCGCGATGCGATTTGTTTTGAGTCTGCGCGCCACCGGCGAAGGGCATATTTCGTCGATCACATTCCGGGCCGGGATCATCCACAGTGACCTGCGGATCGAGATTTTACCTGCCACTGGATTCCTCACCGAGCCGCGTCAGGTCCCAAATCCTGTTTACGAAAAGCCTCTGTTCGGACGGAAACTCGCGGAACTGGGGTTGGCCGGCGCGTTCACGCGCCGGATCATGGCCAGACTGGGAGAGTCATTCCCACTCGAAGAGCTTCGTGCGAGCCTTCAGGCCGAGCAGTTCCGGCTTCCGGATGGGAACAGCCTGGAAGATCAGAACACGGCCCAGGGGATATGGATGTTAGCCCGGTCCAACTACGAAGTCGAGTTCCGGCCGGAACAGCAGATCTCGGAGCGCATCCTCTTCCCGGCCACGCCGTCCCAGCGCAACGGCATCGAAGATGCTCGCTTCGTCTATTTCCACGACGGTGAGGGGCCACCGGTCTACTACGCCACCTTCACCGCCTTCGATGGCAGGGTCGTCATGCCGGAACTGGTTGAGACTGCCGACTTCCTCCATTTTCGGTTCAGAACGTTAAACGGACCGGCTGCCGAGAACAAGGGCATGGCGATCTTCCCGCGCAAGATCGACGGCTGCTATGCGATGCTCTCCCGCCAGGACGACGAGAGCATCTACCTCATGTACTCCGACAACATCCACTTCTGGAACGAACGCCAGGCGCTCCTCACGCCCGTCTTTCCCTGGGAGTTGGTCAAGATCGGGAATTGCGGCTCACCGATCGAGACCGACGCCGGGTGGTTGGTCTTGAGCCATGGAGTTGGGCCGATGCGAAAGTACTGCATCGGCGCGTTCCTTCTGGATCGCAAGGACCCAAGCAAGGTGATCGGCCGTCTCCGCGAGCCTCTGATCAAGCCGAACGCAAACGAGCGCGAGGGCTATGTGCCCAACGTCGTTTATACCTGCGGCGCCCTGCTCCACAAGGGGTGCCTCATCATCCCGTACGGTGTGGCTGATCATGCCACTGGTTTCGCCACCGTGGAGCTCCAGGAAGTGCTCGACGCTATGGTGCAGGAAACATAGTGGACTGTCGCCCCCATCCGCCGTCTATCATCGCGGGCAGGCGGGCGCGAGTGATGGAATTCCCGATACCAACAGCGTCACGTTCGCGCGCCGCCCGACCAATCCTCTGCCGATGTTGCCGGCGACCATCTCTCCCGCGCCATATTGCCGGGGAGGCGTTCGACGGGCCGCTGGCAATAAGGTCCCTACTCGGCCAATTGTGGAGTTTCCATTAATACCGGTGTCGCAAGATTTGCCCGTTGAGCGGGTGGCAGCTCGATGTTACTGGCCCAAGCGTAGAAGAATCCCTTCGGCGCCGCTCACCACCTTATTCGCCAGACTGGCCCGAAACAGCGATTCCGGGAACGATCCACAATTCAGGGAAAGCGCAAGCCCCGGGGATGGCGCGTCAGCTGCTACTCCCATCACGGAAGGATGCCTGAAGCCTGCCTGCTACGCTCCCACTTTGAATATGCGTTGGGATCGTGATGCAGCGCCCCGTTCGGAAGCCATTCCCACAGCATGCCCAAGTCCTTTCGCATAAGCTTGAGATATAAGAGCGGGAGCTGCTCGCTCTCTTGCTCAAAAAACGCGAGGAATTGCCGGTCCTTATCCAATTGCCGGCGGACCTCCCTGTGATACCTCAGTCTTCCGAATCCTTCCGTCGAAACGGCCCGCACGAAATTCATGCCGCGCGACGTGAGCCCTCGTGTCGATCGGAAGCGACGGGAAATAGACTTCCATGAGAAGGAATACCCGGTGAGATCGATGACGTAATCGTAGAAGTCATGCCAGGAATAGTTTTTTGGCCTGACGTTCATCGCCTGATTGTTATTCAAGAAATGGAAGGGAAAAGGCAGAACGCGGTCTGCGCGCTGATAATCCAGGTTGAGCGGTGCGGCGCGGCCAAACGCGGTGAGCAGCGAATAGCCAGGAAATGCGCCAGGCGTCAGGTCAAGAAATCGTTTTGTGAGTTCAAAGGGTTCCGCCCCTCCGTCGGTATCGAGTCCCAGCACGAAGTTGGTTTGGACATATGGTATGTAGCTCAAGATCAAATTAATGTGTTCGGCTACATGGCGGACTTTATCCATCCCTACTTGCGTGCCGGTCTTCGACTTGTTGCCCAAATCGAACCAGGACTCGATTCCGGGCAGAAGAGCTTTGAAGCCATTGCGCTTCAGCCGCTCCAGGTGCGGTTCCGAGAGAAGGGACAGACTACTTTCGGCGATGAAGTCGATGCGACCTGGAGGCACGGCACGCTCAATCACGTCCAACTGATCGTCAAATCGAACACCGAAATTGGGATCGTGCCAGCCTACCATCGGCCGTCTGAACTTCGTCAACAGAAACTTGAGGTCCTCTTGAATCCCGTCGAAGTCCATGGGTTGATAGGGCACCGCCGCATCGATGCAAAAGCTGCAGGTATACGGACATCCCAGGCTGCCGAGCATGGGGACAATTTTGATGAAAGGCGCCTTCTTGAGAGTGAGCTCGATAAATGGCCAGCGCTGGCGTACGCCTGGAAGCGTTCTCGGCTGCTGCCTGGCGGCGATGTGCACGCCAACCGGTCGATGTGGGGAGCAGTCCCGCAACACGTCGCGGAGTGTCTCTTTGTCGGTAAAGCCCAGGACGTAATCAAAGTACTTCAGGGCGTCCTCCGGGTAGCAACGAGCATGCGGCCCACCAATTACGGTGATCGCCCCCTTCGACCGGAACAGATTACTCAGGGCGTACGCCGTATGAGCCGCCTCAGTGAACGCACCGATGATAACCAGATCTACCCTGGAGGGTAATTCCTCCAGCAGATCTTCCAAGCCGGTATAGCAGACGAATGCAACGTCATGCCCCTCTTCCTTGCACCATACGCCGATTACCTGAGGCATGATGCTGGCAAGATTGGGATTCATCACGCGAGCATACAAGGCTCGTGTGGGCCCCCTCGAAACGATATCGATGATCCCGATATGGAGTTTTTTCATGCGAGAACGACCTCGGCCGGCCCAGTGGATACCCACTCGAGTCTACGCGATCTCAGCAAAATCCCCTAATTTGTGAAACCTTGGGGAATTTTCACGAAGGGGACAGCACCAGCAATGCTCTCACGAACTCCGCTCCACATGAAGTTAACGAGAACGCGCGAACCGCCATGTGGACCGATGTCACCCACGCGGGCCGGCACCAGGCAGCTATCGGCGACCGTCAACCAGGACCTATCGGCGATTCGGGTCGTAGATCGCCGCCCGGTCCATTGCGGGCTTGACGGCCAACGCCTTTACCACTATTACAATCCCGACGAATGCCACCAGCGCGGCCAAAATCATGTGCCCTTCGGCGATCCATACAGTCATGATCATTGCTAGCGCGCCACTCGCCAGCCCGAATGCGCGAAGCCATGGTGCGAGCTTTAGCGCCTCCCCACGAAGGAATTCTCTGTTTATACTGTCCGCAAAGAGTAAGACGGCGGCCATGAGTGATTGAATCGTGCAGCAGAGGAAGGTCGAGAAGAACAGCGCCAGGCTCCACGTTCCGCTTGTCACGCTTTTGAACCGCCACGCCAGATAGACGAGCAAAGCGCACCGCAAACAAATCCCTATGTGGTGAATTTGCCAAGCCCGGTGTGGTCTGGCACCCGCCGATCCGAAGAGCTTCCGTATCAAGGCGGGCTGTTCTTCGGGTGTCGCAGCCGCCTGGCCGCCAGTCCGCGGCGCCCGCGATAGCTTGCGTGATCCGGAGTCCTCGCTTAGTTCCGCCAGCGCCAGCTTGATATCGCCGGCGTGCTGCGCGCGGCGATCGGGGTCCTTGCGCAGACAGCGCGAGATGATTTTATCGAGTTCAGCCGGCATATCCGGCGCGACCTCGGCGAGCGGCGGCGGCTCCTTATGCAGGATTGCTGAAAGCGTCGAGATCTTGTTTACGCCTTCAAACGGCCGGCGGCCGGTGACCATTTCGTACAGCACTGAGCCGAAAGAAAAAATATCGGAACGCGCATCGAGCTTCTTGCCTTCGGCCTGCTCGGGAGACATGTAGGCGACGGTGCCGAGGATCGTGCCTTCTTCTGTCTGAACGCCTTCTCGATCGGTCATCGCCGCCGTGGCGGCCTCAGAATCGATATCGGCAGCGACGGTCAGCTTGGCCAAGCCGAAATCCAGCAATTTTACGCGACCGTCCTCGGTAACAATGATGTTGGCCGGCTTGAGATCGCGATGCACGATCCGGGCCGCATGGGCGCGGGCGAGGGCGTCGGCAACCTGAATCGCATATTTTAGAATGTCGCCCAGCACCAAGTCGCTTTTGCCGATCAACCGGTCGAGCGTTTTGCCATCGACGAACTCCATGGCGATGTAATCCGTGCCGCCGGAAGAGCTGATGTCATAGATGTGGACGATGTTGGGATGATTCAGAGCCGAAGCGGCCTTCGCCTCCTGTTGGAAACGTCGCCTGCGCTCGGGGCTGGCGGTCGCATCCGCACGCAAGATCTTGATGGCTACCGGCCGGTCGAGATGCGTATCAAAGGCCCGGTAGACCACGCCCATTCCGCCTTCACCGAGCTTTGCTTCAATCCGGTAATGGCCGAGGGCTTGGCCGATCATAGCCCATGTTAGGACCTCGCTCACAAGCGAGTCAACGGTATCCGCGGGGCTAGCCGGGCTCAACTTGCCGGGAAACGCTGGAATCTCTGGACTTGAAAATACCTCGTTTAGCAGCCAAACAATGGGCGCTTCGCGAAGGGATAGCGGCGAACCGATCGCATTTCTCTAAACTACAGCAGCCGTTCAGGCCTAGACTGCTATACTTCGGTCAGACCTGAGCAACATACCTGTGCCGTACCGCCAGGAGCTGTCGACCAACGGCCGCTCCGTCGGGAGGAGATCATGACGAGCCAATCGTTTACATTTATCGATCCAGCGGGAAATCAGGCCCAATACACCGTCTACGAAGCGGATCGCCACAATGAATATCACTGGTCAACGGACCATGGCGATAGTGGATCTGACGGTTCATTCGCAAAAGCCCAGGATCGAGCGAGAACAGCTCTAAAGTCGAGCATGGCAGCGAGGCGGCGCCACCCTGATCAAAGCTATTAATAACCTCTTGAAATGGGCTGCTTACATCGCGCGGTGGCGCTCATAGGCCTTCCAGATCTCCGAGGCTGCTGCCCCGTAGCGCTGGCGATCGTCGCAATTGTCCTCGCCGAAATCGGTCCGGAACACTTCAAATAGCAGTTCGTGTAGTGTATCCAGGTCTTCAGCCTCCCGAATTCGTGAGAGCAAGGTGAGTTTTCGGGAAGCTCACGGAGCCACCCCACTTCCAGTGGGGTTTCGTGTTCCGACAAGCGCAGGGAACGGTCCAGCAGGATGAAAGCGCTGTTTGCACCCCTTGAGCAGACACTCGCGCATTCTCGGCCGGCGGCCGACATGCCGACGCCCAGCTCTTTGATTTTGTGAACGGCCTTTAGCAGTTTCGGGAGGGATTCTGTTTGAGTTGGGGCTCGTGGTCCTGGTTTCAAAAACGCTATTTGTTTAGACCTGCTCAGGACTCGTTAGCGAAAATGGCTGTCCCTTGGGGCGCGCGCCAACGATGCCTCCAATGAGGAGGCCGACGACCACGGTAGAAATCGGTGTGAGATACCACGCAAGATGCGGAAGGAATCTCGGTTGGTTGCCGGCCAGGGTGCCGCCCACGTACCACAGCACCAGCCACGTCGCGAATACAACTACCATTGGAACTGCGAGCGCGCCATGGGTCCGAGCCACAATCCAACCCGTTACTGTTTGCGTGAGCGAGATGATCAACAAGCAAGCAACGGATTCAACCATTAACCCCTTCGTGTAGGGTGGCGACACGGGCAGCCCAAGATGCAGGAATTTCGACCAGAGAAAGAGCCAAACAGCATTGATCGCGCAGCCCGTGGCCACTGCGCGCAACGCAAGCGCCTTATGGCTGAAAATTGCGCCCCAAATGCCGGTCCAAATAGCGAACAGAACCTGCTTCCAATACCAGATCGTCGAGCGCCCTCGTGCACGTTCCTCGAAGAGGTCCCCTGCAAGCGCACCGTCCAGACCCAGACGTTCAAACAGCCACACCGCTATTACATGCGATGACCTCATGCCACTCCTCCTTCCAGCTCCTGAAGACCCCGCCAAAGTCTGATCAAGCTCTGCTTCGTTTCCCGTACAGTCCGCAAGCCAGTTGAAGTGGCTCGGAAATATCGCTTGGCTCTGCCACCTCTTTCAGGAGTTGCATCGCCGAGATTAGAACGGAGCAAGCCCTTCTTTTGGAGTCGTTCCAATGTGGAGTAGACGGTGCCAAATGCCACGTCGCGCCCAGTTTCCTGTTCGATCTCCCGCGATATGGGCACGCCATACGCGCCCCCGCCAAGGCGGATCACCGCGAGCATGACCAAGAGCTCAAATTCGCCGAGGTAGTTCGGGTTAGACATTTCTTCGATTATAACGAAGAAATTGTGCCTCGTTTGAGAGGCGGCTTCTGGATGGTTCCCGGCCACCTGGGTCACTTCTGGAAAGTATCAGTGGGTCACTTCTCGCGAGCGCCGAAGATGAGGCGGACCGAATGCTCGACATGGGCTTTCTCCCGACGATCGAACGAATCGTCGCAGCCCTTCCGGCCAACCGGCAGAACTTGTTTTT
>Ga0335069_10012457_pt1 | contig 11960 bp, 11 predicted proteins | sample Lox_Sample_11_FD_206714 | JGI IMG/M metagenome (GOLD analysis project Ga0335069, IMG submission 206714) | Soil microbial communities from Loxahatchee National Wildlife Refuge, Florida, United States - Lox_Sample_1.1 | ecosystem: Environmental > Terrestrial > Soil > Wetlands | place: USA...
CGTCCCATTGAAGCAAGCTGCACAGGCAGAAACAGAAGAAACACAGTCGGTCTCGGCGGCCGCCCGGCCGCCGTCCCATTGAAGCTAGAATGAACGACGACACCAAGCATCTCCTGCAAGTCTCGGCGGCCGCCCGGCCGCCGTCCCATTGAAGCTACGTTTATACGAATAAGCAGCCATTGCGCTTCGATGTCTCGGCGGCCGCCCGGCCGCCGTCCCATTGAAGCAAAAAGCGCGGGGGAGGATTCGAACCTACAACCATGTCTCGGCGGCCGCCCGGCCGCCGTCCCATTGAAGCGTCGTGAATTCGACCGGGGAGAACCATGCATCCTCGTCTCGGCGGCCGCCCGGCCGCCGTCCCATTGAAGCGAGCAGCCCATGTACGATCCGCTTGCCGACGCTCCCGTCTCGGCGGCCGCCCGGCCGCCGTCCCATTGAAGCCGCGCGGCCCCAACTCGTCGTCGCGGATTTGAATGTCTCGGCGGCCGCCCGGCCGCCGTCCCATTGAAGCTGGAACTTCCCGCTCGCTGATATCGAGAAGGTGATCGCCAAACCACACTTGCGATCATCATTTTTTAAGAAATGCCCGAAGAGCGGCGACGGGCTTCTTGCCGCACGCTTGGGACCAATCGATGAATTCGGTCAGATCAACCCGGCGAATGGCTGTCTCAGATTTGTAAATGAAACTCTGTGGCACGCGGAGTTTCCGCGCTAATTCCTGCTGCGTCAGTCCCGCTTCCTTGCGCATCTGCTTCAAAAACACCATCAGACGCTGATACTGCGGGCGCTGTTGCGACTTGATCGACATGCCCGCGTATCATGCGGCCCTCGGATAATTAAACCCGTTGGGCTTAATTTTGTTGAAGCCAAATGGGTTTAATGGGAAAATGCGATCACTCACCGCCCATTACAAGGACGATAGGAGTCTGATTTTGTCGGGGCATAACCGTGCGATCTGCCGCTGCAGCGCTCGTCCCAGCAATTTTATAACCGCCGGAACCGCGCAAAGGCTTTCTCGGGATCCGTTCCGCAGGCGTCGCACCAGCGTATGAACTCGGTCAGATCCACACGTCGGTTGGATGACTCGCAGTTGTAGACCCAGGACTGCGGCCTGCGCAGGCGCGATCCAAGTTCCCGTTGGGTGAGTCCGGCGTCCTCGCGCAGGCGTTTGAGGAATGCTGGGACCGTCTTGTAGCCAGGTGCGTGTTGGGCTTTGGCCATGAAGGCCGGTTATCGCGGGATTAAAGCTTGACACGAATTGCGTGTCAGAGGGAATATAAGGGCGCATTTCGGTTGAGAAGGGAGTAAATGTGGTGAAACGGAAGATTGAATGGTATGTCCGCTATTCGGCAGGGTTACTCTCGCTTCTCACGGTCGGAACCACCACGTACGCTCAAAATGATCGCTCGATTCTTCTGATTGCCTCTGACGCCGAGCGCAGCGCTTGTGTTTCTGCATGCAAGCGACTGGGTTTACCCTATGAGACCGCGGATTCCTTCGATGCCAATAAGGACTACCGCCCTTATCAAGCGGTACTGTGTGGCTCAAATAAAATGGACTATTGGGGGGCGTCTGACACCAGAAAGCCAGAAGCATTTGCAAACGTCAATAAGTTTGTGGTCGGCGGAGGGCACCTTCTCGTATTTGGCTCATGGAACGGGCGAAACATGGAGCACCTGCAACGATACGGCATCACCACCGGTGTCCTGCATTGCTGGTCGTTTGCGCCAGTCCCGGAAATCACCGACGTATTTTTCAAGGGCAGCGAGAATCTGCTCCCCAGCGATCATAAGTTGCGAAGCGTTGGTAGTCTTTCATGTACGGGAGATTACACGCCGCTTCTGCAGCGCGCCGGAAATCAAGCCAATGGCGGCCCCGCCATGGTAACGCTCGCCGAAGGAAAAGGGCGAATCACCGTTTGCCTCGTGGAGCCATCATGGGCAGAAAGTGCCGACTCTCCGGCTTCTATGTGGCTCTTCGATGTTACGCTCAATTGGCTGGCAAGGGGCTGTCCGACTTCTGCAGCCGTTGCGAGTAAGTCTCCCATGCCTGAGGCGCAGACTCCGCAGGTTCCTCAACCAGTTTCCGCTCCGACAGTCAAAGATCAATCCAAGCAAATTACAAGTGGTGCAATTGGCATCAAGCCTTTGGTTGCAGGACAACGCCAACCGCTTGCTTCTGTAACGAAAACGGGATCAAGCGCCGCAGCTGCTTACGCAGCGGCACTCAGCGAGTTTACCGAAACGTTCAAACAGAGGCCGGAATTCGTTGCGGCGCAACGCGCTTTTGATGATACAAATTTGCAAGTCGCCGCCGCGCGGACGACGGTTACTGCGAAATTGAAAGATGATCCTCAGTATATCGCTGCTTTGAAAGCCGAAACTGATGCACGTAACAAACTCGACCAAATTCGCGCGAACAACGGCGACAGGGATCAAATTGCTGCGCAAGCGCAAAGAATTCTTGACGCGAGTTCGGTGCCCGAGCGACTCGAGGCCGCGGCGCTCGCAAATGACCACGTTTACCAAACCGCGCTAGATAAATTGGCCGTGGCAAAAGCGGCACTAAAAAGTCAAACCGATGCTTTGGCTGCTGCCATCGCGAAGGATCCCGATCTTGCGTTGATGAAGCAGGCTGCGGACCATGAACAGGCCATCATTGTTCAGCGCAAAAGCGCAATCGCATCAATCAACAAACAGATAGCGGCAATTCAGCAAAAAATTGCATCCGTGCGGTCCCGTATGAATGACGGGAGCAGCGAAGAAGATCATCTCCGCATGGAAATCGGCCTGCTGCTGAACAAAGGTGACATGATCCGAAACATGACGCCGTCGGAATACGATCGCTATCTGCATGGGAACGCTGAACGAAACGTAGGAGGAACTTCTCGGAATGTGGCTCCGGCGACCCAAGTTTCCGGAGATCAACCCGAGCAGATGGCGCAGCAGCGCAAGTCGGCCGTGAATGCGTGTCGTGGCGTGCTCCGCAAAGTCAAAGAATTGGTTCAGAACTTTCATCCAAGCAACGACAGCCAACTCCAAAAAGCCTTGGATCAATTGCATTCCGACGTTCAGCACGCGACGGAGGATGCGAAGACTAAACTCGACGGCCTTGATCTGCTGGCCAAGGACGAGACGGATGCTGCGCGCGTCAAACTCCTGAAAGCAATGCTCGACACACTTCCCGCAACTCTCGACTTAGCCCGAAACTCCAATGCTCAAGTCGGAGATACATGGGCAGATCAGAAGCTACAGTCGCTGTTCGAGGAAGGCATAACCAAGTTTGTCGCGGGATCGCAGGAATTGAACGAGTACATCGAAAAATGCGCCACGGAGTGGCATGAGAAATAACGACGCGACCCGCTGAGTAACCCCTCGAACGCACACCATTGATCCAATAATCGCAGGAGAACATTGTGGTCACCTATCGCTGCCCGAAGTGCAAAGCGTTGCTTGAGAGTGCAGACGATCTCGCCGGTGGTACTGATAGGTGTCCGCTCTGCGGATCGACTTGTCAGGTCCCCGTGCCGAAACCATCTGATCCGCGCATTTTGTTATTTGGGATAGTCGGCGCCATTCTCGCTGTTGTCGCAATCGGTGGCGCTCTTTTCGGGTGGGTTGCGTATAAGAACCAATGGGACAATGCTCATCGTTCCGAAATCCTCGCGATCAAGTCACGTGCCGAAAACTTCGGTGCCCATGGCCAAATAAAGGAGGCTCACGCCGCCTACGCGAAATTACTTTCTATCGTTGGCGATCACCAGGCGACAACATCGGAATTGTCATCGGCGATTCAAAACGCAAGAGATGCGGCCACGCAGGCGCAAACTGCGTATGACGAACTCGTACGGCAGGAAGAACAGCAGCGGATTGCCCGCGCGGAGCGAGAGCGCATCGAAGAAGATCGCGTACGCCAATTAGAAGAAGCACGTCAGGAAAAAGCTCGCGAGGCTGCGCAGAGGCTTGCGGAAATACAGACTCAAATCTCCACGTTCCTCGGCAATAGTCAACTCGCGCAGATTCCGCCACTGCTGAGGGAAGCAATGGCGTTAGATCCGACGGCGTCCATATTGCGTCCTTCCGCATCGGATTTAAGGACTGCTCTATATCGGTCCAGCGCCTTCACTGCCCGTGCAACCCTTAAAGGGCATACGGATTGGGTCGAGAAAATCGCCATCACTCCTGATTCAACGAAAATTATTTCAGGATCCTCGGACGGGACGCTTCGAATTTGGGATGCATCCACCGGATCAGCGTTGAACACGATCAAATCGGGGGGTTGGGCGAGTGCGTTCGGCTTGGCGAGCGATGGAAGGACGATAGTTGTTCAGGTCCAGACACAGCAGTTCCAAGTCTGGGACCTGCAAACATTCCAATTGGATCGTCAGTTCAGCCGTGAATCTGCGCCAGGCGAGAGTCGAGTTGGTGGTCTTTGGACGCAACTATCTCCGAGTGGAAAGTTCGCCGTCACCGGTGGCATTGGTCAATATCAAAAGGGATACCCCGTCTACGTGTGGGACGTGGAGACCGGGAGGCTGGCGGCAGCGATGCTTGGGCATTCCGCCGGTGTATTGTGCGCCGCCATCTCGCCGGACGGCAGAATTCTGGCTACTGGAACCTTTGATTGCGGGGCCAGTAATCCTGAGATCGGAATCTGGGATGTAGCTACGAGCAGGCCATTGAAGATTTTCGAAGTAAACCACAATCAAAAGGAAGAAATCTACACCACAAACATTAATGGCTTGGCATTTACTCCAGACGGCAAACGCCTCGTTTCATCCAGCGGCAAGACGATACGCGTCTGGTCGATACCCGATGGAACGCCCGTCTCAGAAATTTTCCTTGATCGAGCCGAAGCCAAGAGTCTCGACGTGAGCCCCGACGGTCGCACCGTTGCGTCAGTCGTAATGACACACCCAGATGACAAAGATGTTTACAACGTCGCTCTGTTCGATTTGGAATCGGGAAAAGTCCTGCAAGTGCTGGACGCTGGCGGCACCTGCCGGTGTCTCGCCTATTCAAATGATGGCATGACGATTGTGACGGGGGGCACCGACAAGATGCTGCGCATCTGGCGGCGTGATCTGGACGAGCCATGGAAGCGTGATGCTCTGGCGCTTTGTGACCAGATTGACCGCCAGGAGACAATTGCGCCGACTGTCGTGGACGCAACCGCCGAACAGCGATGGTCAGCACAAGCACGGGCGGGCACCGCCGCGCTGGAAGACAAGCAACGGGAATTGCAGTATCAAGCCAACGTAAAGGCCCAACTCGAACGGAGTCGCGCAGAAGAAAAAGCTCGGAGGGAGGCATTTCAGAACCAGCCTGATCAGCCACGCGGCATCGCCAATCGGATTTGCCAGAATTTAAAGGAGCGTGGGATGATTGACTCCGCAACCTTCATCAACTACTTCGAGGTCGGTGGGGTTCATCAATGGGACGATGTGCCGCAAAACGTCGACCGGCTATGCGTCCGGTATCAATTCGTCTTTACAACACGGGCGGGATTGTCGCGGACATACGATGGCTATGTAGCACTCTATAAGCGGGACGGAGACTGGAATCCAGATGTTGTCAACGTCGATGGCGTTAATAACGTTCCAGCGAGTCAGTTCCTGACCAAGTGACGCAACCCGGATATGCGGCACGCATCTTCATGCTGCGGGCCGGCGCAAGCAGGTGAAGCATGGCTTCTGTGATCGACGCCCGAAGGTGCAGGTAATCCTCGCAATCGCGAGGGACTTCGGCTGTTGATCCCGTGACATAGTTGATGACGGCGAAGTTAGTCGCAGGCTCAACGTCTCGATGGCGGTTTTCGCTTCAAAAATGGCTTCCTCGGGAATTCGCAGGGTGATTTCGACCTCTCCCGTCCGCATGCTGATGGTGGCGGAGGCGATCATCAATCCGAGAACCTGTCGCAGTTGGAACGTCGGCAGTCCGCCAATGTTGTTCCCCAACGTTCTCAAACGCTCCATGACCGACGCAGCCAACGCCGCAGCATCCTGCGGCACCGCCTTCGCGGATTCAGCGGCAAGCCGAAGTTGCTCATCAATCTTCCGCTGCTCTTCCTTCAGGAAAAAAATTTTCGTTTTTGCTTCCTCTTCCGCCACCGTTATCATGTCGAGCATCGCATTGATCTTCTGGGTCAGAGCCGCCCTCCGCTCCTTCAACTTGGTGATCTCGTCACCCTTAGGCGGCGACTGCTGATCCAACGCTGAGCGTATCGCAGCGTCCACCACCGTTGGGAGTTCCGGCATCGCCATCAGCGTTTCTGAAAATGCCATCAGAACCGCCTTCTCCAACGCGTCCGCTCGAAACAACCTATTTGGGAATCCCGACAACACTGGATCCTTTTGAGCCAGCGGATGAACGTAATACCGAATCTGCCGTCCTCTTGGACCACCCGTATACCCTTTGAGCAGACGACCATCCTCCGCCGCCGTCAGCAGTCCCGTCAGAATGTACTCGCTGTCCGGATGCGGATTGTATGGCCGCTTCTGCCGCCCGGGTCTGCATCGATTCTCCCAGATCACCCTGATCCGTTCTGCCGCGACGCTTCGCAGGGGCTCACCCAAAAAGCCGCTCAGGTGCGGCTGCTCTTGATATACCCATTCCTCAGGTGCCCGCAAACGCGGCGGCAGGTTCTTCTTGGTCGCCAGCACCTTCGCGTCCAGCTCCACCTTCTGCGGGTTGCCCTTGGCTCTCTGGTAAAACCGTCCCGATGCCACCCGATTGGCGACCCCTGCACCTGTATACACCTCATTTTCGGCGATGACATCCACCTGTCGCTGCGTCCAGCGTCCGCCTGATGGCGCGGGAATGCCCTGGCGGTTCAATTCGTTCGCGAGGCGGCGCCCGCCGACACCCTCAAGGTACTTCTTGCGGAAGATCATCCGAACGACATCGACCTCGGCTTCATCTCCCATGACGAGGTACACCTTCTCCGACTTCTGCTTGCGATAATGTCCTCGTGCCCCCTTGCCGACTTCGCCGTAGGTCTCCAGCACCGCCCGCGTCTGCGGATCCAGTTTGTGCTGCGTCCCGTCGCCGTTGTCCCGAATAATGAACAAAGGTTTGTCGTCGGCAGAACGATACAGCCGATGGCAGCCGTAGGGGCTGTGCGTGCTGGTCGCCACGTTCCCGTTCTCCAGCGCCCGCTGATAGCCTTGGGTGCTCCTGAGACTCGTTGTCTTCACCGTCTCCTGCGCCGCCTGGAACTTCAACGAACGGATGATCGGTGCGTACGGACCTTCTGGCGCATCGGAAGACGCGAAGACCAGTTCGATCCCATGGCGTTCCAACTCGTGCTGCATCCATGCACCATGGCCAGCGCCGCCGCGCGTCAGACGATCTTCCGTCTGCACCAGCAGCACATCGAAGTCATGCCGCTGTTTCTTCCGCTCAATCAGGGCTTGCAGATCGTCGCGGTTGCCAGGTTTTGAGCCGCTGACGCCATCGAGAATCACATCATCAACATGAATCATCCCGCGAGTCGCCGCGAATTCGTTGAGCAGATCGAGTTGTGCGGGAATGCTGGTCTCCGTCTGCTGGTCGGTCGAACAGCGGACGAGATTGATATACCTTTTGCCGAACAAGGTATTCTGAGCGGGTGGTAATTCGTTTACCATGATTGTGCCTTTTTGCGGTCCAGTTGCTGCCGAACGATTTCGAGCAGGAAGAGACGGATTGCCGCCGTAAATCGACGCTCCTCTTCGGGCGTCTGCGGACGGATTCGCAGAGCGACGGAGGGCGGATTTCTCCGAGCCCTCCGCCGCAGGAGCGAACCGTCTCTTCCCTTTTCCGAAGCACTCATGAGAGTTCCTTCAAAATTCTGAAGAATTTTTTGGGCCGTCATTTGGTTCGAGGGGAACGCCGCCAAAACGGGGGTCCACCGAAAGCGCCTGCAGCAGCGTCAATCCCAGGCGCAAGACCCCGAGAGCGAACCGTTCGGACACCCCTTTGAGGAATTCCTCGCATTGGCGAGGATCCCAATCGGGTCGGATGTTCTGAATGTCTTTGACTGTCCAGACGACGGTCACATCCGACGACTTTCGCGCCTTTGCCGCTTCGAATACATTCAGCGACGGCTTCGATTCTGGTTTATTTGATGCCACGGGTCCCACCTTCCTCGCCTTCCGATGGCGGCACTGGCGGAACGGACGGCGGCTGCGACTCGGAATCCAGTTCCGCCATCGGAGTCCCCTTGAAGAGGTCCTTGTAATGTTCGTAGACCGCGATGTTGTAAGCACCGTAGACGCTCAGCGCCAGAGCCGTCACCCGCTCGCATAGTTGCATCGCAACAGGTTTGGGCATCTCGCAGTCAAACATGATGTTGGCAGTCAGATCCTTCGCAGCCGCCATGATGTAATGCGCCAGCACCGGCTCAACGGAATGGACCTTTTTCATCGTCTCGTGCGGCCCGGATTTGAACATCGTCTGTTGGGCAATGTGAACATGCTCGGGCGCAACAATCGCGTCCTTTGCCTGAGCGATTCTTCTTTTCTTCTGCGACATGGGGTTCTCCAGTAAGTTTGATGATTGAAAATTGACGTGCCAAAATGCGATCAGCCGACTTCGGCTCGCGCTTCACGAACTCCTTCCCGCGTCAGCCTCCAGATGCCGTAACCAGCGCTGCCAGTCGTCTCCAGCAGACCCTCCATCACCATTTTCTTCCGTTCCCATTGCATGGAGTTGACCCATCGCGGCTGACCGCGCCGCAAGAATGACAGGTCGGCACTGGTGAAGCGCCCAGCCATCCGCCGTTCGACAGCCCGACGAACTTCCCCCGAAGCGACCGCATGGCCATGCGCGGCAAGCAACTGCCGCAGAATGTGACTGCGATAAACCGAGCGCGGCGTCAGGAGCCCGCGGCGCAGTCTCTCGCCATCGGCGAACCGACTTTCCCGCACCTCGCGCGACTGCGGACGACGCTGGATGGAACGCTGAACAGATGGACCAGGACGTGGCATAAAACCTCCTTCTGCCAAGGCAAACCGACTTGACCAACGCGGCCAAAGCCGAACGCTGCCCATGGCGAGGAGGAGGATCTACGATATCTTTGGGGGAGACATCAACAGAAAAATTCTACATTCCTCTATGCGATGATGTCTGCCGAAACAGGATCCCGAACAGGATCTCGGCGCAGGATCTGATCGCACCGTCCCCTACCTTGGCTTGGTTGATGCCGAGACCACCGCGTTGTACTTCGCCGCCAGGTCGTTGTATTTCTTGACGATGTCATCGCGCTGGTTGAGGAGGGTCTGGATGGTTTCAGCGGCAGTTTTCAGTTGGGCGTTGTTCCCCGCGGACGTGGATCTGACCAAAGGAGTCTTCAACGACACCGGGGGCGCGGAGGAGAACTTGCTGGAAGGAAGCGTTTTCGCCACCGGGGATGGCTTGGATTTGCTGTGGAGTGATGGTGTAGGTGACGGCCCCAAGGGCGGGAGCAATCTGTTCGCGAGCAACATCAAGCTGCGAGGAGACGATGACTTTGTTGAGAGCGATTGCGGCAGGTTGAGAAGTGGAACTTGGCTGTGTTTGCGCGAGAATGGCAGGGGCGGTTGCTGGCGCGGTGGCGGGGCTGGTTGAGGCTTGCGTGGACTCCAGAGGAGTGAGTTCAGGCGGAGTGCTGATTTCCGCGGGAAGGGTGGAAGGAAATGTCGTGGAAGCCGGGGCAGAACTCGCTGCCGAATCCCCGATTGCGCTTTGCGCCATCGTCAGGGCCGGAATTCCCGCAACAGCCAGGGCGAGCCACCGACAGCAGCACTTCCGAACTCGTTGTCCGCCAACCGAAAGCCCGCGATTTCGAGACATATGCAACCCACCAGCTTATGCAATTCATAGGCTCATGCATGTAGAATGCTAATGCAACCTACTTGCATTACAAGATAATGCCGGGTTTTGGAATGTCAAATGAATTATTTTTTAGTCAGGAACGGCCGGTTTGATTGGGGGGAACGCGACGGCAGCAGCCCCACGACCCAGTGCTTCCGTCCAACTCGACTAACTCGTTGACTGGGGTGTTGCGATAGAAACGTGAGCCACAGGACGAAGTGAACAGATGGGTCGATTTAGGTGCGGCTGAGTCGAATGTTCAAGCCGCCGACGAAACGCTGCCGGACATCGTCTTTCTCTTCACGAAGGAATCAAAAACGCCCGCCGCGTCCAACTCTGCACGCCACTTCATCAGCGGCTCATACAGCCGGTCCTTTGCCAACTTGATGTACGCCCGGCCCATCGACGGAATCTTATGGCCGAGGTGCAATTCCCCAAGATCGATGGACGAATGGTTGGCGACGGCGCTCCCTCCCGTTTTCCGCAAATCCTTGAACCGCACCGATCGCCGGTGTGGCAGGCGTTTCAATGCGCGAGCCTGCACGCGGTCCCATGTTTGGGCAGGTCCATGCCGCGTCATTGGTGATTGATCCTCAGACAACAAAGCGAAGGGATGCCGTTGCTTCGCGTTCATTTCTTTTCGAAGCAGCCGCGCCGTCTCGTCCCACAACCAGACCACCTGCGTAATCGGATCGTGATGCTCTTCTTTGGTGCGCTGGTAAATGAGGAAGGGGCGTTCCTCCTCCAAGTGCACATTTCGCGTTAACAGGGCTTTCGCAATGTCTTCGTAATACATTCCGGCCTGAAGGCCCAGCAGCAAATAGAGGCGCTGACGGTTTGTGTTGCAGCATTCGAACAGCACCTTCAGATCAGACGGCGTGTAAATTTCGAAATCCTGCTCCTCGCCATCTTTCGTGAAAATCTTGTCGCCGTCATTCACCTTCTTGAATCGCCGTTTCAAGAACAACTCCCTGAAGTTCTCAGGCAAGTCATAGGATTTGGACTTCCGCGCATACCATTCAAAAAATGACTTCAGCGCCTTGCAGTAGTTGAATGCCGTTCGTGCCGCGATTTCCTTCCCGGCCACCCGGTCCAATTGAAACTGCACCAGCCCCTCGATATCGGTCAAGTTTGCCATTCCCATTTCTTTCGCTGCCGGCGCGAGGGCGCAATCCAACCACTGCAGGTGACCCTCAATGGACCGCGACTTGTTGCCGGAAGATTTGCAGAACGTCCCGTAAACCTCCCGTGCTTCTTTCACGCTGAGGTTCGACAATGGCTTGTCCGGATTGGCAGCATCGTTTGCCCGGAGCGCCTCCGCGACGCGAAGCAGTTCCTCGCGCCGGGCTCGTAGTTTCTCGATCTGCTCAATTTGACTTGTGTCGGCGTCTTCTTCGGGGTCAGAAGGCCGGGCAAGATCGAACGTCGTAGGCGCCGGGATCGTTACAAGCGCTTTGCGGTGCCACACCGGTTTCTTATTTCCCGCCACCTTGGCAGCATGCCTGATACGCCGCCATTCAACCACCCACGGCATCAGTTCATCCTGTGCCGCCCGTAATCCGTCGAGGGTGTTTGAATGTTTGAACCGAAAGAACCGGGGAATGCGCCTGCCGCGCTCGTCATACCAAGCGCCGAGCACCTTCACCCAACAGTTGTTTGCTGCGCTCCAAGTCAGGTCCAGATTTGCCATAACTCGCCTCGATTCCGGGCGAATTCTAACAATAAAAAAGGAGGCTTCCAACAATAAAACCGACCCGCACGACGACATCCGCTCTTTCGAGGATCCCCTTAACCGCTTAATTTACAATATTTAGGGATTATATGGACGTACATAAATAAGTTTCGGGAGCTGGTTCGAAGCCAGGAACTCTATCCAATTGAGCTACGAGCGCCGCTCGAACGTATTCTACACCAGATATTTGCGGATCGATATGGGTCAGGCTTTATCCAGGCCAGTGACAAGCGGCATCCGGTGGTGGTTGTCTGGAATCGCCACGCAGAAGGTCCAAGGCGAAAGTCCAGTGAGAACCTAGTGGTGTCCGCCAGATTTAATGTAACTTATCTGCGGGACGTGCGTTGATCATAACATGAGAAAAGCTATTGCTATCGTGTTGGATGACGCGCAGC
>Ga0335069_10012458_pt1 | contig 11960 bp, 11 predicted proteins | sample Lox_Sample_11_FD_206714 | JGI IMG/M metagenome (GOLD analysis project Ga0335069, IMG submission 206714) | Soil microbial communities from Loxahatchee National Wildlife Refuge, Florida, United States - Lox_Sample_1.1 | ecosystem: Environmental > Terrestrial > Soil > Wetlands | place: USA...
CGGCGGGGTCTCCACCGGAGCTTGAAAATCAACCTTGGACTAACTTATGAAGTGGTACAGAAAATCGGGCAGGTCACGAGGACTTCCGCGCATAGTGGAGCCCTACTGCCACGGCGTCAGTCGCGGCGGCAACGAGGTTGTTCGCGCGTATTAAGTAGGGGGCGATAGTGATTCAGGTAACCCTTTTGGGTGGAAGATGTACGAGGTGAGCCAAATGACCGGGCTTACGAGGACCGGCGCGACCTTTGCCCCCCCAGGCCGGGATACAACCCGAGCGACAGCCATATGACCTCCATTCACTGCAACGTGTGATCGTGAAGTTCAATTCGACCAGGCTCGAACTCATATGGATCGGCAAGGCCAGGCGTCACCAACCCGAATTTTCAATCTTCGTGTGAGGTAGTTTCAGGGCGATCAGTTCACGCGAGAAACTCACTTTGACTCGACCAGATGAACGGGACGGGTCAAACTATTAAGCGCGGCGAAAGCAGCGATCGGAACTATGGCAAGTGAAGATGATGTTTCGGCAGTAGCGGACGGACTTGACTACCTCTGCTACGAGGTGTCCGAGGCTGCCTTTCATGATTTTATCAATGCTGAGCCTCTGACGGTCGAACGTCTAAACCTGGCTATCGCGATCCGCAATGGCGCGCCGCAGCGAAAGGAAGCGGTAGATCAGGCCATCTCTCAGGCTGCGGACGCCATCAAAAGAGCGACTGACTGTTCGGATGCCGATGCTTATGGCAGGGCCAAAGCGATCGCATCGTTCTGCGCGTATGCGATGATGCGCTTGATAGGCCAACGGAACGCTCCCGAAGGGCTAACCGGCCGTCTTACAGAACGATTGAAGGAAACGCGACAAATGCTCGTCCTGACGGGCAAAATTGAAGCGTTCGATAAGAGTTTCCGCCGTGACTTTAACGTCGGTGGGCTCGACGATCGAAAGGGATTGGAAGCCGAACTAGCTGCTTTACGGCGCAGGCTTGACCGAAGGGAGCGGGTATTAAAGGCGATGCTCGAATTGGAACCTCCGGGTCCGACCGGCCGCCCGCGAAAGAACGCCGATCGTGCGTGCATCAACTCCTTCGCGGAAGCGTGGACAGAGGTGACGGGTATCGCCCCCACGGCTACTCATACCGAGTATTCCACACCGTTCGAGGAATTTGTGGCTGCTTGGTATCGATGGGCCAGCCTTGACCCGCCAACGTCAACTATTATTACCGATTCACTAAAAGTCCATCGTTCCGAATAGGCTTTTCTCGGGACGAAAAGTAAAAAATTCTTCGTCGTCCTTTTCGGCCTAGACAATCCGCTCGCCCGATCCGTACCTTCGTTTCGGGATGGGGCAGCGAGGTCTGATGGTCAAAATCATAAGGAATTCGACGAGCGCATTGCGCAAGGCTTACGAGGGCTGATCCGATGAGGGAATTCACGAAAATAAGTGGGCAGTTCTGGATCGGTCATACGGGAAGAGAATTCCGGCGACTCGGCCTCGAATGTCAGGTGACTGCGCTCTATCTCTTGTCCGGGCCAGGCGCGAACGCGATCGGTCTCTATTACCTTCCGCTGCCAACCATGGCACACGAGATCGGCCTCTCTATGGAAAAGACTCGGAAGGCCTTGCAGCAACTGGTTGATTTGAAGTTTTGCGTATACGACGAGATTTCGGAAACGATATTCGTCTTCAACATGGCGCGGCATCAGATTGGCCCGCGGCTCAAACGTGAAGACAAGAAAGTAGTCTGGGTCCGCCGCGAGGTCGAAAAGATGCGTTCATCGCCGTTTTTCGACAATTTTCTAGAAATTTACGGTGACCGCTACCAGCTTAACGACCTGAGATCGGCCGATGAGGGCACGGCAACCGCCCCGCCCCGATCACCAGAAATGACCCCAGCACAAGCACAAATAGAACTCGAAGAGCGTCGAAGGATGGCTGAAAGAAGTCGATGAGAGACGGAAGGCTCTTTAGGCTCTCATGGTGCATCGATGGCCCTTCGGAGCCCCTTCGAAGCTTAGAGATTGAGATGAAGTCTGAGATCGAGAAATTGATTGAGATTGAGATCGGAGATCGAGTTGGCGATGGAGGGGGAGTGGAGAGGGGGAACCGTATTTCCAGTAGTGGCGGCAATAAGGCAAGAGGAATTCAAATATTAGGCGTCAACGGCAACTTGGTCGGTCAAAACGCGGGGCAGGCTTTGGAAGTATCGGAGCTTGATGGCAAGGGATGAGCATCGGAAGCGCATCGAATGACAGGTTCGGCCTCAACGACCAGGAAGCTGAGATGACGGTTGGTGAAGTGGTGATGATCGAAACGTTTTCGTGTGCACCGCGCATCGTGGCTGAGCGCTTCGTCGGATGTGAAGGGGGGGCGGTCAATTCTCTGGGAGCGGCTCGCGCGTTGACCGCCCCCTGGTCGCGTGCGCATGGCCGCAGGTTAGACGGTAGGGGGGTGTGGGTAGAATGAACATAGCGACTAAATCATTCCGCGATCGAATCATCGAACTGCGCCGCGTGCCAGCACGCGAGCTGATCCCTAATCCAAAGAACTGGCGGCGACACCCCGAACGCCAAGCCGCTGCACTTCGTGGCGTACTTGAGGAAGTTGGCTACGCAGACGCCCTGCTAGCTCGTGAGACGCCTGAAGGCCTGATGCTGATAGACGGCCATCTCCGCGCCGAGACTACGCCCGATCAGCCGGTACCCGTGCTGGTGCTCGATGTAGACGAGGCGGAGGCCGACAAGCTGCTCGCTACCCTCGACCCGCTGGCAGGCATGGCCGAGATGGACAAGATGGCGTTCAAGAACCTGGCTGTAACGATCAACACCGAAAGCACCGACGTGCGCGAACTTCTCAACGGAATGGCCGGCATCGCGCCCGAAGTTCGGCAAGACGCCATCCCGGTCGTGACCGAGACTCCGACGGCGCGTGTCGGCCAGGTGTGGCGCTTGGGTGGGCATCGGATTCTGTGCGGCGATTCCACGCGCCCCGATCACATCACACGGCTTATGGGAAATGAACGCGCCGTTCTTTTCCAGACCGACCCGCCCTACGGCATCGGATATACCGGCGCCGAAGGCGTCGTCCCGCGGAACCGGCGCGGGAAGCGGATGCGGAAGGACTGGTCGGCACTCTATCGCGATGTAGCGGCGCGCCCGGAAGTCGGCAACAGCGAAGCCGATGCCCGCGAGTTCTATGTAAAGTTCATTCGCGCGGCAATCGAAGGAGCGATCACCCCCGACGCCGCCTGGTACTGCTGGCACGGCTCCAAACGCCAGGCGATGTTGGAGAGCGTCTGGCAGCAGTTCGACGTCCTGGTCCACGACCAGATCATCTGGTCGAAGGGACACGGGCATTTGACCTTCTCGGTTTATTTGTGGGCCCACGAGCCGTGCTTCTTCGGATGGGTCAAGGGCAATAAGCCGTACATCGCCCCCAACTTCGGAGCGGATGAAGGCGGCTTTCCAACCACGGTCTGGGATATCCCGATCGGCGAAGCCGAAAGCAAGGACCACCCAACCTGCAAGCCCAATCGGATCTTCGCGATTCCGATGCGCATGCACACGAAGCCCGGCGACCTCTGTTACGAGCCGTTCAGCGGCAGCGGCTCGCAACTTATCGCGGCTGAACAGCTCGGACGCCGCTGCTACGCGATCGAGGTCGAACCGCGCTTTGTGGATGTGGCGATCGCGCGATGGGAAAAACTGACCGGCCAGAAGGCCGAGTTGATTGCGGAGGATGATGAGGATGAGGCCAGGACCACCACCGATGCCAACCCGGCTCAAGGTACTGCGGGGGAACCCGGGCAAGCGCCCGATCAACCAGCAGGAGCCGGCGCCGCCGCCGTCGATTCCAAGCTGCCCGAGGCACCTTAGCGAACGCGCGCGTAAGGAATGGCGGCGGATAACCCGCGTGCTGGGCGAGGTCAGGCTTGTGACCGAACTCGATCGGACCGCGCTCGCCCTCTATTGCGAGGCATACGCGGAATACATGGAAGCCTCCGAGCACATCCGGCAGCACGGACTGCTGCTGAAGTCGCCCATGGGGTATCCGATTCAATCGCCCTATCTGGCAATCCGGAACAAAGCCGCCGAGCAGATGCGCGCGTACATCCTGGAGTTTGGGATGACGCCGGCGTCGCGGTCGCGCGTGCATGTTCCGGCGCCGGAGCAGCGGGACCTGTTCGCGGAGAAGTATGGCGTTTAATCGCCATGATGGCATCGATGACGGAGCGGGGTTGTTGAGGTGCAGGACAGTTCAGAAATCACGGTCGTGGAGTGGGCCAAGGGCATCCCGGTCGGCATGATCCCGGTCGTGCTCGCATGCCTCACGACGCGGCTGCTCGCCGAAGGCAACACCGGCCGCGATGACGAGCCCAACGGGGCCAGAGCGGCGGAGCCGGAGCGGCTGCTCACCGCAGGCGAGCTCGCCGACCGCTTGGGCGTGCCCGAATCATGGGTCAGGAACGAAGAGCGCCGCGGGCGCATCCCCGGCGTTCGGCTAGGAAAATATGTCCGCTTCCGGGCCTCGGAAATCGAGCGAATTCTTGCCGAACGGGTGCGCAAATGAGCCTAACCTTTCGCGCACTTTTGCCTAGCGCCCAAACGTTGAGAGCGGCGCGCGTACCACGATAGAGGTCTGCGCGAGAGAGACGCGATGGCAAAGATTTGGAAGCGCCACAGCGCGGATTGCACCCGTGGCAAATGCGAGTGCCGGTGGGTTCTCGATTACCGGCCTTTGGGCGTTCGCGGTCCCCGCCAGCGCCTGCGCTTTGAAACGCACAAGGAGGCCGAGCGGTTCCTAATCAGCACGCAGCACAAGGTCGCGGTCGGCGATTACGTGGACCCTGCCAAGGTGCCAACGTTTGAAGAAGCAGCCGAAGATTGGTTCCGCGGCAAATCCCATTACCGCCCGGCGCACATCGCCGACATTCGGGGACGGCTGGACAAACATCTCCTGCCCCGCTTTGGAACACGACGCTTGGACAGAATCACGGTTGCGGACCTAGACAAACTCCGTGACGACCTTCGCTCTTCCGGCTACGCACACACCACGATAAACCGGCTGCTTCAAATCGCAGGGGCGATTTTCCAGCTTGCAATTAACCATGGACAAGCCACGGTTGATCCCACCACCCGGGTCGAACGGGTCAGAAAGGCCGCACGTGAAATTACGCTTGACGACGATGGACTTGAGAATATCCCGATCCCGGATCGGCTCCTGAGCCCGGCTGAGATCGCTCGGCTGCTCGAAGCGGCTGCGCCGGGCTTTGAGCGAACGCTATTTCTGGTCGCCTACTTGAGTGGCGCACGCCAGGGCGAGCTTTTTGCGCTCAGATGGTCGGACCTTGAGTTACCCAAGGAAGGTCCGGGGACCATATTCATTCGGCGCTCGCTCAGTTGGGCACATCTTCGTGGAGAAGAACCGCGCCCGAGGTACTACGCGCCGAAGACGGAGGCCGGACTGCGCAGAATCACGATCCCTGCCGAGTTGGTCGCGGCGTTGAAACGCTGGAAGCTCCAATCCCCGCCATCGCCGGAGCAGCTCGTTTTTCCCCGACCGGACGGGAGCGGAAAGCCGCTTTATCGCGAATTTGTATTGAGGAAGATGCTCTACCCGGCGCTAGAGCGGGCGCGCCTCCGGCGAGTCCGCTTTCATAGCCTGCGACATTCCTGCGCCTCCGCGCTGATCGCCGCGGGCGCATCGGTAACCGAGGTTCAGCATCAACTGGGGCACGCCTCGCCCGCGATCACGCTGGCGGTTTATTCCCATTGGTTTCAGGACGCCACGGGGAGCGGCGCGATCGACCGAATCACGCTCGCAGTGGCTGACATGGCAAGCGGAACTCAGAGAAAGTGGGCACAAAGTGGGCACTTCGGGCCAAACGAACAAGTTGAAAGTGGAGCGGCCACTTGAAAAAAACTTTGATAAATTGCAGGCTTAGCGCGTCCTGTGGGCGGTTAGCTCAGTGGTAGAGCATCGGCCTTACAAGCCGGGGGTCGCAGGTTCGAAACCTGCACCGCCCACCAATGAAATCTTGGTCTTAGCTCTAACCTGGCTAAGACGACCAGCCAGCACCGAATCGGTTGCATTGCAGCGGAGCCACCTGCTAGGGGCATCGCAGCCTGAGGCGTTTTAGTAAGTCCCGGCAGAATGCGATGTCTATAAATCGTAGAGTATTGAATCTCCTCCTCCGGCGGCGGCGCCGCTTCCTCAGTCGATGGGCGAACGATCAAAAAGCTCGGATGGCCGCTCCAGATCGCCCTCCATACCTTGATTCCGAGCGGCCAGTGGAAGATCGGGTCACAGATCTAATCGGACGCATGACCTTGGAGGAAAAGATCGAACAGATGTCCGGGCCATCGACTCCGGGCAGTGCTATCAAGGGATTTTTCACGGTGCTGGTTCCACTGGCGGGGCCTGCAAACAAGCGGCTTGGCATTCCGCCGTTCCTATCGACCGGCTCGTCCCATGGCGCTTCGTACTTCACCACAGCGTTCCCGTGCGCTATGGCCCGCGGAGCGAGTTGGGACGTCGACCTTGAATACCGGGTGCATGAGGCGATCGGAGCCGAGGCGGCCGCCGTCGGCGCAAACGTGCTGCTGGCTCCGTGTATCAACCTGCTGCGACATCCCGGATGGGGCCGAGCGCAGGAAACCTATGGCGAGGACACACACCATCTCACGCGGATGGCGGTGTCAGCGGTTAAAGGCGCGCAGCAGCACGTGATTGCCCAGCCCAAGCATTATGCCCTCAACAGTATCGAGCGCGATCGTTTCAAGGTGGATGTTCAGGTTGACGAGCGGACAATGCGCGAAATCTATCTGCCAGCGTTCGAAGCCGCTGTGAAAGAGGGCAAGGCGAGCAGCATCATGAGCGCTTACAACCGCGTCAACGGCCAGTATTGCGGCGAACATCACCGGCTAATCCAGGAAATATTGAAGGGCGAATGGAAATTCGACGGGTTTGTCATGTCCGATTGGGCTTTCGGGACGCGCAGCACGGTCGCCGCTGCCAACAATGGACTCGACATCGAGATGCCAAGTCCCGTCTTCTATGGCACACGGCTGTTGAAAGCCGTGCGTGAAGGCATTGTGCGAGAATCCGTTATCGACGATGCGATGCGGCGCATTATGCGGAAGAAGTTCGAGTTTGGGCTATTCGACCGCCCACCAGCAATCCACGTATCGGCCGCGGCCCGGAATCGGCGCCTTGCACGAGAAGCCGCAATCAAAGGTACAGTGCTGCTGAAAAACGAGCACCAAGTCCTACCCTTCGATTCCGGGTCATTGAGGCGAATGGCAGTAATCGGGCGATATTCCGCTTCTACCCGCATGGGCGATCTGGGCAGCAGTGCGATGGCGCCGCTGGGGGCGATTTCACCGTTGGACGGAATTGAGCGGCGATCCAAGGGCGTGCAGATTTTGCATGCCAGTGGTCGATCGATCGGTACCGCAGCACGGCTTGCGCGCGAGACCGATGCCGCTGTCGTGATCGCATCGCTCACGCCGATCGACGAAGGCGAATGGATCATGACGGGGGTGCCGTTTGGGGGAGACCGCGAACGGCTGGGGTTATGGCGCCATGATATCCGGTTAATCCGCGCCGTCGCGGCAGCCAATCCGCGCACTGTGGTCGTGATTCAGGCAGGCGGCGCCGTGACGATGGCCGACTGGATCGCCGATGTTCCAGCCGTGATGATCAATTGGTATCCGGGCTGCGAAGGCGGAAATGCGCTGGCCGAACTGCTTTTCGGCGACGCCAACCCGTCCGGAAAACTGCCGTTCACGATTCCGGTTTCCGAATCCCAGCTTTATCCAATTGGGAGCGGCAAACCTGCGGTACGATACGGCTTTTACCAGGGCTACAGATATTTCGATCGCGAAAATCGCGACCCTCAATTTCCGTTCGGCTTTGGACTTAGCTATACGCATTACAGGTACGACAACATCACGCTCAGCGGTGCGCCGCTTGGAACCGGGGGACGCGCAACGGTTACCGTAGATGTTACCAATTCCGGCTCGCGAGCCGGCGATGAAATCGTCCAGCTGTATGTGAGCATGGCGGACTCTACGGTCGAACGAGCGCCGAAGGATCTGCGCGGATTTACGCGCATTCACTTGGACGCCGGTGCGACAGGTCGGGCAAATTTTACCATTACGCCGCGCGATCTCGCGTACTACGATGTCGATTCAAAGCGATGGCGCGTGGAATCCGGAACCTATTCTGTAAAGATCGGACCAAGCTCGCGAGAGCTGCCGCTGTGTAAAACGTTCGAGTACGCCGGAGACAGCTCACTGTAGCAAATCAGTTGGAGGCCGGCCGATCGGGCCAGTATGCTGGGTCGCCGGCCACTTGTCTGCGAACCACTTGCGCGGCGCCGCCGAAGACCGCCAAGCCCTCGGCCATTTTGCGTGGAGGCCATAATCCCCTGCCAAGTAAAGGCGAGGCCGGCAGTTTGCCAACGAGTGTTTGGTGAAGTTTTGGCGCGCTGCTCCGGTGCGACACTTTCTTGGGCATGCGAGTGTGCGTGCCAGTCCGCAAGTTTTCGGTTACGATGCCGCGGCGCATCATTTGGGCTAAAAGAATGCTCCTCGCTGTCTTATATGGCTGTTGCGTATGCGGTTGTCTGAAACTGGCTTGAGATTGCTCCAGCCCCTGCGGGCCCAAGCTGCAACTGCCGGCAGGCAGTCATACTGGTTGTAGGGTAATGTTACCCTTGATGATGACGCTTGCCAGAGCCTAGACTATTCCAGGTTCGCTGCATGCCGGGAGGCGGAGCGATGAAAGAGCCCCTTGGGAAAATCAGCATCGCCGCATTCGCAATTTCCTGCGCGATTGCGTTCGCGATGCTGGCAGTGGCAGCTCGGAACGACAGCCATTCCAAGCCATTTGCCCCGCCCATTTTGAGCGAGTCATCGTCGCTGGCCCCTCCTCACGTTTCCTTCGCGAAGCTGCCGATGCGTTTCGAGGCGAATCGCGGCCAGACCGATACGCGGGTGAAGTTTTTGTCGCGCGGCGACGGCTACACGTTGTTTTTGACTCCCGATGGGGCGACGCTCGCGCTGCGCTTCCCTTCTCCTTCCCCTCCCACTGCGAATACCCCAATCCCGATCGGCGAGAGGCACCGGCAGGAGGCTGGCGGAAGGGAGCAGAAGCAGCAAGTTCTCCGGATGAAACTGGTTGCTGCGGATCTGAATGCCCAAATCGAAGGTGTCGAACCGCTTCCCGGCAAGGTCAATTACTTCATCGGCAACGATCGGAAGAAGTGGCGCACGAATATCTCCAGCTTTGCGCGCGTCCGGTATCGGAAAGTCTATCACGGAATCGACGTTGTCTATTACGGGACGAACCAACATCAACTGGAGTACGACTTCATCCTGGCACCGGGGGCGGATCCACGGGCAATCAAGCTCAAATTCGACGGGACGAAACAGTTATCGCTCACTTCAAAGGGCGATGTTGTCGCGAAGCTGGCCGATGGAAGCGAAATCGTCCAGCATCTTCCCGCGATCTATCAGGAGCGCGGCGGAAAACGCGAACTTGTAACCGGCCGGACGGTGATGCGCGGCAAGAATGCGATCGGCTTCGAGTTGGCGGCATACGATCGCACGCGCGCGGTGTATATCGATCCGGGCCTAATTTATTCCACCTACTTGGGCGGAAGCGGCAACAATGAAGGGAATGCGATCGCGATCGATTCTTCAGGTAACGCTTACGTGACCGGGCAAACCCCTTCAACCAACTTTCCTGTCACCTCCGGTGCGTTCCAGACCACCTTGAACGGCACCGTGAACGCCTTTGTCACGAAACTTAACGCAACTGGAACGGCGCTGATCTATTCGACCTATTTGGGAGGCAATTATGACGGCAGCAATGCGATTGCCGTCGATTCGACCGGAGCTGCGTACGTGACGGGCTATACCGAATCACAGAATTTTCCAGTAACCCCCGGAGCTTTTGAGGGCTACACGGGATACATCGTAAATGCCTTCGTCACCAAACTTTCACCCGATGGCTCTGCGCTGTCGTATTCGACCTATCTCGGCGGTAGCACCAATTGGTCGATTGGCTATGGTATCGCGGTCGATTCTACAGGCGTCGCCTACGTAACCGGGTTCACGCAGGCAACCAATTTCCCCACCACTGCCGGCGCATTCCAGACCGTCGAACAGGCGGCAGCGAATCAGCAAACGAACGCCTTCGTGACAAAACTTAACGCGACCGGCACGGCGCTATCCTACTCAACTTATCTGGGCGGAAGCGGATCGCAGGCCAGCCTTATGCAATCTGGAAACTTCTGCGACTCCGGCTATGGCGTTGCGGTCGATTCCGCAGGTGATGCTTATGTTGCCGGGGTCACCTGCTCATCTGATTTTCCAACTACGGCCGGAGCCGTCCAAACCATCAATAATGCTGTGGCCAATGTCGGCAGCAATGCTTTCGTAACCAAGCTTAATGCGACCGCTACCGGGCTGGACTATTCAACCTATCTGGGTGGCAATTATTTCGAAGATGCCGGTGGCATCGCGATCGATTCATCCGGCGCCGCCTATGTGACAGGACAATCCGGATCGGCCGACTTTCCCACCACCGCCGGCGCGTTCCAGACAGCCTATGGCGGCGATTATGACGCCTTCGTTACAAAACTGTCTGCCACCGGCTCGTCGCTGATTTATTCGACCTACCTCGGCGGCGCCGGCAACGACACCGGCAATAGCATCGCGATCGATTCCGCAGGTTCCGCGTACGTGACCGGACAGTCCGGTTCGAGCGACTTTCCAACCACCGCCGGCGCCGTCCAGAACACTCTTAACGGCGCCCGCGACGCATTCGTAACGAAGCTCACGGCTGATGCCTCCGCAGTCGCCTATTCAACCTATCTGGGCGGAAGCACGGACGAGAGCGGCGATGGCATCGCTATCGACTCGACAGGTTCCGCATATGTAGCAGGACAATCCAATTCGTTCGACTTTCCTGTTACCCCGGGCGCTTTTCAGTCCACATTGAATGGAACCTCAAACGCCTTCGTGGCAAAGCTCGACCTGCTTCCGTTTACCTCACCAACGCCGACGTGGACCGTATCGCCGACCCGGACCGCTACAGCGAGCCCGACCTATACGTCGACTGCGACGGCGACGATTTCGCCAACCGCCACTTTCACCGCGACACCAGCGATAACCGCGACTCCGACCGGGCCGACTCCCACTCCGACCGCATTGCCAGGTGGCCTCTGGCCGCTGTTCCATCACGATCTGCAGCATACCGGGCTGAGTGCATACAGCACGGCGGCTAATAACGGCAATCAATTGTGGACCTTCGCGATGTCGGGCGGTACGTCGTCATCGCCGGCAATCGACGGCAACGGCGTCATCTATCTGGGCGCGTATGGGGCCACCGCCGGCAGCGGTACTATCTATGCGATCAATCCAGACGGCACTCAGAAATGGTCATACGCGGTGGGCGAGCCGATCGATTCTTCTCCGGCGCTTAGCAACGATGGCGCTACGGTCTATATCGGCGGGACAGACGACTACCTGTATGCGCTCAACACGGCCGACGGATCGCTCAAATGGAAATTTGCAACCGCGGGCGAAGTTGAAAGCTCGCCGCTAGTCGGTCCCGACGGGACCATCTATGTCGGCTCCGACGATTGGAACGTCTATGCGCTGATCGACACCAGCAGCGCGGCGGCGGTGAAGTGGAACTTCTCGACGCTTGGCATGGTGCAATCGTCCGCGGCGCTCAGCACTGACGGCGCGACGCTCTACATCGGCTCATTTGACGGCAACCTGTACGCGCTGTCTACATCTGCGGGCGCGATGGCGTGGTCGTACGACGCGGGCGCTGCGATCTACTCGTCGCCGGCGGTGCGGGCGGACGGGTCGATCTACTTTCAGAACGTGGACGGACTGATCTATGCGCTGACCTCGTCGGGCGCGAAGAAGTGGAGCTTTGCGGG
>Ga0335069_10012460_pt1 | contig 11959 bp, 15 predicted proteins | sample Lox_Sample_11_FD_206714 | JGI IMG/M metagenome (GOLD analysis project Ga0335069, IMG submission 206714) | Soil microbial communities from Loxahatchee National Wildlife Refuge, Florida, United States - Lox_Sample_1.1 | ecosystem: Environmental > Terrestrial > Soil > Wetlands | place: USA...
TTTCGTTCTCTTTCTTTTATCATTCCTTCAGTTTCACCAAATTCATTTCTTTGTTTTACTTTTTTATGTTTTATTTCAGGCTTTTTTAATAACAATTTTATATTTTGTAATTTGGTTTTAATCTTATCGGGTACAGTCCAGCCTTTTAATTTGTAAAATTCTAATACTGATAAATTCTTTTTATCTCTATTGCACCAAACACAAGCTAATACTTTATTTGAAGTTCTATTAGAACCTCCTTTACTTAATGGAATAAAATGATCTGTTGTTACATGATGAATATCAAATTTCTCATTGCAATAATAACAATATCCATTGAATCGTTTATAAATATTAATTCTATTATTTGATGCTTTATTTATATTTTTTTTAGGTCTTTTATATACAATTGTATGTTTGCAAGTATCTCGACATTCAGGATGGTATTCTCCAGGTTTACCAGTTTGTCCGCAAGTAGAACATTGATAAATAACAATTTTATCCATAATTTAATTCTTTACACCCCGGTTTATTCCTTAACTATAAACAGCAATATCCCTTAATATTTATTATTTAAAATAATTTTCAATGAATTTAATATCATCCTTATTAATATTAAACCATTCTCCTCTTATCCTTTTATTATTAAATTTTTTATGTAAATATGATTCGTCTTTTTTAGAACCATCAAAATACGTAACTAAAACTATTTGCGGTTGTTCTGATTGCAATGTTGTTTCTCTATATTCAGGTGTTTTGGAAATACCTATTTTATAAGAACCATTACGTTTATCTAGCATAAGATAAACATACTGCTTTTCTTTAATAGATTTATTATTAACCTTAGCATCATCATTAAATTTTAAATGCAATCCTACATGTATCCAATCATCAACAACTTGTATATATTCTCTACTAAAATAAATGTAAGATGATTCTAAATCTGCTTTTCTCGAATCTGCATTTATAAAAAAGTTATCGTTTATATGAAAAAATATTTCATTTTCAATACGTATATATGGTTTTTTATCCAATTTAAGATATTCAGAAAACTTTAAAGAATGAGATTCTATACTAATTATATCAAATAAATTTCCTTGAATCATATTACATTTCCTTTAATTGATAAGTAGTAATCCAATATGCAAATAATGCCGATAAATTTTCTCGGCCTAAAATTTCCTTACTTATTTTCCTAGCCTTTTCTTTTTCGGATTCCATAAGTGTTATGGTTACTGCTTTTGTTTTTTGTTTTTCTTTGCTCATAGTTTTATATTTATAATGCAAATATAATATATTTTTTAATATACAAATAAAATAAAAAACCCGGCTTAACCGGGCTTAAATTTTTGAACGATCGTTTTGTATTTTTAGTTAGCTCAGGTATTATCCGATAGAGCGCATAGTCACCGTCCTTTCTTTTAAAAATAAGCTTAAAATTAATCATTTTTTTAAAATAAAAAAAGCCCGGTTATTGCCGGGCTTTAGATTTTCGATTAAGCGGCGAGCCTTGCTCTACGTTCAACCATTGAAATTACTTTGCCATTTATTTTTTTTAGTTCTCTATATTCCTTCGTATGTTGTCTAATCCGGTCGGCCCCTGGACGGGCAAATGCAGTACGAACGTATAAATACTCCTGCAAATATTTTTGTTATTCTTTTTTAGGCTACCCCGAACTCTCCTAAAATCAGTAGAGCTCTACCCTACATCATCTTTCGAGGCGAATCGAGTGGAGCCGGCGAGAGTCGAACCCGCGTCCAAACATACTATCTAATACTTCAACGAACTAAGACAAAATTAATTATTTATCATTAATAATCAAATATCTTATTCGATCAATTTTCCATGATTTTATTTTTCCTGATTTTATGTCATTTACCAATTGCTCGCGGCTTTTATTCCAGCACATTATTTTTTTATATTCAGATTGAGAAACAAGACCGAGCCTTTCTTTACATTTGTCAAGTATTTCAATGCAATCTTCAACAGATAATTTTTGAATATTTGCTTTTTGTTTTTCTGTAAGTGACATATTTTTAATTAATTATAAGTATTATTTACATTCGTAAAGTGCATATATAAAGATGTTATAGGGCATTTAAATACAACGTTCTTTGTAGACTATTTTTTCGGATTTTAATTTAAATTTATCTATACTTTGTATTTGTTCAATAGCCTCATCCAAAGTATCGTTTTCTTTGGTATAATTTATCCAAATTCCAAATAGTAAATCAAACTTATTATTTGCGGCTCTTACAACATATTTTTTTCTGCCTTGTCTATCAATTTTTTCAACTACTTGATAGAATTTGTTTGAATGATAATAATTTCCCATTTTGATTAAAAATAAACGCCCTATAACACCGCATAAAACAAAGCAGGGCGTTGTTCTGCTTTGGAGCGTTCGAGCTTCGTTTCATCCTTTGTGTAGGCGGATAGGATAAAGCTCGTTATCCCTGCCTTGTCTTATGCAAAACATTAGCAAACATTAAAAATTATTGCTGCCGTACTTCGTTCAGAGAGAAAATAACTTCTGCATCTTCCCAGTATCCAAAATCATAGTGTTTTTTATGCCCTTTTTTTTCAAACATAAATTGCCTACACACACCACATTTTTTGCGTATTTCTATGTATTGCATCGTTGGGTAAAATTCAACACTCATTCCAAGTTCGTCTTTATGCCCACACACATCAATAAAGTTATTTTCTTTGTGGTCTGCGGTTATTCGCATTCTTTCTTCCGAGTTTAGTCTTAATTTTGCCATAATTTTTTACAGATTGCTAACATGGTGTATAAGCCATGCCAATTAAAAGCCGTTGTAATTCGATAGTTCCGTACAGGCACGGCTCATACACCTGTCCGTTAGCACCAATGTTAAGAGCGTGCAAACATTCTGCTCTCGAATCGAAGTTTAAGAAACCATTCATATTTTGATTTCATAAAATCAATTAATTCTACCATTTTGGATTGCTCTAAAGCTTCTAAAATAGTCTTATTTGTGTATTTCATTGGTGTATTTATTATTTGTCTTAATTTAATCATGTGTTCTTTTTGTGGGTTTAATTTATAATTATCGTGAAACATTAAATAAGGGTAGGCATTATATTTAAACAAAATTTCGCATCGCTTTAACATTTCTTCAAAGTCTTTTTCAAAGAAATTTGCATCATATTTATTTATCCTATCAAATCCAGTAAGCACATAAAATATTACTTTAAAGGCGTATTGTTTATTTGTATAATAAATATTCAAATTATTTTCAATATGCTTTCTATCTGCATAATTATCAAAAGCAAAATGAAATATTCTTGCTCCTTTTGCTTGGTTTTCAGAATGTGAATAATAGTTTGAGTTAAATATAATGTCCATTTTACGCTTATCCAATAATCTAAAATCCATTCCCTGCTTATAAACAAATGGTTTTCCTGTGTTATTTAACTGTTCAAATATTTCTTCAAACTTATCATAAGCAACTATATTGTCATCCAACATCATTATATATGGTCTATCGGCATCAACAAACTCATTTAATTCTGAGTGTTTATAAACAGTTCGCTCATTTTTATTTATACAAAATGCACACCTTCTAATACATCCCCTTGTCGTGAATCCTATTGAAAAATCAGTAAAATATTGAGTTCTATTAGTTGCAACATATTTACTTAATACCCTTTCAGAATAAAGATTATAATCAGGTTTAATGTGTTCTATTTCATTCGGTAATCTTTCCGCTTTATCAAAGTAAAAACCGCTTCCTCCAAATACAACTCCTTTATTCTGTATATATTCAGGCGTTTCGGTATCACTAAATACTTTAGCACAATAAACTTTATCGTATTGTGATTGAAACAATCCGCTCATTTCATCAATATTAATTAACTCGACATTATCACCAATTGATTTATGATAGCTTGATAATTTCATTAATGCCAAATTAGGAAAATGCGACCCTCTACGGGTGCATAAATCATTATCTATTAGTGCTATATTCATAATAAACACTGGTGCTAACACCCGATCATACGTAATGCGGGTTTATTTGTAAATTCAAGCGTCCTACCTCGCTTGTAGGCTTTGCGTAGTTTGATAGTATCTGCCACGTAATCCCGCACTACGCATAGCGGAAACGTTTAGCAAATATTAAAACGTTTTCCTTTACAAATGTAAATATTTTTTATTTAAAAAACAAAACCCTGGGAGTTTTTCTTCAACTGCCAGGGTTCAACAAGAATTGTTATAAAACAAACTACTACCAAAAAACCTAAATCACCTTTAAAATTTTATCTGTACATCTATGAATCATTATGCGAATATCCCTAGAAAGAATTATACAACCATTTGAAGCAGTACCAGGTTCCGAAATTGAATCACCATGAATTTTAAAATCAGAACGCCCAAACATTTCATTAGAAGAATCGGGAGTCAATGGCAAAGTAAATGGACCAGTATGCGGAGAATCGTACGGTTCACCAATATAATAGATTCCCTTTGGAAGAGGCCCGACCATCTTTATATTTTCCATGGAAGGATTATTTTTTCCTTCACCATGACCGGCATAACCCTGACCAAACAAAGCTCCGATGTCAGTCGATATTTTTCCTGTTGATTGTTCGTAGATCATTTTTCAATTTTATTTTGAATTAAAATATTAAGCTTATTATCCATCGATTCAAACATTTTATTTTGTTGCTGAATCTGATCATAAATTAATTCATGTATTGTCTTAGATTCTTCTATGTGAGAATTCAAACGAGTATTTAAATGATCGTTTATTTTTTTTATTTCATCACATACATAATCTTTATCAGCCTTTTTATCCATTTTATCATAAATATCTTTATGAGTATTTTTGTGGTTTCCATTTTTATAAATCACCCATGTTGTAATTAAGGCAAGTAAAGACAAAATCCCTACAATCCATTCTTTAAGTGTTTCCATTTCTTTCAAATAAAGATACGACAATAAAAGTAACTGCTATCGAAATGCACAGAATAAGACAAATGTTAAATGTTGTTAACGTATTATAATAAGTTATATAGTCTTTCCCAAGCAAAGAACAAATAATAAAAGAATGTTCCGTGGTAAAAACTATAGCACCCCAAATGAGATGCTTAGAAACTTTGTTTTTAAATAATTCCAAAAGTAGAGTTAAAATAAAAACATCTTGTAATATATAATAAACACAATTCCAAAATACTGAATCAATAGATAATATCATATAAAGACTTATAAAAAATAAATATAATATTAATACCGCTTCGATTCGTTTAATCATGGTTTTGGTTTTGGTGGATTGGGATCGGGTGGATTTACGATCGGGGGATCCGGCACCCTATTGGGTGGCGGATCCACTGATTTACAATAAAGTCTCATAATTCTCTTTTATTATTGCTGAACTGATCCTCCAGTTACATTGCTATCTTTAGCAAAAAAAGTTGCAAGAGCTAAAAATACAGCTGCAAGTGGCGTTAAAACTGCTGTAAGAGAAGGGATCAATGGAGCTAATGCAAGACTTACTGCTGATAATGCTCCAAATAAAGTTGTTTTCCAATTTTTCATAAAATTATTTATTTAAGTTTAAAGAGACATTCATAAGAATAAAGGGATATTTCTGATTAAAATCCCAACCAATACCCCCGGAAAAAAGATTATTAAAAACCCCCACTGTAACCGCTCCGCCTAAATTTATGGGTGCCGAACCAGAAAGGTCGAGATTATAAAGAATAAGCCCATTTATAGCTAATTCACAATAAGGAACATCGGTAATATTGCTAAATCGCTGGTAAGATATACCTGTCCCTAATGTCTGGCAACTTGTCGTAACAAAGGTTCTATTGTCGTTAGTATATTGCATTTTTATTGCAGATATACCAACGGTCGGCCTGAATAGCCATGTATCTTTTAATACATTTTCCGAAACCCTGGCATTTTGCATTAAAAAGACATTAGTGACTGGCTTAAAGAATCCTTTGAAAGATTGTGCATTGCTAATTAAAGCGAACGAAAGAAAAATAAGACCAAAAATTAATTTTTTCATAAAATTTAAGAATTAGTTATTAATGTAATTTTCCAAAAATCGGCTGCGAGTTTGAGATTAGTTAAATAAGCATAAGGCATGTAAAAATATCCTTTGTCCCCCCAGCCTTCGCCCCACGAATTGCGAACGATAAATACTTGTTTTGAATCATCATAGCCAACGGCCATGACTGCGTGGCCACCTAAAAATGATTCATTTTTCGAAGGCATAGGGACAACGCCTGTTTTAGCAACCGTTTGACTTTCGAAACTCTCATATACAGAAAATCCAAAAACAAACGGAAAACCAGACGCAAGACATAACTTCATGTCATTTAAATTTTGGATAGAAAAATATGATACTACTTTATCCTTTAAAGCGTCCTGATAGCATTTTACAGGTGGTTTCTTTTTAAATTTAGAAATAATATAAGGCCACTCGGTTTCAGGACAAACACCAAATTTATTTACTGATTTTATACCATCGCGAATCATAGCTCCCGAATCACTATTTACAGTTCCTTCTATTGTCCGTTCGTTGTAATAGATGAAAAGACGGGAAGGCATAAGATCTTTATTGAATTGTTTTAAATGTTCAAACTCAATAGCTGCTCCAATAGCATTTGCCGTACAGCTTCCTAAATTTCCTTGATCATAAACAGGCGGACATTGTGCGCGTAAATCTGTTTTTAAAGGAAATTGTGTTAATTGTGCCTTAAATATTAAATCTCGATGATCGGGAAATGAAGGAATCCAACCATATTTTTTCATAATATTAGTTATTTAAGTTAAACATCCATCGCCAACCAGTAGATTGTTCATTATATGGCTTACACAAAATCCACCCATTTGAATCAGTGTCCCAAAAATTAGACATTCTAACTAAAGCAAGAGTTGGGTCTAAAGTATAAGGCGTTGTGTATTGTTTCCAAGTCTTGCCATTATCTGTAGTAATCATATAACTATCGAAATTCCAATAGCCCATTATCCATATATTCCCTTTATGATAACTGGCACCAGATTGATGATTATTAGCCGTATATGGCAAATGATAAATTTGCTTGTGAGTTGCAAAATTTAACAAGTTAGCATAAGAGCAGCGCCATAATCCTTGACTGGTTGTATCGGTGTTTAATACGAATTCGGCAATATAAGTAACAGAATCACCGTCGAACCACATACCTGTACATTGAACCCGTATATTTGTTGTGGCCGTCGCCATTCGTGTCCATATCCAAGGATGACCATTTAAAGTGTCGGCACTTGCCTTATATTTTCCTTTCATCCAATTGGCTTCTTTATTTTGAGATGTATCTCCAGCAGCCGCCGATCTATCGCCCGTCATACACCACCAACTGGTATCTTTCGGTTGAAAGAAAACACCATGACCATGTCGACACGTAATCGAATTAGTTGAATCTCCCGGACTTCCCCATGATGCACTTGGTCCAAACCTATAGGCAATTTTTAATGAATTTCCCTGATCTGCTGAATATACTATATTTACAGCGCTTTTATTTTGAGTAGGCGAGTAGGGATAAGCATTTGTATAATTCACAATAACTAATGTATCGTGCAAATCATCCACAACCTGCTGATTAAATGGATTAAAATACGCACCTCTGGCCTGGTACCAATAATTAGAGCCTGAACTGTATTTTAAATAAATTTCCGTAGCACTGCTTAAATTATTGGTACTTTTAAATACTCTGTTGCCCGTTGTACACCAAAGTATATTGCCATTTCTGAATATATAAGCAAAACATACAGTATCAGAACTTGGTTTTAAAAGTTTATAAGTCCAGGTTGACCCATTATCTGTACTTAAGAATAAAGAGTCTTTGGAAGCTCCGAATTTCTTTAATCCGCGTTGGGCGTAAATTGGAAATCGGGAATAATCAACTGCTCCTTTATCATATCGGGTTACTTTATATTTTAAATTGCCTGAAGTCCAATAAAAATCAGTACCATCAGTATTATAAAGGTTTCGATGCAAACGGGTATTATAATTGTTTATCGCATCAGAAAGATTCTTTACTTGGGTTGAATTAAGGCCAGCTTTATAAACAACAGCGAATGACATTTTTACTTTTGCTTGCGCAACTACAGAACCACTTGAATTTAAGCCACCAATAAATAATTTATATCCTGAAATATCTGAAGTTCCCGCAACTGAAGTACTTCTCCTTACTCCATTTTTATATACATCAAAAGCTGATGCATTATCAGAAACTAAAATTAAACCTTGTGATGAACCAGTAACTCCGACTGATTTATTTGCTACAACAGCAGTATAAGTATTAATGCCAGCCGACGATTTATATAGATATGTATTATTTGACCTGGAACCTATTGGAACTATATCAGCCGATTGTTCTAAATAAGTATAGCAGCCAAATGTAAAATTTCTGGCTGTTGAAACTGAATTAGGAATTATATAAGAATCTGCATAACCTGTATTATTCCCAAAATAAACGCCCATTGAATCTATTGTTGGAGTATTATAAAAAGTCAAACGATAAGCAGCATCTAAATTTCGTGGATCTTTTAAATTCCATTGTGCTTGCGTTAAAGATGTTCCAATTAAAGGGTAAATCCCAACAGCATTTGTCCATAATCCATCATGTTTAAGTTTCCGAACGAAAGTACTGGCATTATTTCGTTTATAATTATTGGTAATCTGCGCGGAATCGCAATATTTTTTTGCATCAATTTCTAAAGAAGCCTGCGAAAATGAATGAAAAAATTGCGCATTGCAATTGATTGTAAATAATAATAGTAAATAAAATATTTTTTTCATATTATGGAAGTTGATGCCAAGACCAGTAATTCACTCCATTCTTGCGCCACACAGCGAAATGATTCACAACACCGTTAGTATTGACGTAAGTCACATCGTCCCAAAGAGTAAAAGCACTAATATTAGGTACATTTGTTCCATCTGCAACAAAAGCGCCATAAGCTCTATATCCTTCCTGAGGAGAAGATGCGGCGGTAACTGTTAACGCCCCGGTAATTGTATAATTTGTATAATAAGTTTCAAATTTATCGAGTTGAATACCGGTAGCAGGTACAAAAGTTGCGCCGGTTCTTATATCAATTCCGGCTGTTATAGTTATGTCCCCAGATCCTAATAAAGACGTACTATTAATTGTTTTTATATTAGTACCTGAAACTAATGTGGGCTGTTTTGTTGATAAATCATATTGCGTAGCAATTTTATTAATTGTATCAACTGAGCTAGAATGCGTTCTTACATAAGTTCTTACATCTGAAAATGTTGGAAAAGTATCGGTTGTTGATTTGTATAAGTCACCTGAAATATAGATTTTACCAACATTTAAATAAAGTCTCTGATTCGCTATAGTAGAATTTTGATAACCATAAATTATTGATTTCGATGTATCATCAGCCAAATTACTTTGAGAAATTGAACTAATTATTAAACGGTTTGAATAATTTTGTAAGTGATAACCGGCATTATAACCTAATCCTATATTGTTACTACCACGAATACTATATAAACAATTTGAACCAATGCCTGTATTATAGCTACCAGTTTGAAGACTAAAAAGATTAAAATAACCTATACCTGTATTATTTGTTCCTGTACTTAAAGATGATAATGTATAGTTTCCAAAACCATTATTATAATTTCCACCTGTACCTAGATTAGTTAAACTATTTCGACCAATGCCAATATTATAAGTTCCTCCTAAAATATTTAAATCTCCATTGTTGTTGCCAATACTATAATTATTATTAGGATTTGATAAAAATAAAGTACATCCGGTATCAATTAAAGCTGTTAAACTACCATTATGATATTTTTTTAAATCAAAATTATTTATAATAGTTGTATCTCCTTTTGTGCCTATCTTAATTGAATTCCAGGTTGAATCTTTTTTTATAATTATGTTTCCAGGCCCGGTTAAATCTGTATTATTAATTGTTTTTATATTAGTACCGGAAACTAATGTTGCCTGTTTGGTAATAATTTGATTATGAAGTTTTGAAGTATCAAGGTGAGCTTGATAATTAGATTTCATTAAAGATGAATCTGCCCCTTCTCCGCCAGTATTATGCCAAGATTGATTCCACCAATATTTTAAAATTCCGTTGATTATTCTAATTTGAGCACTCGTATCGGTTGTATGAAGTAAAGTATTATTTATAACAGGAACATGCAATACACTATCCGGTTTTATTCTATTCCATTCATATCCATATGAATTATTTGGTTTAATATATTTTTGCCCATAACTACTAAGTGAAAAACTTAATAATAAAAATAACAATATTTTTTTCATAGCAAAAGTTTTACAAATTTATAAAATTTTTTAATATCGTATTAATTTAAAAATTCGAACATTCATCGGTCTGGTTTCTCCATTAGTTACATAAGTATTGTTTCCTATATATGTTTTACCGGACATTCCAATATTTGAAGCAACAGGATTGCTTGTTACAACATCAGTAATATTTTTTAAAGCTATTACACTATTAGACGCACCTGATTTTTTTAATTCATAACCCGTAATATCTGTGTAAAAATTACCAACAGCATCAATTTGTTGAACTCCCATATTATCATTGCCTGAAATTCCTGTAATAATATCTCCACAATTTGGAATACCTGTTCCTCGTGTAAAACCAGATGAAACAATACTATTAGCTGAATCTTTAGTTTCCATTATTAATGGAAGTCTAAAAGTAGTTGTTCCATTTCCAGTTGAAAATTTTCCAATATTAGGATATAATGGTACTCCTACGTTAGTAAGTTTTGTTCCCCAATTTCCTTCACTTACAATCATTCCCGAAATAAGCTTAGTATTAACAAATTCCCATAAACGGGGATAAGCTGCTCTTTGTAATAAAGAACCATTTAATTGTAATGTATTTGGAATTGATTTATAAAAGGATTCTAAAATTTCACCCACTGAATCAAAATTACCACGCGCATGAATAGCATAAAGGGCGCTTGATTTTTTTACAATCCATAATTCTTCACCCTGGGCCAAATAAATATTTTGTTTTAAAACTCCACTAAGATAAATACCTGCAACCGAATATATTGTAATCATAGGGAATGTTCCACCATTAAATATAAATGATGTAATTACATTTTCCGGAATTGTCGATATATCAGGTAAAGTTATTTGAAAAGAATTAGAGAGAGTTTGTCCAATTATATATTTTCCAATTGCATTATTATCTAAAATTGTTGTTCCTGAAACTAAAATGGTATCGCTAAAAAGTTTACCTGCTGCATTTGTAAATGAACTGGATCCGCTATTAGATGTTACATTAGGAGAAAAATGTAAAACATATTTTTCACCAGATTGAAAAGTATTTTGTAAAAGTTGAAAGCCACCTGTTGAAATTACATTATAATCTATAGTTGGCTGTAAACTACCTACACCGGGCAATTCAAGTGAATATGTCCAGCCTGCTAAACTTGTATCTATATAAGTGTCTGATCCTGCAACCATACCAGGTGTTGTATCAGTAATTAACCATAAATCAGCTCGTAAAACAGAACTATTAACCAATCCCGGATATGCAAAAAAATCAGTCCCTATTTGAGTTCCATGATGATAATCCGTATCATTTGAAAGAAAAGTTTTTACTAAATAAGTTTGATCGGCTACATCTGCAAATTCAACAATTGCAGTTGTTGCAATAGGTAATGACATATTTTGAGAATCTATTACAATAGAAGGGGCCGACGGATCATAAATATTAAATATTGCATATCCGGTGCGTGCTCCTAATTGTGTGACGGTAATTTGTAAATTCATTATTCAACTTTTTTAATAGGTACTACATTATTTGTTGTATTTGCTCCAAAACCTTTCATATCTACATTATAAGTTACAAAAAGTTCATCATCTACTGAGCCTTCTGTTGTAACGGTAATCCCTGTATTATTTACAGCTTCACGAACTAATAAAGACCAATAT
>Ga0335069_10012461_pt1 | contig 11959 bp, 8 predicted proteins | sample Lox_Sample_11_FD_206714 | JGI IMG/M metagenome (GOLD analysis project Ga0335069, IMG submission 206714) | Soil microbial communities from Loxahatchee National Wildlife Refuge, Florida, United States - Lox_Sample_1.1 | ecosystem: Environmental > Terrestrial > Soil > Wetlands | place: USA: Florida...
AGTCCGCGCCTGGTAGAAAGTTCAGGGACTCGCCTTAGAAACCATTCCCGCGCACCCGGAGTCTCACGAGTGTCCGGCAGAATGTACATTCAACGGGGGTAAACTAGTAAAACTATGCGAAGACAGTTTCTTGCCATGATTGTCTTGGGCGCCGCTTCGCTGTTGAGCGGCCAAGTTTCGGTCGGAATTCGGATAGGGGCGCCGCCTCCGCCGCGCGTGATCCGCTACCGTCCGGCGCGACCTGGGCCCGAGTTCGTTTGGGTGGACGGTTATTGGTACCCGGTTGGCGGACATTACCGGTGGCATGACGGTTATTGGACCCGGCCTCCTTATGCCGGCGCTGTGTGGGTCGTGCCGCGGCATGACGGCGAGCGATTCTACGAAGGGTACTGGGAAGGACCGCGGGGACGTTTCGCCCACGATCATGCGTGGGACCGGCATCACGAGCGCGATTGGGACCGGTACCACGAACACTAAGGCTTGTGTGGCGCAGGTCCCTGACCTGCGCATGACCTTGGTAGGTCGGGGACCTGCCCCACAAGCAGATTCCTTATTCGTACCTTAAGGCGACAACCGGGTCGACGCTAAGTGCTCGGCGTGCCGGTAGATAACTGGCCAGGAACGCTACCGCAGCCAGAACAAAGGCGACGGAGAGAAAGACGAACGGATCGGTCGCCTTCACGCCATAGAGCAACGTCGACATGAGCCGCGTCAGTCCAAACGCGGCGCCGAGTCCGACCAAGATTCCGACCGCAGCCAGCACCATCGCCTGGCGGACGACCATGTTGCGCAACCTCGGCGAGTCCGCTCCCAAGGCGAGCCGAATGCCAAATTCCACCGTTCGCTGTTGCACTGAGTACGACATCAAGCCGTAGAGTCCGATCGACGCCAGCAGCACGGCAAGCCCGGCAAATATTCCCAGCAGGATCGTATTGAAGCGGGTATCAGCGGTCGAGTTACTGACGATCTGCTCCATAGTTCGTACCCGCGCGATGGGCATGTCGGCAGCGTCTTCGAAAGCGCGCTGCACCAGCGCCGATACCGAGAATGGTGGCACGCGTGTACGCACTACCCAACTCAACGGCATGAAGCGGTTGTTCAGCACCATGTAAGCATCGCTGACCTGTTCGAGCGGTATAAAGGTGGCTGGCCCCGGCTCGCTATTGAGACCTCCATCGCGCGTATCGCCCACAACGCCCACGATTTCGCGCGGCGGTTGCGCGAAGTCCGGCCCCATTCCGCTGCCGATGATCAGTCGCTGGCCGATCGGGTCTTCACCCTTGAAAAACTGGCGCGCCATGGCTTCGTTAATGACTACGACAGGGGGTGACGCCGCGTCATCGCGCTCCGTTAATCCGCGGCCGCGTACTACCGGGATTTTGAAGACATCGAAGAAGCGCCAGGTCACATAGTTCCACTCCGCGCCGCCGTGCTCTGGCCCATTGGTAAGCGGCCGGCCCTCGATGATAAAACCCAGTCCCAGACCGCCGGCCAGAGGCAGAAAGGAGCTTGCGGCAGCCGACTCGACTCCGGGTATTGCGTGGATTCGCTCCAGGACGTGGCGGGACATTTCGGTGATCGCCACGCTCCGATCGTAGTGGCTGCCGGAAAGTGAGGTTTCCATGGTGAGCACGTTGTGCGCATCAAAGCCTGGAATCACGCCGCGAAGCACGGCGAACGTGCGGATCAGCAGTCCGGCACCCACGAGCAGCACCATCGCCAGTGCGATTTCGGTGATGACCAACAGGCCCCGCGCCTTGTTCTGGCGCAAACCCGACCCGGACCGCGAGGCGCTTTCTTTGAGTGTCGCGCTGAGATCGGCTCGGGAGGCGCTGAGCGCTGGCACGAGCCCGAAGATCAGGCCGGTGAGAAGGCTGAGGGCAAGAGTAAATAGCAAGATGGTCCAATCGAGCGTAACGCCGGACCCGTCCGGGCCGAGTCGCGGCAAAGCGCTCGGATTAGAAGCTACCAGCGCGCGAACACCGATGAATCCGATCGCCAGACCCAGCACGCCTCCACAGGCCGATAGCAAAACACTCTCGGTGAGCAGTTGGCGCACAATCCGCATGCGTCCGGCGCCAATGGCCGCGCGAATTGCGATCTCACGCGAACGGCCAATCGCGCGGGCCAAAAGCAGATTCGCGACGTTGGCGCAGGCGATCAGCAGGACGAAGCCTACTGCGCCGAGCAGGATATAAAGTTCTGTTCGCACAAATCGGACGGTTAGTTCCTGCATGGGCGTGACGGTGAAACTACTCTTGGGTCCGATTGCTCTTGGAAAACGGCGTCGAAACTCTTCGGCGGCCAGATTCAGAGCGGCCCTTGCAGTGGCGAGTGAAACGCCGGGCTTAAGCCTCGCTGCGGCGCGGAAGAAGTGCGCCTGGCTGGTGCTATTCGGATCGGCTTGGAACGGAAGATATACGTCCGGCGCCGGTTCGAACTGGAATCGGCGTTCCACGACCCCGATCACCGTGTAGGATTCGCCGCCAAGGGTGAGTGGCTTGCCAACAACCGAAGGATCGGCACCGAACCGCCGCTGCCACAAGCCATGGGAAAGCACCACCAGGTTGCCTCCATGGGGACGGTCCTCTTGTTCGGTAAAGGTACGACCAACTTCGGTTCGAGCGCCGAATAGATGGAAGAATTCATAGGAAACGTGGATGCCCTTGACCTGTTCCGGATGGTCGCCGCCGCTGAGGTTGATTCCTGGGCCGCCAGTATCGTAAGCGGCTATGTCCTCTAGAGCCTGGGTCTGCGCGCGCCAGACGTTATACTTCGGAACAGACGCCGCGGGCCCGGTGCCTTGGGGAGAGCTGTTCATCAGGACTACGATGCGATCCGACTCCGGGTATGGCAAGGGCTTCAGCAAGACAGCGTTGATCACGGAGAAAATGGCAGTATTTGCGCCGATTCCCAGCGCCAAAACGCAAATGGCGGCTAGGGCAAACCCGGGTGTTTTTCGCAGCATCCGAAGCGAATGCTTCAAATCGTGAATTAACGTTTCCACAGGCGAGATCCTCCCTTAACGTGAGCGCGCAAGTTTATTAGACGGAGGTACTCGCCGGATGTTCCTGAGGAACTTTAGAATCGAAAGCGGAGACTGATTTGAACCGAACGCGGGCCGCCGGATTGAAAGATCGGGGCCAGGCCGCTGCTGGGACTGCCGGTGCCGAGCATCAGATTCAACATCGAGGTGGATTGGCCGAACAGGGGATTCGTCAGAAACCGGGCGGGATCGGCAAAGATCGCCTGGTTGAAGGTATTGAAGGCTTCTATCCGTAGCTGAATCGAATGGCGATCGCCATGGAGAAACTCGCGGCGGAGAGCGAGATCGAGTTGCGACATGCCTAAGCCGGTAAGCGCGTTGCGGCCGAGCGTGCCTTGGGTGGGGCTTCCATCGCTTGAGATCGGCGCAGCTTTGAACGCGCTCGTGTTGATTCGCCGTCCGCCAGGAACCGAAGGGTCTTCCAGCCAAAGCACCTGTCCACCAATGAAGTCGGGCCGGTAGATGTTTTCGTAGCTGATGCCCTGGTATTGATCGGAGTTCAGTACGTTGAGCGGGAACCCGGAGCGTGCGCGGAACGTGCCTTCGACCGCCCAACCGCGCCACCAGGAAGCGCGCTGAGCTTTGGGGATTTCGTAACTGAAGGCGGCGCTGAGCGAATGGCGGATATCGAAGTCCGAGGAGGCGCGGTCCATTGCAGGCGTGAATCCTGGACCGGCCCAGTAGAGACCTGCGTCGGTTGAGCTGTTGTCGATGGAGTGCGACCACGCATAGGAAACGAGCATTTGCAGTCCTTGGGCCATTCGCCGGTGGTACTGTGCTTCGAGACCGTGATATTCGGAGGTGCCGTGATTCGTCGCGAGTGCGAGCAATAGAGCACTGGTGCTTCCGGGTCCGCCGACTTCGCGGCGGATCAGATTGTCGCTCGACGCTCCGGAGTATCCGACCGACAATACGTCATGCGCCGAAAAAGCGTGTTCGATGGACACGTTCCACTCCCTGACTAACGGGAGTTCCAGGTTGGGCATGAAGCCGAAGCCGAAGAGCGTCGAGGAGAACAGGCGCCGGGCGCTCTTGTAGGACGACACGTTGAGAGGGCCATTGTTCACCAGATCGGTTGCCAGGCTCAGGCTGGAGTCGTAATAGTATCCAAACCCGCCGCGGATGAGCGTCCGGCCGTCGTGCGTAGGTTGAAGTGCAGCGCCCACCCGAGGCGCTAGATTCGCGTAAGTAGATTGCCAGATCGGTTGTTGAAACGGCGTTAGGTTGCCGGTCACCGGGTCCAGCAAGTTGGGAGTGCCGTGCAGATCGGGCGTGGGGCTGATTTCCCAGCGTAGTCCATAGGTGACGGTGAGCCGCGGAAATATCCGCCAGGTATCTTGCACGTAGGTGGAGATTTCGCGGACGACGGCGGAAAGACTTTGTTGCGGCGAGGTCGTCGACCAGAAATTGCTGAAGATGCTGCTGGCGGCGAGGTCGCCTACCGTATCGGCCAGCACGCTGATCGATCCCATAGCATCTTTGCGGAACGGCGCAAGACGCCGATAGTCTGTTCCGAAGCGGATCGAATGCGATCCGATATTCCACGTGCCGGCCGGAGCAATCTGGAACTGCGTCTGGCGGCGTTCCCCTTCCGAACCCGAGACAATCTGACCGACGCCCGCGATTGAGAGTCGAACCAGAGTGTCGCAGGAGGCGCCGGCGTGCAGAAAGGTATCGATGGTCGGTTCGAGCGCGCAAGGTGGCATTGCGGATGTTCCGCCGGGTTCCCAAGTAGAAAACTCCTTTATCACCGATGCATTGCTGCGCAAGTCGAACAAGAGATTCGCGCGGGCGCGAAACGTGAGACCGGCCGTAACGCTGCGCTGCAGGATATCGAGGGAGTTTAACGGTTGACTTCCGAATTCGGTGGACGAAGGCGACTCGTTGTAGCGGGCGAAAGCAGTGACGCGCGCTGAGAACGCGTGATCGATTCGAGCCGCGCCGGTATGGAGACTGGACGGGCGGCTAATGCCTGCAGTCCACTCGGCGAGGCCGTTGCCGAGGTTCGGACCATTGGGGATCGGGAAAAGATTCAATAGTGGCGACGCCCAGACGAGTGCATTTTGCCGCGCATCGATAGTGGGCACGGGCTGATTCCACACGAACGGCTGCCGTAGAATGAGGTCCTCGTAGGATAAGAAAAAGAAGGTGCGATCTCGCCACAGCGGTCCGCCGAGGGTCGCGGCGACATTGTAGTCCCGCTGCGGGGCTCGCGGATCACCATGCTGATTCGCGAACCAATCGTTCGCGGCGAGCGCTTCATTGCGAAGATTGAAGAGGACGGAACCATGGAGTTCGTTCGTACCCGAGCGGCTCAGCATCGAGATCTGCGCGCCCGGCAGGCGGCCGAACTCGGACATGGTCGTTGAGGTTTGTACGCGCATTTCGTCCAGAGCGTCGAGCGAGACCAGGCTGTCCAGGCTTCCGTAAGCAGTGAGGGCGGGCAGCGATCCGCCAGTGGATTGCGCTGGGAGTCCGCCGCCGCCGACTCCGGAATTGGCGCTGATGCCGTCGACTGTGAAGTAGTGCGTGTTGGGCCGTTGGCCGTTCACTGAAAATTGTCCGGCTTCGCCGCGCGTGGCCGGCGTAGTTACAGTGCCCGGCGCAAGCTCGAGCAACGTGAGAAGCCCCCCGCCGTTGAGCGGAAGATTTTCAATTTCATCGTGCGAGACTACCGTACTGACCGTCGGCTCTGTGTTATCGACGAGCGGAGCAGAACCTTCCACCGTGATCGTTTCCTGCAGACTGCCGACGACAAGCTTGAAATCCACGCGCGCGCTCTGCAATTCGGTGAGCTTCACGCCGAAGCGTATCATGGTCCGGAAACCGGTCTTTCGCACGGTGATTTTGTAAGGACCGGGCTGGAGAGAGGAGACCTGGTAGGTGCCGTCCGCTTGAGATTGAGTCACACGCCGCAGGCCGTTATCTTCGTTGACGACTGTGATCAGCGCGCTGGGGACACTGGCGGCGGACGAGTCAAGAATCAGACCGGAAACGTGGCTGTTGTTTTGCGCCTCGGCGGGCGTCAGGAAGAACAAACACGCGAATGTGATGGCCAGGACACGGCCGAAGTTCACTTATCTCTCCAGTTTGGATGAGACGCGGGTGTACCCTTCTAACATAGCGCGGAATTGTGTCAGGCTGGTGAGCAGGTCGGCGGGGAGCCGGTCGCTCGCGGACTCGCCCGGAGCAGCGCCGAACATCACGGCCAGATGTTTATCCAGCGTGCGGGCGGACTGGAACAGCTCCTCGGTGGCGGGCTGCCAGGTTGTTGACGTCAGGGCGAGGGCCGCACCAGGACCGTGAATCGAGGCTAGTACCGGCTTCAGAAGCTTGCTGAGCTGCGCAGTCTGCTGGCGCAGCGCTGCGATATGCTCGGCTTGAATTTGGTGGAGCAACTGGCGGTCCGGGGAACTGAGTTCGGACTCGGCGTTGGCCGGAAATCGTTCCGCCAGACGGCGCAAGGCATAGACCCGCGACATCATCGGCTCGCTGAGATCCAACACATCGGTGCCGAGTTGTTCGAAGTTGGCACGGCCGCCCACCTGATCCGCGATCCGGGCTTGGAACTGGCGCAAGTCTGGGCTGGCGGCGCTCTCAGCCGATTGCTTGACTGGCTTGCCAGTATCCGCCGCGGCGGGCGCGGATTCGGTGAACCGGAACGTGACGTGGGGCAGCGCTCCAACGGCCGATTCGATGGCGTGTTGGCGCGCAGGGGCAATCCCTACGCCGGTGACTAGAATCTCGGAGCTGGTGCGGGAGATCTCGATCGGATCGCCGAGGTCCGCGCCAGCGTTGTGCAGCGCGGCGAGCACGTGAAGCTCCTCGGCGGGCGTAGGCGTGAAGGACGGCGCCGGGCTTGGCGGAGTCACGGGCGCTTCGTTGGCGTGAGTTTCGGGCGCAGGCTCATGCCTAGACGCGACGGGCTGCGGCGGGTTCACAGTTTCATCGGCGATCGCCGAAATCTCCACCCACTCCTGATTGCTGAACTCGAAGCGGCCTTCGATCGGCGCGAAATCTTGCGATCGCAGTGTCAGCGTGGCATCTTTAAGCTCGCCTTTAGCCACAGCGGTGTGGATCTGGTAGCTGTCCTGCTTTTCGGTGACTGCATCTTGTTTCGTGGGCTGGCGATCGCGCCAAGTCTCAAACGATCTCGCGCTGAGCGGATCGTCCCAGTTGTAGTTGGCCGCGACAAACAGCGCCTGGATGGATTCGAGCGCCTCTGCGTCCGCTCGATTCGAGATGGCCTTCGTGGTGCCAGTGTACCGCGTCACGTGATGCGCTCGAGTCCGGATATCAAGCCGATGTGCTTTCGTGGGATGCGAATCAGCAGCGACAATCGCCTTCTGTAGAAGCTCAGCCGCTTGCACAGACGGGGTGATACGGAATTGAGTCCACCACAATCCACAGCCGATCATCAAGGCGGCTGCGACCGGTATCCATTTTTTCGTATTGCGAACAGGCAAGGCGAGAATGCGCGACACGAAACTCGGACGCTCCATCGACGCGTCGATCTCGGAGAATTTCCTGTAAATGTCGGGCCACGGCACAGGCGGTTGAATATGCTGCTGCAGGACGTTCTTGCGATAGCCGACACAATCGGCGATCGTCTTGTGCAGTTGTTCCAGTTGCGCGCGGCACTGCCAACATGCTTCGAGATGCGAACGGATCCGGCCGGAATCGCGCGAGGGCAACTCACCGTCAACAAATCGCAGCAACTCTTCTTCTTCGGGATGGCGCATCTGAGGACTGCTCATAGTTCATCCTTCTTGAGCCGGGCAATCGCGCGTCGCAAAAATTCGCCTACCGCGGACTGGCTGATACCTAATGCTGCTCCAATTTCGGGATAACGCAAGCCTTCGAGGCGCAGGAACAGGCAGCGGCGTTGTTGTTCCGACAACCGTTCTACGGCCTTGTGAAAACGCAGCTTTTGTTCGCGCTCGATTAATGACTGCTCGGGATCCAACTCGGTCGCAGTGATTTGATATTCGATGTTCGGATCGTAGACACCTTGGGTGTTCTGTCTGGCTCGGATCTTTAAGCCGAGATTGTGCGCCACGCGGAAAATCCAGGCGCGAGGGCTCTGGATATTTTCGCCCTTCTTCATCGTGACGTACAGACGTAAGAACACCTCCTGTGCTGCTTCCTGCGCCTGCGGTGGGTGCAGTCCCAGGCTGATTAAATAGCGGTAGACATCGTCGCGGGCTTCCTCGAACAGTTGCGCCACCTGATCTTGAAGGTTCATGGTGGCCCGGTCCTGCCGGAGAATCCCTGAAAGTTCCTTGCCAAGCGAAAACGACGACATCACACGCTCACGAAAAAACTCTAGTACCCGCTCAAAGACTCCTGGGCATCCCGTTGCAACTACAGGGCTGAAAAATATTTATTTGAAGGCTTACTCCGAGTGTAGTTGAAACCTGGGGTAGTTGGGTCTTTGAGACGACTTGTAGTCTATCGACTGTGATGCGGACAACAGTTTCGGTCACGATCGTGACCTTTAATACCCGGCAGTTTATCGAAGCCTGCCTCGAATCGGTGCTGCGGCAGAAGTACCCGCTGGAGGTGGTGGTAGTCGATAACGCGTCAATGGACGGCACGCGTGGCGTGCTGGCCGGATACGAAGACCGGGTGCGGGTTATTTACAACAACGAAAACGCCGGATTTGCGGCAGCGCAGAATCAGGCCATCGCCGTTAGTTCGGGCGAGTGGGTGCTGGTGTTGAATCCGGACGTGGTCTTGGAGCCCGGCTTTGTGGAGCAGTTGGTGGAAGGCGGAGTATTTGACCCTGAGGTTGGGACGGTGTGCGGGCGCCTGCTTGCAACCGATCGCGACTTGAGACCACTGAACAAGCCCTTGATCGATTCGGCGGGACTATATTTCACCCCGGCGATGCGGCATTTCGATCGGGGATGGCATGAGCCGGATGACGGACGATTTCGCGAGATGGAGTACGTTTTCGGTGCGAGTGCCGCTGCGGCATTATACCGGCGCGAGATGATCGCCGATATTTCCAACGGCAGCGAGTTCTTCGACCGCGATTTCTTTGCTTATCGAGAGGACGCAGACGTCGCCTGGCGGGCGCAATTGCTCGGATGGCGTTGCCTGTATGTTCCGGGGGCCATTGGCTATCACGTGCGGCGCGTGAATCCGGAAAACCGGCGCGCCGTGCCCGGAGTTCTGAACATGCATTCGGTAAAGAATCGCTTCCTGATGCGCGTGAAGAACATGACACCGGGCGTGTATAAGCGGTTTTGGCGTGCGACAACGGCACGGGATCTGTTGGTGATCGGAGGCTGTCTGCTGCGAGAACCGAGATCGCTGCCGGCGTTTTGGCACGTAGCGAGCTGTTTCCAACATGCACTGCGTTGGCGGCGCCGGATTATGAGCCGCCGGAGAGTGAGCGACGAGAGCTTGGCCTACTGGTTCAGCACGGAACCATGTGCCCAGCCCGTCAACGGCGTCGCACTACCGACGACGAAGTGCGAAAGTCTCCTTGTGTGAACAGGTAGTGGCGACTGGCCGAGATCGCCACTACCTGCATTTATTTCCCATGATCCGTACCTTGTGTATCGCCTGCGATACTACCGACGAGCCCACAATTTCTTAAGCGGCACAGATCATCCCCGGCGATTCACAATCAATATATTGGAATCCCGAGTCTTAAGAGGGCAACACCGTGAAAAAGGCCAGGGCGAAATCGCGCCAAAATGCGACTTCGTCCCTCGGCGAACGTCCTCGACGCTGCCCACGGAGCGTACCGCGGTGTTCGGCGTCTCGGCAGGCGGAGAACTGGCCCTCGCTCTCGGGCTTCGGCATCCACATGTCTACGGTGCGGTCTTCTGCGCCTCGCCTGGCGGCGGTTACAAGCCGCCTGGCCTTATGCCGAGTCCGCTTCCGCGCACATACCTTGTTGCTGGCACACAGGAGCCGTTCTTTCTGGCGAACGCAAGGAGGTGGGCGGACGCGCTGCGCGACGCACATGCGGATGTCGTCATGAATGAGAGAGCCGGGCCGCACGGTGGCGCATTCTGGCGAGAAGAGTTCCCGCTGGTGGTGGCGTGGGTATTCGGGCGATGATGCATGGCACATCACACTTGTCAACAACTCGCTGATACACGCCCAAGCGGGGATGAATTTTTCACGGAGACTTGGGACCGAGCTTTTTCCGGCTGTCTGACCATCGGCCCGGAGCACCCGGGTTGCACTTCGGTGGTTGGGCGTTTTCCAGCCATAAGGTGGGACTCAATAAGCGACTGTCGCTCCCACTCCGACTTGACCGCGATGACCCCTCTCAGAACTCTCGGTGTTCGGGCAAAGCAACTGTATCGTGCCCCCCAACAAAAGAATCGGCCGCCTGCCTTAGTAATTCAAGTCGACGAATCTCGAGTCGATCACGCCCAGGCTCAGCCGGACAAAGGCGCTCAAGGGGCAGTCGAAAGTGGCATTGTCGACGCTGCAACCGGGGATGAACACAGCGCTTTTGGCTGGTGGAGCGGCAAGTGTCAGGGCGGTGCGGTTTCGAAGCTGATCCATCGTCTGCCCGACAAAGGTGGCGCGGACGAGGAACTCCCCCGTTCGGCGGGATTGGCGTAGTTCGAAGACCAGGGCGCCGCCCAGAGCCGTGGCATCGGGCTGGTAACCGTCAATCAGCCAATCGAGATGCAGGAGTCCCGCGAGTCCCGCAAGATTGGCGTCAGAGCCCATCAACGCCACGATCTTGTGCGACGGAGATCCCAGCACTCCGCTCATGGCAATGCCGGTGGCTAACTGGACCATCGAGCGAACGATATGCGAAGCCACATTAGAGCTCTGCACACCGGCCAGGTATGGTGTGCGGCACTCCAGATCCAGCAGGGTGGAGTACACCCGCAGCATCTGTGTGATACGCGTGGCATCGACTTGACCCCAGCCAATGTCGGACGCGGCCATGCCGTCGACGTATTCGATCATGAATGGATCGATCGCCGCATAGAAAGATACGAGGCCGCCGAGGTTGACAGGGGCGCTTGAATCTCCGGGTGTCAGGGTGATCGGCAGCGTGGTGACATCAACCTTGCCCGAGGGAGCGGATGGGGCCGGAGAAGCAGCGGCGGGATAGTTGAACAGGATCGAACGCACTAGCGCGTATTCGGCGGAGTAGACGCTGGCCAGCGATTGCGGCTTACCGCCGAGACGCCCGCTAACGGCGGCGATCGCCATTTTTGTGTCCAGCTTCGCAACACCGGCATCCACCGGGTTGAACAGCGGGTCCGGCATGGGTACGGTGTCGACAGTGACGGGCGCCGCCGGGAGCAGACCCGAGGCGAAGGCCTGCGCAGTGTCCACAATGAGCGGAGCGTTATTAGCGCGGACGTACACCAAGGCCGCATCGCCGTAATCGTTGCCGGTCAGGAGTTTTTCCTGCGTAAGCCAGAGGCGGAAGTAGTTGCCGAGCAGGGTTTCGTTCGTTTTGCCGTTCGGAGTGATCATGGACGGCCCGGAACCCGCGAAAACGGGATACGGCGCCGCGGAGAAACTGTTGAGAAGGGAGGCAGGAGCGACCGGAGTTCGTACGGCATGGCGGCCGAAAATGATGACCTGTTTGAGCACCGTGTTGTCGGGACCCTGAGCCGCCAGGAGCGGCATACACAGTCCGGCGAGCATGATGCTTCGGGCGAAATCGGTTCTCACATACAACATATCGGCCGCAGTCGCCGTATCATCTGAAAATGATCAAGGGCTGGAGGCCACTGGCCGCGCGCCGCCAGCCGCCCATGCCACCCCGATGAGCGCCTTGGAAATGCCCCAGGCCGCCAGGAATCCATGTTGACGGTTTGTCGCCGATACTGAGATATCCAGAGACTTGGTGCACAGAGTCGTGCTGGCACTTGATTGTGTAAGCGATAGAAAAGAGAAGGCTGGTAGGGGCAGGAG
>Ga0335069_10012462_pt1 | contig 11959 bp, 13 predicted proteins | sample Lox_Sample_11_FD_206714 | JGI IMG/M metagenome (GOLD analysis project Ga0335069, IMG submission 206714) | Soil microbial communities from Loxahatchee National Wildlife Refuge, Florida, United States - Lox_Sample_1.1 | ecosystem: Environmental > Terrestrial > Soil > Wetlands | place: USA...
TTTTGCATTTGTTTTTTTCCTTAGTGGCGTTTTTGCTGTTGCTGTTGTTTTTGCACTTGCCTTTCGTTCGTGTTTTGAAGGTTCATCTCGGGCTTCTATACGCACTCGCTTGGAGCCGCTCTGGGCTCGGTGCCTGGTGGGGTCCGATAGGGATGAATTGGGGCTGCCATCTTGAGCTCGGCCTATGACGACCCAGCCGCTTTACGCAGTCACCCGGACACGAGATTGATTGGCGCTTGCCACTTCGATTGAAAACCTCTGCTTGGAAATCTGTTCAGAACCTTGCTGCTTCACTGCCGTCTTGCAAGTTGTACCGCCGGTTGAGGCACGGCGCTATGCCGCCACCGCCGCCTGTTGCGGGAAGGGTTGGAAGCGGTGGCCGCTGCGCCATAGGGCGTGCAGCACGACCGCCAGTTTACGGGCCACCGCGACGATGGCTCGTTTCTTGCCCCGCTTTCCGCCCGTGGCCGCCAGCTTCAGTCCCCAACGCCGCAGTTCGGAATCGGGACCGAAGCGTCCCAGGACGTATTGCGCCGATTGCACCAGCAGGCTGCGCAGGAAACTGTCGCCGCCCTTGGAGATACGCCGTTGCGGGTCGGCAGCGCCCGATTGGCTCTGCGCGGGACGCAAACCGAGAAACGCTCCGGCGGAACGGTTGCTGGCCGCATCGGGCTGGCCCAGCGTCAGCACATACGCGGCGGCGACGATCGGTCCCACGCCGGGCGCGGTGCGCAGCAGAACGATCTCGGGATACTTGGCAGAAAGCTTTGCAATCTGCTTGTCCATGCCATCGACCTGTGCATTGAGCAGCCCAATTTGCTCGACCAACGGGGTGGCGACCGCGCTGAGGGCGGGCGGTATAGCCGCGAGCGCGCGAACCGGAAGAGATTCAGTCGAGCAGACGGGCAAACGGCCTCCGGCGCTCTTGACCAGACCGCGCAGCGCGTTGACGATCATTGTCCGCGCTCGCACCAGCGTGCTACGCGCATGGATTAGGTTCAAATCCACCTGGCGCTCCTCGCTGCGATGCTCGAGCGGGGAGAGCAACTTGGGATCGAAGGCGGCAAAGCGGGCCAGTTTCTCGGCGTCGTTGCGGTCGTTTTTCGATTCGCTACCGGTGATGGCGGGAATCTGGCGGGCATTGGCCACTATGACCTGATGGCCCAGAGCATTCAACAAACGGCTGACCCAGGGAGAGTGGGTGCCACACTCCAGGGCGATGCGCAGACAATCCTCGCCCTCGAAATACCGCCGCAGCGCAGCCTCGGTGCTTTGTACCCGCCCTTCCTCGACTACCTCTCCATCGCTGTTCAAGAGGCAATAATGGCTGTAGCGGTCGCCCAGATCAAGGCCCACGGTCATCTCCGGTTTGGCGATTCCTGCTTCCATCTTCGGCAACTCTCTGCTAGCCTTCTTCATCGGCTGGTCTCCTTTGAGCATCCTTGAATGCGCTGCGAACAGCTTAGCTGTACGCGAGGCCAGTCGTCTCATCCCATCTTGAGCGGGGACGCTAACGCGGCCCCGGTTACGTTGAGCCACCTTGACGGTGGCGGGTCACTTCCAGAGGTTGAGTTGGTCCAATCTCTTGTCTTCCTTCGATGTCCTTCCTTGCGTCATAGCTCACACGTTGCTTCTGCGAACCAGGTTCACAAACGCAAATGGCTTTCCCAACCGGAACGCGAGATCCGAATCTTGTGGCTGGCCAGCATGCCCCACGTGTCCGCTCAGAGTTTTCGTTACGCACAGCTGCTTACCATTTCTGTGTGGCGCACCCCATCGAAAGGACATCCTTGATATAACGTTCATAATAATATACATTATTAGCTTTACCGTTCATGTTTATGGACGCTGACCATGAGAACCAAGAAACCTACAATATTGCCAATTCCCGTGCGGCGCGCGCTGCGCAAGCTGGGACATGACATCCGCGATGCGCGTCGTCGTCGTCGTATCCCTGCCAGCGTCGCGGCACAGCGCGCATCGATCAGCCGCACGACATTAGTGAAGATCGAAAAGGGCGATCCCGGTGTGGCAATGGGCCACTATTCAACCGTTCTGTTCGTCATGGGAATGGCGGAGAGATTGGGAGACGTCGCGGACCCCAGGAACGACATCGTTGGGCTCCAACTTGAAGAAGAGCAGTTGCCTCAGCGGATTCGCAGTAAGAGAACGAAAGGAAAGACTGAGTAATGGATAAGGAAGTGCTCGTTCACGTCGATCTCGACGGCAAGCCTCTCTTGGTGGGGCGGCTGTGGGGACGCGTGCGCAGAGAACGGGAGAGCGCGACCTTCGAATACGATCCCTCATGGCTCGAAAACCCAGCTCGCTTCTCGCTTGAACCTGCTTTGCAGCTTGGCCCCGGCCCGTTTCATACGCCCGGAGACCTGCCAATGTTCGGGGCAATCGGCGACTCAGCGCCGGATCGATGGGGCAGGGTCCTCATGCGGCGGATGGAACGCCGGAGAGCCGAGCGCGAGAAGACGACGCCACGCACTCTCAGCGAGATCGATTATCTGCTGCTCGTCGACGACGAAGCAAGACAGGGGGCAATGCGTTTCGCGGAGCGCGAGGGAGGACCATTCGTTCGTGATGAGGAGGCCAAACGCATACCGCCCATCATGGGACTGCCAAAACTCCTTTCAGCATCGGAGCGCTTTATTGAAGAAAAGGACACAGATGAAGATCTACGGCTCCTGATCGCGCCCGGCTCATCGCTCGGAGGGGCTCGTCCGAAGGCCTCGGTACGGGACAAGGACGGCCAACTGGCTATCGCGAAATTTCCTCGCAAGGACGACGAAATTACCACGGTCGTGTGGGAACGGGTGGCCTTTGCTCTGGCTGAGAAAGCAGGGATCGTAATTCCCTCGGTAAGGTTGGAAGAGGTAGCCAAGAAGCCAGTTCTTCTGTTGCGCCGCTTCGACCGGGATGGAGTGAGGCGCATCCCCTTCCTGTCGGCGATGAGCATGCTCGGCGCGAAGGACCAGGAGCCGCGAAGCTATCTGGAAATGGTGGACGCCTTGCGTCAGCATGGAGCTTCACCGAAGGAGGACATCGAGGCGCTCTGGAGGCGGCTCGTCTTCAACATTCTCATCTCGAACACGGACGACCATCTGCGCAATCACGGCTTCCTCTATGAAGGGCAGGCAGGATGGCGTCTGTCGCCGGCATACGATCTCAATCCGATGCCGATCGATCTCAAGCCGCGCGTTCTCTCGACAATGATCACGGAGGATGATTCAACGGCGTCGCTCCACCTAGCAATGGAGGTTGCTGGATATTTCGATCTGAATGTTTCGAAGGCGAAAACCATCGCGGCAGAAGTCGCGGTATCGGTATCGAGTTGGCGCAAGGAAGCTACGCGCAAGGGATTGAGCAAGACAGAAGTTGACCGCATGGCGTCAGCGTTTGAGCATGATGATCTGAAACTGGCTAAGGGAAAATAGCTAGGCGAGATCAGCTCCCAGGCATGTCCGAGGAAGAGCAAGCCCGGTTGCAACATAGATAATTCCTTGCTGCTGGCAGAAGTGTAGGACTAGCCGTTGGGGCGACCCTGAGCCCTAAAAGCAAAATGGGAAGGGTTTCGTGACCACTCGCATTTGTCTGAAAGCCGATCCGCATGGAGATTCTCGGGAAGGCAATTGACCAGCGTACGCATAGCCGGGCTCATGCTCACCCGCCATATGGCGATCAACGCGAGCGTCCTGATGAGAAAGTCCTGCATGCGCTTCGGATCATCAGGGGACAATGGGCTCAGTTACACCTTTTGGTGTTACACCAAAAAGTGTAAGGGGCTCCGATTCGATCTGGATTCAACCCAACGTCAACCCATCCGCCAAACTCCTTAAACTTTCTGTTCGATTCTTTGAGACAATTTTCCGTAACCAACCATGTCTGCTAACTCCATCAAATCACTGCATTTGAGAACTCATAACCCAAAGGTCGAGGGTTCAAATCCCTCCCCCGCAACCAATTTAGAATCAGCAACTTAGGTTGCTTTTTGGGTTACAAAATTACGCGGCAAAACCCCACGTAACCCCACGTTAAGCGGAAGCGCTCCTCGCTTCCGCTTTTTCATTGGTCCGCGCAGGCAAAACCATTTGCACTACGGCTCCGTGCGCCTTCCGCTTTTCCGTCATGTAAGCATTCCCGTATTTCATGGTCGTGCTTACCTGTGCATGACGCATCAGCTTCTGTTGCACGCCGATCGGTGCCCCGCAGGCATCGAGCATCGAACGGTAGCTGTGGCGAAATGTGTGCCAGCCCAACCTCTCAATTCCGACGTCCTTGCCTGTCGGAACCAGGATGTCTCCGTGGAGCATGCCCGGATCGGTCGCGTGAAAACGGACTATAGCGAAGACGAGATGCCTCTCCACCCGGCTTTCGCCGAGATCCTCTTGGCCTGGAAAGCCCAGTGTCCGGCCAGTGAAGAGGGCTGGGTCTTCCCTAACCCAAACACCGGCGGGCTATGGCATGCTTCCGTGTCATCACGCCCGAGCAATTCCAACAGATCTGTGAACGTCTCGACGAGCCGTTCCGGACCATGGTGGTGATTGCGATGTGTCTTGGCCTGAGGGTGAGTGAAATTCTGGCACTGAAGTGGTCCGACTTCGACTTTGAAGAGGGCACGTTGATGATCACGCGGGATAGATTTCTTTCGCCTTGGTCGGCTGGATCCACCTTTGATCTCCACGAGACTCAGGGGATTCCGCTGAGCGGGCGTCAGCTCCCAAAGCATCGCGAGCTCTACCATCCGGTGGAACACAGCCTTGATGTTCTGCTTGGTTTTCCGGGAAAGATCGAGCTGTCTCAGCCACTCCTGCACCGCGAGCGGCTTGATATCTGTGAGTTGGACCTCGCCCCATTTCGGCCGCAAGTGCTGCTTGATGACGGAGAGGTATCCCGTGGTTGTGCTGTACTTCAGTCCTTCGTCGACGATGTCGCCGGGGCGGAAAGCCTTGATTTCCTTGAGGCGCTCGTCCGCGATGAACTTGTCGAGGACAGTTCCGAACGTTGGCGATCTCTGGGCAATGTAGGCTTCGCTGCCGTTGATTCGAAGCAGTTCCTCCTGCAGCGCCCGCCGTGCGGCAGTCTCCGTTGGATACTCCAAAGTGCTTAACGTCATTTGTCGCATCGGCAGACCGGGTTTTGTGTGATCGCGGAATCGGAACTCCCAGACGTCGGGACCGGTTTTCCGCGGTACTCGTCTCAATGAACCGTTTTGAAAACGCTCACGCGTGAACTTCATAACTCTTCTCCTGTTCACTCGGAGCGGTTGGCTGTCTTCCATTGGACCTCAGTTCATCTCCGAGTACAACTCCCGGTTTTTGTCGGTCGCGTTGCCGGATTCGCTGATGGCGCACGAACGCTCGGGTACCGGGTCGATCCGACCGGCACGAAACAAGGTAAGCAACACTGATTGAATGGATTGCGAGCACTCCTGAGCGAAGTGGCCGCCTTATTCTCGCTAGCTGAATGCCTGGTCGGCGCGGAACCGCACGATCGTCAGCCCCAGCGGATCGACAGCGAGCTCGTTGTTCCTGACGTTTTCGCGGAAAACGTAGGTGACCGTCGCCGTCCAGCGCTCGCGTTTCACTTCGCTATGGTCGGCCGGATTGGTGAACACCTTTTCGAACTCAATCCGAGCCGAATATGGGGACTGCCGAAGGTCGTCGAGAACGACGTTTTTGACTTCGACATCAACAAAGGGGAGGCCGGAGTCCCGCACATAGTTCTGGATGAAGTTGTCCTTCCGCTCCTGGTCGATCACCGCACGCTGAACGTCGCCATTGAGAAAGTAAAGCGCGTTCATCTGATCCCGCTCGATCGTGAAGCGGTTGCGGCTGAAGTAAAGCTCAGCCCAACGCGACAGGTAGTACTTATTCTCGGCTTCCTGCGGGCGATACTGGAAATTGCGGTAGTCGATTGCCTCGGCGCGGCCCACGTCGTTGATGCGTACGATCATCGGGTGCATGGCGGCGAGGGCGTTTTGGCTCCTGTATACCAGGGCGGCAAGGGCCACCGAGATGGCGCACAGCGCGAGCACGGTGATCTTCAGATACGTGTTCATCACAAGCGGCTCGCCGTATTGCTCGAGGTACTTTTCGGCTGCTCGGGTAAGATTGGGTTCTCTCATCGTGATCTCCAAAAGGGTCCTACAGCATCCGGGCAACTGCGGCTGTAACAACGCCGCTCAGACCACTGCTGTGCCCGCCGACGTGACCGGAGAAAAGGCTGGCAGTCATCGTCGGGATTTTGAAGAGAACGAACCCAGCGATGAAACAAAGCATGAGAAGACCAGGCATGACAATGATTAGCCGCTGTGGCGCGTCAACATTCATTGCTCCACTGGTCAGATAATTGATAAGCAGGTGACTCATCACGCTCATGGTCGCGGCAGCCACAACTTTGTAGAATTCGAATCCCAAGAATGCCTTCAACCAGCCCCAAAACAAGAAATCTGTTTTGTCGAACACCATCCAAGGAATGAATACCGGGCCGAGGAGGCCAACGATTGTGGCACCTATTGCACCATACGCGATGATTACGGAGATTAAGGCCGTGAGAACGCTCAAAACAAGCTGGACCGTGTACGTGCAGATCAGAGTGTAAGGTTCGGTGAAAGCGGGCGACAGGCTTCCGATTTTGTCCAGAGCAGCGCGAATCGTGGTCTGTACTTCCTGAGTCGAGTCACTGCCGATGTAATCAACTAAGCTGCTGGTCCCACCACTGATGAATCCCTTCAGGGAATACCCGATCCCCGGAATGGAGCTGTCATAGAATCGTACGAAGCAATAGGCAAATGTCATCATCACAAAAAGGCTAATGAACTTCGCCAGGCTGAACCCCGGGCCCCCTTGGGCGGATGCCAGAGCCTCCTGCACACCAAACCAGACGAGCATGATTGTCGCTAGTGCGACGACCATCCTCAATCCGAGCGAGTCGATTGACGGGGACACGGTTGCAGTGAGATTTTCGCAGCCGTTTTTGATCAAAATCATAAAATCCATCTTCGGCCTCCAGACGAACACGATTCAATAATGAAAAGCCCACCGCGTGCCAGCGCTCGTTGGCTGTGGCGTTGCGTAGTTGAAACCTTGTTGGTAACTGTTACCCGTTTGGAAGAGCGCCTTCAAATTGTCTTGCTGAACCTTTTGGCCGACCACCAATTGCAAAGCTTGTGCCTGAAGGATCTGATTGGTCTCTTGCTGAGTTCGTAATTCGATCAGAAGCGCTTGGTTGATTCGCTGAAGAGTTGCCATTTCCGTGTGCTGCGCGGGATCAGCAGAATGGCTCGCGACTTCGAGTTGGCTGATGTCGGCTTCACGCTGCGCTGCATTCGCGCGTATAACTCCGACGGTGTGAAGATTGCTCACATTCACAGCATCGGCAAGATCGACCGTAGCTCCTTGTGCGGCGATTGCCTGCTGCCCTTCGGTGCTGAGTGACAAATAGCTTGTCATACGGCCGATTAGAGGAATGCTAGAGCTCTGGTTAGCGATTGATGCTCCGTAACCAGTTGTTGCCGCGTTGATCCAGGCTAAGGAATTGCCGTAAGTATTCGCTGGCCGGGTCAAGACGATCCATTCCTGACGTCCAAGATTGCTGTAGGAGGTATAAAGTTCACGCGGGAGCGACGCCATTCTTTGCGCCAGGTTGTACGCGGCGATTACGTTCCGAGTGGTCTGGACTGTGGTCGTATACAACTGATTACCTTGTGCAATCTGTTGAATCGCGTGCCCGGACTGTGTGGGATCGAACACGATGCCGGATCCGAAGATTTGGGCGCAAGAAACCTGTGAGCTCACGGCGACGGTGATCGCCGCGGCGAACATAATGCTCTTCATTTGTCCTCCGTTGGTCTGCTATTTGCCGGCGCGCGCAGCTTGAAGGCGAGCCCAAGCATCCTTGGTCTTTTGGTCTTCTTCCTTACATTTCGGGCTTAACGTTGGCTGCGCCTGCAAGTACGTATCGGAGCAGTCCTTTCTGAATTGGGCCTCCAAGTCGTTGTACTCCTTCTGTATTCGGTCGACTTTAGCCTGTCGCCCTTCACATCCAGCCAGAATCTGCAATGAAGCTGCGGTGAGCATCGTGAGCAGTGCGGCCTTTAACATCAATCCTTCTCCTCAAAACGTTTGCGGAATCGTATGGTTTTCATATGCAGGTAAGAGCATGTCCTGCGTGAAGTAGACCTTGATGCGATGACCCTCACGGATCGTGATTGTCGGAGGGATCTGAATGAACCGGTCGAGCACGGAGGTTGCTGACTGCGAAACGCTGGATGCAGCCCCCGTCGTGAATGCCTGGGAACCGCTAGTCGTGATCGTTCCTCCGCCGGCAGCGATCTGGCCGACACCGGAGATCACGCCGAGTGCAATGGAAGTCCCGAAGATCTCGAAATAATGATTGTTCACCTTGTCTTTCAAACCTTCTTTACCGATCTGGTCGAGCCCATGAAACTGATCGAGATCGACCGAGTAGCCGTCCGGCATGATCATGCGATGGAACACAACCGCCATCCGCCGTTGTTGCCCGAATCCATTCGAACCGATCTTGCGAGCTTCCCCGAGTACGACGGTTCCGTCGGGGATCAGAACGTGCTGGTGATCGTGCGAATAGACCGGACTTGAAACCATCACCTTGACTGGACCGGGCGCATCGCCATCGAGCCGGTTCATCAAAATGGTATCCATGGTCAGCCCTTCATAGATCACGTACGGCTGACCTGCAGCCGAATCGATATTGACCTCGGCGCTACGCTTGGCTGGGGAATCTTGGGAAGTGCTCTTCGTATCTGTTGTGCTTCTTGGGGAAATAAGGCTGCTATTTACCGGCTGCACCGAGTGCGAGCCTACCGCCGTCTGCGCCTCATTACCCAGAGCCGGATTCGGATCCTGACGAGATGCCACCTGGGCGTCGCTCGACCGCGCATAAACAAGATTCGATGCAAATCGAGCGTTATACGCCAGTTCCCGCTCTCTGGCCGCCAGTTGTTGCGCCTGCTGCTGTTCCGGGGAAACTTGTGGTTGCGCATAGACTCCTTGTTGCTGACAGGACTGCCCAGGCGTGCAGAGTCCAATTTGGGCACCAGAACTCAAGCCGGCAACACCCGGCTGTGTGGGGATTCCACCCGTCATCGTCGGCGCAGTGTTCGCCTGCGCCGCCTGCGCAGCTGCGGCCTGCGCCTCTCGCTGGCGCTCCGCGGCGAGCTGATTCTTGAGATCCTGAACGTTGTTGTCGGTGTTGTCCTGAAGTGCCGGCTGCGGGGCGACATGCTGCGATGTGGCGGCGTGGCCAGACCCTTTCTTCGTCCAGTTGCTGATGAGGCCCGCGGCAACCACGACCGCACACGCCCCTAGGAAAATCCAGACTTTGAGGTTCTTCCGGATCACGCCCTTGGGCTCGTTAATGGCATGCTGCAGCTTGGGGTCAGGGATGGTCACGTGTTCTGGCTGTATCGTCTGTTCCATTGCCTTACCCCTTCCGCTTGAAATCCATGCGCTTCTTGCCCAACTGCAGATACCCGGAATCCATGACCTTGGGAATGACGTACGTGCCATCGCGAAGCTCGTAGCTGACCAGGTTGTATAATCTGGCGAAATCAAATTCTCGACATGTTTGGTTGCAGCCAGGGCCGGAGTGGCTTGTCGTACTTACAAGCCTTCTCGGAGGCAGCTCTGGGGGGCAATGCACATTGGGCGAAGTTGTTGAAGACCTCGCGTCGCTCGGGATCAGAGCGGCTAGGTCCGTGCTCGTCGAGTACTTGGAAGATGCGGGCCTCACAAGTGATAGCCCTGATGCTGACAACGCATTAATTATCCATTCTGGTTTTTGACCGGTTAGGGACACAGAAACATGGCAATTCTCGGAAGAGCACTAGCACGCCATCTATCAAGCATTCGAGGTCTGTATTCTGTTGAGTTACCAGACAGCCTATCGGCAGAGATGCTTGAACTCGTGGGTTCTGCCAATTCAGTTGCATCAAAACGTGCTCTCTTGGTCACGGACGACCCAGGGCTGTCCTCAAGTGTTGAAAGCACAGCGTGGCGAGATATTTTGCGATGGCGGACTACAGATGATCGGATCTTTGTATGGGCGCGAGGCATCAGGCAGCCGGATACGTCCTTCATTAGCGTCGTTCGTCCATTTATCTCTACACGGTTTCCGGGCGCCGATGGAGGTGAATGCACACTGGAATTGCTTGTGCGAACCTGCGTTGAGGAGTTTTCGTATCAACGGAGCAAGCAGCCGATAGGAGAGGTCTTCGAAGCTTTTCATCGAACCGCACTCTGGGTAGCCAAAGTATTGCGATACATGTTCGAACGACTAGGGAGCACGCCTCGAGTTCATTGGAGCGATCGGTTTTTGGAACACTGGTCAGAGTTTTGGAGTCAGTCAACGCAACATTGACTTCGTATCCGGGTGAACTTGAACGCAGACACGCTTGGGAGCTGGTTAGAGTCTCGGGAATCCCGCTACCATCACCGATCGCAAAGGGTAACCCCTTTAACAGTGAACCGGAGGAGCTAGAGGAGAAAGACTGGAGAAGCCTCGCCGAGTTGTGGGAAGACATCGTCGAGTCCTTTATACTCCCCGATGGGAGCGTCGCATTTCTTCTAACATCACTAGATCGTGAGGTGCTCGGTGCAACCAAAATAAGCCCATGGCGCGGTCTCGATTGGACGAAAGTTTCGGATTTGCCATTAGACGCGCCTCCTCCTGTTGTTGGGGCAAGAATCTTTTCCAACACACAATCTCCAACGATGATCAGCGCGAGCGTTCCTGCTTTTCCCATTGCACCTGTGCCGTCGTGGTGGGGCGTTACCTCGGACGATCTCGACCGAGCACGCCAACGTTTGCGCGAGACGACAACGCTGGTTATTGATCCAGCATGTAATGGCTTAATTCGCCTCTTTCCCGGAGATCTAAGTCCCTTTGTACTCAATACCAGGGCCGGTGCTGTTTCCTACTCGCACACGAAGAAAAAATGGCGAGCTCGCGTCGTAGTAGATGACGTTAGGATCCGATTCAGAGAAGATTGGCAGAGCCTCTATGTAACGGATGCAACACCGCAGAGCGCGGTGGACGGTGATGCCTGGATAAACCCTCAGTTCCTAAACATAACCGGTCGTGGCACAAACGCTGAATCAATTACAGCCACTTCGTCCCCCGGAGATCAACTTGTTATCTCATGTTCAGTCTGGATTGAATATAGCGCCGCGAAAAATGATGCCGGAGAGGTCAGCGGCAGCTGGAATGCGGAGCGATCACTGTCTATAGGCGTTCGAGTGCAACGCTATTCGGACGGCAAATGGGATAACGGAAGAACCGTCGAAACGAAAGTCGACCTCATAGTGCCATCTCCATTCGCACCAACGGTTGCTGTGGTTAACATAAAGAGCAACATTGATGTTGCGCCCGACACGGAAGACGATTACGAAGCCAACTTGGACCAACCGGATATTTGGAAACCCAAAGCAACACCGACTATTCTCTTAAAGGAAGAGGGACAATACGGTGTCTGTCTTTATGACGGAACACTTCAACCAGACGTTCCGAGTTTTGCGGCGTTATCGCAACCATCGGTGGGGCCAACATCCATATCGGCTACTCAGGGCGCGTTTTTTCCGATCACGAAATGCGAGCTCGATGATGGGGTGCTCGTTACGGATTCGGCAGCTGGTAGGCTACCTGATGTCGCAGTTTTCAGAGTCAAAGAACGTTCCTCGAATCTCTCGTCTTCCTTGTTATCCGCAGTTCGAGGACTGCCCGCGGGGCGCAAACCGCCGTCCACTCAGGCAACGCAGAGTGTTCAGGGCCGTTATCAGCAAAGAGTTGCTAAAGCTCTTTGTAACCGCCCACCTTCGCGTCCTCATTCACTCTATCAGTACGTCGTCTGCTCTTCAGAAGCATATGCGAGCTGGCCAGAGCATCTGGGTACTCCCGAGCCACTGATAATGTT
>Ga0335069_10012463_pt1 | contig 11958 bp, 10 predicted proteins | sample Lox_Sample_11_FD_206714 | JGI IMG/M metagenome (GOLD analysis project Ga0335069, IMG submission 206714) | Soil microbial communities from Loxahatchee National Wildlife Refuge, Florida, United States - Lox_Sample_1.1 | ecosystem: Environmental > Terrestrial > Soil > Wetlands | place: USA...
CCGCCGCGCCTTCGCCGCTCACGAGCCGGCCGCCGATCAACAGTTTGGTGTTCATTTCGGTCTCCAGTGCGTGTGCTTGCCGCGCGCGCGGTGCGCTTATATTATTATAGCCATAATATTAACTAGCGGTGCGCGCTGCTGCGACGAGGTTGCCATGAACTCCGACGTCATCATCACCTGCGCCATCACCGGCGATGACACCAAGGTTACCAAGAGCCCGCACTGTCCGATAACTCCCGAGCAGATCGCCGCCTCCGCCGTCGAGGCGGCACGCGCCGGGGCGGCCATCGTACACATCCACGTGCGCGATCCGGAGACGGGCGCTTTCAGCATGGCGACCCGGCACTACCGCGAGGTGGTCAAGCGCATCCGCGAGAGCAAAGTCGATGTGCTGGTGAACCTCACCTGCGGCATGGGTGGGTATATCTGCATAGGGAAGCAGGGGCTGCAGGACACCCCCGCCGCCGGCACCGATTTCGTGACGCAGCGCGAGCGCATGCGGCACGTCATCGAGCTCTGCGAGGAGGGACTGTATCGGCCGGAGATCGCGACGCTCGACTGCGGCACGCTCAACTTCGGCGATGGCAACCGCGCCTACATCTCGACGCCCGACTACTGTCGCGAGGGTGCCGGGATCCTGGGCGAGCTCGGTGTCAAGGTGGAGCTCGAGATCTTCGATACGGGCAACCTGTGGTTCGTGAAGCAGATGATCAAGGAGGGACGCATCCCGGCTCCGGCGATGATCCAGCTGTGCACCGGCATCCCCTGGGGGGTGCCCGCGGATGTGGGGCACCTGCTCGCCATGGTGAATTCTCTGCCGCCCGACTGCGTCTGGACCTCCTTCGCCGTGAGCCGCATGCAGATGCCCTGGGTCGCGCAGTCGGTGCTGCTCGGCGGCAACGTGCGCGTCGGCCTCGAGGACAACCTGTACCTGTCGCGCGGGGTGTACGCGAGCAACGCGCAGCTGGTCGAGAAGGCCCGCACCATCATCGAGGCGATGGGCGCGCGCGTGCTCACCGCGGCGCAGACCCGCGAGCGGCTGAAGCTCTCCTGAAGTGGCCGGCATTCCGCTCTACCAGACCGCGATCCAGCCGGAGTGGATCGATTACAACGGCCACCTGCGCGACGCCTACTACGGGCTGATCGTGAGCCTCGCGACGGATGCGCTCATGGACCGCGTCGGGCTCGATGAGGCGTATCGCCAGAGCACCGGCGGCACGCTCTACACGCTCGAGATGCACCTGAATTTCCTCCAGGAGGTGCACGCGGCCGACACGGCCACCGTGAGCGTGCGCGTCCTCGGCGTCGATCAGAAGCGCATCCATGCCGCCTTCGAGATCGGCCGGCGCGGCAAGCCGGGCGTTGCCGCGAATGCCGAGCTGATGCTGCTGCACGTGCGCCAGACCGCGGGCAACGTCGCGAGCGCGCCGTTTCCGCCGCAGGTGAGTGCAGCGCTCGAGCGGCTGCACAGCGAGAGCGCCGCGCTGGCGGCGGAAGGTCCGGGCTCGCGCCGCATGGAGCTGCGCCCGCCGGTACGTGCATGAGCGCAGGTCGGCTGCAGCGCCTGCTGGCGCCCCGGAGCATCGCACTGATCGGCGGCACATGGGCCGATGCGGCGCAGGCGGCGAGCACCGTGATCGGCTACACCGGCGAGCTCTGGCGGGTGCATCCGACGCGGGCCTCCTCGGCCGCGCAGCGCTACTACCGCTCGGTGGATGAGCTGCCGGCGGCGCCGGATGCGGCCTTCGTGGCGGCGCCGAACCGCGAGGTGCCGGCGATCGCCGCTGCGCTCGCGCGGCGCGGGGCGGGTGGCTTCGTCTGTTTCGCCGCCGGGTTCTCCGAGACCGGGACCGAGGAGGGGGAGCGGCTGACGAGTGAGCTCCTGGCGGCCGCCGGGGAGCTGCCGTTCTTCGGACCGAACTGCTACGGACTCGTGAACTTCCTCGATGGCGCCGCGCTCTGGCCCGATCAGCTCGTCGGCGGACGGCGCGAGCGCGGCGTCGCGCTCATCTGTCAGAGCGGCACGGTGGCACTCAACCTGCTCTTCAACGACCGCTCGCTCCCCATCGCCTCGGTACTCACCGTCGGCAACCAGACACGGCTCGCAGCTGAGGACCTCATCGAGCACCTGTGCGCGGACGAGCGAGTCACGGCGGTCGGCCTGTATCTCGAGGGCGTCAAGGATGTGCCGCGCTTCGCACAGGCGGTCGCACATGCACGGCTCGCCCGCAAGCCCATCGCGCTCGTCAAGACCGGGCGCACGGCGGCCTCCACCGAGGCGGCGCGCACGCACACCGGCGCGCTCGCCGGCGCGGACAACGTGTTCGATGCCTTCTGCGCGCAGGCCGGGGTGGCGCGCTGCGAGTCGCTCGCGAGCCTGTGCGAGACCTTGAAGCTCCTGCACGTTGGCGGCCCGCTGCCGGGCCGGCGCATCCTCGCCATGGGCGCTTCGGGCGGCGACACGGCCATGGCGGCCGATGCCGCGCGCAACCTGTCGATCGAGTTTCCGCCTTTCGACCCGAACGATGCCGCGCAGCTGCGCGCGCTGCTCTCCGCGCGGGTGCATATCTCCAATCCGTTCGATTTCCACACCCACGTCTGGTTCGACTATCCCCGCCAGCGCGCCATGTTCAGCATCGCGCAGCGCGCCGGCTTCGACCTCGTGGCGTTTCTCCTCGACTGCCCGCCGGCGGCGGCCGATGACGCCGCGTACGTGCGCGCGATCGAGGAATTCGCCGCTGCGCTTCCGGGGGCGAGCAGCCGCGCCGCGGTCATCTCCTCCCTGCCCGAATCGCTCGGCAGCGCCGCGCGCGAGAAGTGCTTCGGTTGGGGCGTGGTGCCGCTTCAGGGCCAGCGCGAAGCGCTCGAGGCGATCGACCTGGCCGCGAAGGTCGGTGAGGCGTGGAGCCAGGGCGCGCCGCTCGAGCTGCAACGACCGAAGGCCGCGGCCGGCACCGCGCAGTCACTCTCGGAGCCGGAGGCGAAGGAAGCCCTGGCGCGGCACGGCGTGATCGTGCCGCGGGCGCGCGTTGTGAGCGTCGCCGATGCGGCGGCCGCCGCCGCCGCGATCGGATTCCCGGTGGTCATCAAGGCAGCGGGCGCGGCCCTCGAGCACAAGTCCGACATCGGCGGGGTGGTGCTCAACGTGCGCACTGTCGCCGAAGCAGCCAGCGCCGCTCGACGGCTCGCCGCGCTTTCCCCGACGCTGCTCATCGAGGAGATGGTGGCCGACGGAGTGGCGGAAATCCTCGTCGGCCTGCGTGTCGATCCGCAGTTCGGTCTGCTGCTCGTGCTCGGCGCCGGCGGCGTGCTCACGGAGCTGCTGCGTGACAGCGTGACACTGCTGCCGCCTTTCACCGCCGCGGGCATCGCTGCGGCACTCGGCCGACTGCGGTCCGCCGCGCTGCTCGCGGGTTTCCGCGGCCGACCCGCGGCGGACGTGCCGGCGCTGATCGAGACCGCCCTCGCCTGCACGCGTTACGCCGCGACGAATCTCGAGCGCTTCGTCGAGCTCGACCTCAATCCGGTCATCGTGCGCCCGCGCGGCCGCGGCGCGGTGGCGGTCGATGCGTTGATCCGTCTTGCCTGACTCAGAGCTCGCACAAAGGAGCAACTATGTCCGCTGGCGTCACGACCCGAACCGACGGCCCGATTCTCGAGGTGGTGCTCGATCGCCCCAAGGCGAATGCCATCGATCTCGCCATGAGTCGCGGGCTCAACGACACTTTCTCCCGTTTTCGGGATGATCCGGCACTGCGCGTCGCGATCGTGACCGGTGCCGGCGAGCGCTTCTTCAGCCCCGGCTGGGATCTGAAAGCCGCGGCGGCCGGGGAGTCATCGAACGAGGACTGGGGGGTGGGCGGCTTCGGCGGGCTCAACTACCCGCGCAACCTCGACAAGCCGCTCATCGCGGCGGTGAATGGCATCGCCTGCGGCGGGGGCTTCGAGATCGTGCTCGGCACCGACATCATCGTCATGGAGGAGCACGCCCGGTTCGCGCTTCCCGAGATCAACGTGGGTGTGCTTGCCGACGCGGGCACCATCAAGCTGCGCCGCCGCATCCCCTATCACGTCGCGGTCGAGTTTCTCATGACCGGCCGCTGGATGGATGCGGCCGAAGCCAAGCACTGGGGACTCGCCAATCACGTCGTACCCAAGGGCCAGAGTCTCGCGAAGGCGCGGGAGATCGCACGGCAGCTGGCGGCGGGTCCGCCGCTGCTCTTCCCGGCGATCAAGCAGCTGCTGCGCCACACCGAGGTCGTGGCCGAGCATGCCGCCTTCGAGCTGCATGACAGCCTCGATGCGGTGCAACGCGTGATCCGCTCCGAAGACCTGAAGGAAGGCACGCGCGCGTTCTCCGAGAAGCGTGCGCCGGTATGGAAGGGGCAGTGAAGCGGCTGCAGTCCGCCCCGCGCGCTCACCCCCCGAGCGGCCGCAGCAGGGCGCGCGAGATGATGTGACGCTGCACCTCGCTGGTGCCGTCCCAGATCCGCTCGATGCGCGCATCGCGCCAGATCCGCTCGAGCGGCAGATCGCTCATCAGTCCCATCCCCCCGTGGATCTGCAGCGCTTCATCCGCCACCATCGCGAGCATCTCGCTCGCCTTGAGCTTCGCGACCGCCATGTCCATGTCGCCGGCGGTACCCTGCTCGAGCTTCCAGGCGGCCTCGAGCGTCAGGAGCTCTGCGGCGCGCAGCTCGACCGCCATGTCGGCGAGCTTGAACGATACGCCCTGGAATTTCCCGATCTGCTGACCGAACTGCACGCGCTCGGCGGCCCACTGCGTGGCGCACTCGAGCGCTCGCTCGGCGCGCCCGAGGCAGTTGGCGGCAACCTGCAGCCGCGTTGCCCCGAGCCAGGTATTGGCGACCTCGAAGCCGCGATGCACCTCCCCGAGCACCGCCGTGGCCGGCACACGGCAGTCGCTGAAGTCCAATATGCAGTTGTTGTAGCCGCGGTGTGAGACGTTGTGGTAGCCGGGCCGCACCTCGAAGCCCGGCGTGCCCTTGTCGATGAGGAACGCGGTGATCAGCTTGCGCTTGCCGCGCGCGGAGCTCTCCTCGCCGCTCGCTGCGAACAGGATGACGAAGTCGGCGTGGTCCGCATGGCTGATGAAATGCTTCGTGCCGTTGATGATGAAATCGCCGCCGCGCTGCACCGCGCTCGTGCGCATGCTGCGCAGATCCGAGCCCGCCTGCGGCTCGGTCATGGCGAGGCACTCGACGCGCTCGCCGCGCACGGTCGGCAGCAGATACTGCTCGCGCTGCGCACCGCTGCAGGCGAGCAGGATGTTCGAGGGGCGTGCCACGCAGGTGTACTGCAGGGCGTAGCTGGTGTACCCGAGCTCCTTCTCGTACAGGACCCAGCTCACCCCATCGAGGCCGGCGCCGCCGACCTCGGCCGGCATGTTGGCGGCATACAGCCCCGCGGCAATCGCCTTGGCCTTGAGTGGCCGCCACAGCTCCGCGGCGAGCACCCCGCTCGACTCGACCTCGCGCTCGTGCGGCACCAGCTCCTGCCGCACGAAATCCCGCGTGGTCTTGATGATGAGCTGCTGCTCTTCGCTCAGGGAAAAGTCCATGCGTTACTCCTCAGAAACCCTGGCCGCGCCGGCGTTGGCCCAGCCCTGCAGCAGCTGCAGTTGCAGCCGCAGCTGCTCGATCTGGCGTGCAGCGGGCCACTCGGCGCGGCTCGCCACCGCACTCGCCGTGACACCGTTGATGAAGGTGATGACCGAGCGCAGCACGTGCGCGCGCGTCGACCGTGGCCAGCGTTCCCATTCCGGGAAGCCGCGCGCCAGGCAGCGCTCGAACAGCCGCAGATACTCGCGATGCAGCCACGCGTTGACACGCCTCAGTCGCCGGTCGGCGGGCACCTGCCCCCAGAATGCCATCCACACCGCGCCCTCCGTGTAACGTGTGGCATCGATCGGCAGCGCCTCGCTGAGGAGCGCCAGCAGATCTCCTGCGGCGCCCGCCTGCGCGAGCCGCTCCTCGATGCGCCGCAGAATCAACCGCAGCGCCGCGAGGATGATCTCCTGCTTGGTCTCGAAGTAGTGCGCAATCATGCCGGTGGTGCAGCCGGCCGCCCGGGCGATGCGCACGATGGTCGCCTGCTCGAAGCCATGCTGCGCGACCACGCGGCAGGTGATGAGCGCGATCTCATCGCGCCGCTGCTGGTGGTCGACGATCTTCGGCATCGGATCAGCCGGTCGCGGCCTGCACGGCCGCAAGGCGCGAGCGCACCTGCGCGTCCATGGCGGAGGCCTTGCCCGGTGGGGTGCTGACGTGAAGGTACAGCAGCTCGGCGGTCGCGATGAGCGCGTCATCCCGCGCACGGTGCAGGCCATGCAGCACGCGAATGCGCTTGTCGTCGACCTCCGCCACGCGGCTGAGGACGTACAGCTTCTCCTGCAGATGCGCCTCGGCCCGGTAGCTGAGGTGCGACTCCACCGTATACAGAGCTCGTCCCGAGCGACGATAGGCGTCGTCGATACCCGCGTAGCGGAACAGCGCCTCGCTCGCATCGCCGAACACCTGCAGGTAACGCGAATCGGTCATGTGGCCGTTGTAGTCGATCCATTCCGGCCGCACGTGGGTATCGAGCAGGCGCAGGGGCCCCGCGCGCGTGCCGGCGCCGCCGACGGCGGCGAGCGCGGCGATACGCGGCCGTGCCTCGGCTGCCGCGGCGGCGTACAGCCGCTCCTCGAGCGCGCGCAGCGTCGCGCCGGCGCCGAGGTCGTACTCGCGCAGCACCTGCTGTATGGCCACCAGATAGTCATCGCGCAACCGCTCGAGCTCGCGGATCGAGCGCCCCGCGGCCTGTGCCTGCGTGCCCGCGACCATCTTGTCGATCAGGCCCTCCGTGAGCTCCGGTGCCTCGAGCTTCGTCCAGGGCCACTTCAGGCACGGCCCGAACTGTCGCAGCATGTGCCGCATGCCGGTCTCGCCGCCGGCGAGATGATAGATGAGGTTCGTGCCCATGCCGGCCCAGCGCAGCCCTGGCCCGTAGATGATCGAGTCATCGAGCTCGCCGGTCGTGGCGATGTCATCGTTCACCAGGTGGAGGATTTCACGCCACAGCGCTTCCTGCAGGCGATCGGTGAGATGCCCGGGCACCTCGCGGCGCACCCGCAGCGGATGCATGCCGATGTAGCGATAGAACTGCGCCGCCGCCTCGATCGCCGCCGGCGCGGTCATACGTCCGCCGACGAGCTCCACGAGCGGCAACAGGTACACGGGGTTGAAGGGGTGCGCCACCAGCAGCCGCTCCGGCACCAGCATGTGCTGCTGCAGATCCGAGGGCATCAGCCCGGAGGTGCTCGAGGCGATCACCACATCGGCCGGCGCGTGACGGCTGATCTCTGCCAGTACCTGCTGCTTCAGCTCCAGCTGCTCGGGAATGTTCTCCTGGATGAAATCCACCTGTCGCGCCATGGCGTTGAGGTCGGTCGTGAAGCTGAGCCGCCCCTTGGGCGGCAGCGGCGCGAACGTGAGCCGCGCCAGCGCGCTCTCGGCATTGGCGATGGCGCCGCGCAGCCACTCCTCCATCTGCGGCCTGGTATCGGCCGCGACCACATCGATGCCGAAGTGCAGCGCGCGCGCGGCCCAGCCGCCGCCGATCACCCCGGTGCCCAGAAGACCGAGCGTTCGCACCTGTCTCATGATGGTGTGGAGTCGCCTCGTGACGCCGCGCGGCGGCAGGTGTTTTTTAATGTCGTCATAATAATATAACAAAGCAGCGCAGGCCCGCGAGCGCGCGCTCACGGATCGATGCGCGTGCTGCCGCACCGCAGCTCGCGCCGCACTTGAGCGACGGCCGCCCTTTGCCGGAGAATGGCATCGCGTCCGAACTCGAAGAGGCAGCGGGAGGCAGCATGGGCCTGTTAGATGGACTGTTGGGCGGCGCCGTCGGCGCCGAGATGGCCACGGTGGTGAATTCATTCATCCAACAACACGGCGGCGTGCAGGGCATCGTCGCGCAGTTGGAGAAGCAGGGCCTCGGGGCAACGGTGCATTCCTGGGTCGGCACCGGGCCGAACCAGCCGATCTCACCGGATCAGGTGCACCAGGTGTTCGGCAGCGGCATGATCGCGCAGCTCGCCGCGAAGGCCGGCATGAGCCCGCAGGAGCTCGCACAGAAGATCTCGCAGGTGCTGCCGGGCGCGATCGACAAGCTCACTCCCGAAGGCAAGGTCCCCCCGAAGACCGCCTGAACCGCCCGCGGCAGCGGCCCCGCCGCTCCTGCGCCAGCTGCGAGGCGCGGCGGCCTTCTGCGCCCGCAGCTTTCGGGCCCTGTCATCGAGGCGCCACCGCTGCGCTCCGCTTGCATTCGCACGCGGTGCGCTGCATCTTAGCTGCGCCGCGACAACGATAACCAGCGGCCTCAATCGAAAGGGAAGCATCCATGACACGCAGCAGGCATCTGCTCGCCGGGGCGCTCGCCGGGTTGATCGGCGTCGCGAGCGCCACACCCTATCCGCATCGCGCCGGCCCGGCACCGACCGACCTCGGGGAAGCCGCCGCCCTCGCCACTGACGAGTCGATTACCGTCACGGTTGCGCTTCGGCTCAGCAATGAGCAGCAGCTCGAGCCCCTGCTTCAGGCGATGTACACCCGTGGCGCGCCGCTCTATCACCAGTTCCTCACCGCCGCGGAGTTTCGCGCGCGGTTCGGTCCGAGCGCGGACACCATCGCGGGACTCACCCGCTACTTCGAAGCAGCCGGCCTGACGGTAACCCGGTCTGCCACGGCGCAGCTGCGCGTGAGCGGCAACGCAGGCGCCATCGAGCGTGCCTTTGCGGTGAAGCTGCACCGGTATGCGGTGGCCGCGGCCGCGTCCGGTCGCGGGTACGTGTACCGCGCTCCGCTTGCAGAGCCGCAGCTTCCTGCCGCCATCTCCTCCTCGGTGCAGGGCGTATTCGGTCTCGACACGCGGCCGCGGTTTTTCCCCCATCTGCGCCGGGCCGCTGGCGCCGCGCACGCCGCGCAGGCCACCACGCAGAGCCGCACGACCTCCAATCCGTTTGGCTCGCTGACGGTGGCGGACTTTGCGCAGCACTACGACCTGAACCCGCTGTACGGCCGACACATCGACGGCCACGGCCGCACGATCGGCATCGTTACACTCGCGGGGTTCACCCCGAGCGATGCCTTCGCCTACTGGTCGGCGCTGGGACTGAAGGTCGCGAAGAATCGGCTGAAGGAAGTGATGATCGATGGTGGACCGGGCGCTCCGAGCGATGACTCCGGCTCTCTCGAGACCACGCTCGATGTGGAGCAGTCCGGCGGTATCGCACCGGGAGCGAGGATCCTCGTGTACGAGGCCCCCAACACCAACCAGGGATTCGTGGACGCCTTCGCCGCCGCTATCGACAGCAACGCCGCGGACACGGTGTCGACCAGCTGGGGCGAATGGGAGCTGTTCGATACGCCGGACAACGTTTTCGACAACGGTCCGGTAACCGACCCGGTGACTCATCGCGTCACGAGCATCATTCAGGCTTACAACGACCTGCTCACCCAGGCGGCGCTTCAGGGACAGAGCATGTTTGCCGCGGCGGGTGACGCCGGCGCCTGGGACGAGGTGGGCGAGCTGCCATCGCAGTTCAGCAACGTGATCTCGGTGGACGATCCGGCGGCGCAGCCCTTTATCACGGCGATGGGCGGCACGACGCTACCCGGAGCACAGACGTACCCGCTGCCCGATGGCACGGACCTCACGCTGCACGTCGCACAGGAGCAGGCCTGGGGTTGGGACTACCTCGAGCCGCTCTGCAGCGCGCTCGATCTGACGATCGCGCAGTGCGGAATTTTCCCCGCGGGTGGTGGCGGCGGCGTGAGCGTCTTCTTCCACCGGCCTTTCTATCAAAGCTTCGTGCCCGGGATGGCCAGGTCGGTCGCGGGCCAGGCCGTCTACGATCAGTCGCAGAATCCGCCGGCGCTCGTAGTGGCGCTGCCGGCCGGCTTCGCCGGCCGCAACGTGCCCGACATCTCCCTCAACTCCGACCCGCAGACGGGCTACGTCGTGGCGTACACCTCGGATGTATCGGGCTTCTCCTTCCAGACCTTCTGGGGCGGGACGAGCTTCGCATCACCGCAGATGAATGGCGTGACCTCGCTCCTCTCGCAGGCGCTGCATCGCCGGGTCGGTCTCCTCAACGTGCCGCTGTACCTCCTCGCCGCGAGCGGGCGCTCCGCGGGCCAGCACGCACCCGTGCGCGACATTACCGCGGGCGACAACTGGTACTGGTTTGCACGGCCCGGATACGACCAGGCGAGCGGTCTGGGGGTGCCCGATGTGGCGAATCTGCTCGAGTCCCTGCAGGAGCTCGAGGACTGACGGCGCCGCAGAGAGGCTATGAGCGCGCCGCGCGCGCGTCGTTTGCGCAGAATCGCCGCAGCCGCTCGCAGGTCCGGGCGATCGTGTCCTCGTCCGTCGCGAAGCATACCCGCACACAGTGGGCGGTGGCCGCACCGAAGGCGGCACCGTCCATGACCGAGACGCGCTGCTCCTCATAGAGGGCGCGCACGAACTGCGCACCCGACAAGCCGGTGCCGCTCACATCGATCAGCATGAACATGCCCGCCTCCGGGGGCAGCGGCCGGAGCGAGGTGATGCCGGCGAGGCCGGCGGTGAAGCGCGCCTGGCGCGCGCTGCAGTACGCCCGGATCCGGGCCTCGGCTTCAGGGGCGAGCTCGAGAGCGGTGATGGCGGCGTCCTGAATGAAGCCGGGCAATCCGAACAGCATGCACATCGCCACATGCTCGGCGTGCAGCGCGAGCTGCGGCGGTCCAACCAGCCATCCCGCGCGCCACCCGGTCATGGCGTGCGACTTGGACAGGCTCCCGAGCGTCACGACCTGCTCGGGCAGCCGTGCGCCGAGGCTCGGCACGCGTCCGCCGGGCGCGAGCCCCGCATAAACCTCATCGGCGATCAGCCACAGATCGTGGCGATGCGCGAGCGCCGCGATGACATCGAGCTCGTGCTCGTTGAGAACCACACCGCTTGGATTGTTGGGGCTTGCCCACAGAATGGCACGCGTGTGCGGCCCGACGAGATCGGCGAGCGCCCCGATATCCGGACGGCACGCCTCGGTCGCGGGCGCGCGTACCAGACGCGCCCCGGAAACTTCGATGGTCGCCGGATAGGTGGGATAGAGCGGCTCGAAGGTGATCACCTCATCGCCCGGCCCCGCGAGGCACAGCGAGCTCACGAAGAGCGCGTTCTGCGCTCCCGCCAGGTACACCACGTTTTCCGCGCCGACCGTCTGGCCGCTGCGCCGCGTATGCGCGCGCGCGATCGCCTCGCGCAACGCCTGACGCCCGGCAGCGGGCACGTAGTGAGTATCGCCACCGCGCAGCCGGGCGATGGCCCGCTCGATCACCGGCTCGGGAGTCTCCAGGTCCGGATCCCCGACACTGAGAATGAGCACGTCCTCGCCGCGATCGCGCGCGGCCACCGCCTCGTAGTGCGTGCGCCAGGCTGCCGCCCCCTCCCCGCGTACGCGATCGACCAGTGCCGAGAATTCCACGTGCTTACTGTGCCGTGCCGGGTGCTAACATTTCAAGCACATGAGCGCGGCTCCCCGGACAGTTGGTCGCTACGTCGTCGAGACACTCGCCGCGAACGGCATTGGCACCGTGTTCGGCATTCCCGGAGTGCACAACATCGAGCTGTACCGCGGGCTCGAGCTCGCTCGCGTGCGGCACATACTGGTGCGCCACGAGCAGAATGCGGTGTTCGCGGCGGACGGACACGCGCGCGCGAGCGGCCAGCCCGCGGCGGCGTTCGTCATCTCCGGGCCTGGCGTCACCAACGCCCTCACCGCGCTCGCGCAGGCCTGGTCGGACTCGGTGCCCGTGCTCATGGTCGCGAGCGCGCCGGTGCGGGCATCGCTCGGCCGCGGCTGGGGAGTGCTGCACGAGCTGCCCGATCAGCGCGCGCTTGCCGCGGGCA
>Ga0335069_10012464_pt1 | contig 11958 bp, 10 predicted proteins | sample Lox_Sample_11_FD_206714 | JGI IMG/M metagenome (GOLD analysis project Ga0335069, IMG submission 206714) | Soil microbial communities from Loxahatchee National Wildlife Refuge, Florida, United States - Lox_Sample_1.1 | ecosystem: Environmental > Terrestrial > Soil > Wetlands | place: USA...
GACCTGGCACGAAGGCTGGATGAGCTGGTCAAGAAGATCGATCCGGCCCAGGCCAAGAAGATCTACCGTCAAGTGCTGGCCTCGCCCCTGTCCGCGCCGGAGGTCAGGCGCTCCCTGCAGCTCTCCTTGCTCGATCTGCTCTCCGGCAAGGACGAACGGGTGGAGCACGCGGCTCTCGGCGAGGAGATCCTGGCGGGTGAAAGTGGTGACGAGGCGGCGGCGCGCGCCATCGAGCTGGCCGAGCTGCGCGTGCGCCTGCATGACGACGCCGGCGTGCGACGGGTGCTGGAATTGGGTCGCGCTCGCTCTCCGGAAAACGCCGAGCTTTCCCAGCTCCTGGCCGCCTACTATGGCAACCACGAGTCGTGGCCGGAGTTGGTGGATCTGCTGGTGGCCGAGGCCGGCCGCGAGGAAGAGCCGGACAAGGCCGGCGAGTTGCTGCGGCAAGCGGCCCGCATCCAGCGCGACAAGCTGCGCGACGAGGCCGGCGCCGCTCGAACCTTGCGCCAGGCGATGGAAACCGCGCCCGGCGACCTGGATGCCCTGCGTGAGCTGACCGCCTCGCTGGCCTCCTCTGGGGACACGGCCGCGGCAAGAGACGCGGTGACCGATGCACTGGCGGCCGACGCCCAGGGCGCGCGGCCCCTTCTCCTCCGCTTGCGGGCCGATCTGGCCATGGCGGGCGGGGATGAAGCAGCCGCCGCGGCGGACATGGAGGAAGCCCTCACCTTGGGCGCCAACGACGTGCTGCCCTCTCTCACTCAGGCCCTGGCCCGCGCCGCGGAACGCGCGACGGCCTCCGGCGACGTGGTTGCGGCCCGTGCCGCGACCCTGCGGCTGGCCGAGCTGGCGCAGATTTCCGGAGATCAGGCCCAGTCGGATCAGATTCTCTTCCGCTGGATCGACGCCAACCCCACGGATCGCGAGGTGTTGCAGGTCATGCGCGCCCGCTTCGAGCTCGAAGAACGCTGGGAGGCCTGCGCAAGTGTGTGGTCACGCCTGGTCCAGGTGGAGGAAGGGGCGGCCAAGGCGCAGGCCGTGCTGTCCATGGCAGCGGCCTGCGAGAAGGCTGGCCGGGGCGCGGACGCCATCACGTGGCTGCAGGGGGTGCTGGCCGAAATGCCCGAGCAAGGCGAGGTGCGGGCGCGGCTGGCGCAGCTCCTGGTAGCCAACGGCAACGCCATCGAGGCCGCGCAATTGCATATCGAAATGGCCGATCGAGAGAGCGACGAAGGCGAGCGCTACCGTCTGCTGGTGCGTGCGGCCGAGACCCTGCTCGGCGCGAGCGCGTTTGCGGCTGCCGCGCAGGCCCTGGACAAGGCGGTTGCCCTGCGGCCCGCCGAACGGGCCGGGCGAACCTTGCTCATCGACGCCTGTGTCGGGATGGGTGACTTGGAACGCGGCGGGAAGATGCTGGCGGGCTTGCTGGCGGAGGCCAAGTCGATTCGCGCCGAGGAGCTGGCCGTGCTGTATCAGCGCCAGGCGCGACTGGCTGCGGCAAAGGGCGATGACGACGGCCGCTTGCAGGCGCTCAAGCGGGCGCTCGACACCGATCGCAAGAGCGCGGCCATTGCCAGCGAAGTGGCCGATCTGGCCGAAGCCGTGGGCGACGATGAGCTGGCCATGCGCGCGCTGCGGGTGGTGACAGCCAGCCCGGCCAAGGACCCCAAGGCCTCGGCGCTGGCCTATTTTCGGTTGGGCCGCATCGCCTACAAGGGCCGCGACAAGGGCCGCGCGATCATCTTCGTCAAGCGGGCGTTGCAAGAGGATCCGGACCTGGCCGAGGCCCAGGCGCTGCTCAACGAGCTGAAGTAGTCGACGGCACGAAACCGAGCCCCACGGTCAGGAAGTAGAGGCGAAGGATTCGAAGGGTGGTAAACCAATGCCGACAGCGGGTGTTATGCAGTGCGTTCTTGCCCGTCGATGTCGTTCAGATTTTCTTGACAGCGTCCCCTTCGTGCTCAACCTTGGGACCACAAAGGACAGCAAAATGGCCAATAAACCTACGCCCAAGACCATTCCGGTTCCCCAGAAGTCCAAGCCTGCGGCGCCAGCTGCCAAGGCGGGCGCGGCCTACCAGCCGACCCAGGAAGAGATCGCGGCTCGCGCCTTCGAGATTTACCAGCGCGAGGGCGGAAATGACCAGGAAAACTGGCTTCGTGCCGAGCGTGAGTTGATCGCGCGCGGGCGTCGCTAGTCGCGTTATATTCAGTCGCCCGCGTGCTCCCCGCTTGGCAGTGAGCAAGACGGGGGGATTTGTGGGGTCTATTTGACGCGACGGGACCCCGGGCGCGGCTCTCAAGGCGCCAGAGCGCTATCAGAGCCAGCGGGATTGATGGCTGTGCGCACTCTCTCGCCGCGTTCTTGGCTCGCAGCGCCAATTGCGAGGGCGCACAGGCCGCACAGGGAGAACAGGGTGTGGTTTGTGGCCACGACTTGGTGGCCTGAAGTGGTCAGCAGGACGAGGGCATAGCCGATCAGACGGGACGTCGCGTCACCTGCAAGGCTCGCCAGCGTGGATACGGTCACACTCACATAAGCGGCCGCCACCATGGCTGCGTAGGCCTTGCCCAGGGCGTCTCCCGACGGAGGCAATTCGAAACGAAGCCCATAGAGAGCGAGCACCTGCATGAGCCCGAAGTATCGCGCCATTACCAGGGCCAGCAGGGTGAAGCCGATCAGCCCGCCGGCAAGCATGGCCGCCACTTGCCGACCGCGACGGGGACGCGACCGAACCAGCAAGGGCGACAGGAGAAAGCCGGAGAAGGCGATGGCTTGAGCCAGGCGGCCGCCCTGAGCGACCAGACGGGGCGACCACCCCATTCGCTCGCAAAACATGGTGGCGGCCTGCAAGATGATGGGAACGGCGAACAGGGTCACCACCATCTTCATTCGCGCCGGACAGTGTCGGTGCCACAGCCCCGCGGTGACGAACGCAACCAGAAAGGCGTGACTGATGCGTAGGTAGGCTGCGAAGCGATCCGGCACCGGGAGGGCCATCACGTCCGCGCTGGCCAAGACCACGAAGAACAGCCCGATGGTGCTGACCGTGATACGCATCGAGCGCGGGAAGATTGTGTCGCCCCGCAGGGCGCGCACCAGCACGACGGCGACCAACACCACGCCAAGCACGTTCCCCAGATTCGACATGAAGAACCCGATGTCGGACGTGACGAAAGCCACTGCCCGGCCGGCATGGCTGGAAAGAAACACGTGCGACGCCAGCCGGAAAAGCACGAGGTCCGCCAAGGCGGCCAGGGCCAGCACGGCGGTCAGGTTGGGGCTACGGATGGCTTTCCACATCGGCGACAGTATGCATCGAATTCTCGCGCAGGTTGCACGAGGAAGCTAACCTACAGGGTGGTTGCCATGATTCAAGGTGCCGTGGTCCCCATGCTGGCCGCGACTCTCGCGGCTGCGACCGGCGAGGCGCCCTTTGTGGTCGCGTTGGATCCGGGGCACGGTGGCTCCAATCGCGGGGCGCCCACGGCCAAACCCGAGCTGTTCGAAAAGCACCTGACCCTCGAGCTCGCCCGACTGGTGCAAAAGCGCCTGCAGAACGAGCCCGGCCTCAAGGTGGTTCTGTGCCGGTCGAGTGACGTGTTGCTGCCGATCCGCGCGCGTACGCGTTGCGCGAACCAGGCTGGCGCGCGCCTGTTCGTCAGCATTCACGCCAACGCGGCGTCGGTCGAGGAAGGACCGGGCAGCCAGCGCGGTTTCGAGATCTTCGTGCTGCCCGCGTCCGACGTCGATCAGGAGGTGGCTCAGGCGGCATTGCTCGCCGAGGACGACGCGCAGGCTGCCTGGGCTGGCCACCGGGCGCGCACGGCCGCGGCGGACAGTCTGGCCGCCGCGCGGCGCATCCGATGGCGTCTGGCCGATGCCCTGGGGTCCGATCGGGATCGCGGCATCAAGCAGGCCGGGGCGACATTGGACGTGTTGCAAGGCCTCGACATGCCGGCTGTGCTGGTCGAGGTGGGCTTTCTCGACCACGCCGAAGAAGGTCCATTCCTGCTTTCCGAGGAGGGCAAGCGGACGGTCGCCGCGGCGCTAGCAGGCGCGATCACCGACCTGCGCAGCCGAGAATTGCGTGGCCGGAGGGAGCCCATGACGACCGCGCCAGGCGGCCCGCGTCGGGCTGCCCAGTCGGCGACGGTCAGCGGTCCGCGACCCTGAGATCCGCCGCGGGCTGGCGCAGACGCGAGAAGAACGACTTGAGCAGGGCCGCGCTCTCCGCGGCGAGGACGCCGGCGACCACCTCGACCTGATGATTGAGTCGCGCATCATCGAGCAGGTGATACAGGGTGCGCACCGCGCCGGCCTTGGGATCGTTGCACCCGTAGACCAGCCGGCGCACGCGGGCGTTGACCACGGCGCCGGCACACATCGGGCAAGGCTCCATGGTCACGTAGAGGTCCGCGTCGACCAGGCGCCAGCTACCCAGGGCGGCGGCCGCGGCCCGCAGGGCGATGATTTCGGCGTGGGCGGTGGGGTCGTTCAGGCACTCGCGCTGGTTGTGCGCCACCGCCACGATCTGGCCACGGGCCACCACCACGGCGCCCACCGGCACTTCGCCCGATCGGCCCGCCTGCTCGGCCGCTGCCAAGGCCAGGCGCATGGGGGCCTCGACCAGCGCCAGGTCAGTCGGCGTATCGAGCTCGGCTTCTGCGGAACGGAGTGACATCTTCAGGCGGGGTATTGTAGCGCGAATAGCCGGAAGGCCAATCAGACCGTGGAGTCGTCGCCGGGGGCCGGAGGGGCCTTGCCGCCTTTCTTCATGGCGTCGACCAGCCCCTTGAGCTCGGGCGGGATTTCTTTGCCCTTGAACGCCTCCGCCAGCATCTGCTCGATGGTGGTCTCGCCCGGGTCGGTTCCGGTTTCGATGACCTTGCCGAGGCGACTCAGGTTGCGCTGCACGTTGGTGAAGAAGTTTCCCGCGATGGTGTGAAACTGCTCCTGGGTGACCGAGGAATCCTGGATCCAGAGGTCGCCGTACACCGCGATTTCGCCGTCGTTGGCATCCCAACCGTACTTGACGAAACGGTATTCGTAGTTGAGGACGGCGAGCAGACGCAGCAGCAGCGATAGATGGGGGCTGTCGGCGGGACATTCACGCAGACGGACGGTGCGAAACTGCAAGAACCGGCCGTCGTCCAGCAGGCCGATGCCCACGTCGAACGAGCCCAGCGGGCTACCCATCCTGAGCATCGCATGGGTGGACTTGGGATCGATGAAGTACTTCAGCCCTTCGCCGTCGAGCAGTTCCTGTAGTCTTGCGAATGTGATGGCCATGAAAGTCTCCTTATGGCTGGGTGGCTAGACCAGAGTGAGGATCAAGGAATCACCCTCGCAGCGTTTTAGCGTGCGCGCGTGGTTCACGGCGTCGTTTGGTCGGGTCGACCTCGATGCGGACCTGCTTCACGGCTTTCAACTCGCCGTCCATGTCCGCCAAGCTCAGATGCTCGAGGACCCGGTTTTCCAGCAGGACCTTGAGGTGGCGAACGCCGAAACGCGGTTCCCAGTTCTTAGCCAGGTAGGAGGCGACGTCCGGGTTACAGGACAGGGTGAGGTTGCGCCGCTTGAGAGTCTCGCGCAGCATCTCGAAGAGTCGTTCGATGGCTGTCTCGACGGCTTCGGGCCCGAGCGGAGCAAAGAACAGGTAGCCCTCGCGCAGGCGGCCCAGGAAGGCGTCGCTCAGCCCGGCCTGGGTGAGCGCCTCGCGAATAGCGCCTGGCGTGGAGGGGCCCGTGAGACTTTCCGCCCTGTTGGAGTTGCCGTGGGGAAAGCCCATGGCTCGCCGGGCCTCGCCTTGCCATCCGATGTTGGTGGCGAAGATCACGAACGAGCGCCGGAAGTCGAGGAGGTTGCCCCCGTTGTCCTCGACCTGGCCCTTGTCGAGGATCTCCAGCAGGATATCGGCCAGGGCGGCCGGCCCCTTCTCGAATTCGTCGAACAGGACGACGCAATAGGGAAAATCGCGCACGCGCGAAAGCAGGCCGCCATGGCCCTCGACGTACCCCACGTAGCCGGGCGGTGGTCCGAACAGGCGCGCCTTGATCCCGTCGCCTTGGGCATCCCACAGGGTATTGCAGTCGACCTGGACCAAGGCCCGGCGGCCCGCGCCCAAGATCTCGGCTAGCTGCAATGCCGTCTCGGTCTTGCCCACGCCCGAGGGTCCGGCAAACACGAACACGCGCCGCGGTCGCCGCGACTCGCTCATCTCGTGCAGCCCCATCACTACTCCATGGCTCAGGGTTCGTAGCGTGTCGTCCTGGCCGACGATCTTGTCGCGCAGCTTGGCGTACAGCTCGTCCTCGCGCAGACGGAGTGGATCGATGGCGACGTGGCCGATGATGTCCTCGACCGCCAACCTGACGTGCTGGTCGCTCACCTCGCTCGCCTGTGGGCGCTCGGTGTAGGCGAAGGCGCACGCGTCCTCGAGCAACTGCAGCGACTTGTCAGGCTGGAAGCGGGTCGGCAGATAGAGCTCGGAATCTTCCACCGCCCGGGTGAGCAGGGCGTCGGGAACCTTGAGCTGGTAGTGCGTCTCCAGAACCGGCCTGTGCCGTCGCAGAATTCCCAGGGTGGTTTCCCGATCGGGTGGCTCGATGCGAATCAGGGCAAACCGGCGCGCCAGGGCCGCGTCGGGCTCGATGAAGTGCCGGTATTCCTTCAGCGTGGTGCACCCGATGCACGAGATTTCCCCGCGCGCCAGCTCGGCCTTGAGGCTTTCGTGGGCTTCGGCAAAAGGCCCGCTGCGCTGGGTGCTGCTCTGGAAAAAGGCGTGAATCTCGTCGATGAAAAGCACGATGTGCTGGGCCCCGCGCAAGATGCCGATCAAATCGCGCACGCGCTTTTCGTATTCGCCCACCACTGAGGCCCCGGCCTTCAGGCGCATGGGCTGCAGCTCGAAGATGTCGAGGTCGAGCACCGATTCGGGCAGGCGCGCGTCGCGATGGTAGATGCGCCGGGCCAGCTCGCGCACCAGCGCGGTCTTGCCCGATCCGGCCTCGCCGGTAATGATGGCGTTGTGGCGTTTGAGCTTGCACAGGACGCGCACGAGAGAATGCAGCTCGCGCTCGCGCCCGGTCATCTCCTCGCCCTTGGGCTCGCTGTTGGTCAGCACGCGGCCCAGCTCGTCCAGGGATTTGAAGGCTTCCTGGCGCTGCGGGCTGTCTTTCCAGCCCTTGGGTTCCGCCGCCTGGCTCTCGGCGCTGACCTCGGCCTGCAACTTGGCCTCGATTCTCGCCAGGTCGGGCGCCGGGACGCTGGCCAGCGCCTGACGGCCGTCCGGGCTCTTGAACAGCTCGGAGAAAAGCGCCACGCTCGAGATGGAATTTGGTTGGACCCGATCGCGCAGGTCGCACAGCACACGCCGCAGGCCATCGCCCAGCCCCGCCGGTTGCGCGGTCTCGCGCACCGGGCGCGGCTCGGGCACGTGAACCAGCAACTCGGGCAACAGCCCCTTGATGCGGGTGGCGTAGAGCAGCCCGGCCAACACCCCGGCCGATGAAAGGGTGTCGCTCTCCTTGGCCAGCGAGCGCTTGGCCAGGTCCACGCCGCGCTGGCACTCCTCGGTGAACTGGAAGGCCATCAGCCCTGCCTCGATCCGGCCCGCAATCCGTCGAGACAAAGCTGAGCCGGCAGGAGCTGCGCGGCACAGTCGCGGGCCTGCACCCCGGTCCACTTTGGGTTGATGGACGGCATCGAGGGACTTCCCAAGCGCACGCACGCGGCAAAGTTCTCGAACCTACGGGTCGGGTTGCGCAGGGGCAGAGGTTCCGGCGCAAAGGAAAATCTCCACTGCGGGGCGGGCTGTAAGAACGTCTTGGGCATGCTCCGTCTTATCGCATATTTTTTCTTTCGTGTCTGGTCACCAATCCCCAAACCAGTTCTCGGCGAGCCCCTCAGAGGATTGAGGTCGTGCGCCTCCACCGGGCCCGCTGGTAGGGTATGATCAGGCGCGATGGCAGCCGTGGACCTGTCCTTTTCCCGCTACGTGGCCGCATGCAAGGGCGCCGGGCAGGCGCGCGCCCGCGAGGCCGCTGCCTACGCGTACAGCGGCGACCTGCGCGTGCGCAGCACCATGGACAAGCTGCGCCCGATTACCCTGGCCATCGAGTCAGCGGTGCGTTTCTGGAACACGGTGGGCCGCAGTCGTCTGCTGGGCAGCGCCGTGCGGGTGAGCAATCGCCAGTTCCCGGCGCTCCATGCCAAGATCGCTCGCTGTGCCGACGTGCTGCAAATCCAACTGCCCACGGTCTATGTCTCGCCCGAGCTCGCGTCGCTGGGCGCCCACACCTTCGGGTCCAGCGAGGACGCCACCCTGGTGCTTTCGGGCGCGCTGGTCGACCATTTGGCCGACGCCGAGTTGCTCTTCGTCATCGGCCATGAGTGTGGCCATGTCCAGAACAACCACGTCGTGTACCTGACCGCGCTCTACGCCCTGACCCAGACGGCGAACGTGATCCTGCGCGTGGGCGCGCAGCCCGCGGTGCTGGCCCTGCGGGCGTGGTCGCGGCGCGCGGAGATCACCTGCGACCGGGCCGGCCTGCTTTGTGCGCGCGATTTGGGCACGGCGACCACGGCGCTCATCAAATTGGCGCTCGGCTCGCACAAGCTGACCGGCGAGATCAACGTCGACGAATATCTGCGCCAGTTCGAAGAGGCGCGCGATGGTCTGCGCCGGCTGGGCGAGGCGTTTTCCAGTCATCCCTATCTGCCCACGCGCGTGGCGGCCCTGCGCCTGTTCTCGCAGACCGCGTATTTCCACGGCGTGGTCGGCGACGGAACGGCCGCGTCCGGACTATCGCGCGAGGAGTGCGACGCCAAGGTCGCGGATCTGTTGGCGGTGCTCAAATGAGCGAGGCATCCCCCGGCGTTGCGCGCAAAGCGGCCATCCGCGAGGTGCTCAATCGACTGGCCGATCTGGCGGCCGCGGCCGGATTGCACTCGACGGCCAGCGAGATTCGGCAAACGCGCATCCCCAAGCTCGACGAGGGTCGCTTTTCACTGGTGGTGCTGGGCGAATTCAATCATGGCAAAACCACCTTCATCAATGCCCTGCTTGCCCTGACCGATCCATGGGCGGGCGGCGCGGGGCCGGCCCAGCCCGTGGGTGAGCCCTTCTTGCCGGTGGGGATCACCCCGACCACGGCGGTGCTGACCCTGATCCGTCATGGCGAGCGCGCTTCCGCCCACGCGGTGTTCGACGACGGGCGGCGCCTGGACCTCGACCCGAGCAACCTGGCGGATTGGCTGACCGTGGCCGGCGCCCAGGCGCAGAGTCCATCGCTCTCGCACGTCGAGGTCGAGCACCCCGCGGCCTTTCTGCGCGAGTCGATCACGATCGTCGACACGCCGGGGGTGAACGACATCAACCAGCAACGGGCGGACATCACCTATGGCTACGTGCCACGCGCGGATGCGGCCGTGTTTCTCTTGGATGCCACGCAGATCCTGACCGCCTCCGAGCGGCGGTTTCTCGAAGAGCGCATCCTGCGCTCGTGTCGCGACCGCCTGGTCTTCGTGGTCGGCAAGGCGGATCTGCTGGACGAGGCCGACGTGCAAGAGGCCACGGAGTTTGCCCGCCGGCACCTGTCGGGGCTGGTGAGCGCGCCGGTCGTGTTTCCGATTTCGGCCAAGCAGGCCTTGGCGGGCGATTGGGCCGGCTCGCGCCTGCAGCCCTTGTTGGCGCACCTGCGCCTCACTTTGGGCGCGGAGAGGATGCGTCTGCTGCTGGACCATGCCCTGCAAGACGCTGGCCGGCTGGCGTCCTTCGTGCGCGACGGCTTGGCCATGCGGCGGCGCTCGCTCGAGCTTCCGCCCGAGGATCTGGCCGCCCGGGTGGCACACGCGCAAGAGCGACTCAAGGAGGGGCGGCGGGCACTCGACGAGGTGGCGTCGCTGGTGGCGAGCGAGGCCGCCGGTTTGAAGGCGCGCGTGCGCCAGGACCTGGCCGAGTTCGCGCGCGACTTCGCGGCCGCGCTTCCGCCGGACATCGACAGCGTCGAGGCAGCGGATGTACAGCGCTACCTGGGCCCATTTCTGCAAGACACGTGGAAGGCGTGGCTGGAGGCGGAAGGCGAGCGCATGGCGGCCGAGCTGGATCGGCTGGCCGAAAAGGCGATCGAAGTGGCCAACCAGCGGGTGGAGGGCTTGACCCGCGACATTGCCGACGAGCTGTCGTCGCCCGAGGCGCGTCTGCACATCGCGGTGGACACCTTCAAGTATGACGCCTCGGTGTTCGCCCTGGGCGCCTTGGGCACGACCGTCTTCCTGTTTGTCGACGCACTGGCCGGCGGGCTGATGACCCTGGCCGCGCCGCTGCTGGCGTTGGTCTTGCGGAGCCGGGCGGCGCACGAGATGAAAGCGGAAGCGCGCAAGGCCGCGCCCGAGGCGGTCACCCAGGTCGCGGCGGCCCTCGGTCCCAAGCTGGAACGGATTGTCGACGACTTCGTCGAGCGCCTACAGGAATTCATCGCCGAGGCGGGCGCCGCCCTGGCCCGCGGGATCGCCGAGGTCTTGCAAAGTGCCCTGGCCGATCGCCGCCAACATGCCGAATCGGTCGCAGCGAGCGGCGAAGGACAGGCCCTCGATGCCTCGCTGGCCGCGCTCAAGGCCATCGAGGAGCGCATCGCCGAAATTCGGCAGGCGGTTTGGGAAGAGGAGTAGCGGATCTAACCACAGAGGCCGCAACACAGCCTTCCGGCCACAACCAAAACTGCGCCATCATCCGGACCGGATTTAACCACCGAGGGCACAAAGGTCACGGAGGATCTGATGGTTCGGATTCTGATCCAAACCCTTCTCCTGCCTATCCGGTTCCGCGGCCTCTGCGGCCTCTGTGGTGAGAGGTATTCTACCGCCCGTTTTCGGCGCGCCACCAGGCCACGAAACGGGGGATGCCGTCGTCGATGCTGACCTTGGGCGCGTAGCCCAAATCGCGCTGGGACAATTCCACGTCGGCCAAGGTGTGGCGCATGTCGCCCGGTTGCTCGGGCCGCGCGTCGATGCGCGCCGGCTTGCCCAAGGCGCCGGCGATGCGATCGATCAGGTTCTTCAGCGTGGTGGGGCGGGCGCCGCCCAGATTGTAAATGCGATAGGCCGGGGCGGGGAGGCGTACCTGCTGGTCGATAGCGGCCACCACGCCATCGAGGATGTCGTCGATCCATGTGTAGTCGCGCGACGTGGTTCCATCGCCGAAGAGCTCTAGCGGCTGGTCGTCGGCGATGAGCCGGGTGAACTTGTGGATGGCCAGGTCGGGGCGCTGGCGCGGGCCATAGACGGTGAAGAAGCGCAGGCAGGTGACCGACGAGCCGTACAGGTGATGCTCGGTGAAGGCGAGCAGCTCGGCGGAACGCTTGGTCGCCGCGTAGGGCGAGAGAGGTCGGCTGCACGGATCGGTTTCGCTGAACGGCACCTGGCTGTCCTTGCCGTAGACCGACGACGACGAGCCAAAGATCAGGCGCTTGATGCCGCGGGCGCGACAGATGGAAAACAAGTGCAACGTCCCGGTGACGTTCACCGCCCAGTAGCGTTGCGGGTTTCTGATCGACGGTCGCACCCCAGCGAGCGCCGCCAGGTGCACCACCACATCCGGCTGGCCCGCGCTGTCCAGGGCTGCCTCGATGTCGTGCGGGTCGGTCAGATCCCCTTCGAACAATCGGAAAGCCGGGTTTCGGCGCAATCCGGCGAGGTTTCGTTCCTTGACCGCGCGTGGATAGAAAGCGTCGAAATTGTCGAACCCGATGACCCGATCGCCGCGGCCGACCAGGCGTTCGGCCAGGTGAGAACCAATGAATCCGGCCGCGCCGGTCAGAAGAACTTTCATCAAGGCTGACAATAATCGGGAGACAGGCGCAGCACCAGTAGGATGGATGCCCCGATTGCCGCTGGCCGCCTCGGTTGTGCTAGCTGCGGCGCAGGCCGATTGCTGCTGGCCGCTGCCGCGGTGGT
>Ga0335069_10012465_pt1 | contig 11957 bp, 11 predicted proteins | sample Lox_Sample_11_FD_206714 | JGI IMG/M metagenome (GOLD analysis project Ga0335069, IMG submission 206714) | Soil microbial communities from Loxahatchee National Wildlife Refuge, Florida, United States - Lox_Sample_1.1 | ecosystem: Environmental > Terrestrial > Soil > Wetlands | place: USA...
AGGCGATCTATTGGTTGCTGACCGGCTGGCGCCGCCGCCAGCCCGTCCGGATCCACGCGATCTTTCACGAGATGGAGCAGATCGGCGTCGCCGCCCTGCCGATCGCGACTCTGCTCTCCGCCACCATTGGCCTCATGCTGGCGATCCAGTCGCTCTATTCCCTCGGCATCTTCGGCGCCGAGGCCTATGCCTATATCGGCATTGCGCTCTCGGTGGTGCGCGAGTTCTCGCCGCTGATCATGGCGATCCTGGTCGCCGGCCGCTCCGGCTCGGCGATCGCCGCGCGCCTCGCCACCATGACCATCAACCAGGAGGTCGATGCGCTCCAGGTGATGGGCATCAACCCGGTGCGCTACCTGGTTTCGCCGGTCGTCCTGGCGTTGGCGATCATGCTGCCCTGCCTCGCGATGTGGGCGAACCTGGTCTCGGAGTTCTGCGCCGGCTTCTACGTCTCGGCGGCACTCAACTCCTCGTTCGGCGCCTTCGTCCATGATTCGCTGCAGGTGCTGCGGGTCGGCGACGTGTGGCACGGCATCGGCAAGGCGGGCCTGTTCGGCGTGCTGATCGCGCTGGTCGCCGTGGTGAACGGCTCCAGCGTCTCCGGTGGCGCGGAAGGTGTCGGGCGCGTCACCACCTGGTCGGTCGTGCAGTCGATCTGCCTCATCGTCGTGACCGACATGATCTTCGCCTATCTGACGACGCGGTGACGTGATGCAGCCGCCGTCCTCACCCTCGACGCTGCGCTCATCCGGCCCTGCCGACGGCGACGCCCTGCGCCATATCGTGGCGCTGCGCGCGGAATCCGCGGCGCAGCGTCCGACCGAAGCGGAGCTCCAGGAGCGGCCGAAGGTGGTGGAGGTCGATCACCTCGACTTCCGCTTCGGCCCGCGCCAGGTGCTGTTCGATATCAACCTCGACGTCCGCGCCGGCGAGATCATGGTGATCATGGGCGGTTCCGGCTCCGGCAAGACCACTTTGCTCCGCCATCTCGTTGGGCTCATGCCGCCGCAGCCGGGCAAGGTGAAGCTGCTGGGGAAGGACCTGGGCTCGCTGAAGCCGGCGCAGCTCCTCGACCTGAAGCGCCGGATCGGCGTCGCCTTCCAGTTCGGTGCGCTGTTCAGCTCGATGACGGTCGCCGAGAACGTGAAGCTCCCGTTGCGCGAGCTGACCGATCTCGAAGAGAAGACCATGGACATCATGGCGAACCTGAAGCTGGAGGTCGTCAACCTCTCCGGCTTCGGCGACCTGATGCCTTCGGCGCTCTCCGGCGGCATGGTGAAGCGCGCGTCGATCGCCCGGGCGATCGTCATGGACCCGAAGCTGCTGTTCCTGGACGAGCCCTCTTCCGGCCTCGATCCGGTGGTCTCTTCGGCGCTGGACGATCTCATCCTGAAGCTGCGCGAGGCGATGGACATCTCCGTCGTGGTGGTGACCCACGACATCGAAAGCGCCTTCAAGATCGCGGACCGGATCACCGTGCTCGACCAGGGCCACATCCTGGCGGTCGAGCGGGTCGAGGAGATCCACAATACGACCAATGAGCGCGTGCAGAACCTGCTGCACCGCCGCTCGGTGGAGCCGGAGGTCGACCCGGCGGAATACCTGCGGCGCCTGACCGGCGACTCCTGACCGGCGACTGGCGGCCCGGGGCGCGGATAGAGTTCGAGGGGGATCGAGGCTTCATGCGGAACTATTCCATCAGCTACGTCACGGTCGGCGTCTTCGTCACCGCCATGGTGGTGGCGCTGGTCGTCACCGTGGCGCTGATCGCCGGCCGCACCGGCCCGCGCGATACCTATCGCGTCCTCTTCGACAACGTCACCGACATCAAGTACGGGACCGTGATCCGCTACGAAGGTTTTGCAATCGGCAACGTCGATGCGATCAATCCGATCTACCAGGACGGCCGCTACCGGTTCGGCGTCGAGGTCAGCGTGCGCCAGGGCTGGAAGTTCCCGGTCGACTCCCGGGCCAGCATCCGCGCCTCGAGCTTCCTCGCGGCGAAGACCATTGACGTCACCGCGGGCAAGTCCACCGAATTGATCCCGGTCGGCGGCGACATCCAGGGTACCGGCCCCGGCGACGTGTTCGCGTTGATGTCGGGGCTCGCGGGTCGGGTGGGCGCGCTGCTCGATTCCGGCGTAGGGCCGCTGATCGATCAGTTGAAGAGCTCGATCAAGCAGCTGACCGACACCGCCAACGCCCAGATCGGCGGCGTCGGCGGCGACGTGCGCGGTCTGGTCGCCAACGCCAACACCCATCTCGACGAGATCTCCGGCCAGGTGAAGACCCTGACCACCGGCCTCGACGACAACATCAAGCAGCTCCGGAAAGTGCTCTCCGACGGCAATGTCAAGGCGGTGGACCAGATCCTCGCCAACCTCGATACCGCCAGCAAGAGCGCCGACCAGACCCTGGCGCAATTGAACGCGCTCTCGATCGAGGTCAACGGCGTGGCGGTGTCGATCCACAACATGGTGGAGCGGAACGGCAAGAACGTCGACAAATCCACTGCCGACCTCGAATATATCCTGCGCACCGTCTCGCAGAACATCGACGCCATCACCAACAACCTCGAAGGGACCAGCCGCAACATGAACGAGTTCAGCCGCCTCATCCGGCAGAACCCCGGCCTGTTGCTGGGCGGCGGCAGCCCCGCCGCCGACAAGGGCCTGACGCCCGTGCCGGGAGGCCAGTGATGGTCCCTCGTATGATCCGCCGGCTGCCCCTCATCGCGATCCTGGCGCTGGTGACGTCCTGTTCCGCGCCGCCGGTGCCGAAAGAGCAGTACTTCCGGCTTCAGGCCGTGCCGGCCACCGAGAAGATCGGACATCCCCTGACCGGCGTCCTCGAGGCCTCGCCGCTCGGCGCCGACGGCGTCGCGGGCGAGCGGCCGCTGCTCTACACCGCGAACGGCGGCGTGAAGCTCGAGCAGCGCAACTACGCCTATTGGACCGATCTCCCGACCGCGATGGTGCGCGACCAGATCATCGCCTATCTGCGCGCGGCGGGTGCGGCGGAGCAGGTGGTGCCGAGCGAGCTCCGGCTCGGCGGCGCCTACCGCATCCAGGGCACCATCAAGCGCCTGGAGCAATCCGCCGGTGAGAAGCACGACACCGGCATCGTCGAGCTCGAGCTCTCGGTGATCGACGAGAACGACGACCACCTGGTGCTGAGCAAGGTCTATCACTCCGAGCAGCCGGCGGCCGACCACAGCATCGATGCCGCCGTCGCCGCGATGAATGCCGGCCTCGAGGACGTGCTGAAGCGATTCGTGTCGGATCTCGACGCGCGCTGAGCGCTATCGCTTCCGCAGCAGGAACATGCCCTGCTCGCCGAAGATGTTGGCGAGGCGGTGGGCCTTCAGGTTGTTCTTGCGGCCGCGCTCGTCGATCGAGAGCGAGCGCTCGATCTCGATCCCGAGCTCGCGGCAGAGATCGACGAAGTCGAGGATGGTGCAGAAGTGGATGTTCGGCGTGTCGTACCAGCGCGCCGGAATGGCCTCGGTCTCCGGCATGCGGCCGGTCCAGACCAGGTTCCAGCGTACCTTCCAATGGCCGAAATTGGGGAAGGAGACGATCGCCTTGCGGCCGATCCGCACCAGGTTCTCGACGACGCGGCGGGGATCTCGGGTCGCCTGCAGGGTCTGCGACAGGATCACGTAATCGAACGCATCGTTGGGGTACTGGTTGAGGTCGGTGTCGGCGTCGCCCTGGACCACGCTCAGGCCCTGCGCCACGCAGGCGTTGACGCCGGCCTGGGAGAGCTCGACGCCGCGGCCGTCGACCCGCTTGAAGTGGCCGAGATAGTCGAGCAGCGCGCCGTCGCCGCAGCCGACGTCGAGCACGCGGCTGTTCGGCTCCACCATGTCGGCGATGAGCTGCAGATCGACGCGGATCCGCGCCTCGGGCGCGCGCTTCGCCTTCTGGAGAGCGGGATTGAGCGGCGTGTCGGCGACGGTCACCGGATCCCTCTATGCTCGGCGCAGCCTTCGAGGAAGCCGCGCATCACGTCGAAGAACTCCGGCTCCTCCAGCAGGAAGGCGTCGTGGCCCTTGTCGCTCTCGATCTCGACGAAGCTCACGTTGGCGGCGCAGGCGTTCAAGGCGTGCACGACCTCGCGGCTCTCCGAGGTCGGGAACAGCCAGTCGCTGGTGAAGGAGACCAGGCAGAACCGGGTCCTGGTGCCCTTGAAGGCGTTCGACAGCAGCCCGCCATGCTCCGCGGCAAGGTCGAAATAGTCCATCGCCCGGGTGATGTAGAGATAGGAATTGGCGTCGAACCGGTCGACGAAGATCGAGCCCTGGTGGCGGAGATAGCTCTCCACCTGGAAGTCGGCGTCGAAGCCGAAGGTGACCTTGGTCCGGTCCTGCAGGTTGCGGCCGAACTTCCGGTGCAGCGCCGCCTCCGAGAGATAGGTGATATGCGCCGCCATGCGCGCCACCGCGAGGCCGCGGCTGGGATTGACCCCGTGCAGCGCATAGTCGCCGCCGCGCCATTCGGGATCGGCGACGATCGCCTGGCGCCCGACCTCGTGGAAGGCGATGTTCTGTGCCGAATGCCGCGCCGCGCAGGCGATCGGCAGCGCTGCGAATACCCGCTCGCCGTACTTCGCCGCCCATTCCAGCACCTGCATGCCGCCCATCGAGCCGCCCACCACGGCAAAGAGCTGGTCGATGCCGAGATGGTCGATGAGGCGCACTTGCGCCCGCACCATGTCGCCGATGGTGATGACCGGAAAGCCGAGGCCGTAGGGCTGGCCGCTCACGGGGTTGATGTCGCTCGGCCCGGTCGTGCCCATGCAGCCGCCGAGCACGTTGCTGCAGATCACGAAGTAACGATCGGTGTCGATCGGCTTGCCGGGGCCGACCATGCTCTCCCACCAGCCGGGGCGGGCGGTGACGGGATGGGTATCGGCCACGAACTGGTCGCCGGTCAGCGCATGGCAGATCAGGATCGCGTTCGATTTCTCGGCGTTGAGCGCACCATAGGTCTGGTAGGCGAGCGAGAAGGGGCCGAGCTGCGTGCCGGAATCCAGCGCCAGCGGCCCAAGAGGCGAACCGGGGTCGGCGGTGAAATGCAGCTGCTCGCCCGGAAGGTTCGGACGGGTGCGCCCGATTTGATGGTTGAGTGGCTGGGTCGGCAGGCTCGACATGGCTCGGCGCGGCGCCTTCGGGTCTAAGTCCCTGGGGAATCGGCTGAATGAAGCGGGGGGCCTCGCTCATGTCAATGTTTTCTTTGCTTTTCCGGCGCTTGGCCGCTATCTGTGGGGCCTCTCGCGCGCCGTTGGACGCTGGACCAAAGCACTCAGAGCTGACCGAACATGGCTGAACACGACGACCAGCTGGCCGCCCTTCGGCGCGAGATCGACGCAGTCGATACCAAACTCCACAATCTCCTCATGCAGCGGACCGAGCTCGCCGTGCAGGTGGGCGAGGTCAAGGCCAAGGCCCAGCCGATCGGCCGCAACCCCAGCGAGGGCGCGAAGTTCGTCCGCCCGGCCCGCGAGGCGCAGATTCTCCGCCGCCTGATCGCCCGCCACACCGGCAAGCTGCCGAAGGCGGTGATGGTCCGCATGTGGCGCGAGATGATCTCGGCGCTGCTCCAGGTCGAGGGGCCGTTCGTGGTCGCGGTCTACACGCCGGCGGACGAGCCCGGTTATTGGGACATTGCCCGCGACCATTACGGCTGCCGGGTACCGATCCAGGGCTTCGACCGCATCAACCACGCGATCTCGGCGGTGCTCGAGGGCCAGGCGACGGTCGCGGTCCTGCCGCTGCCCCGTGAGGACGACCGCGATCCGTGGTGGCGCCGCATCGCCGTCAAGCAGCCGCGCGTGCCGCATGTGATCGCCCGCCTGCCGTTCGGCGATCCCGGCAACCAGCGCGGCCGCGGCCTGCAGGCCCTGGTGATCGGGACGACACCGAACGAGCCCACCGACCGCGACCGCAGCCTCCTGGTGGCCGAGGTCCGCGACCCCTTGAGCCGCAGCGCGCTCCGCGACGCCCTCAATGCCGCGCAGCTGAAGCCGGTCTATATCCAGGCCTTCCAGGAGCTGGGCGGGCCGGAGCAGCATCTGGTGGAGATCGAGGGCTTCCTCGCCCCGGACGATCCGCGCCTCGGCGTCCTCTCCAAGGGGCTGGGCGCCGAAGCCCGGCTGGTCGCCATCGGCGGCTATGCCGTGCCGCTGACCCCGGAGGAGCTGGCGCCGGAGGAAGTATCTGGTGACGCCGCCAATGCCGCCAAGCGCGTCCATCGCGCCGCGGATGGCGGCGAAGCCGCGGCGGGAGAGCCGGCATGACGCTGCAAATTCGGCCCGGCATCCTCGACATCGCCGCCTATGTGCCGGGCGAGGCGGAGCTGCCGGGCTCCGGCCCGGTCTACAAGATGTCCTCCAACGAAAGCCCCTTGGGCGCGAGCCCGGCGGCGATCGAGGCGTATCGCACGCTGGCCGGCGAGTTGCACCGCTATCCCGACGGCGGGGCCGTCGCATTGCGCCGCGCCATCGGGCAGGAGATCGATGCCGACCCCGCCCAGATCGTCTGCGGCGCCGGCTCCGACGAGTTGCTGCAGCTCATCACCCGCGCCTATGCCGGCGTCGGCGACGAGGTGCTCTACTCGCAGCACGGCTTCCTGGTCTATCCGATTTCCGCGCAATCGGTCGGCGCCAAGCCGGTGGCGGCGCCGGAGAAGAACTTGAGGACCGACGTCGATGCCCTCATCGCCCATGTGACGCCGCGGACGAAAATCTGCTTCGTCGCCGAGCCGAACAACCCGACCGGCAGTTATATCGGCGCCGCGGAGCTGAAGCGGCTGCGCGACGGCCTGCCGGAGCATGTACTGCTCGTCGTGGATTCCGCCTATGCCGAATATGTCGGCCGGGCCGATTACAGCGACGGCGCCGACCTGGTGCGCGCCTACGACAACGTGGTGATGACCCGCACCTTCTCCAAGATCCACGGCATGGCGGCGTTGCGCCTCGGCTGGGCCTTCTGCCCGCCGGCCGTCGCCGACGTGCTCAACCGCATCCGCGGTCCCTTCAACACGCCGGCCCCGGCCCAGGCCGCCGGCATCGCCGCGATCGGCGACCATGATCATGCCGCGAAGGCCAAGGCCTACAACGATCACTGGCTGCCCTGGCTGGCGGCACGGGTGAACGAGATCGGCCTCAAAGCACATCCCAGCGTCTGCAACTTCCTGCTGGTGCAGTTTCCGAAGGACTCGAAGCTTTCCGCCGACGCCGCCAACGACTTCCTGAAGTCGCGCCGCATCCTGCCGCGGAAGATGGGCGGCTATGGCCTGCCGGATTGCCTCCGCATCACCATCGCCGAGGAGCCGGCCTTGAAGGCCTGCGCCCAGGCGCTCGCCGACTTCGTCCGCCAGGCGGCAACGCAATGACCGGCAACCCAATGACGGCAATCCAATGAGCTCGGTTCTCTTCGATCGGGTCGCGATCATCGGCATCGGCCTGATCGGATCCTCCCTCGCCCGCGGTTTGAAGCAGGCGAACCTCGCCCGCGAGATCGCGATCCACGACCGCAGCGCCGAGGCGATGCAGGACGCGAAGGTGCTCGACCTCGGCCACCGCTACTGCGCCAGCGCCGGCGAGGCGGCGGCCGACGCCGATCTCGTGGTGCTGGCGGTGCCGCTCGGCGCCTATGCCGATCTGGCACCGGTGGTGGCGCCCAACCTGAAGAAGGGCGCCATCCTCTCCGACGTGGGCTCGGTGAAGCAGGCCGTGGTCCGCGACCTCGGCCCCAGCCTGCCGGAAGGCGTGCACTTCATCCCCGGCCATCCGATCGCCGGCACCGAGCATTCCGGCCCGAAGGCCGGCTTCGCCGAGCTCTTTCAGGGACGCTGGTGCGTGCTGACCCCGACGCCCGGCACCGACCCGGCGGCGGTTGACCGGTTGGCCAAGTTCTGGACCGCGCTCGGCAGCCAGGTCGAGGTGATGACCGCCGCGCATCACGACCAGGTGCTGGCGATCACCTCCCACCTGCCGCATCTGATCGCCTATACGATCGTCGATACCGCGACCTTCCTCGAGGATGAGACCAAGCGCGAGGTGGTCAAGTTCTCCGCCTCCGGCTTCCGCGACTTCACCCGCATCGCCGCCTCCGATCCCGTGATGTGGCGCGACATCTTCCTCAACAACCGCGAGGCGGTGCTGGAGATGCTCGGCCGCTTCACCGAGGACCTGACCGCGCTGCAGCGCGCGATCCGCTGGGGCGAAGGCGAGAAGCTCCAGGAAGTCTTCACCCGCACCCGCGCCATCCGCCGCGGCATCATCGACGCGAAGCAGGCGTGAGCGGTACCCGTTCACCGTTCAAACAGCATTCCATCCGCAGCGGCGCCGGGCACACAGCGGAATCACCGATCTTCGCCCGTCACCTCAAGCGCTTTCGGGGAACCCCGGCGCACCGATGCCGGACTCCGGCGCACCATGAAATCAGGGGCTTGCGGGGGAACCGCGGCGCACCTCGGCGCAGTCCGCGACGCCTATCGCGACCACCTCTTTCGGCGCACGGAATATCATAGCAGATCGCCGGGCAGCGCGCTCGGAATAATTGAGAATTCGCGGCATTTCGGCGAAGATGCTTTCCATCCGACCGGGTGAGTGAGCAGCCGATGGCGATCGTGCCGGACTATGAATGAGGGGGCGATGCGAAGGTCGAGATCGAGGCAATGATCCAGAACCAGGACATCGGCTTCGTCCGCGAAGGCGAGGAAGCCGTGATCAAGCTCGAAGCCTTCCCCTTCACCCGCTACGGCACCGTCCCCGGCACGATCAAGACCGTCAGCGAGGATGCCGTAGGCGGGTCCGACCTATCCGCCGAAGCGCAACGCGCCCAGGCGGAAGCACAAAACGCGAAGGAGGGAGCGCTCTTCTATACCTCCCGCGTGACCCTCGATCGCACGACGATGGACATTGACGGCAAGCCGGTAACCCTGACGCCCGGCATGGTTGCGACGGTGGAGATCAAGACTGGGAAACGGAAGCTGATCGAGTTTATGCTCTCTCCACTGATGAAGTTGGCCGATGAAGCAGGGAGGGAGCGGTGAAACTGGGGATGGAGATACAAGCCGCGTTGCCGCAGATTTGCCGAGCCGGATTTCTTGCCCTCACAGCGTCAGTTTGGTTGTGGAGATCCATTGCACCAACGCTTGCCGACGGACTGACGGAGGCTAAGTCTGCCTACGAACATGGCAACTATGAGACCGCCTTTGGTGTCCTCACACCCATGGCAGATAGCGGTGTTCCCGAAGCGCAATACTACCTAGGGCTCTTGTACAGGGAAGGTCGCGGAACTCCACAAGATTTTCAGCGGGCAGTTGAACTCTTCCAAAGAGCGTCTGATCAAAATGCAGCAAATGCGACTACTGCGCTTGGAATAATGTACGAAGTAGGAAGTGGTGTAGCGAAGGATCTTAGCGCCGCAGCACAACTCTTTAAGAAGGCAGCTGACCAAGACTTCGGCCCGGCGCAAGCATTTCTTGGAGCCATGGCCGCGACGGGAGAAGGCATTCCAAGAGACGTAAATCAAGCTGTGATCTTGTTCCGGCGAGCAGCGGACAACGGGGTTCCCATGGCGCAATACATTCTGGGCAGGTACTACGAACGTGGCTTTGGCGTCGCCGACGACAAGGCCGCAGCACTTCAATGGTTCGAAATATGCTCCCAACACGCGGACGACAAAGAACCCTCTTTTGACGGTTTCGATAAGCAAGACGATCTCTTCCGTGATCTTGCGCGACGAGATTCGCTCGTGCTGTCGCAGCTGCTGCCCCGAGACCAAGTCTCATCTGCGAAGAATCGGGCAGCTATCTGGAAGGCCAACAGACGCATCAATCAACAATAGCAATGCATGGGCGTCACTGCGCTGAACATTCCCATTCCCAACGCCAACGGCTAGAGATCAAGGGACAGTGAACGATGACTAGTTATGAAGAGAAGGTAATTGGCATAGTTCGAGCAGCCGCTGCATTGATGAGCTTCGACGAATTACGAAGACGAATTCCGGGGACAGAATGCATAATTGACCGCACAAGACCCGCCCCCAAGTCGAAGCCGCGCGCGGCGGCGCGGAGTTGAGTATTATGTCCCCCTATTCTCCCATGATGTCCCCCTATTCTCCCATGTCCCCCTATTCTCCCTTATTCTGATTCCTCGATCGGCTCCGTTCCGATCCGCCTGGAAAGGGCGATGCCTGAATGCCGACCGGCACTCGCATCCGCACGCTCGCATCGATGGATAGCGCCGGCTCGGAAAACCGCCTATAAGCCGGCAGCGATGCCGGCGACCGCGATCGCCGGCCACCGCGCCTGAACGTCCACTCCTGAACTCCCACGCCGGGACTCCCAGTCGAGCACCCAGATGACCGAGATCGAACACAAGACGCCCCGCCGCCGCTGCGCCGACATGGCCGAAGTGCGGGCCGAGATCGACGCCATCGACCGGCGGCTGGTGGCGCTGATCGCAGAGCGGCTGCACTACATCGACGAGGCGGCGCGCATCAAGCCGAGCCGCGACCAGGTGCGCGACGAGCCCAGGATCGCCGACGTGCTGGCGAAGGCCCGCGCCGAGGCACTCCGGCTCGGCTGCGATCCCGCGGTCGTGGAAGCCGCGTTCAAGGCCCTGGTCGAGGAGTCGATTGCCCACGAGTTCGCTGCCTTCGACCGGCGGAAACCCTAGGATTTCTCCCAAAATTCTCTTGCGGGGCGGGACGATTTCCCGTAACCGGACCCCTTTACGTCTCTGTTCTGTCTTCGTGGGATGAGGTTGGGGAATGAGCGCGAAGTTTCCGTTCAAGGGCCGGATTCTGATGATCGGCTACGGCTCGGTCGGCCGCTGCACCATGCCGATGCTGGCGCGTCACTTCGACACGCCGATGAGCCGGATCACCGTGGTCGATGCGGTCGACAACTCCGCCGACGCGCAGCGCTTCATCGCCGCCGGGCTCAACTACGTGGTGAACCCGCTCTTCGAGCATAATCTCGGGAAGACGTTGGCGAAGTATGCCGGCCGCGGCGATCTCATCCTCAATCTCTCGGTTGAGGTCTCGTCGCTGGCGATCATCGAATGGGCCCAGAAGAACGGCGTGCTCTATCTCGACACCTGCATCGAGCCCTGGGCCGGTTACTACGACAACACCGCGATCCCGGAGGAGCACCGCACCAACTACTATCTCCGCCATTCGGTCCTCGAGGCGGCGAAGAAGTTCAAGAAGAACGGCCCCTCGGCCCTCGTGACCCACGGCGCCAACCCCGGCCTCATCACCCATTTCATCAAGCAGGGCGTGCTCGACATCGCCCGGATGCGCGGCATCGAGCATAAGAAGCCGGCCTCGCGCGAGGCCTGGGCGAAGCTGATGCGCGATTGCGGCGTCAAGGTGATCCACGTCGCCGAGCACGACCTCCAGGTGACCGACGTGCCGAAGCGCACCAACGAGTTCGTCAACACCTGGTCGATCCCCGGCTTCGTCGGCGAGGGCTGCCAGCCGGCGGAGCTCGGCTGGGGCACCCATGAGAAGCGGATTCCGGAGAACGGCGTCGAGCACAAGCTCGGCTGCAAGGCGGGCATCTATCTGCGCCAGCCGGGCTGCGTCACCGAGGTCCGGTCCTGGACGCCGCATGGCGGGCCGATGATCGCCTTCCTGATCACCCACGGCGAGGCGATCAGCACGGCGGACTACTTCACCGTCAGCGAGCGCGGCAAGCCGGTCTATCGCCCGACCGTGCATTACGCCTATCACCCCTGCAACGACGCGGTGCTCTCGGTCCGCGAGTTCCAGATGAAGAACTTCAAGATGCAGGACGACGTGCGCCTGCTCGGCGAGGAGATCGTCGAGGGCTGCGATGAATTGGGCGCGCTGCTGATGGGCGATTTCGGCGCCTACTGGTACGGCTCGCAGCTCTCGATCCACGAGGCGCGGCGGATCATGGGGCCGGAATTCAACG
>Ga0335069_10012466_pt1 | contig 11957 bp, 11 predicted proteins | sample Lox_Sample_11_FD_206714 | JGI IMG/M metagenome (GOLD analysis project Ga0335069, IMG submission 206714) | Soil microbial communities from Loxahatchee National Wildlife Refuge, Florida, United States - Lox_Sample_1.1 | ecosystem: Environmental > Terrestrial > Soil > Wetlands | place: USA...
GCGGAGAGATCACTCACCTCGAATCCGAGGTATCCCAATCGTGCGATTCCCGTCATGCGTGTTCTCCTTTGCTGGCCTACAGGAAGAAATCCGGCGGCGGCGTACCCGGATGCAACTCGCTGTAGCCGAAGATTTGCGAGGCCCGGTCCGGGTTGTTCAACGCGTGCGCGCGCATGGCGTGGACGTCGCGGAAGTAGCGTTGGATCGGATTGTCGAGGAAGAGCGCCCGACCGCCGCTGGCTTCGAAAAGCAAATCGACCGCGCGCACGCCGCGCAGCACGATGTTGGCGGCAGTCCAGCGCGCGCGGGCCCGGAGGTTCAGCGGGATCGGATCGCCCGCCTCGGCCAATGCGCAGATTGTTCCCCACGTCGAGCGCACCTCGGAGTCGGCGGCGTCGATCTCCACTGCGGCCTCCGAGAGTCGCCGCTGGGCGAACGGATCGTCGGCGACCTTCGATCCGTCGTATGCGGCGACCTTCTTCTGCATGTAGCTGCGGTAGGAATCGAGCGCGCCGCGCGCGGCGCCGATCGCCGGCACCGAAATACAGAACGCGAACAGCGACCCGAACGGCAGACGGTAAATCGGTCCGGTGTTCACCGCTTGGCCGGGGTTCTGGAACAGGTACGCGTCGGCGAATCGGTGGGTGCGGTGCTCGGGCACGAAGGCGCTCTTGACGACGATGTCTTTGCTGCCGGTTCCGCAGAGGCCCGTCACGTGCCAGTTGTCGATGATCTCGTAGTCGGAGCGCGGCACGAGAAAGGTGCGCATGTCCGGGATCGGACCGTCGCTCGGCGCGACGCCACCGAGAAACACCCATTGGCAGTGGTCACAACCACTCGAGAACGACCAGCGGCCCGAGAGTCGAAAACCGCCGTCGACGCGCTCGACCTTTCCGGTCGGCGCATACGAGGAGCTGATCAGGACGGACGAGTCATTGCCCCAGACATCTTTCTGCGCCTGCTCGGGGAAGAGCCCGAGCTGCCAGTTGTGAATCCCGACCACGCTGAGGAACCACGCGCTCGATGGACACGCGGCGGCCACCTCGGCGGCGGCCTGAAAGAAGGTCAGCGGGCTCAACTCGAAACCGCCCCAGCGGCGTGGTTGCAGAGCGCGGAGGAAGCCGCTCGTCCGGTAGTCAGCCAACGTCGCATCGGGCAGCCGGCGCAGGGATTCGCATTCTGCCGCGCGACTGCGGAGCGCCGGCACAAGCGCACGAACGTTCTCTAGATATGCATCGCAGTGCATGACGGGCCCCCTCTTGGTCGGTTCTTCTAGAATGAATGATCTAGATGTGCCCGACGCGCTGAGTGATGTCAAGCCCCGACCTGATCCTTGTCCTCATCGCGAACACTTGCGTGACTCGGGCGAACAGAGCCAGGGGCGAGCGGCTATCCGATTGCGCCGCCGAATTGCGGGAAGACTGGCCTGGCATTGTGGGCAGTTTCATGGTCGCTCGCTCGCAGAGCCGTCGCGCGCGTCCCAGGGCATCGCCGCCGAAATCCAGTGCGTGACCCGCTCCGCCTGGTCATTTCGGTGCAGGTGCCGCGGGGGCTGTGCGAACGTCGAATACGGGCGACAGCGAATCACGACTCGGTCCTCCTCCTTCGCCATCGCCTGGACGACCGCCCGAGCTTCCCCCGGAAGGGGCTGCCCCGACATCCGTTCGCCGACCGCCATCATCACGTCGACAACGAGATCCGGGTCCGCATCGATGTGCGCATCGCAATAGACCTGGATGTAGGCGAACGGCCAGTGCTCGTCGAGAATGCAGAGACTCACCTTTCCGGTGCGCGCGGCCGCTTTCGCTTTCGCGCGGCCGCGCATCGTCGAGATCAGCAGCTCGTCCTCGTCCGATGGAATGTAATAGACGATCGACATCGATGGGCCGTCGCCCCGACGGGCGTAGCCGAACACGCAGGTTCGATGCGTCCGGACAAACGCTCGCCGTTCCGACGGGAGCATGTCCCGATCGGTCGGCGCGACGAAGGGTTCTGAAGCCAAGGGTAAGAGCTGCACGATGCTCCTCCTGCGGGTTTATTATCATGTGATAATAGACTACGTTTGTTTCATGAAGCAAGCCGTGGGCAAGAACCGGCGCACCCGTGCGGTCCGCGCCGACATTCGCGAGCGGCTGCTCGATGCCGCGCTCGTCGAGTTCGGCGCCAAGGGATTCGACGGCGCCTCCACACGTGCGATCGCCGGGAGAATCGCCGCGCACCAGCCGCAGATCCACTACCATTTCGCCTCGAAGGAAGCGCTCTGGACTGCCGCCGTAGACGACTTGTTTGCCCAGCTCACGGAGACCATGCGGGATCTCATCGTCAGGGCGCGTGCGACTTCGGCCGACGACGTATCGGACATCGCCGCAATCTTCGCCGAGATGATTCGTCGCGTCGTCCGCTTCGCGGCGCGACACCCGGAGCTCAACCAAATCATGGTGCACGAAGCTACCGCGCAGAGTGATCGCCTCCGATGGATGACCGAGCATCACGTAAAGCCGCTGTACCACCTGGTCCGCCGGCTGTGGCGCCGCCTGCGTCGAGCGGGAATCGCGGCACCGATCGACGATCGATTGTTCCACTACGTCATGGTCGGCGCGGCGTCGCTGGTCTACGTGAACGCACCGGAGGCCCGTTTGCTGACCGGCATCGAGCCGTCCGCTCAGCCGTGGGTGGAAACCCACGCGGAGGGTCTCGTTGCAACGCTGCTACCGAACGCGCCGGAGACGCGCCGCCGACCGATCCCCATGCGGAGCGGGCCCTTCGTCGACTCGCGCAAGGGTTCGAATGCGAAAGCTGTAACGCAACAGCGCGCCCGCAACCGTCGCGCATGACCAGCGCGAGGGGATGCTGTTACACCTCCGACGGCCAGTTCGGTCCGGAAACAATAGCTCACCGCGACGGGATTGGATTCAACCGCGTCGTTCCCGCACGCCGCGCTCGCTGCAGGCTCACGGCACGAAGGCGAGGAAGAGAAACGCCGCGAACAGCACCAAGTGCACCGCACCCTGCATCATGTAGGTGCGACCGGTGCCCAGCGTGACGGTGCTCACTAGAAACGTGCTCCCCAAGAGTGCCATCTCCTTGGGCGAGAGACCCAAGACCAACGGCAAGTGGAACGTGATCGACGCAACCACCACCACGGGCACTGTCAGGCCAATGGAAGCCAGCGCTGAGCCGACCGCCAGATTCATACTGGTCTGCAGTCGGTTCGCCCGTGCCGCACGCACCGCGGCCGACGTTTCCGGCAGCAGCACCAACGCCGCAATGACGATCCCAACCACCGCCCGCGGCGCGTCGGCTGCCGCGACCGCTCGTTCGATGGTGGGTGACAACATCTTGGCCAGACCCACGACGCTTGCCAGCGAGAGCACAAGCCATCCGAAGCTGGCCCACGCTTCTCTCGTCGTCGGCGGGGCGGCGTGTGCCTCGAGATCGGTGGGATTCGCCCCGGGGATGAAATAATCTCGATGCCGCACGGTCTGCACGAAGATGAAAATCGCCCAGAGCGACGCCGAGCTCACCGCGACGAACGCGAGTTGCGAGCTGCTGTAGGTGCCGGCCGGCGTACTCGTCGTGAACGCGGGCAAGACGAGCGTCAGCATCGCCATTACGATCAACGCAGCCAGGCCCGCTCCCGCACCTTCCACGCGAAAGGTCTGTTCGTGATGGGCGAGACCGCCCAGCATCAGACACAAACCCACGACACCCGTGCAGATGATCATCACGGCGGCGTAGATCGCATCCCTTGGGAGCTCCGCCATATCCTGACCGCCCGCAACCATCATGGAGAGGATGAGGGCCGCCTCGATCGCGGTGACCGCCAAGGCAAGCACGAGCGTACCAAACGGCTCGCCCGCCCGGTGTGCGACGACTTCCGCATGGTGGACCGCCGCGAAAACCGCTGCGGCCAACGCCGCCCCGCACAGCAAGGCGAGCCATAACCCAACACCGACAACAAGCGCGAGGACGAGAAAACCAAGCGCCAAGAGAGGCCCGATCCAAGTCCAACGAGGCATATTCGTTCTCACCGCAGGGTGCCGGACTGCAGGGCTCGGAGCAACGACGCGCCGCCAGATCGGGTAGGTCGATTCGACCGGAACCGGAATCGAGCCGTTATCCGATCATCCCCGCGAATTGCGGGAAAAGCGACTCGGCGTTGCGGCGATCGATCGCGGCGTGCCCCTGGCCGTCGAGCGCGGCGTAGGCGTCGAGCTGTCCGGTGAAATAGCTCACCGCGATCGCCGGGGCGTACGGCCAATCGCTCCCGAACAACACGTGCCCCGGCTTCGCGAAAGCGAGCAAACTCGGTAACGCAGCCGGACTGCCGGAGAGCGCGGTATCGAAGTAGAAGTTCGCCAGATCGTCGATCACGTCGAGCGGCGAGCGCCGTGTCTCCGCGGCAATCGCGGCCGCGAGGCGATGGCTGGCGTAGGGAACAAAACCGCCGGCATGCGCCAAGATGATCTTCAGATCGGGATATCGCCGCACCACCCCGCTCTGGACCAAGCGGTAGGCGGCACGCGTCGTATCGAGCAGAAAATCCGCCGCGAACGGCGGAATCCCGTCGATGCGAGGGCCAGGCAGCGTCGACGGATGAATGAAGACCACGGCACGCCGGCGATTCAACTCAGCGAACAGGGGCTCGTCTTCCGGCGCACCGAGATAGCGACCGTGCGTGTTGGCGAGGAGGATCACGCCGGCGGCGCGCAGGGTGTCGAGCGCGTACTCGGCTTCCACCAGCGCACCAGCGACATCGGGCAGCGTGAGCGTGGCAAAGAATCCGAATCGCCGGGGCGCGTCACGCGCGACCTGCGCGGCGAACTCGTTCAGCTCGCGCGCCTTCGCGCGCGCCTCCGTGTCGCCCCGCTGACTCAGCTCGAGATGCACGCCCGGCGTCGAGATCGAGAGAATCCCCGTTGCGATCTGGTGATCGTCCATCACCCGGAGGGCGTCCTCGACCGACCACTGCGGCAGCTCCCTGCCGCCGGCCTCTCGTAGGCCGTTGGATCGGAGCCAGTCGGCATACGCCGGTGGGACAACGTGCTGATGAACGTCGATTCGTTGAGGCGACATCGGTCTCCACCCCTCGTTGAGACTTATGGCTTCTGAAACCCCTCGGTCAACCGGGTGCCGCCCGAATGCGAAAATCAGGGCCCGCCCGCGCGCAGGTCGCGCAGCCGCAACTGCAACCGGATTTCGCCGTTCCACTCTTCGAGTTGCGGCGAGTACACGAGATCGATCGTGTCGCCCTCCGCCACTTCCCGATCGGCCATTCCGAACCCGATCGCGGACAGTGCGCGGCCGTCGTGGCGCAAAAACAATTTCAGATGGTTTTCGCCGACGACCCGCCGATTCACGACCGTGACCGCTTTGGTGCAGAAGATCGGTTCGGGGTTGCCCATGCCAAACGGTTCCAAGCGATCGAGATCGGCCATCAGTTGGGCGTCGATGTCGCTGAAGCGCAGCTCCGCGTCGACGTCGAGTTCGGGCACGAACTGATCCGCATGCGTCCGTGCGCGCACGGCGTCCTCGAACGCCGCCGCGAAATCGTCGACCTGCTCCGCGCGAATGCTCAAGCCGATCGCCATTCGATGGCCGCCGAAACCTTCGAGACTCTCCGCACTCGCCTTCACCGCTTCGTGCAGATTGAAGTGACGGATACTGCGGCCGGAACCTCGCCCAATCCCGCTGTCCAGGTTCACGGCGATCAGAATCGTTGGGCGGTAGTAGCGCTCGACCAACCGCGAGGCGACGATGCCGATCACGCCGGGATGCCAGTCCTCCGACGCCAACACGATGCTGCGGCGCTCGGCGAACTCCTCGATGGCCTCGACTTGGCCGATGGCATCGTTGAGGATCTCCAGCTCGATGGCCTGCCGCGCGCGATTCTCTTGATCCAGTTCTTGCGCCAGTTGCTCGGCGCGCGCGCGATCGACCGTGGTCAGCAGCTCGACCGAACGGGTCGCATCCGCGAGGCGTCCGCCGGCGTTGAGTCGCGGCGCGAGTCGAAAGCCGACCACACCTGTCGAGATGTCGGTCACGCCGCTGACGGTCTTCAGCGCCATCAATCCCGGCCGCGCCGATCGCGCCAGCTCGCGCAAGCCGTGCTTCACCAAGACCCGGTTCTCCTCGACGATCGGCACGATGTCGGCAATCGTTCCGAGCGTCACTAGGTCGAGATAACGACGAAGATCGGGAACCGCGTCGGCCCCGGCTTCGCGCAAGCGCATGCGAATTCCCAGGGCGAGGTAGAAGGCGACGCCGGCTCCGCACAGGCCGGCGAACGGAAAGCCGGCGTCCGGTTCGATCGGATTCAAGACGGCGCAAGCCGGCAACGGCGTACCGGACACTTGGTGGTGATCGCAGACGATCGCCTCCAGCCCCAACTCACGCGCCACGGCCAACTCGCGATGCGAGACCCCGCCGCAGTCGACAGTGATCATGACCCGCGTGCCCAATTCGTGCAGCTTCCGGATTCCGGCCTCGGTAACGCCGTAGCCGTCGCGCAAGCGGTGCGGAATGTGCAGCACCGGCTCGTGTCCGAGCGCACGCAGGAACGTCAGCAGGATCGCGCTGCCGCTGATGCCGTCGACGTCGTAGTCACCGTAGATGCCAATGCGCTCGCCGCGCTGGACGGCGGTTAGCACGCGGGCCGAAGCCCGTGCCATGTCGCGGAACAGCATCGGCGAGCGGAGATGCTCGGCCAGCTTGGCGTTGAGAAAGGCGTCGGCGGCGTCGGGCGTGACGACGTCGCGATTGACGAGCAAGCGCGCCAGCAGCGGCGACACGCCGAGCGCGCCGCACAGCTCCGACTCCGGCTCGGGCCGGCGCGGAATCAGCATCCAGCGCCGGGGCGTCATGCGTTACCGATCAGCGGCGGCCACCACGTGCGGCGGGCGCGCGTTCGAACGCGAGCACGATCGGGCTGGCGATGAAAATCGACGAGTAGGTTCCGGTGATGAATCCCACGACCAGGGCGAAGGCAAAGCCGTTGATCACGTTGCCGCCGAGGAAGTACAGCGCGAGCGTCACCAGCAGCGCGGTCCCGGAGGTCAGAATCGTTCGGCTGAGGGTCTCATTGATGCTGCTGTTGATGATCGACGCCATCGACTCGCGCCGACTCTTGCGCATGTTCTCGCGGATGCGGTCCGAGACGATCACCGTGTCGTGCACGGAGTAGCCGACCACCGTCAGCAACGCGGCGACGATGGTGAGATCGATCTCGTAGCGCATCACGACCAGCGCGCCGAGCGTAATCAGTACGTCGTGCACCAGCGCCACCGCCGCGCCCAGACCGAACCGCCACTGAAAGCGAAACCAAATGTACACGCCCATCATCATCGTCGAGAAGCACACCGCCAAGAAGGCCTTGCGGCGCAAGTCGCTACCGACGCGCGGCCCGACGGATTCGACGCGCAGAATCTCTACCTGCCCTTGGCCGAACTTGTTGGCCAAGCCCTCCGACACTTGCTTGGAGGCCTTCGCCGTTTCCTCACCGGTGAGCGGCAGGCGGATGAGAAACTCGCCGGCAGCGCCGAAGTCCTGGATCGTCACGTCGCCGAACTCGGAACCGAGCGCGGCCCGCACGTCACTGATCGACGGCGGCGTCTTGAACTTCACGTGCATCACCGTGCCGCCCGAAAAGTCGACGCCGTAGTTCGGGCCGCCGCGCAGGATCAGGAACACGATCACGGCGAGGTTGAGAATCGTCGAGATCACGACTGCGTAGTGTCGGATGCCGACGAAATTGAAAGTGGTTCCGGGTTTGATCAGCTCCATGGCTTACACGCTCACGGTTTGCAGCCGGCGGCGGCTGAGCAGGTAGTCGTACACGACACGGGTTCCGACCACGGCGGTGAACAGGCTGGTGGCGATGCCGATACACAGCGTCACCGCAAACCCCTTCACCGGACCGGAGCCGAACTGGAACAGGATGATGCCCGACAGGAACGTGGTAGTGTTGGAGTCGAGGATGGCGGGCAAGGCACGCTCGTAGCCCGCGTCGATCGCGGCCCGCGCGGTCTTGCCGAGCCGCAGCTCTTCGCGAATGCGTTCGTTGATCAGCACGTTGGCATCGACCGCCATCCCGAGCGTGAGAACGATGCCGGCGATGCCGGGCAACGTCAGCGTCGCACCAAACGCCGCGAGTGCGGCGAGCGAGAAGAGCACATTCAACACCAACGCCGAATCAGCGAGCAGACCGGCGAGCTTGTAGTACACCAGCATGAACACCACGACCAAGCTGCCACCGACGACGAACGAAATCACGCCTTGGCGAATCGAGTCTTTGCCCAGCGACGGACCGACGGTCCGCTCCTCGGCCGGGTTGACCGGCGCCGGCAACGCACCGGTGCGCAGCACCAACGCGAGATCGCGGGCTTCTTTGAGATCGAAGCTACCGGTGATCACGCCGCGGTTGCTGATGCGATCGTTGATCCGCGGCGCCGACTGCACGACGCCGTCGAGAATGATCGCGAGCTGGCGACCAACATTGTTGCCCGTGATCTCTTCGAAGATTTTGGCGCCGCGGGCGTTGAGTTCGAACTCGACGTGCGGGCCTTCGGTCACCGTTCCCGGACGCGGCCGGGCGTTGGTCAACACTTCACCGGTCATCAGCGTGCGCGGCTCAACTTTGATGTCGCTGCGCGACACGCGTCCGGTGGCGCGATCCACTTCGCGCAGCGGCATGGTGATCAATCCCGGCGCCGACGGGTCCTTCGCCACCAGCTTGAACTCCAGCAGCGCGGTCTTGCCGATCAACGCTTTGGCGTGCTCGGGATCCTGAATGCCGGGCAACTGCACCAAGATGTCGCGATCGCCTTCGCGTTGCACGATCGGTTCGGCCACGCCGAACTGATCGACGCGGTTGCGCATGATCTCGAGCGACTGGTCGAGCGCGCCCTCGCGGATTTCACGAATCGTCCCCGGCGTCATCTTGGCCCGCACGATGTTTTCACCGGCGCTGTCGGGGTCGATCGACAGATTCGGAAAGCGATCGGAGATGAGCTTTTCGAGCGCGCCCCGTTTGCTCGCATCACTGAGCTGGGCGACGATCATGCCGCCTTGCACCGCGACGTTGGCGAGGCCGATTTGTTCCGTGCGCGCTTCGTTGCGCAGCTCCTCCGCCGCACGATCGACGTGGTTGGCGATCGCCTTATCGATGTCGACGGTGTAGACGAGGTGGGTTCCGCCTTGCAGATCGAGACCCAGCCGGATCGGCCCGGGGAGAAACGCGGGCCACCCGTCGGGGCGTCCTCCGGCATAGGTCGGCACCAAGAAAGTCGCCGCGGTCACCACTAGGGCCGCGACGAGCCCCATGCGCATCCACAGATTCGATTGGTTCACTTGTCCTTATTCTCCTTCGGTTTCGACTCGTCCTTCGCCTTGGCGTCGTCGCGTTTCGCCAGCTCGGCGATTTGCGGCCGGTCGACGCGCACGCGCACGTTGGGTGCGATTTCCAAGGTGACGATCCGGGATTCGAGGTTGACGACGCGCCCGTACAAGCCGCCTGCGGTAATCACTTCGTCGTTCTTTTTGAGGTTCTCCAGCATCTGACGATGGTCTTTGGCCTTCTGCTGTTGCGGCCGAATCAGCAGGAAGTAGAACACCACGAAGACCAGCAGCAACGGCGCGAAGCTCACCAATGCCGGCGGCGCGCCACCAGCCGCTTGTGCCCATGCCGTTCCGATCATGCCTCTGCTCCCTGTTCGAGCCGTGCGATCCGAATGGTCGCCCACTCGGCGAACGTGCCCGCGGCAATCTGCGCCCGCATCTGGCGCATCAGGTCGAGATAGAAATGAAGATTGTGCACCGAGTTCAACTGCGGGCCGAGCATCTCACCGCTCGCCGCGAGATGGCGGAGGTACGCGCGCGAAAACGTCCGGCAGGCGTAGCAGGTGCAGGCCGCATCGAGCGGCTCGGGATCGCGTGCGTAGCGCGCGAGCCGAATGTTCACCGGCCCGTGCCAGGTGAACACCATGCCGTTGCGACCGTTGCGCGTTGGCAATACGCAGTCGAACAGATCGTACCCCATGCCCACGAACCGGATCAGATCTTCCGGGCGGCCGACGCCCATGAGGTAGCGCGGCGCAGTCGTCGGCAAAGCGGCGGCGGTGGCGGCAGCCACGTCACGGGTCATCTCGACGGCTTCTCCCACACTGAGTCCGCCCACCGCATACCCTGGAAAGTCGAGCGCGACAAGTTCCGCCGCCTGCTGCCGGCGCAGATCGGCGAAGACGCCCCCTTGAACGATCCCGAACAACACCTGCCCCTCGCCTCGCTCGACCGCGAGCGAGCGTCGCGCCCATCGCAGCGTGCGGGCCGCTGCTCGCTCGGCGTCGGCACGACTCACCGGCGCCGGCAAACACTCATCCAGCGGCATCATGATGTCGACGCCGAGTCGAACCTGGAGCGCGACGACATCCTCGGGACTCAGCGACAACTTGGCGCCGTCGATGTGCGAACGGAACTCGACGCCGGTTTCGGTGACCTTGCGGAGCGCCGCCAAGCTAAACACTTGATAGCCGCCACTGTCCGTGAGGATCGGCCCCGACCATCCCATGAAGCGGTGCAGTCCGCCCATTTCGGCGACGAGGTCAACGCCGGGACGCAAGGCGAGATGATACGCGTTGGCCAGAACGATTTGCGCGTCGACTTCGTGCAACTGCGCGGGCGTGATCCCTTTCACCGTTCCTGCGGTCGCAACCGGCATGAAATTCGGGGTCTCGACAATGCCGTGGGCGGTGGCGATTAGGCCGCCGCGCGCGGCGCTGCCGGAATCGCGCCGACCGACCGTGAAGAACGGCGCGTCGCCAGAGGAAGCGGGAGAGACGCGACTCATTGGATGAACATCGCGTCGCCGTAGCTGTAGAAACGGTAGCGCAGCGTCACCGCCTCGCGATAAACGGCGAGCGTGGGCTCGCGACCCGCGAATGCGCTGACCAACGCCAGCAGCGTCGAACCGGGTAGATGAAAGTTGGTGAACAACGCATCGGCAACCTGGAAATGATCACCGGGACGAATGAAGCGATCGGCCCAACGATTCCCGGCGACAACGCGGCCGTCTGAATCAGCCGAGGATTCGAGCGCCCGCGTGGTGGTGGTCCCGACCGCAACCACGCGCCGGCCGTCGCGTCGTGCCGAGTTGATCCGCTCGGCGGAGGTCGCGGAAATTTCGCACCACTCCGCATCCATGTGGTGATCGCTCAAGTCGCCAGCGTGAACCGGCAAGAAGGTGCCCGGCCCGACGTGCAAAGTGACGAACACGATCTCGGCGCCTCGCTGGCGCAACTCGTCGAGCAATGCCGGGGTAAAGTGCAGACCAGCGGTCGGCGCGGCGACCGCACCCGGCCGTGCAGCGAACACGGTCTGGTAGCGTTCGCGATCGAACGGCAACGGCCCATCAGGCCGCTTGATGTACGGCGGCAACGGGACCTCGCCGTGCCGCTGCAACAAGCCCGACACGTCCGCAACATCGAAAGCGAGGTCGTAGCGCCCGGTGGGATGTGCCGTGCGGACGACCGCGCCCGCGTGCTTGCCGATGCTGACATGGGCGCCGGGCTGCAGGCGCTTGCGCGGACGGCCCAGGCACTGCCAGGTTTCGTCGCCGTTTGGCCGAATCAGCAGCAGTTCGACAGCGGCGCCCGTCGTCGTGCGTCCGTAGATCCGAGCCGGCACCACCTTGGTGTCGTTGAACACCAGTACGTCGCCCGCGCGGAGGAAGTGGGTCAACTCGTGGACGCGGGTATGGGTTCGCTCGCCCGAGCGACGGTCCCAGACCAACAGCCGCGCGGCGGCGCGGTCAGACGCGGGTTCCTGCGCAATGAGGTCCGGCGGCAAATCGAACTCGAAGTCACTCAGCGGCCAACGCGGTTCGGCACCGTCGCTGTAGACAACACTCTGCATGGCTCGTAAAAAGAAGGGCACCGCGTGGGTGCCCGTGGTGCGCAGTCAAA
>Ga0335069_10012467_pt1 | contig 11957 bp, 10 predicted proteins | sample Lox_Sample_11_FD_206714 | JGI IMG/M metagenome (GOLD analysis project Ga0335069, IMG submission 206714) | Soil microbial communities from Loxahatchee National Wildlife Refuge, Florida, United States - Lox_Sample_1.1 | ecosystem: Environmental > Terrestrial > Soil > Wetlands | place: USA...
AGCGCGTCGAGTACCCGGTGCACCTTTACAAGCGTCGTCGGACAGATCTCGGGGCACTGTGTGTAGCCGAACGCGACAACCTTGAACGCCCGACTGGCTGGCAGGCTCGCGAAGGCGTGACCATGGTGATCCACTAGCGATCCGAAACGGTGACCGTGGGAACTGCCTGAAAACACCACGGCATCGACGTAGCCGGCAATGAGCGCCGTGCAGACGACCCCCGCCGCAACCAGCAAGCCCGGATCGACTGCGCGCGCTCGTCCTGGCGTATTCATGGCTCAGCTCCAGGTGTTGCGTAGCAGGGTGTCGCGCGCGACAGTTCCTGATGGCCCCGGAACCCGTGCGGTGCGCGACACCATGCGGCCCTGCAGCGCGATTGGCGTCTATCAGGCCAGCTAAGGACATTTGGGCGAACTTGATTCGTTGGGTTGGTCATTCGAATTGGAATCCCAGCGCATGTACCGCGCTTCGAGTCACGAAGTCTCGCCATCACAAATCGAAGTGCGTCCGTCGAGCACGCGGTCGAGCGCCGTCGCGATCCGGAGGTCGCGGGGGCGATTGGTCGTCTAGGCCCCATTGTAAGTGGCCAGCATCGCGCCGTAGAAACGTGTCTACGAGCGCCGCAAATTCGGCCGTCACTTTGGGGGTCTGGACGCCGTCGCAGCGCCGCGTTACGATGCGAGCGCGAAGTACAATAGCTAAAATAATCAGTCACTTACTACGCATAAAGAGGTCTTAAGTAAAATCGTGCTGGAGACACTGCTTCGCGCACTATTTCGAAATCCGCACGTCGGCCGGGGGCGCGCCGTCGGCCCCATGCTTCGTGACTATGCGACGCGAGCTACCGGCGCGTGATGCAGGTCGCCCGCCTCGGGCGGCGGTGCCCATAATGCGCATGCGTCTAAGTTGCGACGCACTGTCGGAGGCAGAGTCATGAATCGAAGGAATCTTCTGCGGGCCGCATCTGCCATTGCCCTTTCGAGTGTTGCCGTAATGGCAGTCGCCGATCACACGGAAACTCATCAACACGGCGCTGGCACCTCCCCGCTACTCAATTCGGCATTGCATTGCGTGAAGACCGGCGAGGTTTGCGAGGCACATTGCTTCGATCGGCTGGCCGAGGGCGAGAAATCGCTGGCCGCGTGCGCCCGTTCGGTGAACGCCCTGATCGCCGTGTGCAGCGCTCTCGCCGTACTTGCGGCCCAGAATTCGCCGCTCCTGCCTCGGTACGCCGCCGTCGCTAAGGACGTCTGCAAGGCCTGCGAGGACGAATGCCTCAAGCACTCCGACAAACATGCTCCTTGCAAGGCCTGCGCCGACGCCTGTGCGGATTGCGCCAGGGAATGCGCCAAGATAGCCGCCTGATTCGACAGAATCGACCGGGTACTCAGTCCTCCCACCTTGAGTGTTGAGCGGGTGTCGGGTTAAAAGGGGTCGTGGGAGGTTAGGACGTTGAAGATCTTCGGCCGCATGCGCGAATTCCGGCTGGTGGCATTCCTGCTACCGCTGCTGGTGCTTCGTGCGCTGATCCCGGCCGGGTTCATGATCTCGATGGTCGGTGGTGCAGCCGAGCTCACGTTCTGCGGGGCCGCACAGCACGATCACGCGCACCACGGCACGACCAGTGCCGATCCCACCTGTCCGTTTGCCCAGAGCTCGGCGCCAGCGCCGCTTCCGACCCTGCCCGCGCTCGCAAAGTCCATCGACTCCGCTCGCTTCGAACCGCCGCGGGCCGTCTCGCAGACGGTAGCGCCGTTCGGCCCTGTCCGCCAGCACGTCCCCCGCGGACCTCCCGCTCTCACCTAGCGCTGATCTCGTCCGTGTGCTGATGCCCGAGGCTCTGTAGCTCCGGCATCGGGCACGGCTGTCTTCACTCGCAGGATGAGGCGGTCATGTCTACCACTCACAGTCCGGCCAAGGCCATTCCGGCACCCCGTCGGAAGCGCGCCACCCCGCTTGCCTTCGCGTTGGCGGCCACTTTTGTCTCCGGGACGGCGCTCGGCTGCGCCTGCGGATGCGGCGTATTTGACGTCGGTACGGGAGCGATGTTTCCGGAAGGCAGCGGCGGCGTTCTATTCACCGAAGCCGACTTCATGGACCAGAACCAGAACTGGAGTGGTCGGTCGCGCGCATCGCCCGACAACAACGACGACAAGGAGATCAAGACCCAGTTCTACTCGGTCGGCGCCCAGTACATGTTCAATAGATCGTGGGGCGTCCAGATCGATGTGCCGTACTGGAACCGCAATTTCACGACGACCGACGATTCCGGGAATCCTGTGTCGTTCCAGCACAGCGCGATCGGCGACATCCGTCTGCGCGGCATCTATAGCGGATTCTCGCCCGACATGTCGACGGGCGTGACATTCGGCGTCAAGCTCGCAACCGGCGATTCGACGTTTGTGAACTTTGACCCCGACACGGAAATCGGGTCCGGAAGCACGGATCTTCTGCTCGGCGCCTATCACCTTGGCACGTTGACCTCCGACGGCGCATGGAACTATTTCGTGCGCGCGCAGTGGCAGGAGCCGATCCGGTCGAAGGAGGTGTACCGCCCTGGCGCAGAGGTGATCGGGGTCGTCGGTACGTATTTTCGCGGCTGGTCGTCCCCGGCAGGCGCTCGCGTCGTTCCCGTCATTCAGCTCACCGGCGCCTACCGTGGCCATGACGGCGGCACCATGGGGCTTCCGACGGACAGTGGCTACACGCGACTCATCGCTACGCCAGGACTCGAGGTCGACGTGGGTCAGGTCCATGTGTACGTCGAAGCGGGCTACGCGTTCTACAACAACATGAGAGGCAATCAGCTCGTGGCGAAGCAGCTCTACAAGATCAACCTGAGCTACGGCTTCTGAATGCGATTGACGCATGTCGACGGTCTCTAAATCCCGGGGCGTGCCGCTGATCGCAGCGGCGTCGCTGATTCTCGGCCAGCCAGCCGTTGCCGGCGCGCCAGTAGGGGCGCCAGCACCCCCGCTCGTTGCGACTGCGATCGACGGCCGACCGGTGGATCTCGCACAGCTCCACGGCCACGTCGTCATCGTCCATTTTTGGGCGACCTGGTGTCCGCCGTGCCGCGAGGAGATGCCGGTACTCGATGGGTTCTACCGCGCGCACCACGGCGAGGACCTCGAAATCATCGCCGCGAGCATCGACCGCAAGCGTGATTTGTCCGATGTCAGGAAGGCCATGAAGGACTTTGCGTTCCCGGCCGTGCTGGTGGCTGAGGCGAAGGCGAACGGCTGGGGGACGCCGGATGCAATGCCACTCACCTATGTCATCGACGCGACGGGAGTCATCCGCTCAGTCGTGCGGCCCGGTAAGGGAACCCTGACGGCGGAGCAGCTCACCGCCCAGGTTGGCTCCCTGCTCCCCAAGATTCCGGGCACCGATGGGGCACAGCCGTGAAGCCCATGCGACGGTTCTCGGGACAGCGTTCACGCCGTCGTGCGCCACTGCTCATTCTGGCTGTGGCCGTCATTCCGGCGCTTGTGATTTACGTCATGATGCTGCGCAGTGAACCCCCGGCGTCCAAGCGCGGCGCGAGTCTCGACGGGCTGGTTGACCAACGAGGTCGGATCATCGGCCGGGGGGCTTTTCGCGATCAGTACAAGCTGCTCGCCTTCGGCTACACGCGATGCCCGGAGGCTTGCCCTGCGACGTTGATGAAGATGCGCGTCGTGCTATCGGCTCTCGGGTCGCCGGCATTGAATGTCGTGCCGCTCTTCGTCACGGTGGACCCGGAGCACGATACGCCGGCCATACTCGGCGAATACACGGCTCGTTTCGATCCTCGCATCATCGCCATCAGCGGAGACATGGGCCGGCTCGAGAGCTACGCGCGAGCGTACGGCGCCTTGCCGCGGCCGAATGCCGGCCAGCAGCATGCCGACAATACAACCCATGCGGTGCGCATCTTTCTCCTGGCGCCCGACGATTCGGTCCTCGCAACCTACGATCTCACCGATCCCACGCCGCTGGTCGTGGCGGATGTCGAACGCCGAATGGCAGCTGCTGTGACGGGACGCGGAATCCCCGCACATCCACCGCACGCGGATGCCCCCGGATGACGACGCGGCGCCTTTCGCACCGGATCTGTCGCGACCACCGATGGGTGGTCCTCGCGCTCGCCATCGGCTTTCTCACGCGAGCGCTGATCCCGGCGGGATTCATGCCGGGGACGGGCGGGCTCATCTTCTGCATGGGCGGGATGTCCGCGCCGATGGTGGGTCCCGCAGGCTATCACCACCATCACCATCCGGACGCCGGGCAGCACGGCAATGCGCCAGTGCCGGCCGGACACGGGGAAGGCTGTGTATTCGCGGGCAGCGCTGCCGGTCTCGCGCCGCCCGCGTCTCTCGAGCCGCCACTCATTACATTCTCGGCGATAACGACGCGCACAGTCATTGAAGGAGCCCCTCGGGCCATTCCGGCAATTCTCCGCACGCAGGTACCGCGCGGCCCCCCTTCGCTCTCCTGACGATCGAGCAATCGGCGGCCCGACGACGGGCCAATCGTCCAGCGCGGCCGTGCGGCCGCGCACAAAGGAGAGCCTTCCATGGAACCGAGTTCCGCGTTTCCGACGCTGCATCACTTCATTACGTCCGGCGGCACAATCGATGTCGGTCGCATCGACATCATCAACTGCGCGGCGGTCGCCTCCGACGCCGATACGCTCTGGGTCGCCCTGACCCGGCGACGCGACGAGGGATTCATGGATCTCCTCCGGCGCCTCAATGACACGCTGGAGCAGTGCCTCGCGCGCAATGAACGCGTCGATGAACTGCACGAAAGCGTCCAGTAGCGCCGGCACGGGAGCACCCTATGAAGTTCCTGATCCGGGCGCAGACCGCGCTGAACGCCGGTGCGCTCAGCGCCCTTGTTGTCCTTCTCTTGTGGTCATTCGGCAGCCGGGCCGACGGGCCCGCAACGACCGCGGAGGTGGACGCGAAGGCCGGTCTCTCGGTCTCGCCCGTCGGTACGCTGCCGGAGATCCTGGTCCAGGGATCGCAGATCCTGAATATCGACCTGAAGCGCAGCCAGGATGACGAGCAGCCGTATTACATCTTTGACGCGGAGACTTTGCAGTCCTCGGGCGCTGTCAATGTCGAGGAGTTCCTGAAGACGCGGCTGACAATGAACGCGCAGGTGGCCGACAACACCCAGCAGCTCGCTCTCAACGGCAACAACTCGATCGGTGCGGTGCCGGCCAACAGCGCGATCAATCTCCGGGGCCTCGGAACCAATGAGACATTGATCCTCGTCGACGGCCGGCGCCTGCCGGCGCTGGTCGCGGCTAGCTTCGGCAACTCCGGTCAGCCCGACATCAACGGCATCCCCATCTCGGCCGTCGAGCGAATCGAGGTGTTGCCGTCGAGCGCGAGCGCGATCTACGGCGGCTCGGCGATGGGCGGAGTCATCAACATCATTCTCAGGAAGAACTTCACTGGTGCAGAGCTCAGCTACAACTTCGACAATACGTTCAGCGGCGATGCGCAGCGTCGAACCGTCTCCGGCTCGTTCGGCGACACGCTGTTCGGCGGCAAGACGCGGTTCATGATCTCGGGCCACTACAGCGACGGCAACCCGCTGCTGGCCGAGGACCGCCTCGGCATCCTGCAGGGGAGCATCGCGCTGATCAATCAGCGGGCGCCCGGGTATCTCGTCGGGCTGATGTCGCCGTTCCAAGGCGCGACGCCCAATATCACGTCAGCCGACGGCAGCAATCTGGTGCTACTGAGCGGAACCAGCCTGAACTCCCCATACACCACCATTCCCGCGGGCTTCACCTCGGGCTCGAATCTCGCTGCGGCGCTCCTCGCGAACGCCGGCCGGCAGAATCTGAACCTCCCCAATACGAATGGAGCCGACGGGCTGAAGTACCAGCTCAATGGCGTTCCCGTCTCCAAGTCCATCACGGCGGACCTGCGGCAGGTGCTCACGGACCGGCTCGAGGTATTTGCCGACCTCTCATTGACGGGAAATGCGTTCGGGTCCGTGTTCAATCCGTTGAGCGCGATGCCGGTCTACCAGTACTACGAGACCCTGCCGTCCATTCCGGCGGGCTCGCCCGGGAACCCCTTCCAGAACGACATCAACGTCACACTCCCGTCGAACGCCTCAGGACCCTCGACGAGCAACAGTGTCAACCGGTCCGCGACGGTCGGCCTGATCGCTCGCCTCGGTGGCGAGTGGAGCGGCGAGCTCGACTGGACTTGGGCCGAGAACTCGCACTACTGGCAGGCCTTCTACCTGGACATCGCGCAGATCCAGGCCGCCATCGCCGGCGGCACGCTCAATCCCTTCGTCGATACGCTGGCGCACCCGCTCAACCTGCAGCAGTACAACGGCAGCCAGGGCGAAAGCGGGGGCGGAACGGTCAACCACCTCCTGTTTCGGGTGTCGGGGCCGGTCGGGTCGCTGCCCGGCGGGCGGCCCACGCTCACGATCGGCGGCGAGCATCGCAAGGAGGGCACGACGACCGAGTTTGCGAACGACGGGCTCTTCCCGAACTTTCCGCAGGACAACGAGTACGCGCTCTTCTACGGGCAGTCCCAGTCCATCGTCGACGGGTACGTCGAAGGCAAGGTTCCGCTCGTCGGTGAGAACAATCGGCATCCGGGCATCGAGGCTCTGAGCGTGCAGGTGGCGGTGCGCTACGAGCGGTATTCGACCTACATCCACCAGGGGTACGACTATTTCGGCGGCGGCAGTGACGGAACGTTCACGTTTACCTCGCCGCCCCTGTTCCAGGAGACGGACTACCATTCCTTCAACAAGACCTTCGCCGTCGAGTACAGCCCACTGACGTCCCTGACGTTCCGGGCATCGTACGCAACGGCGTTCCTGCCGCCGCAGGCCGGCGACCTCACGTACGCGCCCGACGGACCGTACACAACGACGATCACCGACCCGAAGAACGGACAGACCTATCCGGTGAGCTACTACCGGGGCGGCGGGCCATGGATCCAGCCGCAGACGGCCAGGACCATCGACTTCGGCCTGATCTGGCGACCTCACGTGCGGTATCTCGATGGCCTGCGGGTGAACGTCGAGCGCTACGACATCAAGCAGCCCAACCAGATCTTCCAGTACCCGTCGCCACAACTGATCGTTGACACGCCCAGCCTTTCCGACTGGGTCATCCGCGATCCGACCACCGGCCAGATCACGCGCGTGAATGCCTACGAGTTCAACGCCACGGAGTTCAAGACGAGCGGCTGGGATCTCTCGATCGACTATCCCTGGGAGACCCGGGCCGGACAATTCGCGCTGACGATGCAGGGGACGTACGTCGACCACGACCAGCGACAGCTCACGCCTGGCACGCCATTCCTCGAGTTCGCCGGCCATCCGAACGACGCCGGCTTCGGCACGAATCCCGGACCCGTGAAGGTGAAGGCGAACGCCTCGCTTCATTGGTCGCGCGGCCTCTGGTCTGCTGGCTGGACGACCACCTATCTCGGGCACTACTGGCAGGTCGGTGCCCCTAACAGCCCTCTGGCCCAAGGTTGCTCGAGCTGTGGCGGAAACGGCGTCTATGGGGTCACGTTCGCCCAACTCGTCGCCGCCCAGGGAGGGCCCGAGGTCGCGTCGCAAACCTACCACCAGATCTTCGGCGCGTACTCGTTCGGGGAGAAGAATGAAGGCCGCCGCAACGTCCTGTCGGGCATGCGGCTCACGTGGGCGATCCACAACCTGTTCAACAAGAGCCCCCCGCTCGATGCGTTCTACTACCCGTTCTTCACGAGCCCGTACGGGAGCCTCCGGCTCCGGACCTACGAACTCGGTTTCAGGAAAAGCTTTTGAAAGCCGTCATGCCCAGGCACGGAGAGACGGTGCAATGACACCCGCCAGCGAGCCGGGTCGCGCGCCGGCCATTTCCGGTCGGGGCGTCAGCCATTGCGCTGCACGACACGTCAGTCCGTGCCGCTTCCGGTCCTGAGCCATGCGAGCTCTTGTCGTTTGGGTGCATCGTTGGGTCGGTCTCGTGATGGCCCTGCTGCTCATCATCGAGGGACTCACGGGAAGCCTGCTTGCGTATCGGGCCGATCTCACGCGCTGGCTGGCCCCGGAGCTTCAGGTCTCCGCTCCAGGCGCCGATGCGAAGCGGCTGGACTTCCCCGCGCTCGCGGAACGGGCCGAGCAGCTGGTCGGGCCGCGGGCGGCGGTTGCCTACTACTTCAATTCGGATGATGGCCCGGTCACGCTGCGACTAAGGGCATTGACCGACCCGGAGAGCGGAAAGCCTTACCCGCTGTACCGGCCAACGATCGTTCTCGATCCATGGACCGGCCGGGATCTCGCGCCACCCGTCGGCGAGGGCGTGTGGCGCGCGTTCGCGCGCAAGGTGATGCCTTTTGTCTACGACCTGCACACGACGCTGACGCTGGGAGCCACGGGGTCGACAATTCTCGGCATCGTTGCCCTCTGCTGGACTCTCGACTGCCTCTGGTCGTTCTACCTGACGCTCCCGCCGGGCGGCGGTCGCCTCAGTCGTTGGTGGACGACGGCATGGACGGTCCGGTGGCGAGCCTCCGCCGTCCGACTCAATTTCGATATCCATCGCGCCGGCGGACTGTGGTTCTGGGCCCTGCTTTTCATATTCGCCTGGTCGAGCGTCTACTTAGCCCTGCCGTCCGCTTACGACGTGGTCACGCGCACGCTGACCGACTACGTCGATACGGACCAGACGCTTCGCAATCTTCCCGATCGTCCGCGAGCCGTCCCCGTGCTCGGCTGGCGCGCCGCGGTCGCGGCGGGCGACCGGATCATCCGGGACATCGCGACTCGCGAGCAGATCGCGATCGCGAGGCCGCTCCTGATCGCCTACTTTCCAGAGAGTGACCTGTATTCCTACAGCGTGACGACCGATCGCCGGTTTCCTCGCTTTTCGGAACTCAACATCTACCTCGACGCAGACACCGGCGCTTTGCTGAGCGTCAACCGGCCGACCGGTGAGCACCTCGGCAACACGATCACGAGCTGGCTCTACTCGCTGCATCTCGTGAAAGACCCGGTCGACCATTGGAGCTACCGATTGCTCGTGTGTGCGGTCGGGATCGTCACGACCCTGCTCGTGGGGACTGGAATCTACATCTGGTGGAGGAAGCGCGCGGCTCGGCGTTGGGCAAGGCATCGCCATGAGGCCGCCGCCGGGATCGTTGCGGAAGCCCGAACATGACTCTTGACCGGATCGCATCATCGATGCGCTTGCTTCTCGTCTCGTTGGGCGTGGCCGTCGCATTGTCCAGCGTCTCGCGCGGCGACGAGGGCTACTGGCTCTACACCGCTCCACCGCTTGCCGAGATCGAACGTCGATACTCCGCTCAGCTGACCCCGGAATGGCTCGATCGGCTCGAGTATGCGACGGTCCGTGTCGGCGCGGAGGGTACGTCCGGCGCCTTCGTCAGCCCCGCCGGCCTCATCCTGACAGCGCGGCACGTGATCCCGGCGCCTGTGCGGGCGACGATCCGCGACTCATTGCGCGAAGGCTTTGTCGCCGACACCCACGCGATGGAGCTCCCGCTCGCCGGCCTCACGGTCGACACGCTGCTCGAGGAGCGCGACGTCACGGCCGAGTTACGCAAGGTTGAGGGTCGCGGCGACGCGGCAAGCCGCGGGCAGCGGCGAGCGCGTGCGATTGCCGGGCTCACACGGCCCGTCCGGGGAGATCGCGACACCATCAGGCAGGTCGTTTCGCTGCATGGGGGATCGCAGTACGTCCTCTACGCGTACCGACGCTACCGCGACATTCGCCTGGTGTTTGCCCCGGAGGACACGCTGGTCAACTCGGCCGCTGCCTACCCGGGTCCGATACTCGATTTCGCGCTGCTGCGCGCGTACGAGCACGGCCGTCCGGCGCGGCCAGCCCATTTCCTGCGCCTCGCCAGGAACGCTCCGGCTGAGGGCAGCCCGGTCTTCATCAGCGGTGCGCCATATTCCGGAAGCTGGCGTCGGATCCCGGTGGCGGAACTCGCGACCATTCACGCTACCGATGTGCCCGTCGTCCACGAAGCGATGTCGAAGACCTACGCACGTCTCTCGGCGTGGCTCGATCGAATTGAGCCCCAATCGAGCTCCGGCACCGAAATCGCAATGCGCGACCGGTTTTTCCGCGAGGTCCTCGAGTTCGAGCGCGACGCATTGCGGGACCCCGCATTTCTGAGTCGGCGCCGGGAGGAAGAGGCGGGTCTTCGAAGCAGCTTCAGCGCGCGGCACGACTCCGAGGGAATCCAGGCGCTCGAGACGATTGATCACCTCGAGGCAGAACTGGCGCCGCTGCGGGTCTCCCACCTGCTGCTGCCTTGGGCCGGCGATCACGAGCCGATCATGTGGCAGGGACCGGACGCAGATCTTCCGTGGGGTGCCTACCTAACGGGCACCACCTGGATATTCGCCGAAGTGCTGCTGCGCGAGCGAGAGGAACGGCAGCGCGCCGACACGGAACGCGCCAGTGGCTTCAGGACCGCTGACACGGCTGCCTTGAAGCACTGGCTGGTCGACGGACCGTGCAAGGTCGGTTGCGCACCGCTCGTCGAACCCATGATGGACGAGATACTGATCGCGACGTACCTCGAGACGCTCCGCGAACAGCTTCCGCCCGATGATCCGCTGGTCGAGCAACTGGTGGGGCCGCGCTCGCCGCGGGAAGTCGCTCGGGAGCTCGTTTCCGCAACCCGGCTGGGCGCGGCGGACTTCCGTCGCCAGCTGCTGCTTGCCAGCGACGCGGATTTTGCGAAGGTCCGCGATCCCCTTCTCGACCTCCTTCGCGCTGCCCAATCGGAGATCCGTCGACGCGGCCGGGCGTACGACGCACTCTCCACCTCCCTCCGCAGCGCGGCGGATCAGCTGGCCGCGGCAGAGTATCGGGCCCGTGGGCGGGACCTCTACCCTGAAACGACGGGCACGTTCCGGCTCGGATTCGGCGCGGTGACTGCCCTCGAGCGCGCGCCGGACGAGCTGACTCTCGCGCCAACGCCGTGGTACCGATTACCGGCCGTCACGACCGCGCGGATGCTGATCGACTACACCGGCCACCGGGAGGTGCCACTTCGGCTTCCGCCACGATGGGAGCACGCGCTCGCGGCGCTCGAGCCTGCGACGGCCGTCAACTTCCTCTCGAACGTCGACGGCGTCGCGGGGAACTCCGGCAGCGTGACCGTGAACGCCGACGGCGACGTTGTTGGCGTGCTGTTCGGCGGGGTCGGCGGCGGCGTCGCATTCGAGTGGGAATACGAAGGCGCACTGCACCGACCGGAATACAGCGAGCACGTGGCGACGGAGATTCTGCTGGAGTCACTCCGCCACATCTATGTGGCAAAGGAGCTGCTGGCCGAACTCGAAACTCCAATTGCGCCCCCACTACGGAGCAGCGCGCATGACCAACCCCGGACGTGATCTTGCGCTCGCTGGCCGCCCGCGGCTACCTCTCTCTACTGGAGTTCTGATCATGATAATGACATTCGACGAGCAATCGGCGGCTCCCACCTGCTCACGGCACAGCACATCGGCTGGCGGGTGCCATCCCTATGCGCCACGCCCATTTGGTAGCGGCGGGCGGGCAATCGCGGCTCTCGCCCTGCGACTGTTCGCTGTCGGTGTTCCTAGCTTGCTGAGCGCAGCTAACGCGGCCACGGCGGAGTCGGTTCGCATCAGGTTTGCCGCAGAGGTGGGGCAGGCACCATTTGCATGCGGCCAGACTTATGGCGGTATCGGTACGACCGGATCGTCGGTTACGCCCACGGATTTCCGTTTCTTCGTCTCGGACGTCAGCCTGATTCGCTTCGACGGACAAGCGGTCCCCGTCACACTGGACCAGGATGGCACCTGGCAGTACCGGAACGTAGCGCTTCTCGATTTTGAAGACGGTACGGGGCCCTGTCGGAACGGGAACCCGGCGCTGAACATCGAGGTCCGCGGCAAAGTGCCCAAAGGAACGTACGCCGGACTTCGGT
>Ga0335069_10012468_pt1 | contig 11956 bp, 11 predicted proteins | sample Lox_Sample_11_FD_206714 | JGI IMG/M metagenome (GOLD analysis project Ga0335069, IMG submission 206714) | Soil microbial communities from Loxahatchee National Wildlife Refuge, Florida, United States - Lox_Sample_1.1 | ecosystem: Environmental > Terrestrial > Soil > Wetlands | place: USA...
CTTATTTGCCCCAAGATAGTACGGCAATTCCCGGCTGAGACCATTCTGTACTCCCGCGAGGACAAAGAACGAATAGGGGATCGCCAAGCTGACGGAAGACCACAGGCCCATGTCCCGCGGCTCGATGAAGTGAACAGTTACTACGCCTGACAGCAATTGCACGACCGAGAGCCAGACGGAGGAAATCGTGAACAACATGGGCGCCCGGTTCTCTTTGTCGCACCACAGTCGCTGGACCAACAGGAATATTTGACTGGCCGAAAGATAGCCCACTAGTTCGGCACATCCTTGCCGGGCAGGTTGTCTCCACCCAATCGGGAATCGAGGATGGCGATTGGAGCAAGCTCCAGCTCTCTTCTCCTGGTCACGCTCGCCTCGCAATCAGACGATGATTACCGTGGCCGACTACCGATTCCTGCAGTTCGATGGCGGTGATGCGGCCAGCCGCATGTTGGGCCTGCATTTCGCGCGCGGTCTGAAGCACGCCGCGCAGGATACCGGCCCCGTCGGCCGCGACCGCCGCATGCCCGATGTTTCCACAGGTCGTGGCGGCAGCCTCCCAGAGTGCGAGCCGCGCTTCCAATTCGTGTATCATCGATGTCGCATCGGTCTCGTGATCGAGCCGGGCGACCGTCCAGTAACGCCACTCCGCAAATCCCGCAGTTCGCAGAAGGAACTCGACGCGATCTTCACCGTACGTTTCCAGGATTGGAACGTGATAATCATCCAGCATGGTCCGGCGGCGATTAGCCGGTAATTCGGTCACGCCTATCGCCTTATCCATGGCTTCCCTCCCAATCAGCTTCGCGAGTGGCCGCAGCAGGAGAACTGAGGGCCAGAAGAGCCCGCCCGAGCCATACAGCAGAAGATAGACTTCGCCGCCGGGTTTCAATATGCGCCACACCTCGCGCAAACCCTCCTCTATTCCCGGCGTATGGTGCAGCACTCCGCTGCAGCACACAAAATCGAATTCGCGGTCGCGAAACGGCATGCTCAAAACCGACGCTCTACGGAATTCGACCTGCGCCAGCCCCAAACTTTGCTGCCGCAATCGCGCGTCCCGCAGTCCTTCCTCTCCGAGATCGACACCCACTACCGATTCCGCTCCCATCCGGGCCATCGCGATCGAGTAGCGGCCACCTCCGCAGCCTGCGTCTAAGCAGCGCTTGCCACGGAAGTATCCTGCCAACTCGCCGTTGGCAAGCCAGCGCCTCTCGAACAGCTCGACGGATGCCTGAAAAAGAGCATCATCGTAGCGGCTCCAAAGCTTGCCAAACAATTCGCCGGTTGCGCTTTCCATGGGCGTCGGCTCAAACTCCATGGCATGCCTCCTTCAGACAACGCGATTTAACTAAGAGCCCACTTCAGGAAATGCCGGGCAAGCAACGAGTCCAGAGGCGTGTCTGTATTTCAAGCCGGTCCCATCTCCCGAAATCCAATTAATCCTACAACGAGCGGCGCTCCATCGCAGCTCTTGGGCATTTACGTCATTTGTCACGTACACCCGAAGACATTTCACTGGTTGATGACAGCCTACTTATTCCTCACATCCGAGCCGCCGCGCAAAGGTTCGGCGGCGGTTTGTTCGCGCTGCCATCAGCCGGCCCCTGGATACGATCAGCTTCCCGAGCGCCGTTTCGAGTTCATTCCTTTTTGGGGCTTTCTGGTTTTTCTGCTTTATTGCATGCGTCGCGTCGATTGCCGCCGTTGTGAGGCAGTCGTCGTCGAGGAAGTGCCCTGGGGCGATGGCAAGCGTACCTTGACCAACGCGTATATGCTGTTTCTGGCCCGCTGGGCGCGCCGGCTTTCGTGGAAGGAAACGGCCGAAGCATTCCATACTTCGTGGGAAAAGGTTTTCGACGCCGTCGAGCATGTCGTCGCCTTTGGGCTGGGGCATCGTACTGTGGGCCAGATCGACGCCATCGGAGTCGACGAGATCCAGTACGCCAGAGGCCACAAGTACCTGACGCTGGTTTACCAGATCGACCTCGACGTTACGCGCCTGCTTTGGGTCGGAAAAGAAAGAACGATCGAATCCTTTCAGGGGTTCTTCACCACCATCGGCGACGAGGTGGCCTCGAAGATCGTCTTCGTCTGTTCCGATATGTGGGAGCGCTATTTGAAAGTCATCCGCGAGAAGTGCTCCGAGGCTCTCCATATCCTCGATCGTTTCCATATCGTGGCGAAGATGAACAAGGCTCTCGATGAGGTGCGCGCTGGAGAATCGCGCCGCATGGCCATGGAAGGTCGAACGCCCGTCCTGAAGAAGTCACGCTGGCTACTGCTCAAACGCGAAGAGAATCTGAATACCGAACAGCGGTTCCGGCTGCGCGACATCCTCCGCTACAACCTGAGGACCGTCCGCGCTTACCTTCTTAAGGAAGCTTTTCAGCAACTCTGGGATTACAACTCCGCCACCTGGGCTGGGAAATTCCTCGACGAATGGTGCCGTCAAGTGATGCGCTCCCGCATCGAGCCGATGAAGAAAATCGCTCGCTCCCTGCGCGAGCACCGAGAACTTATCCTCAACTACTTCCGGGCTCAAAAGCTGCTCTCCAGCGGCGTGGTCGAGGGTCTGAACAACAGAGCCAAAGTCACCATGAGAAAATCCTACGGGTTCCGCACCTTCCGCTGCCTCGAACTTGCGCTCTATCACTCACTTGGCAAATTGCCCGAGCCCGAATCAACCCACGAGTTTTTCTGACGAGCCATATTTTCTCCTTCAATTGCGTCAATCAGTGGCCAGAGTCACAGGCTCCCCAGAAACCAGCTCATCAAGCGGCCGAGAGATGGTGCGCCCGCCACGCGGAAGGCGCTAGGTCTGGTACCCTTCGTCGCCGATCGTCTTATTTAGACAGGCGGCGTCCACCTGTCTCACACCGCACTTATGGAGGTGTTCCGCATTAAACTGCAACTGAGCCACTGCCATACATAGTGGCTGTTGTCACTCTCTCCGCGAAGGTACCGCTGCCACTCCTCGCGAACCGTCCCGGGCTGAAACCAGCTGGTGCCATCTTTCGCCAAGGCAGCCTCAATGAGTCGTTCGGCCCAAGGGCGAAGTGGACCTCTCAGCCATTCGCGTTGTGGAGTCTGTACCGGGCGCTTAGGGGCTTGCCCAACGTCGTCGGGCAATAGAGTTGCAGCGATCCTGCGCAATAACACTTTGCGAATCCCCGCGTCGATTTTTCGCCGGGGGGGCTGCCGAAAAGCCAATTCCACCAGGCTGTGGTCGAGGAACGGCTCCCGGAGTTCCGTAGACCACCGCATGGAGATCCGGTCGTTAAATCGCAGCGCACGAGGAATCTTAGAGCAGGTAACATCGCGAAACTGGATATTGCGGATCCTGTCGGAAAATGGTGTCGGGCACTGCCAGTGTTCGCAGAGCGCCGCAAATTCGGGCGTCAGACACTCCGGCCGAACTGATCGATCGACAGTGCCCTGCACCAAACCGGCGCTGCCATTCCCGATCAACCGCTCGTAATAGTCATAGCCGCACCATTGCTCATCCATGCCTTGCCCGTCCAGCAGGACGAGGACGTCGTGCTCCCTCGCCGATTCGAATACTTTGCTGTACGCGAGTGTGGGCAGCCCCCCAAACGGCTCGTCCTGGTACTGCTGAATGCGCTCGGCCAGCCCCGGCACTTCCTCGGCGCCCAGTTGGCACACCGTGTGCGGGTGGTGTGTGCGATTGAGCATCTGCGCAACCCAGGGCAATTCGTCGTATTCCGGGTCGCCGGTAGTGAAGGTGAATGCCCGAACATCGCTCGACGCACCTTGGACGGCGTGCACCAAGCCGAGCAATAGCGAGGAGTCGAGGCCACCACTCAAATTTATCCCGACCGGCACATCCGAACGAAAGCGGAAGCGGACGCTCTTCAGCAGGAGTTCCCGATACTCTTCCTCAACGTCCGCCGCTGCGCGGGAATCGTATTCCGGCCCAACCCTCTCGGCAAGGTTGTACCAGCAGCGGGTCGCGGTCCGATAGTCGCGCCACACCAGCGAATGCCCGGCGGGAACGGCGCGAACGTTTCGCCAGAACGTACGTTCGCCATGGTCGGAAAGACCGGTGCTGAGATATGTCGCCCACGTGGTGCAGTCAGGTTCGTTGCCTTCGCCGGCGGCCTGAAGCGCTTTGATCTCGCTGGCGAGCAGAAGTGTGCCGTCCCGGCATTCGCAATAGTAGAGCGGCTTTACTCCGAACCGGTCGCGTGCGGCGAAGAGCTCTTGCTTGCGGCAGTCCCATAACAGGAATGCGAACATCCCCTCGAAACGGTCAAGGCAGGCCATCCCCCATCGTTCCCATGCGGCCAGGATGACTTCCGTGTCGGTTTGACTCCGATAGGGATATTCGGCGAGCTCCTTGCGCAATTCCAGATAATTGTAGATCTCGCCGTTGAATACTACCACGGCGGTATGGCTGCTGTTCCACATGGGCTGCCAGCCCGCTGACGAGAGGTCGAGAATACTGAGACGATTCTGGCCTAGCGCAGCGCTACCGCCCGGGTCAATCCATATGCCTTCGTGATCCGGCCCGCGGTGAGTCTGCGATCGGACCATGGCGGTGAGCGCGGAGCACTCGTCACCATTCGATCCGAAGATGCCGGCTATTCCGCACATCGTGATATCTCCGGAACGCAAGTTCCCCTGTCCCCCAGCCATTCAGCAACCCGATCGGCCATGAACTCCTCGCACTTCTGCATGGATTCCTGCGTACAGCCTCCCACGTGCGGCGTGATCAGCAGGTTGCCGTGAGAACTGGCATACCGCACTAAGGGATGCGAACTCATGCCGGCGCTGTTTTCGCCGCAAAGCACGTCGAGAGCGGCACCACCAAGCCGACCGGTCACAAGCGCGCGTTCTAGCGCAGGCTCATCGACGAGCTCGCCGCGCGACGTATTGACGAACCAGGAGCCCGGCTTCATTCGCGAAAACTCCGCCGCCCCGAACATGCCTGCCGTCGCGGCGCTCAGTTGGACATGCAACGTCACCAGGTCAGCCTCCGCCAGTAATTCATTGAGTGGCAGCAGAGGTACCCCGGCGGAAGTTACGTGCGGATCGCTGGCAATCACTGTCAGGCCCATCGCACTCAGATACTGGCCCATTTGCTGTCCCAGGCGACCATATCCCACGACCCCCGCGGTCTTGCCGAATAACTCGCGGCCCTTGAAGAGGTCGCGGGACCAGCCCCCCTCAAGGGTGTGCCGGACGGCTTGCGGGATCATCCGCACAAGAGCCAGGATGAGCCCGAGAGTTAGCTCGGCAGTGGCGCGAACCTGCCGGAGAAAGTCTGTTTCGCCGCGCAGAGACATCACCCGGATACCCCGGCCTTCGGCTGTTTCGAGATCGATATGATTCAGCCCTGTCGTCGCGGTGACAACCGCCTGAAGTCGGGGAGCCGCATCAAACACCTCACGGTCTATCCCGTTCGCCAGACGCACCCACAGGATCTCCGAGTCCTTGGCAGCCTGCAGCAGTCCTGGCCGGTCTAGCTGGCGGGCAACTACGTCGCACACCGTCCGCAGCCTTGCAGCCGCACGCGGCGAAAACCCTTCGGCTTCGGAAATCAGTAATACCGGTTTTCGCTTCACTGTTTCGATCGACGCCTCGCGATGAGGAATTCTGCCCATTCCATGTCCAACTGCGTATCGATATTGCAGGCTCGTTCCGGTTCGATGATCCAGGCCCTGCAATCCGAACCTTGCAAGGAGCCGCTCTCCATCACGACTGGAATCCTCGTGAGATATATCGAGCCCTCCCGCAGATACAATTTCGGTAGCTGCTGACGCGCCAATCCTTCTTGAGTTTCGTTGAACGGTAGATTGTGAACCCGCCCTTCGCCGTCAATGGATTTCATTCGCGCGGGATGCTTTTCGCCGACGTCCACAAAGGCGATCACTGAGTCAGCGCCTGTCTCCCGCAGTAAGTCGACAGCGCCGTCTATATCAGCCGCTTCGCGCAGGGGATTCGTCGGCTGCAGGACCATCACCGCCTGGAATGTGGATCCGGCGGATTGAAGGTAGCGGATGGCATGCTGCACCACACCGATTGTTGGAGCGCCGTCGGTTGCCAGTTCTTCGGGGCGGAGAAACGGGACTTCGAGCCCGCAGTTTCGACCCACTGCTGCAATTTCTTCGTCATCGGTGCTTAGAATCACACGAGACAGACGGCGCGATAGAAGAGCTGCCTCGGCAGTGTAGGCCAGAAGCGGCTTGCCCGCCAATGGCCAGATGTTCTTCCGCGGAATGCCCTTCGACTGGCCGCGAGCCGGGATTAGGCCCAGAACTCGCATCGATCAATCCGCGGCGACGGCCGAGACCTCTGCGGTTTCGTACACAAAGTGCAAACGCTTCTGCACGTAGAGACTGACTCGGGCCAGGCGGTCGGCAATCCGCTCGGAGACGTAGCCGTCCCCATACAACCTGCTCGGCTGGTAGCCTCCATGGGCCAGCTGGAAACGCAACGCGCCAAAAATCTCCTCCGCGACAGGTTCGCTGCGAACCACGTTGCTATCCATCTCGCGGCCATCCTGGCGATTACCGACCAACACTACAGGCGTACCGAAGAAACCCGCGTCGCGCACGAAGCTACTCGAGTTTCCAATTGCGCAAGCCGTATTGGCTAGAATTCGCAGGTAGTCCTCCGGTGTTACGTTGATCAGCGTGCGCAGCCAGCCGGGCGCGCGTTGGTCGCGGAACCTCCGCACTGCCTTGCTGATGTGGTCTGATCCCGCGTCGATGTTGGGCCACAGCAGAATGGTTGGCATGGCGGCCCGCTCTAGCGCCTTGAGCAGTTCTTCCATCTCCCGTTTCTCGCCACCGTACTCGGTAGTCGTCGGATGGAACACTACCAGCAAGAAGGGCCGGCTCACATCAATCTCTGCACCTCCGCCGCGGCCATTGACCACACCGGGGCTCAGATTCCGATCCAGAGTCCGCGCGATATCGCTGCTGGGACATCCTATGGATAAAACTGTGTCCGGCCTCTCCCCCATGCGGATCAGGTACTCGGCCGATCTCTGCGTGCTCGGAAAGTGCATATGCGCGAACTTGCTCATTGCGTGACGTGTGCTCTCATCGATCGAACCGGAGACTTCTCCGCCCTGTAGATGGGCAATCGAAATATTCATGAAAGCCGCCGCCAGTGTGGCGCCCAGGGCCTCGTACCGGTCGCCGATCACCAGAACGACATCAGGCTCCAGTCGCCGAAACTCGTTCGCGAATTCGACTACGGCGACGCCTACGGATTTGGCCATTGTCGCCGGAGTCGAGCCTTCCAGCTCGATGTATGCCTCGCCGTCCACATGGAAGCCGTCCCGCTTTACAACGTCCACGGGCCTATCGAAACGCTCCAGCACCATCGTTCCAGCCGCTACCACCTGCAAATCCAGATCGGGATGGTTGGCAATTGCCCGCATCACGGGTTTGAGCCTCCCATAGTTTGCTCGATCCACCAGTACAACGCAGATCTTGCGCGCTCTCGTTTTCGTGTCCATACCGTGTTCTCCTACAGGCCGAATTAAAGCCGCAAAACCGCCCCCATGGCTGGGCTCCGCCGCTTCGTGGACGCTGCGATGGTGCCTTGCCACGCCTACGCAAAATCTGCTTCGCTGAATTGATGGTTGCGGGCGACCCGGCGGTTCAGACATCGGCCGACGAACTCCGCTTGCCGCGAGACGTCGATGCCGGTAGCCGGTTTCTTGGCGGCAAAGTCGCCGGACGCTAGCGGCGCTCCCGGCCCGAGCTCACGAGCCGCCACCAAACTCTTCCCGAAGATCCTGCGCAGATCGAGCAACGCCGCGGCCTCAACATCTTTGTTCACCGGACTGGCCAGAGCCGTCTCGATGAACTTGACTCCGTCCACCAGTTGTCGTAACTCCGCAGTGGTCAGCGAGGCAGGCACATCCGGGCCGAAGCACTCCCGTGAAAGGCTCACATGAACTTCCACGAACCGGGCACCCAGCGTGGCAGCCGCCAACCCGGCATAAATCGCCCCCGAGTGGTCCGACAAGCCGACTGGACACGCATACCGCTCAGCCATTTCGGCTAACACGTTCAAGCCCGTTCGTTCCGGCGGGCAAGGATAGGCGCTCGTGCACTGGAAAACGGCCACGGGAGCGCCTGCGCGGCGCACACAATCCACCGCCCGGTCCAAGTCCTTCCACGATGCCATCCCACTGGAGAGCATTACGAGCTTGCCCGTCTTCGCCATCCGCTCAATCATCGGCAAGTTGCCGATTTCGCCAGCACCCACCTTCCAGGCAGGAACGCCGGTGCGCTCCAACAAGTCGACAGCCGCCGGCGAAAACGCCGACGACAGAAAGCTTAAGCCACGCTCCACAGCATGCCGCGCCAGCCCACGCCACTGTTCTTCGGTGAACTCGATGCGTTTCCAGTAGTCGTAGCGCGTGGCATCCTGCGGGCTGAACTTCACCCGCCATGGCTCGTCCAGACTGCTCTCCTCTTCGGCGATGTGCGTCTGGAACTTGATGGCCTGCGCGCCGGCCCCAGCCACAGCGTCTATGTACGCGTGGGCCGTTCCCAAACTGCCATCGTGATTCTGGGCCACCTCTGCGATTACCAGGCATGAAGGGAGTTGGTCAAACCATGCCTGCAAGTTGCTGCCTCCTTATACACGTTATGCGCGTCGGGTGCTGACCAGCGTCAGGGTACACTCTGGTGGGAAGTGGGCGGCTTCTGATGAACAGCTAGTGCCAAGGCTCGATGAGATCAGCATGCCGATCCTATGCAAGTGGCTCTTCTGCCCTCCGCGGTGTTCCGCCAGCACTCCAGCATTTTGGTGAACCGCTGTGGCCCGTGTAACCAGTCATATGCGCCCGAAATCTTCGCCTCGAAGAAACGCGGATCATCGCAGGAGTTCACCGGTAGTCGCCGCATGAATAGCGGGCTGGTCCTATGATCGGCTGTGCCGATCACGGTAGAGACGCCCGTCTCATACCCAGCTTCGTCCAATATTTGCCGCAGGGCTTGCTTGAATCGCCGGTCTGTTTCGGGAAAAGCGTACGGGTAAGAGAAGGAACGCACCTTGCTGCCCAGCTTCTGTTCGATTTCCTCCTTGGAACACCGTACTTCCTGATTAAGGTCAGCCATTGGCAATGTCCTCAGTTGCGGATGTGTGACTGTGTGGGAACCAAAGTCGATTCCGGTGCTCTGGAGTTTCCGAACCTCGCTCCACGTGAGACAGGTTGTTCCATTAAATGTTCGGGAGTTGTCACCGATGTAAGCCGTGGGCAGAAAAACGGTCGCTGTGTAACCGTATGCGCTTAGGATCGGAAACGCCTCGGTGTAGAAGTCCGCGTAGCCGTCGTCAAAGGTCAGGACCACCAGCTTTTCATCCGTTCGGTTGCCGCCTTTCAGTTTGCGAGCAGCTTCGGCAAGCCCGATGATCTTGTAACCGTTGCTTGCCAGGAACTTGAGGTGATTCCGGAACACCTGTGGATCTGTGCAAGTGTGGAAGTAAGCGCTTCTACGCAATTCAACCCTTGTCGAAATGCTGTGGTACATCAGGATGGGGATGCCAGGCGATGGTCGCCGCAGGAGCCGTCTTAGGGGACGGAAGAGGTACAACGTTGCGACCCGATCAGGGCGGAGCAATGGCATTTTAGTGCGATGCTCTCGCGAGCGCGACCGCCGAGCGCGCGGTGGACAAGAAGCCCACCACACTGGCCACAACGCGCTCCTGCGCCTCATTCCCAAGCTGCGGAAACATGGGCAGTGATACAGTTTGTTTCGCCGTCTTCACGGCCACCGGAAAGTCTCCAGCTTGGCACCCGAGGCGTTCATACGCTTTCTGCAAATGCAGCGGCACCGGGTAGTGAATCCCCGTCCCGATCCCTGCCTCCGCCAAGCCCCGCATGAGACCGTCTCGGTCCTGCACTCGGATCACATACAGGTGGTAAACACCTTTCGCCCAGTCCGGTTCGAAAGGCGCCAATTCGCCCATGCCCGCCTCGGCGAACAAGTCGCGGTACCGAGCGGCGGCTTCCCGGCGACGCACATTCCACTCGGGAAGATGCCTCAGTTTCACCTGTAAAATCCCTGCCTGGATCGCGTCCAACCGTGCGTTGTACCCCTCGACATCATGAAAATACTTCCGGCTTTGCCCATGGTCCCGCAGCATGCGGATCTTCCGGGCGAGCTCCGCGTCGTCGGTAGTTACTGCGCCCGCTTCTCCGCAAGCGCCCAGGTTCTTGCCCGGATAAAAGCTGAAGGCTGCCGCCCGGCCCATCGAACCGGCCCTCATCCAGCACTTGTCCCACCTGGAGAAGTACACCGCCCCATGCGCCTGGCACGCATCTTCGATGACCGGCAGCTTATACCGTTCCGCCAGCTCCAGGATCGGGTCCATATCCGCCGGTTGTCCGTAAAGGTGCACGGGAACCACGGCCGTCACGGGAATTCCGAGTTTTCGATGGATCAGCTCTCCGGAAGCCGGGCTGACGAAGCACCGCTCCTCCAAGTACTCCCGGAGTCTCTCAGGGTCCATGTTGTACGTGCGCTCGTCGATGTCCACAAATTCGGGTCGCGCGCCAGCCTGAGTGATCGCTTCGGCAGTGGCGATGAACGTATTCGGCACCGTAACAACAATCGAATCCTTCTTCACGCCCGCCGCCATCAAGGCGAATCGGACCGCGTCTGTCCCGCTGGCAACGCCCACGCAATGCTGCGTCCCGCAGAATGCCGCGAAATCGTTTTCGAATCCTTCGACCATGGGACCGCCCACAAAGCCGGCCGTGTCCAGAGCGCTCTTGAACACGGCGATCAGCTCGTCGCGGAGCTCAGCGTGAGGGGTAACCAGGTCAAGGAATGGTATCTTATCTGAATTGGGCACGGATGGGCTCCTGAAGGAAGGTCTGCGGTTTTTGAACTTTGCTAGAGTGGGAAATATGAAGTATCCGGTGGCCTTGATCCGCACCGAAGAGGGGTATAGCGTTTCCTGCCCGGGACTTCCCGGCTGCTGGTCGCAACGCGCCACGGAATAAGGGGGGAAGGCATGAAGGGCGAAGACGATGCGAAACTAGATGCTAAAGGAGGCATCAAGTCCCGCAGATGAACCGAGGCACGCATCAGCGTACAACCGTCACTTTGCCTGCCGATCTGCTCGGGGCCGTCGACGATTTGGTCCGCGCCGGCTTGACGAGCTACCGCAACCAGTTCATTACACTCGCGGTCGAAACCGAACTGCACCGCCGGGAGCGTCTCGCCATCGACGCCGAGTTCGACCTCATGGCCTCGGATCCCTAGTACCAAGCCGAGGCGGATCGCGTCATGCGCGGTTTCCGCGTCTCCGATGACGAAACATGGGCTGGACTGGAAGACCGGTAAGGCGGGGCGAAATCTACGATGCACGCCTTCACCCCGTCGAGGGTTCCGAGCAGGGAGGCACGCCGCCAGTCGTAATCGTCAGCCGCGATGCCATCCGCGGAGCAGCACCGTAGCCTCGATCGTCCCCATCACCACGTACCGTCACCACCGAAAGCTCTACCCCAGCCACGTGCTCATCCGAGCCCCCGAGGGCGGACTCACAGCCGATTCAGTAGCGCTCGCCGAGCAAGCCAGGATTCTATCCCAGAGCCGCCTGCTTCGTTTGCGCGGAACGCTGTCCCCGGAGACCCTAACGCGCGCCTGGCGCACGCACTCAAGATCGCACTCGATCTGGATTGAGCCGGATCAGGCCTTTTTCGCGCTCGTCCTTTTCCCGAGAACGCGGAAAACCCTCGCCGGATTCCCCGCCACAACCGCATGGTCCGGCACATCCTTGGTCACGACACTCCCGGCCCCTACGATTGCACCTTCCCCCACCGTCACCTTGGAAAGGATCGTGGCGCCAGACCCGATCGAGGCACCTTTCTTGATGAGAGTGGGCTCGACCGTCCAGTCCTGCTCGGTCTGTAGCGCGCCTGAGGTCGTTGCTCGCGGATAGGTGTCGTTAATGAACA
>Ga0335069_10012469_pt1 | contig 11955 bp, 12 predicted proteins | sample Lox_Sample_11_FD_206714 | JGI IMG/M metagenome (GOLD analysis project Ga0335069, IMG submission 206714) | Soil microbial communities from Loxahatchee National Wildlife Refuge, Florida, United States - Lox_Sample_1.1 | ecosystem: Environmental > Terrestrial > Soil > Wetlands | place: USA...
GAGCCATGAGATTTCGCTACAGGCTCGGTCGCGGCCATCTTGCTTCGACCGTCGTGGCGATGCCACCGCGCGGGCGAAACTCACCGCGAACAACTGCCCATACCGGATCGCAGGCCTTTACAACGTCTTCAAGAACCTGGTTGACGATGTTTTCCTGAAAGATCCCAAGGTTCCGATAACTAAAGAGGTACTCCTTCAGCGATTTCAATTCGAGGCACCGGCTGCGCGGCATATAGCGAATGGTGAGGGAGCCGAAGTCAGGCAGGCCGGTCTTGGGGCAAACTGAAGTCAGCTCCGGGTCGTCAATGACAATCTCGTAGCCCGGAAACTGATTCTCCCATGTCTCGATGGCAGGAAAGTCGAAATTGAGGCCTGCACGAGCATGTTCGTCGGTGTAGCGCGGTTCAGTGGCCATGGTGACATTGTACGTGCATCACGATTTTCTCCATGCAATTTGACCAGATCGTAGCCGCGCGCACTCCGCTTGCAAGCTCCTCGAAAAGACTGGTAAAACGCAACATTTTCCGCGTCCTGAGGGTTACAAATGAGTCTTATATACTGACTTAGGTTGGTGCATGCGTACTGAAAGAAAGCAGCTTGACCGCCGTTGGTTATGGCTCGGAACGGTCGCCGTCGTTATTCTTGTCTATATCGCGGCTCGGTCTCTCACTCGAGACCGCCTTCCCGTCCGCGTCGCGCAGGTCTCTCTTCAATCTCTTGAGAGCAGGATTAGCACCAACGGGCGCGTCGAGCCTGAAGTCAATTTTGAAGTTCACGGCCCCATATCCGCGATTGTGAAGGCAGTTTACGTGCATCCCGGCGACCTGGTGCCTGCCGGGAAGCTTCTTCTTCAACTGGACGACGTAGAAGCCCGCGCTCGCGTTGCAAGTGCCGAGAGCGCTGTCAAATCCGCGCAGGCGGCGCTGGAAGCCATTACGCAGAACGGTACAGTCGAACAGCGCCAGGCGGCCATGGCCGACGTGGCGCGCAACAAGCTTGAACGTGATCAGGCCCAGCGTGATCTCGCCGCACTCAGCAAGCTCAGCACAACCGGCGCCGCGTCTCCAAGCGAGATCGAAGCCGCCCAGCAGCGTCTCGCGACGGCGCAGGCGAACCTTCAAGCAGCCGAGCAAAGCGTGCAAAGCCGCTACTCGCCAGCCGAACTCGACCGCGCCAGGGCCGCGCTTGCCGATGCCGAGGCAGGCCGAAGAGCTGCTCAGGAGGTGCTTGCACAGACAACGGTACACGCGCCTGTGGCAGGAACCGTATACAGCATCAATGCAGGAGCCACCGAGTTCGCCGAAGCCGGAAAGCTTTTGCTCGAAATGGCCGACCTCAACCACGTGCGCGTGCGCGCGTACTTCGACGAGCCCGAAATCGGACGCCTCGCCGTCGGTCAGAAGATCGAAATCAAGTGGGATGCAAAGCCCGGTGCCCTCTGGCACGGGCACATTGAGCGCGTTCCCGTCACCGTGATCACCTTCGGAACACGAACCGTCGGTGAAGTAATCATTCATGTCGACGATGCAAGCGGCGGCCAGTTGCTTCCGGATACCAACGTCACCGTGACCGTTACCACCTCCAGCCAGTCCAATGTCCTGAGCATGCCTCGAGAGGCACTTCACTCAGAGAATGGCAAGTCGTACGTGTTCAAAGTCGATGATGACGAACTGGAGAGAACCCCCGTCACCATTGGCGCAATTAACCTGACCCAGGTCGCCATCCTCTCCGGCCTGAACAACGGAGACTGGGTTGCTACCGGCACAACCAACGGACAGCCGCTTCAAGAGGGCGTCGAAATCAAGAGAGTGCGGTGAAGAGGGTACTCGAGGCAGGCTTCCTTCTGGTGGCTGCGGTAGTTGCGGCCGTGCATCTGTCCGCGCAGTCCGCGGCCGGCTCGCTTGCCGCGGCAAATGCCGCTCTCCAAGCTGGAGAGGCCGACAAAGCCCTCTCGCTGCTCAATTCCCTGCCCGATTCGTCCGAAGCACGAAATCTCAAGTGTCGCGTGTATTTCATGATCGAGCGATTCGATGAGGCCTCGGCTGAGTGCGAGCAGGCGGTCAATCTCGACGGGCAAAGCTCAAATAATCACCTCTGGTTTGGCAGGGCGCTTGGCGAAAAGGCCGAGAACGCCTCCTTCATTTCGGCCTTTTCGCTTGCAAAGAGGGCTCGGGCCGAATTTGAGCAGGCCGTCAATCTCAATCCGCGCAACGTCGATGCGCTCACCGACCTCGGGGAGTTCTACACCTCCGCTCCCAGCGTGGTTGGTGGTGGCAACGACAAGGCCGAGGCGCTGCTGCCACTCTTTGACAAGGTGGAAGCGGAGGGTGCCCACCAGTTGCGCGGCCGCATCGCCGAAAGTCACAAGGACTATGGCACCGCCGAACATGAATACCAGTTGGCAGTCAGCAGCAGCCTTCACCCCGCCTTTCCGTGGATGACGCTGGCTAGCTTCTATCGCAAACGCCAGCGCTTCGATGAAATGGAATCCGCAGTTCAAAGCGGATACAAGGCCGCGCTCCGCGACAAGACAGCCGGAGTGGCGCTCTACAACGGGGCCTCGGTCCTGATCAAAGGGAAGAGAAATCTGGTTCTCGCGGCAGAAATGCTTCAGAAATATCTGACAGACTACTCAAGATCCGAGGAAGCGCCGGCATTTGTCGCTCACACACGACTTGCTCACCTCAAGTCGCAGCTGGGCGACGCCTCCGGCGCATGGCAGGAACGAACGGCTGCACTGCAGCTCGCGCATGACTACAAGCCCGCTGTCGCACTCAAATTCTGAACGGAAATGACTACGTGAGGATTCGATTCAAACTACGCGCGACATGGCCCTATCTGTTCCTGGGAGCGACGCTGCTCGCAATGGCATCCGTTGCGCCGGCGCAGGTCTCGCTCAAGACCGTGGTCGATCTGGCGCAGAGCAACAGCGTTGCCGTCAGGCTTGCCCAAGCTGACGTTGCAAAAGCCAATGCGCAGGTTTCCGAGAGCAAAGACGTCATCATTCCCTCCGTTCAGTTCAGCACCGGCCTCCCGATTTTTCCTGGTACCGGCTTCACCGGCCAGCCCCCGTCAATTTTCACCACCAGCGTTCAGTCTTTGATCTTCGGCATTCCCCAAAAGCATTTCATCGACTCAGCGCGTCTTGGACTGCAGGCCGCCAGTTCGCGGCTCATCGACGCTCGGGAGCAGGTGACTCTCGAAGCCTCTAACGCCTACATCGAACTCGATACCGCCAGCCGCGAGCTCGAAGCTGCTAACCGCCAGGAGAAGTTCGCTGCCCGCCTGGTTGAGATTGAGCAGCAGCGCGCCGAGGCCGGCATCGATCCGCTCAGCGAGCTCTTGCAGGCTCGCCTGACTGCCGCTGAAATCAAGCTTAAGGTCCAGCACCTCGAGAGCCGCCAGAGGACCGTGGAGAAGCAACTGGCCTCGCTCACTGGACTTCCATTTGGCTCAATCAAGCCGGACCACTCGAGCATTCCTGAAATACCCCAATTCCACGGCGACTTCCCTCCTCACACCGTCGAGGGGGTTCGTTCAGCCCAATTGCTGGCGCACTCAAGGCAACTCGCCGCCAAAGCTGAGCGGGAAATCAACTACCTGCCCCAGCTCAGCTTTGGCGCCGAGTACCTCCGCAGCACCACAATCCTTAACGACGTCAACTCTTTCTTTGCGAAACCTCTGCCGCCCAATAACTTCAGCTCTGGAATCTCCATCGACGTTCCACTCTTCGACATGGGACGTCGCGCAAAGGCCCGGGAAGCGGCCGCAGATGCCCTTCGCGCTACTGTGGAAGCGGAGCAGGCCGAGCGCCAGAATGACATCCAGATCACTGAGCTTTCTAACAACATCCGGGAGCTCGATACCCTCGCCGAAATTGCATCTCTCAAGCAGCAAATCTCCAGCGAACAGCTGCAGACCGTGTTGACACAATTGGAGTTAGGCAACGGGGCCGGTACCTCACCCGGCGCGCCGCCCCAGCTCTCTCCCAAAGCCGAACAACTGGCGCGCATCGACGAGATTCAAAAGCTCGATGAGTCGATGGATGCCAGCCTCGATCTTTCCAAGGCCCGTTTGGGGCTCTTGCGGGCTCTTGGTCACATGCAGGACTGGCTGCAGCTCGTACATGCCAAGTAACCACAACGATATACACCCTGCCCGGCCTGAAAAACAGCCGAAATGTTAGAATTAGGAGGATGTCCATGCCTCTGAAAACACTCTTCCTCAATCCTCCGTCTTTTGAGAACTTCGATGGCGGCGCAAGCTCGCGCTGGCCTGCAACTCGGGAGATTGAATCCTACTGGTACCCCGTCTGGCTCGCCTATCCCGCAGGCCTTCTCGAGGGATCGCGCCTGCTCGATGCGCCACCGCATCACGTCTCTGCCGACGAAACCATCAGGATCTGCAAAGACTACGAGTTCCTCGTCCTCTTCACCTCGACTGTGGGGTGGGAGGGTGATCAGAGGCTGGCTGAGGCTATCAAGGCCGCGAATCCCTCGATTCGCATTGCCTTTGTCGGGCCCCCCGTCACCACTTCGCCGGATAAGGCTCTCAATGAGTGCTCGGCGCTCGATTTCATCTGCCGCCGCGAGTTTGATTACTCCGTTGTCGAGTTCGCGCAGGGCAAGCCCCTGAGCGAGATCCTCGGCATCAGCTACAAGAAGGATGGCAAGGTCATCCACAATCCCGATCGCCCGCAGGTTGAAGACCTGGACGCGATGCCCTGGGCCACCAAGATCTACAAGCGCGACATGGACGTGACGCGCTACAACGTCCCGTTCCTGCTTCACCCCTACATCGCCCTTTACTCCACGCGTGGCTGCCCGGCGCAGTGCACCTTCTGCCTCTGGCCGCAAACGCTCAGCGGACACGCATGGCGCAAGCGCTCCACCGATGACGTCGCTGCCGAGTTGAAGTGGGCCAAGGAGAACTTCCCTGATGTGAAGGAGTTCTTCTTCGACGACGACACGTTCAATATCCAGAAGGGCCGCACGATCGAGCTTTGCGAGAAGCTGAAGCCGCTCGGCATCACCTGGAGCTGCACATCTCGCGTCACCACCGACCGCGAAACCCTCAAGGCGATGAAGGAGGCCGGCTGCCGCCTGCTTATCGTCGGCTTCGAGTCAGGCGACCCGCAGATTCTCAAGAACATCAAGAAGGGCGCCACCGTCGAGCGTGCGCGTGCTTTCGCAAAGGACTGCCACGACCTCGGCCTCACCATTCATGGGGACTTCATTCTCGGCCTTCCTGGCGAAACCAGGGAGTCGATCCGCAACACGATCAACTTCGCCAAGGGCCTTGATGTCGAAACCATTCAGGTTTCGATTGCGCACGCCTATCCCGGCACCGAGTTCTACGAGTACGCGAAGGCCAATGGCTTCATCGTGAACACGGCGGCCATGAGTGACGAGGGCGGCCACCAGATGGCGCACATCGAGTATCCGGGCCTGCCCACCGACTACGTGCTTGAAATGGTGCACCGCTTTTACGACGAGTACTACTTCAGGCCTAAGGCCGCAGCGCGCGTGATCTGGAAGGCAATCGTGAACCGCGACGTGCCGCGCCTCTACACCGAGGCCAAGTCGTTCCTCAAGCTTCGCGCTCAGCGCAACAAGATGGTGAAGGCGGCGCGCAGCCAGCAGGCTGAGCCACGCGCCACTGTCGGCGCAGGCGCCTAGAACGGTCCACGTGATTTCAATCAAGGGCGGCGTATCCCATCGGGAACGCGCGCCCATCTTTTTGTGATGTCGCACATTCGTCCAACGCCGCGCCAATACCTGGTCCTGGGATTCGTCGCGCTCTCCGCGCCGCTTGGTGATTCCTGTCTCTCGCGCGGCATGACTTCCCTGCCCCCGATCTCGCTGGCTCATCCCCTTTCGCTCGTCAGCGCCGTATTCACGCCGTGGATTGCTGCCGGAATCGCGCTTCTCATCGGCTTCTTCGCGAGCTATCTCACCGCTCTCTCCTGGGCCGACTTGACCTACGTGCTGCCCGCAACCGCCTTCGGAAATGTCATCGTTGAATTGCTCTCACGCTTCTGGCTTCACGAAGAGGTCTCGTGGCAACGCTGGCTCGGAGTCTTCCTCATCACCGCGGGCGTCGGCTTCGTCGCGCATGGACCATCGCTCACCGAACGTCCGCAGCCTGAGGCATCGGCAGCATCCTCCGGCATCGCCGAGGAGCAACTACGATGACCGTGCTCTCCACGACCGTGCAGCCTGGCTTCTGGGCCGCAACCGGCATGATTGCTGCCGTCGTTCTTTGCTCGACAGCCGGCGAAGTACTCACCGCATCAGCAATGAAATCCATCGGCGACCTTGACGAGATTCGCGCCCGCTCCGGCCTGAAAGGCGCCATCCTCGCCGTTGTCACTTGCCCGCGTTTCTATGCAGGCGTTGGTTTTCTCGCGCTGGCCTTCTTCGCGCTGCTCTTCGCCTTGAATCACTTGAATCTCGGACTCGTCGCGCCCGCATCAGCCTCTCTCACGCTGGTGACCAACGCAGTCGCCGCGCAACTCTTCCTCAACGAACACGTCGACCGCCGCCGCTGGACCGCCGCAGTGCTGGTCTGCATCGGCGTGTACTTCCTCGCACACTAGTCTGCTCTGCCATCCTGAGCGAGGCCGGAGGAACGAAGATCCGCGGTTGTCGCAAAGAAGCAGCCAGTCTAGGAACCGGACGCAACCAGCCTCATCAGCCCTTTTGGCTTCAGATCCGGCTCCAGCCACACCCTCGGAGCACCCGCCGCCTTGCAAAGTGCCTCAGCCGCCAGATGTCCCGATCGCGCCGCGCTTTCCATCGTCGATGGCCAGCCCGTAGCAACCCAGTCCCCTGCGAGGAATGATTGCGGCCACGGCCCCGTCGCGTGCGGCCTCAGACCATCAATGCCGGGAGGCACTCCAAACGTCGCGCGCACCTCTTTGATCAGCGCCGCCTTCTCGAGCCGGGCATTGCGCACCTCCGGAAAAAACTCGCCCAGCTCGTTCACGGCCTGATCGATCGCCTCCTCACGACTCTTCGCAGCAAAGCTGCGCGATGCGCTGATGACAAGCTCGACATAGCTCCCGTTGAGCTTGCGCCAAGGCTGCAGGCGGCTCTTGTTGTAGAGCCAGTGAATCTCGCGATCGAGCAGTACGGCGTGATCCAGATCTGTGATTTCGCGATCAAACCAGAGGTGCACGCTGCAGATCGGCCAATGCTCCAGTTTGCCCACCTGTCGCGTCAGGTCGCTCGCGCCTTCTGACGGCGGTAGACTGGGCAGCAGCTTCTGCATGGCCTCAAACGGTAAAGCCAGCAGGAGGAAATCGGAATGCAGAGTCTCGCCGCGTGTCCCAATCGTCCAGCGGGCAGCGCTGCGATCCCACGTCGCGGCCTCCACATTCGTATTGAGGTGCACCGTGGAACCATGACCCTCCAGATACTTCGCGGCGCCTGCATAGAGTTCGCTTAGGGGCACGGTACTCATGCCCATGCTTCCCGCCTCAGGGGAGTTCATGAAAAGTTCGCGTATCACCTTTGCCGCATACCGCAAAGCAATCTCGTCCAAATCGGCATTCAGCGCGCTCGCGATTACCAGCTTCCAGAACCGCTCAATCGCACCATGCGTCTGCCCGTGCCGACGGAGCCACTCCCCCAGCGATTCCAGAGAGCCGCTCATCACGCCGGGCCGCATCATGGCGTTGAAAGCACGTGCCAGCGCAGCTTTGTCGGCCATGGAAAACGCATGCGCCGTCATCAGTTTCGGCAGTCCGTGCAGCGGCGCGGGCAGCCACGAGGGGCCGAGCGTCGAACGCCTCCCGCCGGGCTCGATCATCGTCATTTCGCTCGTCCAGTGGATGCGGTCGGTAACCCCGATGCGCCGGTAGAATCCGATCAGATTTGTACAGCAGCCAAACAGCACATGCTGGCAGTTGTCGATCACCTCGCTGACGCCCGGATGCAGATACGACGAGGCCCGCCCGCCCAGATAGCCACGACGCTCCACAAGCTGAACGCGTAACCCCGCCTCGGCGAGTGCGCAGGCCGCGCTCATGCCGGCAACTCCGCCGCCAATCACGGTCACTGACCGTTGCGCGATTCCCGGATTATGCGAAAGCTCTGCCAACCGGCTCCCTGCCGCTCCCGTGATCATTGTCATTCTGTTCTTGTCTGTGCACGCTGGCGCATCAGCCCGCCAAACGTGCCACTGCGACGCGCACCAGTCCCACGCCCAGGATTCCCACCTTCTGCGCCATCGGCACGCTGGCCCGTTGCGAAAACACATCGTAGCCCGCATCGCGAATGCGCTTCAGCAGAGCATGGTAGATCGACACCAGCACCCACAGAGCAGGACGGCTCTCGCGGTCGATCAACGGCAGCAGCTTCTGCGCAGACCCATAGTAATTCTCTGCCCGACGTCCGATCTCCTCGAGCAGGGCGCGCTCGTTCGTTGTCGGCGGAGCATTCTTCGCGCGATGAAACAGCGACTGCAGCGACACATTGTGCGCGGCAAGATACTCAAGCGGCAAGTACACACGGCTGCGTTCCGCATCCTCGGCTACATCCCGCAGGATGTTCGTAAGCTGAAAGGCGACTCCCGTTTCCTCGGCAAGCTTTTCCGCGGCCGGATCGCTATACCCGAAGATGCGAATGCACACCAGCCCGACCACCGACGCCACCAGGTAGCAATACCGGTAGAGGTCCGCAAATGTTGCATACGTGTCCGGGCTATCTTCCGCTTCCGGCTCCAGATCCATCGTGGTCCCCGCGATCAGCTCATCGAGCAGCTTGTGCGGAATGGCGAACCTCCGCGTCGCATCCGCAACCGCAAAAAACACCGGATCGTTCGTTGTTCCTCCCGCGGCCACCCTGTGCCAGTCAGACTGCCACGTCTGCAGACGGCGCCTGCGTTCATCGTGCGACAGGGTCTCGTCGTCGGCCAGGTCATCAGCCTGCCGCATGAATGCATAGATGGCGCAGATGGCGTTTCTCCGCGGCTCAGGAAGAGCTACAAAGGCGTAATAGAAGTTCTTTGCTTCGCGCCTGGCGATGGACCGGCAAGCAGCGTACGCCTCGTCCAGTGTCATTGCGTCGGTCAAGCCGCTTTCCCTTTGATTCCCGCACCCAGTCGAAGAAACGGAAGGAATTTTCCACTCACCGCCCGCAGGGCAAGCTGAAGCTTCGTGCGCTTTGAAATCGCGGGCCGTGCACTCAGCACATCGAAGTCCCGGTGCTCGATCGCATTCAGAATCTCGAGGCCGCCGCGGCTGAAAAGATCGAGATCAACCGCAAGGTCGCGCCCAACCATCCTGATCAGCGGCAACCCTTCGTAAAACAGCCGGCGTGTGAAATCCACCTCGTAGTGCAGCAATCCGCGAAACTCCGGCGTGGCCACACCACGCGCAATCGTCTCATCGGTCACGCCGAAACGTTGCATATCCTCCTGTGGCAGATATACGCGGCACTTCGCAAAGTCCACGCGCACATCCTGCCAGAAATTCGCGAGTTGCAGCGCGGAACATGTCGCGTCAGAAAGCCGGAATCGCTCCTCGTCCGCGTAGCCACACACGTAGAGCACGAGCCGCCCCACCGGATTCGCAGAGTAGCGGCAGTACTCCAGCACATCATGCATTGTCTCGTATCGCGTCACCACCTGGTCCTGGCGAAATGCCGTCAGCAAATCCGCAAACGGTTCCTTCGGAATGGAGCAGGCGCGAATGGTCTCGGCCAATGCAACAAATACCGGATGCCGCGCCCGGCCCTCGTAACATGCATCCAGCTCGCGCCTCCAAAGATCGAGCAGCGCCATCGATTGCGCGGCATCTCCAACTTCGTCTCCCAGATCGTCCGAAACGCGGCAGTACGCGTAGATCGCGTGAAAATGCGGGCGGAGCGCCTCAGGCAAAAACCACGACGCAACATGAAAGTTCTCGTAGTGTGACTCGGCAAGTTCCCTGCACCATGCGCGCGCTTCCTTGAGCGTCGGCGCCGATTCGGGAATTCGGTAGCTGGCGGGCAAAGCCGCCCAGGCGCGCGCAAGCAGGTCCGCACGTGCGAGTTCGTCGTTGTCCGGATGAACTGTTGCCGTCGTCATGTTAGCCTCAGGGTACGATGGCGGTCTTGATCTCGCTGCTCCGATTCATCAGCTTCTCAAAGACGCGGTTCAGCTCGTAGAGGTGAGCGTGCCCGGTGATGAATGCGCCCGCCTGGAACTGCCCGCTTGCGATCAGTTCGAGCGCCTTCCGGCAGATCGCCGGCGTGTGATGGAAAGTAGCGCGAAGCGTGATGTCGCTGTAGTGAATTCGGTTCGTATCAAGGGTGACCCGCGTTCCCGTCGCGCAGCCCCCGAAGAAATTCACGGTGCCTCCCTTGCGCACCATCTCCACAGCTTCTTCCCACGCCTCCGGAACGCCCACCGCTTCAATCGCAATGTCCACACCGCGATCGTTCGGCGTCAGCGCTCTCGTTTCCTTAATCGCCTTACGAATACTGCTCGTCTGCACCACATGCGCAGCGCCAAGCTGCCGTGCCGCCTCGGCCTGCCCTTCGTGGCGAACGACCGCGATTGTCTGGCAGCCGGCAAGAGCCGCCACGTGCAGAATCATCAGTCCCAGGGGGCCGCCGCCGATCACCGCAACCGTAGCCCCCGAATGCGGATGCGAATCTTCCAACCCATGCACCGCACATGCTAATGGCTCCGTCAGCGCCGCGTGCTCCATCGGAACATGATCCGGAATACGCAGCGTGTTCTTTGCAACGATCCGTGCCGGGATGCGGATGAACTCCGCGTAAGCCCCGTTGTTAAAGAGCAGGTCGTCGCAGAGATTCTCCTGCCCGCGCTCGCAGAAATAGCATTCGCCGCAAGGCGCAGAGTTGAGCGCCACCACGCGGTCGCCGGGCACAAAATCGACCACACCCTTGCCCGCCTCGACCACCGTCCCGGCCAGTTCATGACCGAAAAGCGCCGGAGGCACAATCATCCGCGCATGATAGCCGCGGCGAAATACCTTCAGGTCCGTTCCGCACGTCAACGCCGCGCCAATGCGAACAATCAGTTCGCCTACGGCGGCCTTCGGCACGGGAACGCTCTCGATGCGAATATCTTCGCGGCCGTGCAAAATCGCAGCCTGCATGGTGGCTTTGCCGTGATGAATCGCCGTCTCAACGGTCGCGCGGCCGTGATGGAGCGCGCTCTCTACTGTGGCTCGACCGTGATGAAGTGCGTCTTCAACCGTGGCGCGCCCATGCTCGATTGCAGTCTCGACCGTGGCGCGGCCATGCTCGATCGCAGTTTCGACCGTGGAGCGGCTGCGCTTGATTACATCCTTGACCGTGCCTGGCATCAGGCTCCTCTACTTCGCCCCCGCACCAGCGACTGGCTCAATCATAACCTTCATCGAGTCCGCCTTGGGATGCGAGGCCACATCGATCGCCGCCACCGACTGCTCGAGCGGAAATCGATGCGAGATCAGCTGCGTTAAGTCAAATCCGTTGCGGTAGCCGCCAAAGACAAGCCCGGTGACTTCATCCAGAAGGTCAAATGAGGACGAGTAGGAGCCCATCAGCGTCTTCTCATCCATACAAACCACGCCCGGGTCAAAAGTTGCTTCCGAGCGCTGTGTCTGGGCAAAGAGCATTACCTTGCCGCCGCAACGTGCCGAGTCCATCGCCGATTTGATCAGGGCGTTTCCACCCACGGCCAGAATCACCGCGTCCGCGCCCCGGCCGCCCGTCTCTTCCAGAACGCGCTCAACCACATTCTCTTTGCCCGCGTCGATCGGATTCCGCAAACCGTAACGCGCAGCGATGGCATGGCGCTCCGCATACAGATCCGACGTCAGAACGCGTGCTCCCGTGTGGCTTGCCAGCACCGCATGCATCAGGCCTATGGGTCCCTGGCCGATCACAAGCACCGTGTCATCCGGGGCAAGTCCCAGCATCTTCACGCCCTTCAGCACCGTGTTCACCGGTTCCACAA
>Ga0335069_10012470_pt1 | contig 11955 bp, 15 predicted proteins | sample Lox_Sample_11_FD_206714 | JGI IMG/M metagenome (GOLD analysis project Ga0335069, IMG submission 206714) | Soil microbial communities from Loxahatchee National Wildlife Refuge, Florida, United States - Lox_Sample_1.1 | ecosystem: Environmental > Terrestrial > Soil > Wetlands | place: USA...
GTGTCGGCAAGTCGTCGCTGTCGGCGAACCTCGCGGTCGCCCTCTCGCGGCTCGGCCCCAAGAAGGTCGGGATCCTCGACGCCGACGTCTACGGCCACTCCATCCCGCACCTGCTCGGCATCCGCCAGAAGCCGGTGGCGGTGGACGAGATGATCGTCCCGCCGGTGCAGGACGGGCTGAAGCTCATGTCGATCGGTTTCTTCCTCGACGGCAACGAGCCGGTCATGTGGCGCGGCCCGATGCTGCACCGCGCGCTCGAGCAGTTCCTCACCGACGTGCACTGGGGCGAGCTCGACGTCCTCGTGGTCGACATGCCTCCCGGAACCGGAGACGTCTCCATCTCGCTCGCGCAGCTGCTGCCGCGCGCCGAGGTCGTCGTCGTCACCACTCCGCAGAAGCTCGCGCAGGACGTCGCGTCGCGCGCGGCCGCGATGGCGCGCAAGACGAACATGCGCCTGCTCGGGGTGGTCGAGAACATGAGCGGCGACGTGTTCGGCACCGGCGGCGGCGCGGAGCTCGCGGCCGAGCTCGACATCCCGTTGCTCGGGACCGTACCGCTCGACCCTGCGCTCCGGGAGCAGGGCGACCTCGGCGTGCCCGTCGTGTCCGGCGCCCCCGACGCCGCGTCCGCGCGCGCGATCGTGGGCATCGCCGAGGCGATCGACGCGCGCCGCGAGGCGGGCGGGATCGTGAAGGCGCTTCCGCTCGTCGGCTGACCGTGTCGGCGCGCGAGTCCGCAAACGCGGAGCGGGTCCGCGAGCTGTACGAGCTCGCGAAGCGCGGCGACCACCGCGCGCTGCGCGCTCTGCTGCACGACGACGTCCGCTGGGAGCCCGCACGCGAGGGCGCGTGGAAGCCGTGCGAGAACGCCGACGACGTCATCCGCACGATCATGTGGCGGGCGGGAATCACGCGGCTGCGTCCGGCGGAGACGATCGACCTCGGCGACCGCGTGCTCGTCGAGCTGCGCGGCCGCGGCGTCGAGCGTCTCGGCGCCAAGGGCCTGTTCCCGCGGCTCTTCCAGATCATCGTGCTGCGGGACGGGAAGATCACGAGCATGCGCGACTACCCGAGGCGAAGCGACGCCCTCGAGGCCGCCGGGCTGAGACGGAGCTGACGTGGCCTCCGCCGCGTTCTTCGACCTCGACCGGACGCTCCTTCGCCGCTCCTCCGCCCTCGCCCTCGCCGGCTCGTTTCGCGACCGCGGGCTGATCTCGCGGCGGCAGCTCGCGAAGGCGGCGGGATGGCAGCTGCTGTTCGTCCTCCGCGGCGCGAGTCACGAGGCGGTGCGCAGAGCGGCCGAGGACGGGCTCGTCGTGCTGCGCGGCTTCACGCCGGAGGAGATGCGCGAGCTCGTCGCGGAGGCGATGGAGCCCGTGCTGCGGCCGCTTCTGTACGCGGAGCCGCTCCACCTCGTCGAGCAGCACCGCGACCGGGGCGAGCCGGTGTACATCGTGTCCGCGACGTTGCAGGAGATCGTGGAGGCGATCGCCGAGGACCTCGGGTTCGACGGCGCGCTCGGCACCGTCTGCGAGGTCGTCGACGGGAAGTACACGGGCCGCGCGATCCGCGCGCTGCACGCGGAGAACAAGGCGAGCTGCATCCGCGAGCTCGGATACGACCTGTCCGAGAGCACGGCGTACTCCGACAGCCACACCGACCTCCCGCTGCTCGAGGCGGTGGGGCATCCGGTGGTGGTCAACCCCGACCGAGAGCTGCGGCGCGTCGCCGCCGACCGCGGCTGGCCGGTCCTCGAGTTCAGCGCGGCCGCGTATCCGCACGCGCGCCGCCGCGTGCCGCCGCTCGTGTGGGCCGCGTCCGCGCTCTTCGCCGCCGGCGTCGTCGCGAGCGCAGGCCGGCGTGGACGCTGACGAGGCGCTCACGCGCCTGCGCGCGCGGGGGTTCTCGGACGAAGACGCGGAACGCCTCGTCTCCCACTTCGCGGAGGCCGAGGCGCGCGGCAAGCTCGGCCACGGGTTCGCGCGGGTCGAGTGGCTCGAGACCCTCGACGCCGACCCCCGCGCCTGTCCGGAGCGGATCGAGCGCGAGCCGGCGTTCGAGCGCTGGCACGGGCGGGGCGCGCTCGGCTACCTCGTGCTCGACGCGGTCGTCCGCGCGCAGCTCGCCGAGCCGCCGGCGCGGTCGCGGCTCGTCGTCTGCGAGGAGACGTTCCCCACCGGGATGCTCGGCGGCTGGGTGCGCCGGCTCGCCGGGGGCGGGCTCGTGTCCGTCCTCACCGCCACCTCGCCGAAGCGCCTCGGGCCGCCCGGCGGCCCCGCGGTGGCCGGCACGAACCCGCTCGCGATCGGGATCCCGAGCTCGGACGGCGAGCCGGTCGTCGTCGACGTCTCGATGGGCGCGATCACGTGGGGCGACGTCGTCGCCGGCCTGCGATCCGCGGAGGAGCTCGTCCCCTTCGGCGGCGAGCAGTGGCACAAGGCGCTCGCGCTCGCCCTCGGGCTGCAGCTCGTCGTGGACGCGCTGCACCGGGAGGACGGGTTCGGCGCGGTGCTGCTCGTCGCGCGCCCCGAGTCCGACCCGGTGCCCGCGCTGCGCGCTACGGGGATCCGGCTCCCGGGAAGCGGGGGTCGTCCCTGATCGAATCGAACTCCTCGTCGTTCGCGGTCTGGGCGACGTAGTCGGGCCGCGCCTCGCAGGCGGTGTTGAGCAACTCGAGCGCGCGGTCGGCGTTCCCGGCCCGAGCCTCCACGGCCGCGAGGTGGTACGTGATCGCCGGAAGATCGTCGCGCTCTGCGATCGCCTCCTCGAGGATGCGCCGCGCCGTGTCCCAGTCGCCGGCGTTGCGCGCCGGGAGCGACGGGAAGATGTACTCCCACGACGACACCGGATGCGCGCCGGGCCGCCCGCCGATCGCGAGCACCGTCGTCCCCGCCTCCTTCGCGACCGCGTGCCGCCGCTGCTCGAGGTCGTCGAGGAAGACGATCGTCCCCCACGGCGCGTCGATCTCCTCGCCGTCGACGGTGAACGTCGCGTGCCCACGGATGACGACGTACACCTCTTCGTCCACGAGCTCCGTGTGCTCCTCGACCACCTCGTCGCCGGCGTTCGCGGCGGTGTACGCGTTGATGCCGAACGCGGTGATCCCGAGCGGCTTCCGCACGGGCTGCCACATGAGCGTCCCGAGCACCGGCAGCCCTTCGATGTCGTCGATCCGCAGCGTCCTCATCCGTACGTGAGCTCCGTGAGGTCGAGCTCGAGCAGGTCGCGCCGGTGCGGTGCCACCACGACGCACGACACCTCGGGGCGCGCGAGCGCCGCCTTCACGGCCTCCGCCGAGTCGGCGCGCACGACGACGGGCGTGCCGGAGTCGAACGCGCGGCGCAGCGCCTCGGCGTCGGGCGCCTCGAGCACGAGCGCGCCCTCGACGTCGACGTCCCCCTCGGCCGCGAGCTCGGGGACGCGGCGCCCGGTGGCGCCGAACCAGCGCTCCCTCATACCGTGACCGACTCGCCCGGCTCGATGTCCTCGACCGTCACATCGGGGGCGAGCTTCTTCAGCTCGGCGGGCCGGCCGACGAGGGGCGGGAACGTGCCGTAGTGGCAGGGGACGCACCGCTTCACGCCCAGCAGCTCGAGCGCGAGCGCGGCCTCCTTGGGGCCCATCGTGTAGTGGTCGCCGATCGGCAGGACCGCGAGGTCGGGCGCGTACAGGCGCGCGATGAGCTGCATGTCGCCGAACACGCACGTGTCCCCGGCGAAGTAGATCCGCTTGCCGTCGGCGCCGACGACGATGCCGCACGGCTCGCCCATGTACTCGAGGTCGTTGTTCGAGGACGAGTGGTGCGCGTTCGTGAGCGTGAACGTGACGCCGTCGACGTCGACCGTGCCGCCCTTGTTCGGGTCGCGCACGTTCTCCAGCTTGTGCTTCACCTGGAGCCAGTCGGCGAGCTCGACCGGCGCGACCACCGTGCAGCCGTGCTTCTTCGCGAGCTCGACCGTGTCGCCGAGATGGTCGCCGTGCGCGTGCGTGAGGGCGATGATGTCGACGCGCTCAGGCGTCACCTCGCTCTCCGGGCACTTCGGGTTCCCGGTGAGGAAGGGGTCGACGTAGATGCGCTTGCCTCCGGCGTCGAGCCGGAACGTTGCGTGACCGAGCCATGTCAGTTCCATGCTCCGGAATCTAACCGTGGAGGATCGTCCGGTGCGGTGACGAACCTTCACGGATGCAGACGAGGTTGCTGCCGCCGGCCCTCGCGCTCTGTGCGCTGCTGGCGGACGCCGCGGGTCTCCACGGTCTCGCCTTCTGGCTCGTGCTGCTCGCGCTTCCCGCCGCCGCCGCGGCCGCGTTCGTCGGCCTCAGCGACGGGCTCGCCGGCAACGGCTGGCTGCCGGGAGCGACCGCGACCCTCGCCGTGCTCCTGCTCGTGCTCGGCTCCGCCGTCCGCGAGGCGGCCGCACAGGGCGCGGCGGTGCCGACGCTCGCCGTGACCGCCGTCGTCGGCGCGCTCGTGCTGTACGGCGTCCCCGCGCTCGCGTGGCTCCTCGAGCCGCTCCGCCCGCGGCCGCGCACCCGCGCGACCACCGTGCGCGTGCACTCGTAGCGCGTCTCCGCGGAAGCCCCGACGCGGAACGCTCCCGGCCGGGCGAACATCGGAGGCATGACTGTTGCAATCGCCGTCCTCGCGGACGAGCACGAGCTCGAGTGCGAGCGCGCGGTCGCCGAGGCGATCGCCGCCGAGATCGACGCCGAGCTGGAGGACGAGGACTAGAAGGGCAGCGCGCTCGCGGCGTGCTTCGCGAGCGTGATCAGCGGCGACACCGCGAAGAGCGACGCGACCGACACGACGAGCGCGGCGCCGACGGCGACGTGCGTGAGCGCGTCGCGCGGCGGCGACCCGCCTGCGACCGCGAGCGCCGGGCCGCGCATGTAGATCGCGCGCACGACTCCGAGGTAGTAGTAGAGGCTCACGAGCGTGGCGAGGACGCCGACGACGACGAGCCACGTCCAGCCGTGGTCGTACGCGGCCGCGAGCACGTAGAACTTGCCGACGAAGCCGCCGCCGAGGGGCAGGCCGGCGAACCCGAACATGAAGAACCACAGCGCCACCCCGAGGAACGGGCGCTCCCAGCCGAAGCCGGCGAGGTTGTCCATCGTCACCGGCTCGCCCAGCTCGCGCTCGCGCGCGGCGACGATCGCGAACGATCCGAACGCCATCGCGGAGTAGGGGATCAGGTAGTACATGACCGCGCGCCCCCCGAGGGCGGTCCCGCTCGCGACGCCGATGAGGATGAAACCGGCGTGCGAGATCGACGAGTACGCGAGCAAGCGCTTGACGTCGCGCTGCACGAGCGCGGCGAAGTTGCCGATCAGAAGCGACGCGACCGCGATCCCCGCGAGGGCCCACGACCACAGGTGCGTCTCCTGCGGGAACGCCGTCCGCAGGATGCGAACGGTGAGCGCGAACGCCGCGACCTTCGTTGCCGACGACATGAACGCCGTCACCGTCGTGGGCGCGCCCTGGTAGACGTCCGGCGTCCACATGTGGAACGGCGCCGCCGAGGACTTGAACGAGAGCCCGGCGACGATCATCGCGAGCCCGAGCACCAGCAGGAGGTCGTGCCGGCCCGCGGCCGCCGCGATCTCCTGGAAGCCGATGCGGCTCGTCGCCCCGTACACGAGCGCCGAGCCGAACAGGAGCGCGGCCGACCCGAACGATCCGACCACGAGGTACTTGAGGCCGGCCTCGAGCGATCCCTCCTTCTCGTACTCGATCGCGCACAGGACGTACAGCGCGATCGAGAACCACTCGAGCGAGAGGAACATCGTCATGAGGTTCGCGGCACCGACGAAGAACGTCATCCCGGCGGCCGACGCGAGCAAAAGCGCGAAGAACTCCGGCTCATGCTCGCGGATCTGCTCCGCGCCGACGAGCGCGGTCGCGAGCGTCGTCGCGCAGAGGATCGCCTGCGCGAGCGCGGTCCAGCGGTCGCGGTAGAAGGCGTCGGCGACGACCCGGTGGCCACTCGCGCTGTCGACGTACAGCCAGATGGAGGTCACGAGGCCGCCTGTCGTGGCTGACGCCGCGACCAGGAACGAGACCGTGCGGCGCAGGCTCTGCGGCACGAGCACCGCCGACAGCAGCGCGAGGAACGAGCCGCCGAGCAGCACGAGGATGGTCGAGAGCGAGAACCAGTCGACGTGCGGGGTGTGGATCGCGCCGATCACCGGAACTGGTCCGTCACCGCGGTGGTCGGATCGTCGTTCGCGAACGAGTGGTGCGAGATCCCCGCGGGCCACGCCGAGAGCAGGAGCAGGACGCCCACGAGCGGCACGACGAGCGCGAGCTCGCCGGGGCGGAGGTCGAGCGCGGCATCGCTCACGCGCGGCCCGCGCGCCTCGTGCAGCACCGCCGAGATGAGCCGGAGCATGTACATGGCGGCGAGCACGATCGCGCCCGCACCGATCGCCGCCCACCACCACGCGCGCTGGAACGCGCCGGCGAGGATGAGGAACTCGCCCGCGAACGCGGCCGAGCCGGGGACGGCGAGTGAGATGACGCCGAGCGTCATGAGCACCGTCGCGAGCGCCGGGCGGCCCTTCGCCATCCCGCCGAGGAGCGCGAACTCGCCGGTGGTGGTACGCCGCTCGATCGTGCCGGCGACGAGGAAGAGCGCGGTGGAGACGAGGCCGTGCGCGACCATCTGGAGCACTGCGCCGTCGAAGCCTAGGTTCGTCCCCGAGAAGAGGCCGATGGTGATGAGCCCCGACTGCGCCATCGACGAGTACGCAACCACGCCGCGGAAGTCGGGCGCGCGGAACGCGAGCAGGGAGCCGTACACGAGTGCGGCCGCTCCGAGCGCGAGCACGACCGTCCGGTAGTAGCTCGACGGGTCGGGGAACTGCGTCAGCGCGATGCGGAGCATCCCGTACGTCCCCGCCTTCGCGATCACGCCGGAGAGGACCGCGGTGACCTCCGGCGGCGCCTCCCGGTACGAGTCCGGCAGCCAGCCGTGGAACGGGAACAGCGGCGCCTTGATCGCGAACGCCACCATGAACCCGAGGAACAGCCAGCGGCTCGCGCTCACCGGCCCGGTGACGAGGTCGAAGGTGTGGACGCGCAGGCCGTAGACGATGATCGCGGCGAGCATCAGGAGCGAGCCGGCCATCGTGTAGATGAGCAGCTTGACCGTCGCGCCGATCCGCCCCGCGCCGCCCCACACGCCGATGAGGACGTAGAGCGGGACGAGCATCGCCTCGAAGAACGCGTAGAAGAGGAGCAGGTCCTGCGCGACGAACACGCCGACGGTCGCGCCCGTGAGCATGAGCATGAGCCCGAAGTACGCGCGCGGACGGTCGCGCCCGACCCAGAAGCCGTAGCCGATGCACGCGGCCATCGCCACCACCGTGAGGCCGACGAGCCAGAGCGAGAACCCGTACTCGCCGACGTGGTACGAGACGTGCAGGTCCTTGATCCACGGCGCGTCCTCGGAGAACTGCAGTCCGTGCTTCGAGAAGTCGAAGCGCGCCGCCTGCTCGATCCAGATCCCCACCTCGGCGAGGGAGACGAGCACCGCGAGGCTGCCGATCGCGTACCGGGAGAGCGGGAGGATCCAGATGACGATCGCGGCCGCGACCGGGAGCCAGACGAGAACGGAGGTGAGGCTCGAGGTCGTCACTTCACGATGAGGAAGACGAGGGCGACGACGGCCATGCCGGCGCCGAGGAAGAAGACGTACGTGCGGAGGAGCCCGGTCTGCAGCCGGCTCGTGCCCTCGCCGACCTCGAGCGCTCCCTCGGCGAGGTCCGGCCCGGTGGCGAGCACCACCGGCTCCTCGAAGTCGCGCCGGAGGGACGTGGCGAGTGCGGCGGCGGGCTTGTAGAAGAGCGCGTCGTACGCCTCGTCGAAGTACAGCTTGTGCTCGAGCGCGCGCTGCAGCGCGGGCATGCGGGGCACGGACACCTCCGCGCGCCCGTAGATCGCATACGCGACCCCGATGCCGGCGAGGCCGAGGAGGACGGCGGCGACGGACGCGATCGCCTCCTGCGCGTTCGTCGGCTCGGCCGCGGCGAGCGTCCTCGCCACGGGCTCGAGCCAGTTCGTGAGGGGGTGCCAGAACGGCGAGAACTGGATCCAGCCGCCGATCACCGCGAGCACGGTGAGCACGCCCACCGGCACGAGCATCGTGAGCGGGCCCTCCTTGCCGTGGTGCAGATGCACGTCGGTGTCTGACACCGAATCGGTGTCCGACACCGGACCGAAGACGATGAAGTAGAGCCGGAACGTGTACAGGCCGGTGAGGAACGCGCCGGCGAGGCCGGCGAGCGCGAGGATCACCCCGTACCAGTGGTCGTGGAGCGCGGCGGCGATGATCGAGTCCTTCGAGAAGAACCCGGCAAACGGCGGGACGCCGACGAGCGCGAGCGCGCCGGCGAGGAACGCCCACCGCGTCCACGGCATGAGCTTGCCGATGCCGCGCATCTTGCGGATGTCCTGCTCGCCGGAGAGCGCGTGGATGAGGACGCCTGCGGCGAGGAAGAGCAGCGCCTTGAAGAACGCGTGCGTCATGAGGTGGAACATCCCGTTCGCGTACGCGCCCACCCCGACGCCGACGAACATGTAGCCGATCTGCGACATCGTCGAGTACGCGATGACGCGCTTGATGTCCGTCTGGACGAGCGCGATCAGGCCGGCGACGAGGAGCGTCAGGGCGCCGAGCCCGGCGGCGACGAGCTGGACCGTCGGCGCCGCCTCGAAGATCGGGTGCGTGCGGGCGATGAGGTAGACGCCGGCGGTCACCATCGTCGCGGCGTGGATGAGGGCGCTGACCGGCGTCGGGCCCTCCATCGCGTCCGGGAGCCACGTGTGCAGCGGGATCTGGGCCGACTTTGCGACCGCGCCGCCGAGCAGCCCGAGCGCGACGAGGTCGATCGCGGTCTTCGACAGGTGCGGCGCGAGGTCGAACGCCTGCCCGAACTCCAGCGAGTTCGCGTGGAAGATGATCACGAACAGCGAGAGCGCCATCGTCGCGTCGCCGATCGCGTTCATGACGAACGCCTTCTTCGCCGCCGCCACCGCCGACGGCCGCTCGTGCCAGAACCCGATGAGCAGGTACGAGGAGAGGCCGACGAGGCCCCAGCCGGCGAGGAGGAGCAGCAGGTTCCCGCCCTCGACGAGCAGGAGCATCGAGAAGACGAAGAGCGACATGTACGCGAAGTAGCGCCGCTCCTCGTCGTCGCCGTCCATGTAGCCGATCGAGTAGAGGACGATGAGCCCGCCGACGCCGGCGACGATGAGCATCATCATCGTGCTGAGCGGGTCGACGAGCACGCTGAGGCCGACCTTGAAGCTCCCGCTCTGCAGCCAGGTCCAGGCGGTCGACAGGTAGCCGCTCCGGTCGCTCTCGGCGCGGAGCCCGAAGAACGACCAGATCGCGCCCGTGAAGGCGACGAAGACGCTGACGGTCGAGATCCAGGCGGCGGCGGCGCGCGGGATGCGGGTGCCGGCGAGCGTGATGAGGACCGTCCCCGCCAGCGGCGCGAACAGGCAGATCCACGCGCCGGTGATCATCCGCGCAGCTCCGAGAGCGCGTCGACGTCGAGCGCGAGGCGGCGGCGGTGGATCGCGACCACGAGACCGAGGCCGACGCACACCTCCGAGGCCGCCACCGCCATCACCGCGAGCGCGAAGATCTGGCCCGCGCCGTTGCCCGCGTGCCGCGCGAACGCGATGAGCGCGAGGTTCCCGCCGTTGAGCATGATCTCGAGCGAGAGCAGGACGATGAGCGGGTTGCGGCGGATGAGGACGCCGAGCGCGCCGGTCGCGAACATGAACGCCGCGATCCCGAGGTACCACGCGATGCCCGGCCCGTGCAGCATCAGGCGGCCCGCTTGGTGTGCGCGCCGAGCACGACGCCGCCGACGGCTGCGATCAGCAGCACGACCGACGTGATCTCGAACGCGAGCAGGTGGTCGGTGAGGAACAGGCGCCCGATCCACGCCGGCGAGCCGAACGCGCGCCCGACGTGGTCGGAATGGCTGAGCCGCCCGCCCGCCTTCAGGCCGATGGCGACGATGATCTCGAGGAAGATCGAGCCGGCCGCGAGCACCGCCCCCACCGCCTGCCAGCCCGGCCCTCCGGCCCACGGCGCCTCCATGCGCGGCCCGATGTACGCGATCACGAACAGGAACATCACGACCACCGCTCCCGCGTACACGAGCACCTGCGCGGCGGCGACGAACTCCGCCGACAGCAGGAGGTAGAGGACGGCGAGCGAGGCGAGGTTCCCGATGAGCGAGAGCGCCGAGAAGAACGGGTTCAGGAACGAGATCACCGCGACCGCGGAGGCGAGGCAGGCGAAGCCCGCGCCCACCCACACGATCCAGACGAGCACGTTGCCGGCGGACGCGAGGATCACGAGTCGGACCGGTAGAAGGGGATGGGGGTGTCGTAGATCGACGCGTCGGCGACCGGGACCTTCTTCACCGGCTCGTCGAGCAGCATGTCCTTCGTGTAGATCTGGTCGTCGCGGTTGTACTCCGAGATCTCGAACTCGTTCCCGAGCGTGATCGCGTCGAAGGGGCACGCGAGCTCGCAGTAGCCGCAGAAGATGCAGCGGCTCATGTTGATCTCGTAGATCCGCGCGTACCGCTCGCCCGCCGACACGCGGTTCTCGGGCGTGTTCTCGGCGGCGACCACGCGGATGCAGTCGGCCGGGCACGCGGCGGCGCACAGCGAGCAGCCGACGCACTTCTCGAGCCCGTTCTGGTGGCGCCACAGGCGGTGGCGGCCGCGGAAGCGCGGGTACACCGGCCGCTTGTACTCGGGGTACTGCTGCGTGATCGGCTTCTTGAAGATCTGCTTGAAGGTGACCCCGAACCCCTTGAGCGTGGTGATCGGCTGCGCCATCAGGCCCACACCACCACGAGCGCGGTCACGACGGCGTTCACGGTCGCGACCGGGAGCAGGACCTTCCAGCCGAAGCGCATGAGCTGGTCGTAGCGGAGGCGCGGCAGCGTCGTCCGCAGCCAGATGAAGACGAACAGCACGACGAGCAGCTTGAGGATGAACCAGAGCGGGCCGAGCGGCGCGTAGAAGCCGTGGTAGCCGGCGAAGAAGAGCGTCACCATCAGGCCCGAGAGCGTGATGAGGTTGATGTACTCGGCCATCTGGAACAGGCCCCAGCGCATGCCCGAGTATTCGGTGTGGTAGCCGGCGACGAGCTCCTGCTCGGCCTCGGGGAGGTCGAACGGCGCGCGCGACGTCTCGGCGATCCCGGCGAAGAAGAACACGAGCATGCCGATGAACTGCGGCGCGACGAACGGCAGCGTCGCGCCCTGGCGGTGGACGATGTCCACGAGCGAGAGCGAGCGCCCGAGGATGACGACGCCGAGCACGCTGAGCGCGAGCGAGACCTCGTACGACACGAGCTGCGCGCACGTGCGCATCGAGCCGAGGAGCGAGTACTTCGACTCGGACGCCCAGCCGCCGGTGATGAACCCGTAGATCCCGATCGAGCCGAGCGCGAACACGAGGATGAGCGCGATCGGCACGTTCGCGACCTCGCCGTCGATGTGCCAGTGGTACAGGTGCCAGCCCGGGCCGAAGGGGATGACCGAGAACGCCGCGAGCGCGGTGAAGGCGGAGATGACCGGCGCGATGATGTAGGGGATGTCGATCGCGCTCGACGGTGCGAACGCCTCCTTGCGCACGAGCTTCATGAGGTCCGCGATCGGCTGCAGCAGACCGAACTTGCCGGCGCGGTTGGGCCCGTAGCGGAGCTGCATGCGGCCCATCACCTTGCGCTCGATCAGCGTGAGGTACGCGAACAGGCCGAGCACGAGGTTGACGATGATCACCGCCTTGATGATCGAGATCCACCAGGGCTCGGTCATGCGCTCACCTCCACCGGGCCGCGCAGGTCGCCGGCGTGCTCGCGCGCGATGCGGGCGACGCCCGATCGCAAGTCGGTCGCGATCCGTGCACGCAGCTGCAGC
>Ga0335069_10012472_pt1 | contig 11954 bp, 12 predicted proteins | sample Lox_Sample_11_FD_206714 | JGI IMG/M metagenome (GOLD analysis project Ga0335069, IMG submission 206714) | Soil microbial communities from Loxahatchee National Wildlife Refuge, Florida, United States - Lox_Sample_1.1 | ecosystem: Environmental > Terrestrial > Soil > Wetlands | place: USA...
ACCAGCACCGAGTGGTGCGCCGTGATCGCCCGTCCGCTCTCGCTGATCAGCACCGGTTCCGGCACGTCGCGCGCGGCGCAGATCTCCTGCACCGAGAACACCACTGCGTTCGCGTACTCCTGCAGGCTGTAGTTGATCGCCGACTCGTCGTCGCCGTAGCCGCCGCCGTAGTGCACGCCCAAGCCGCCGCCGACGTCGAGACAGCGCACCGTCACGCCGCGCCGGTGCAGATCGGCGTACACCTGCGTCACTTCCTTGATCGCCTGCTTCAGCACATGAATCTCGGTAATCTGGCTGCCGAGATGGAAATGCAGCAGTTCGAGCCGATCTTGAATGCCGCGCCGTTCGAGTTCGTGCACCAAGCGCACCAACTCCGAGATCGTCAGGCCGAACTTCGAGCGTTCGCCGCCGGATTCGAACCAACGTCCGGCGCCGCGCGTCGCGAGCTTCACGCGAACCGCCAAGCGCGGCAGTTGGCTCGCGCGATCGGCGAGCACCATCAACTGCTCGAACTCGCTGTATTTTTCGATGATCGGCAATACGCGTTGGCCGATCAGTTGCGCCGACAAGATCAGCGACAGCACGACGTGGTCCTTCACGCCGTTGCACAGCAGCAGGCGGTCGTCGCCGATGTGCGGCAGCGTCGCGATCAATTCCGTCTTCGAACCGCACTCGAGCCCGAGGTTGTACGCCTTGCCGGCGTCGAGCACCTCCTCGACGACTTCGTGCAGTTGGTTGACCTTGATCGGATAGATCGCTTGGTACGGGCTACCGTAGCCGGCGTCGGCGATCGCGGTGTCGAACGCTTCGACCAACCGCCGCACGCGCGCGCGCAACACGTCTTGAAAGCGGATCAGCAACGGCGGCGCCACCTCGCGCGTCGCGGCTGCCTTCACCACGTCGAGGATGTCGATCGACAGATCCTTGTCGAGCAGCGGCTTGACCGCCGCGTGGCCCGCTTCGTTCACATAGTAGAACCCGTCGCCCCACGCCCGCACCGCGTACAACTCTTCGGCGCTCTCGATCGACCAGGCATTCGACGTCGTCGCCGCGCTGCCGTTGTCCGTCGTCATGTCGCAACCCTCTCTGTCGGAGTGGAGTCGCCCGCTCCAATGCCGCATCGCGGCTAGTGACCGAGCACGCTCGCGAACACGAGCGGCGCTACGATGCTCGCGTCGGATTCGATGATGTACTTCGGCGTATCGGCCGAGAGTTTGCCCCACGTGATCTTTTCGTTGGGCACCGCACCGGAGTATGAGCCGTAGCTCGTGGTCGAATCGCTGATCTGACAGAAGTAGCCCCAGCGCGGGATGTCTTGCATCAAGAGATCCTGCCGCAGCATCGGCACGACGCAGATGGGAAAATCGCCGGCGATGCCGCCGCCGATTTGGAAGAAGCCGATCGACGCCTCCGCCGACGCACGCCGGTACCAATGCGCGAGCCGGATCATGTATTCGATGCCGCTGCGCACCGTGTGCACGTTCGCGATGTCGCCGTTGATCACGTGACCGGCGAAGATGTTGCCGAGCGTCGAATCCTCCCAGCCCGGCACGAAGATCGGCAGATCGCGTTCGCACGCGGCGTACAGCCACGAGTCCTTGACGTCGATCTGGAAGCTGCCGTCGAGCTTTCCGGAGCGCAACACCCTGTACATGAACTCGTCCGGGAAGAACTGTTGCTTCGTGCGATCGGCCGCGACCCACTCTTCGACGATCACCCGCTCGATGCGGCGAATCGCCTCTTCTTCCGGAATGCAGGTGTCGGTGACGCGGTTGAGGTGCCGGTCGAGCAGGTCTTCTTCGGCTTGCGGCGACAACTCGCGGTAGTTCGGCACGCGCACGTAGTGTTCGTGCGCGACGAGATTGAAGAGATCTTCTTCGAGGTTCGCGCCGGTGCAGCAGATGGCGTGCACCTTGTCGCGGCGGATCATCTCGGCGAGCGACAGGCCGAGTTCGGCGGTGCTCATCGCCCCGGCGAGCGTCATGAACATCTTGCCGCCCTGGTCGATGTGCCGCGAATAACCGTCGGCCGCGTCGATCAACGCTGCGGCGTTGAAGTGGCGGAAGTGGTGGCGCAAGTAGTCGCGCACTGTGCTCATCGAAGCTCCTCATCGCAGCGGCTGCGCATTCGCTCGAGCGCGACGCGACCCGCCGGCTCAAAGGCCGCCGATGTTACGTGCGCGCAGAGGGGGTCGCAAGAAAACGCAGCGTCGTATGCACGTCAGCGCGACGTTCGCCGCGCCGCCGGAATCTGCTGCGTCAAACAGTGGAACGTACCGAGCCCGACCACCAACGCGCGCGCGTCGATCGGCACGATGCGGCGCGTCGGAAAACACTGCGCGAGCGCGTCGATCGCACGCGCGTCTTGCGGCACGCCGAACACCGGCACGATCACGACATCGTTGCCGATGTAGAAGTTCGCATAGCTCGCGGGCAACCGGCCGCGAACGCCGTGCACCGGCGCGGGCATCGGTAGCTCGACGATCGACAGCGCCCGACCGTCGCGCAGGCGAACGCCGCGCAACCGTTCGAGATTCTCCGCGAGCGGCGCGTGATTCACATCGGCGCGGTTCGGCTCGACGACCGTGACGACGGTCGATTCGGCGACGAAGCGCGTCAGATCGTCGATGTGTCCGTCGGTGTCGTCGCCGACGATGCCGTCGCCGAGCCAAACGACCTGCGACGCACCGAGGTATTCGTCGAGCATCGCCTCGATGTCGGCGCGCCCGAGCTGCGGATTGCGATTCCGATTGAGCAGACACTGTTCGGTCGTCAGCACGCAGCCGATGCCGTTGACCTCGATCGAGCCGCCTTCGAGCACGCGGTCGATCGCGACGCACGGCACACCGAGCGCGCCCGCCATCTGCCGCGCCGCGGCTGCGTCGGCGTCGTACGGCAAATACTTCTCGCCCCATGCGTTGAACAAGAAGTCGAGGCCGACGAGCGCGCCGCTTGCGTCGTACACGAAGATCGCGCCGTGGTCGCGGCACCAGGCGTCGTCGGTGACGATGCGGTGGAAGCGGACGCGGTCCGGCGCGACGGTCGCGGCGAACCGCCGCCGCAGCGCCGCCTCGTGGTCGCCGTCGAGCACGTTGATGTGCACCACCTCGCCGGGCGCGAGCGCAACGACCGCCCGTTCGAGCGCGGCTTCGGCGTCCGCGAGGCACCCCGGCCACGTCTCGACATTGTGCGGCCACGACAGCCACGTGCCTTGATGCGGCGCCCATTCGGGCGGCATGTGGTATCGCTGCTTCGATTCCGGCATCGGCGATTCTCCAAAATGTCGGGCATTATACTGGCCGCGTCGAATGCGGCCGCGCAGACTCACGCTACGGCGGCCGATTCCGGTACGAGACCCACCATGACTAACGATATCGTTGCGGCGCGAGACATGCTTGCACTGCGCGGCGGCCGCGTCGAAACGATACGTTTGGCTCCTTCTCGGCGCACTACGTCGCGAGTGCCGTCTACAGAAGTCCGCGCGCCGACGCTGATCTTCCTGCACGAAGGTCTCGGCTCCGCCGGTTTGTGGCGCGACTTCCCGACCCGCCTCGTCGCCCGCACCGGCTGCCCGGCGCTGCTATACAGCCGCTTCGGCTACGGCGCGTCCGATCCGGTGCCGCTGCCGCGGCCGCTCGACTACATGCAGCGCGAAGCGCTCGACGCGTTGCCCGAGTTGCTCGAACGCGCCGGCATCGGCGATCACATCCTGATCGGTCATTCCGACGGCGCGTCAATCGCGTTGATCTACGCGGCGCTCGTCGCGGCGCCCGGCCTGCGCGGCGTCGTCAGCGAGGCCGCGCATGTGTTCTGCGAACCCGTCACGGTCGCCGCGATCGAACGAGCGCAGGCCGACTTTCGTTCGGGCCGACTACGCGACGCGCTCGCGCGTCATCACGGCGCGAACACAGACGTCGCATTCAACGGCTGGTGCGATGTGTGGCTCGATCCGGGCTTTCGCGCGTGGGACATCCGCCCCGACCTCGAGTCGATCCACGTACCAGTGCTCGCGTTGCAAGGCGACGACGATCCGTACGGCACCGCACTGCAGCTCGACGCCATCCGCCAACGAATCGGCTCGGGCGCGCAGATCCGTGTCGTCGAACGCTGCGGTCACGCGCCGCACCGCGACCAAGCGGCCGTGGTCGCCGACGCGATCGCGGCATTCATCGAGCGCTGCTGCGACGATATGCCGGAAACGCGCGACAGCCCTGCGAAATGACGGCACCATGCGACATATCCGACGCGCCGTACCATTCGACGCTCCGACGAGGATCCGCATGACGCTGTTCTTCAAGCTTCTGATCGGCCACGTGCTGGCGGACTTCGTGTTGCAGACCGACACGATGGCGAGAGCGAAGGATCGCCACGGCGAATTCGCGAAGACCGTCAGCGACAGCTTTCCGCCGTGGTATTACTGGCTCGCGGCGCACGCGTTGGTGCACGGCGGCGCGGTGTATGTCGTAACAGGCAGCGCCGTGTTCGGCTTGATCGAAACGATCCTGCACGGTGCGATCGACATCGCGAAGTGTGAACGCTGGATCGGCTTCCATCAGGATCAAGCGCTGCACGTGTTGTGCAAGGTCGCCTACTGTCTCGCGATTTGACGGACACGAGGGCCGCATCATCGACATCACCGGCATCGACCACATCTACCTTTCGGTGCGCGACTTCGTGCGCTCGGAGCGCTTCTACGACGGCGTGATGGAGGCGCTCGGCTTCAAGAAGTCCGACGAATGGATCGCCGGGGAACCGCACGCGCACTACCTGCGCCCGACGGTCCAGATCACGCTGCGGCCGGCGCGCAGCGACGCGCCGTTCGATGCGTACGCGGCGGGACTACACCACCTATGCCTGCAGGCCGCGACGAAGGCCGACGTCGACGAGGCGCACCGCAAGCTGACCGCACTCGGCGTCGCGGCGAGCGCGCCGAGGCTCTATCCCGAATACAACCCGGAGTACTACGCAACGTTCTTCGAGGACCCGGACGGACTGCGCCTCGAGATCGTCGGCCGCACTACCACGCGCCAGACGCTCGCCGAGCGTTGGAGCCAATTCACGACGTTCCTGAACCCTTGGGCGAATTGAGGCGACCGTGCGCGAACGCATCTGGCACGTCAGCGAAACGCCCGGCATCGCGCGCTTCGAACCGCGTCCCGACGCCGAAGGTCGCGCGCGCGTGTGGGCGATCGGCGAATCGCGCCTGCACAATTATCTCGTCCCGCGCGACTGCCCGCGCGTGACCTTCTATGCCGCCGCAACGACGACGGCGGTGGATCGCGACCGATTCTTCAGCGTATCCGCCAGTGAGTCGGTCGTCGCGATCGAGCGCGGCTGGCTCGAACGGCTGCGCGCCACGCGGTTGTACTTGTACGAGTTCGCGCCCGACGGATTCGATTCGCGCGACACGATCGCCGCGTACTGGACGAGCGCGCAGGCGGCGACGCCGATCGACTGCGTCGAGGTCGCCGATCCGCTCGCCGAACTCGTCCGCCGCCGCGTCGAGCTGCGCGTGCTCTCGTCGCTGTGGCCGCTGCGCGACGCCGTCGTCGCCTCGACGCTCGGTTTCTCGATCATCCGCATGCGCAACGCACGACCGCGGGACGCGCTGCTCGATCGCGTGTGACCGCGGTACCATTGCGCAAAGTCATGGCGCACAGTCGCGCATTCGGAGCCCGTCGTGATCCTCGACCACATCACCGTCGCCGTGTCGAACTTCGACCGCTCGAAGGCCTTCTACGAACGCGCGCTGCAGCCGCTCGGCATCGCGGTGCTGTTCCAGTTCCCGGGCGGCGCCGGGCTCGGTAAGGGCCGGCCGCAGTTCTGGATCAATGCCGGCGCGGCCGGCGCACAGCGCGCACACATCGCGTTCGCAGCCGCGAACCGCGCCGAGGTCGACGCCTTTTATGCCGCCGCCATCGCCGCCGGCGGCAAGGACAACGGCAAACCCGGCCCGCGTCCGCAGTACCACCCGAACTACTACGGCGCCTTCGTGCTCGATCCCGACGGCTACAACGTCGAGGCGGTCTGCCATGCGGCTCCGTAGTCTCGGCTCGCACCCCCCGGCGATTCCGTTGGCGGCCTCGGCGTGACCGGCTCAGCCGTCCTCGAACACGCGATGCTCGACGTGCGCCCCGGCCAGACGCAGGCGTTCGAGGCCGCGTTCGCGAAAGCGCAGGCGATCATCGCCGCGTCGCCCGGCTACCGGTCGCATCGGCTCGAGCAATGCGTCGAGCAGCCGAACCGTTATCTGCTGCTGGTCGAATGGGATTCGCTCGAGGCGCACACCGTCGGCTTTCGCGGTTCGGCGCCGTATCAGGAGTGGAAAGCGCTGCTGCACCACTTCTACGATCCTTTCCCGACGGTGGTGCATTTCCGCACGGTGTTCACGTCGCTCGACGTACCGCGCGACGCGATCGACGAGTAACGCCCCATGAGATTCGACGATAAACATCTGATGGCGCCCGGCGGGTGGGTCGGCCGCGGCAGTTTCCTGGAGAAGGGCCAGTCGCTCGGCACGACCATCGACTGCAACTTCGCCGTCGCGTCCGAACAGCTCGGCACCTATATCAAGGGCGAGCTGATCGTGAAGGATCGTTCGGCAAAGCACGAATTCACAGTGTGGATCACGCCGAACGACACCGGCACGTACGACGTCGCGGCGCAGTTCGCGGGCATCAACCTCGAAGGCACCGCGAAGATGGAGAGCTATCCGAACCTCGGCATGCTGTGGAGCACCGGCGGCGACGTGCAGGTGTCGTGCACGATGTTCGACTTGCGCGGCGGCCGCGGCTTCCGCGGCTTCAGCCGCTCCGGCAAATCGCAACTGACGTGGGAGATGGTGCTGCGCGAAGATCGAATCGCGACGACCGCGACCAACGTCGTGACGCTCGGTACGGGTAGGAAACGCAAATGACGAATCGACAGCAGCCGCTGCTGCGCGTGTACGGCGACATGTATTCCGGCAACTGCTACAAGATCGCGTTGCTGATGAACCACCTCGACATCGCGCACGAATGGCAACACATCGACATCATGAAGGGCGAATCGCGCACGCCGGCCTTCATCGCGCGCAACGCGAACGGCCGCGTGCCGGTGCTCGAACTGCCGGACGGCCGCTGTCTCGCCGAGTCGAACGCGATCCTGAATTTCCTCGCGTCGGGCAGCCCGTTGCTGCCGGACGATCCGTGGTTGCGCGCGCAAGTGCTGCAATGGCAGTTCTTCGAGCAATACAGCCACGAGCCATACATCGCGACCGCGCGCTACATCGCGCTGTATCTCGGCCTACCGGAAGCCCGGCGCGCCGAATACGAGGGGAAACAGAAGGGCGGCCACGCGGCACTCGCCGTGATGGAGTCGCAGCTCGCGCGCCATGACTACCTCGTTGGCGAACGCTTCACGATCGCCGACATTTCGCTGTACGGCTACACACACGTCGCGCACGAAGGCGGCTTTTCGCTCGATGCGTATCCGGGCGTTCGAGCTTGGCTCGCGCGAATCGCCGCGCTGCCGCGCCACGTGACGATGAACGCGGCGGCGGCGCGCGTGTAGCGCGCTGCACGCAGCATTCGAGGACGGCAGCTCAGCCGCGGCCGGTCGGAACTTCGGAGAACGGAATCCCTTTGTCGACGCGAACGTCTTGCGGTAGCCCCAACACGCGCTCGGCGAGGATGTTCAACATGATCTCGTCGGTGCCGCCGGCGATGCGGCCGCCGGGCGAAGCCATGTACGTCATCTGCAACAGGCCCGCCGCTTCGGCGACCTCGGGATCGTCGATCGCGCCGGCCATCTCGAGCAGGTCCATGCAGAACGACGCCATGTCTTGCGTCTTCGGCGCGCCGACCGCTTTGCCAATCGAGTTCTCCGGCCCCGGCGTCTGCCCGCGTGACAGCGCAGTCATCGTCCTATAGCCGGTGTACTTGAGCCCCGACTCTTCGACGTACCAGTTCGCGAGCCGCGCCCGCACGGCGCTGTCTTCGATCGCGGGCTTGTCGTCGATCATCACCTTCTGTGCGAGCTTGTACGCGACGCGGAAGCCGACGCCCATCCCGCCGCCGCCGATCGACGCGCGCTCGTTCATCAGCGTCGTCAGCGACACCTGCCAACCCTGACCGACCGCACCAAGGCGCTGGCCGTCCGGAATTCGTACGTCGGTGAAATACACCTCGTTGAAGTTCGCCCCTCCGGAGATCTGTTTGATCGGCTTCACGGTGACGCCGGGGCTCTTCATGTTCAGGAAGAAGTACGTGAGGCCCTTGTGCTTCGGCACGGTCGGATCGGAACGCGTGACGAGGATGCCCCAGTCGGAATAATGCGCGCCGGACGTCCAGATCTTCTGGCCGTTGATCACCCATTCATCGCCGCGCTTCTCCGAACGCGTGCGCAACGCCGCGAGGTCGGAACCGCCGGCCGGCTCGCTGAAGAGCTGACACCAGATCTCTTCGCCGCTCGCGAGTTTCGGCAGGAAGCGTTTCTTCTGCTCTTCGGTCGCATACGCCATCAGCGTCGGCGCGGCCATGCCTTGGCCGATCTGGAAAACGCTCTGCGGCGTTTCGAACTTGCTCTCTTCCTGGCCCCAGATCACTTGTTCGATCGCGCTCGCGCCGCGGCCGCCGAATTCCTTCGGCCAGCGCAAACACGCCCAACCCGCATCGAACTTGCGCTTCTGCCAGAGTTTCGCTTTGCCGATGTAGTCGAGCCCCTCGAGCTCGGCCGCCGTCGGGACGTTCGCCTTCAACCAAGCGCGTGCTTCTTCGCGGAAGCGCGCTTCGGCCGGTGAGTCGTTGAAATCCATCTGTGTTCTCCGAATGCGTTTGTTTAGGCGACGTTGCTGTGTTCGACGGCGCTGATCAGACGATCCTGCCACCCGCCTTCGCTGCCGATGTTCACTGACAATAGTTTCGAGCGGCGATAGTGGAACTGACAGTCGAATTCCCAGGTGAAACCCATGCCGCCGTGCGTCTGGATGTTCTCCTTCGACGCGAAGTAGTACGCCTGCGTCGCCGACACGCGCGCGGTCGCCGCGGCGAGCGGCAACTCCGCAGCGTTCGTGTTCAGCGCCCACGCGCCGTAATAGCAGTTCGAGCGGGCGAGCGTGTTCTTGATGTACGCATGCGCGAGTTTGTGCTTGATCGCCTGGTACGACGCGATCGGGCGACCGAACGCGTAGCGCCCGAGCGCGTACTCCTTCGCTTGGTTGAGCGCGGCATCGGCACCGCCGACTTGCTCCCACGCGAACAGGATCGCCGCGCGATCGAGCAGCTTTTGCGTCAGCGCCCAACCCTCGCCGTCGGCGCCGAGCGGCTGCGCGTCGGCGCTGCGAAACGTGATCGATGCGTGCGAGCGCGTCGGGTCGAGCGTCGAGACCGGCGCGCGCTTCACGTTGCGCTGCGTCAGATCGACGAGGTACCAGGCCGCCTTGTCGCCGGCGCGGCTCTTCGCGACGACGATCGCGACGTGCGCGACGTCGCCGTCCGGCACCGCGATCTTCGTGCCGCGCAAGCGCCCCTTCGACAATCCGGTTTTCAGACTCTTCGCGGATGGCCGGCCCGGCCCCTCGGCGAACGCGAACGTACCGATCGCTTCGCCCGTCGCGAGTTTCGGCAGCCATTCCTCTTTCTGCGCCGGCGAACCCGCCAACAACAACGCCTCCGTTGCGAGATAGACGGACGACGAGAACGGCACGGGCGCGACCGCGCGACCGAGTTCTTCCGCGATCACGCACAGTTCGAGGTAACCGAGACCGAGGCCGCCGTACTCTTCCGGAATCGTCGTCGCGGTCCAACCCATCTCGGCGATCTTGCGCCACAGGGCTTCGTCGTAAGACTTCTTGCCCTCGAGAATCTTGCGCACGGCTGCCGGCGGGCAGTTGTCCTTCAAGAACCCGTTCGCTTGTTCGCGGAGCAAATTCTGCTCTTCGGAAAACTCGAAATTCATCGTCCCCCCTGACGTTTCTTTGGCTGTTCGGCTAATTCAGACGAATCATGCATTGTCCACGCTTTGCGGTCCGTCGCAACCGCACCACCGGCGCGGACCGGCGCAGCGGCAATCGCGCTACACTCACGGGCCGAAGAACGATTTCAGCGCCTCATGAACCAGTTCGGCGAGTTCGGCTTCATTCGCGTCGCGGCGTGCGCGCCGGCGGTGGCGTTGGGCGATCCCGCCGAAAACGCGCGACGCATCGCGGCCGAGTTTCACCAACTGGCGTCCGAAGGGGCGGCCGTCGTGCTGTTCCCCGAACTCTCGGTCACCGGCTACACGTGCGAAGACCTGTTCTTCACCCAAGCGCTGCTCGACGCGACGCGCGACGCGCTGACGTCGTTGGTACGCGCGACGTCGGGCACGCACGCCGTACTCGTCGTCGGCGCACCGTGGATGCTGACCGACGGCCGCCTCGTCAATTGCGCGTTCGTCGCTGCGCGCGGGCGCCTGCTGGGTGCGGTGCCGAAGGTCGCCCAACCGAACTACGCGGAGTTCTACGAGAAACGCTGGTTCGTCAGCGGCGCGGGGCTCGATCTCGGTATCGACGATCCCGCGTTCGGCCCGTTCCGACTCGCCACCGACCAACTCTTCGACGTCGGCGCGACGCGGTTCGCGATCGAAGTGTGCGAGGACCTGTGGGCACCCGATCCGATCGGCAACCGGCACGCGCTCGCCGGCGCCGACGTGATCTTGAATCCCTCTGCGAGCACCGAACTGATCGGCAAGGCCGACTATCGCCGCGATCTCGTGAAGATGGCGAGCGGCCAACGCATCTGCGGTTACGTGTATGCGGCGGCCGGCGCGACGGAGTCGACGAAGGACGTCGTCTTCGGCGGCCATCTGCTCGCCGCGGAGAACGGGCAACTCGTCGCAGAATCGCAGCGCTTCGAATTGACCGCGACGCGCATCGTCGTCGAATTCGATCGCGACAAGCTGCGCCACGACCGCGCCTCGAACAACACGTTTGCGGCGGCGGACCGGCCGCCGCCGTACGCGATCGTCGATACCGGCGTCACGCCGCCACCGCTCGCGACGCTTGGACGCGCCTTCGCGCGGCAGCCGTTTGTACCGGCCGACGAACACGAGTTCGACGCACGCGCGCTGGAAGTGCTGTCGATCCAGGCGGCCGGCCTCGCGCGACGTGCAATCGCTGCACGCGCGCAAACCCTCGTGATCGGATTGTCCGGTGGCCTCGACTCGACGCTCGCCTATCTCGTGTGTCTCGATGCGCTTGCGAAGGCGCAACAGCCTCCCGCGCAGTTGCACGCGCTCACGATGCCGGGACCGGGCACGAGCGCCGGCACGTTGAAATCGGCGCGCGCGCTCGCGAAAGCCGGCGGCTCGACGCTGGTCGAAATTCCGATCACGGCCGCGGTCGAACGGCACCTGCAGGACATCGAGCAACCGCCCGGCCGCCACGACGTCGTGTTCGAGAACGCGCAAGCGCGCGAACGTACGCAAGTGTTGTTCGACTACGCGAACAAGCTCGGCGGCATCGTCGTCGGTACCGGCGATCTCTCCGAACTCGCGCTCGGCTGGTGCACCTTCAACGGCGATCAGATGGCGAACTACAACGTCAACGCCGGCGTGCCGAAGACGATGATCTCGTATCTCGTGCGCTGGTACGCGCGCCATCGCGCACCCAACAACTTGGCGAAGGTGCTCGACGGCGTACTGAAGACACCGATCAGCCCCGAACTATTGCCGCCGGCCGCCGACGGCTCGATCAGCCAGGCGACCGAGTCGATCATCGGCCCGTACGAACTGCACGATTTCTTCCTCTACCACTATCTGCGCAACGGCTTCGCGCCGGCGAAGATCTTCGCGCTCGCCGGGCTCGCATTCGGCGACGGCTATCCGCGCGACACGGTCAAGCGCTGGCTGAAGCTGTTCTTCACGCGCTTCTTCGCAACGCAGTTCAAACGCACGACACTGCCGCCGGGGCCGAAGGTCGGAACCGTCAGTTTGTCGCCG
>Ga0335069_10012473_pt1 | contig 11954 bp, 8 predicted proteins | sample Lox_Sample_11_FD_206714 | JGI IMG/M metagenome (GOLD analysis project Ga0335069, IMG submission 206714) | Soil microbial communities from Loxahatchee National Wildlife Refuge, Florida, United States - Lox_Sample_1.1 | ecosystem: Environmental > Terrestrial > Soil > Wetlands | place: USA: Florida...
AGCGCGGACACCGAAACCCGTCGGGCCAGCGTACACGGCGCAGGATCTCCCAGCAGCGCCGCTCGGTCGGGAAGGTGCGATAGAACTCGTCCAGGGTCGTCGGTGCCTTCATCGGCATTCCTCCTTGGCAGAAAGCCAAGGCGGATCCTGCAGCTACCGTGTGACGACCGCGGTCACACGCGGAGCAAACGGCATAGCCAGAGGACATTCGAGCGGGATCAGGAAAGGAGCCGGGCGCTTCTGCTTCGAAGTCGAGGCGCGTAGAGCCGCCGCCCCGCCCCGTTGGCCCTGACCGCGGTCCCGGCCGCTCTCGCCGGTTTCGTATCAGTCCGGCGATTGCGATCGCGCTCGTGCCCCGTTCGGGCGCCGCTTCCAAGCGCGCACGAGCAGGATGGCGACGCCGAATCCAGTCGAAGTCAGCGTGCCCGGCTCGGGTATCGGGACGAGCGCGCCGCGGATCTCGCCACCAGGGAAGGTGCTGCTGTGGATGTTGAAGTAGGTGTTGCCGGCGAACAGATCGGCGATGTTGGCCGTCGGGAAGGCAAGAGGGCCGCCGGTGATCGTCCCGCTGGTCGCGGAGGGGGTGAACGGAACGAAGTTCACGATGACGGGCCCGCTCACCCCCGGAGGTCCCACGTGAATGTGAAACAGCGTCGCTGCAGAGGACAACCCGGAGAAGGTCACGCTCAGGGCGATGGTGTTGGCGACGTCATCGAACACGGCCGCACCGCTACCCGTGGCCGTGCTCGCGTTCGGGGCGACTCCTGAGCGCCGCTCAGGCTGATGCTGAAGTTGAAGCTCGCCGCGCGCGCTGGCGTCGGACACAAGGACGCGATCGCGATGGCACCGAGGGCGAGGTCAGTCCGAAGACGATGGCCCTCAAACATCCCCGCATGAATTTGCCCCTTCCGAGGTCGGTCCCGAGCAGTTCGTGTTCGCCCTGGCGCCATTCTCGCCACTCGAGCCGAGCGCGCCGGCGGCCTCGAGCGCAGCCCTGATGTGCAGCTGTCCGGCGACGCTACCGCCCTTGAGGGTGCGCCGGATGCGCTTCGCGCGCCGGAGTTCTACTTGTGCGGGCGCTTCCCGATTCCGCCCGAGCTTCCGTCGCGAAAGACCTTCGAGGAGAACTGCCATGGGCGCAGCCGAGAACAAAAGGCTGATCAAGACGTACTTCGAGCGCATCGGCACGGGCGACCCGAAGCTGCCCGAGATGCTCGCCGACGACGTCACCTGGTGGGTGCCGCCCGGGTCCGACATGGCCGGCCTGTACCAGGGCAAGGCCAAGGTGCTCGAGCTGATGGGCAGCGGCGTCGGCCTCTACGATCCGACGCAGCCGATGACGATCGACGTGCAGGAGATGGTCGCGGAGGGCAGCACCGTCTGCGTGCAGCTCGTGCTCAGCGCGCGGACGGCGAAGGGCCGCGACTACCGGAACCACTACCACTTCGTGTTCAAGCTCGAGCGCGGGAAGGTCAGCGCGGTGAAGGAGTACGTCGACACGAAGTACGCGCACGACGTGCTGTTCACATGAAGAACTCGTGGATCCACATCGCTAACTGTTCTTCGAAGCTGTGGCCCGCCTTGACGGTGCACGCCGTCAGCGTGCGACGCAGGCCGTCGGTTTCGAACCGGCCGGGCAGCAGACCGTTGATCGTCACGCCATGGCACACGGTCGTGCACGCCACGCCCGCAACGAAGCCGGTCAGGCCCGAGCGCGCGCCGTTGCTGAGGCCCAGGACATCGATCGGCGCCTTCACCGAGGTCGAGGTGATGTTCACGATGCGCCCGAAGCCGCGCTTCATCATGCCGTCGACCGCCGCCTCGATGAACTCGATCGGCGTCAGCATGTTGGCGTCGATCGCCTTGATCCAGTCGTCACACGTCCAGTCGCGGAAGTCGCCTGGCGGCGGGCCGCCGGCATTGTTGAGAAATGATGTGCGTCGTTCCTTGCTGATTGCTGAGTGAAGCGCGTCCATCCCGACGGATAGCGGCGCCCAAACACATGCGCACCAGGTAGCAAACGGACGCACGCAATCTGAACAAGCGCGACCTATCTCGAGGGGTCCTCATGTCAAATTGCCTGCCCGATGTGGCTATCGTGCGGCGGCGCGAAACCGGGAGGCGGCATGCGGCGATGGGTGGCTCCGCGCTGCCGGGATCTCGGCGTGGCGATGAGCCTCGGCGCCCTCGTGCTGACCGCCTATTGGCCGGCGCTCGGCAACGGCTTCCTGAACTACGACGACACGCTCTATGTGACCCGCAATCCGGTGACGCAGCAGGGGCTCTCGTGGGCCACTGTGCTGTGGGCCTTCACCACGGGCTTCGCCGCCAACTGGCATCCCCTGACCTGGCTCTCGACCATGCTGGACGTCGAGCTCTTCGGTCTCGACCCGCGAGGCCATCACGCGACGAGCCTGCTGCTCCATGCGCTGAACACGATGCTCGTCTTCGCGTGGATGCGTCGTCTCGGGCTCCACCGTGGCACGAGCGCCTTCGCGGCCGGGCTTTTCGGGCTGCACCCCTTGCACGTGGAGTCGGTGGCCTGGGTGGCGGAGCGCAAGGACGTGCTCTCGATGGCGTTCGGACTGCTCTCGCTGATCGCCTACGTCGGCTACACCGCGGCGCCCACATGGCGGCGCATGGCTGCCGTCGCGGCGCTCTTTGCACTCGGGCTGATGGCGAAGCCCATGCTGGTGACCCTTCCCTTCGCGTTGCTTCTCCTCGACTGGTGGCCGTTGCGGCGGATGGTGCGCCCCGCCTGGCTCGCGCTGCCACCCGCCGCGGAGGGCGAGCCCGTGGAACCCGTCGCCGTCGCGCGTGCGTCCCTCGGAACCCTGCTGCTCGAGAAGATCCCGCTCTTCGTGCTGGCCGGCCTCTCCTGCGTGATCACTTATGCCGCACAAGCGGCCAACGGGAGCGTCGCGATCCAGGTGCCGCTCGCCTACCGCCTCCTGAACGCGATGGGTTCATACGTCGCCTACCTCGAGAAGACCGTGCTGCCGATCCACCTGGCCGCGATCTACCCGCTTCCCACGGAGATCGCGCCCGTCCAGGTCGCGATTCAGTTCCTCGCGCTCGCCGCGTGCACCGGGGCTTGCTGGCGGCGCCGCACCACGCGTCCCTATCTCCTGATGGGGTGGCTCTGGTACCTCGGCACGCTCGTGCCGATGATCGGGATCGTCCAGGTCGGGAGCCAGGCCTACGCCGACCGCTACATGTACCTCCCATCACTCGGGCTCGGCATCGCCGGAACTGTGCTGCTCGCGGATGTCGCGGGCCGGGCGCGCTGGCCACGAGCCCTCGTTCTCGGGGGCGCCGCCGCATTGCTCGCTGTGCTCGGGGTCGCAACGTGGAGACAGACTCGGGTCTGGAGCGACACCGTGACGCTCTTCCAGCACGCCGTGGCGGTCACCGGCCGGAACCCGCTGGCGCGGGTCAGCCTCGCATCGGAGCTCGTCGAGGACGGCCATCTCGAGGAAGCCGAGGCTGTGCTGAAGCAGGCGCTCGCCGATGGCGCCCCTTCTCTGGCCATCCACATGGATCTCGGCAGCATCGCCGATCGCCAGCACCGTCTGGACGACGCGTTGCGCGAGTTCGACATGGTCCTCGAGATCGAGCCGGGCGAGCCGAAGGCGTTGGTGAACCGCGCGATCATCCTCACGAACATGGGGCGCTACGGCGAAGCCATTCCCGTCTTGGAGCGAGTGATCGCGGCGGGCGCGGGGAACGACTCCGCCATCTTGAGCGTCGCCCATCGCGCGCTCGCAGCGGCGCTCCGAGTCTCCGGCCGGCCGGAGGATGCGATGGCGCACCTGCGCGCGGCCGACGAGATCGAAGCCGCGGCGCACTAGCGCGCGTCTCGCGTGGCGGATAGGACATTCGAGCGGGGATACGAATGTCCGAGAGCGGCCGTTAGGTGGGGCCGCGCTCGGGGAGTGCGAGACACGCGAGGATGGCCTGAGCCGGCGGGCGGGTGGATAGCGGTGAGGATGCGCGTGCGCCCGCCGCAGCCCGAGGCATTCGCGCACATCGAGGGCGAAGACCCAGCGGAGCAGCTCGGCCCAGGCGAGCCGGCGTGGTCGCGCGAGCCGCGAGGGCACGGCCACGTTGGCATGCAGGCTGACGCCGTCGACGCTCGCGCAGCACTCGCCCTCGAGCTGGGCAGCGCTTCGCCTCCGCAACCCCTTCTCCGCTACTAGGGACTCGCCCCGAGCCGCGCGAGCAGGATCCGCCGCACCTCCTCGATCGCCGCCGGACTCTGCTGCGCCGAGTGATCGTGGTGGTAGACGATGAGCTCGCTCTCGACGCCGTCGACGTGCGCGCTCGAGTAGGCGACGACGCCGTCGTTCTGGCCGTCGGGCGGCGGCCCGCCGGTCACGGGGATGATCGAGTGCGCATCGACCCTCGGATCGATCGGCAGGCTGGCGAGCGTCTCCACGAAGGGCGCCGTCGGGCTCATGTTGTCGACGCTGCTCGGGATGCGCGCCATCTGGCGTTGCAGGCGCGCGTCGTCCTGGCCGGTCACGAGCTCGACCGCCGAGCCTGGCAACGCGAGGCCCGCCTGCGCGAGATCGAGCGGCAGACCGAGCAGCATGCCAGGAGCCTGCGTGAGCCGGGTCGCGAAGCGGCCGAGCCAGTTTCCCGCCAGGAACGAGCCCCGCTGCGGCGTCGAGATGAAGATCACCGTCTTCACGAAGGGCAGCGGCTTCACGAACAGCGCACCGGCGAGCAGCTCGCGCGTCTCGGGCTTGAGCTTCGCCTCCGCGAAGGGCGTCTCGCTGATGTTGTCCCAGAAGCGCGTGCCGCTGTCCGTCACCATCAACTTGCACAGCAGTCCGCCCTGGCTGTGCCCGATCAGCACCATCTGCTGGAGCCCCGGGTCGCGGCCTTCGGGATCGAGCTCGGTGACGGCGCGCTGCAACCACACGCGCAGCAGATCGGCCGAGTAGAGGATCGGATTGCCGGTCGGATAGGTGAAGAACCAGAACTCGTAGCGCTGGCGGATGCGCGGGTCGCTGTCGAGCTCGTTCAGCATCTCGGCCCAGCGCGCGACGCTCGACGCCGTTCCGTGTACGAAGACGACGGGCACGCGCCCGGTGCGATGCGGTCCCCACATCCGCAGCAGGCCCTTTTCCGGCACGGCGCGCGGATTGCGGAAGCCCGCGATCTCCGTGTCCCAGATCGGCGCGCCGTCGAGCGCGAGGGCGAGCGCCGCGCTGGTCTCGTACTCGACGGCGATCTCGCTCTTTCCGATCTCGAGCGTGTCGTCCTCGCGCGAGTTGTAGAGCTCGAGCCGGGTGTGGAGCGACCCCTCGCGGAGCGCCCCTCGGGGTCGATCGATCCGCAGGAAGAAAGAGATAGGGAGGCGCAGGCGCTCGGCCACGAGCGCGTCTCTCACGGGGAGCTCGCTTCCCTGCTCGGCGATCGCCGAGGCCGCGAACGCCGCGCCGACACCGGGCTGGCGGTAGCGGTTGCGGAGTCCCCGCACCTCGAGATTGTTCGCGGGCACGAAGTCGATGAGCTGGCGACCGGCCCAGTGCAGCTTCGACGGATCGAACGACACGTCGAGCTGGCCCATGTAGGACGGCAGCCCGATGCGCGCGAGCTGCTCGGCGCCGCCCGCCGCGACGAGCGCATTCGAGAGCGCGCGGTTGTAGAGATCGACCGCCATGCGCATGCGCGGGTCGAGCCGATTCTGGAAGAGCTCCCCTTCGTCGGAGACGAGGAACGCGTAGGCGTAGGCCAACGCGGCCAGGTGGTACTCGGGCTTCTTGCTGCGCTCGGCCTGGAGCTCCGAGTACTCGGCCAGCGCGAAGAGACCATCGAGGTCGGCGTCGGGGACGCTGCGCGCGTGCAGCTCCTTCAGCGCGCCCTCGGGATCCTTCCCCATCTCCTCGAACAGGCCCTGGCGCAGCAGCACCTGACGCGAGGCGGCGCTCGGCTGCCCGGTCGAGAGCACGCTCTCTCCGAGCTGCCGGTAGGCCTGCATGCTGTCGACGCGGCGCACCCCGATCGGCGTGGCGCAGCCCGCCGCGGCGATCAGCGCGATCACGAGGATCGCCCGGGCGACCGTTCGGGAGTTTCTGCGCGGCACGTCGGTTCGGGAACCTTGCGGCGTCAAAGTAACAACTCGCATCGGCAAGAACCGCCGACCGGTTGACGGGATTCGCACCCGCTGCGACGATGCGCAGCCGCTCCGCGGCTTCGCGGCGCCGGAGGACACCTGGATGCGTAGGCTCTGCGGCGCCGCGCTCGTCGCCTCGATCGGGCTCGCGCTCGCCTGTGGAGGCGGCGGATCGGGCCAGGGTCAGCTGGCGACCATCGACGCGACGAACGCGGAGAACGTGGCGCGCTCCGTAATGATCGCGCTCGACTTGACCTCCGATCTCTCGACGCTCGGAGGCGAGATCGTCTCCGGCGACGCGCTATCGGCGGCCAGCGCCGCCGCCGCGAACGCCATACGCATCGCGGTCATCGGCTTCGTCCCGCTGGCGGCGGGATCGTCCATCGGTCCGATCACGGTGAACTGCGACACGAGCGGCACCGTCACGCTCACCGGCACGGTCGCGGATCCGAACGTGCTGACCGTCGGCGACCACTTCACCGGCGACTTCGCCGCGTGCGTCGAGCAGGACGCGCTCGGCCAGGCGCTGCCCACCCTCGACGGGCTGCTCGACATGACCGTCGTCACGGTCTCGGGCGACGTGGCCGACCTCTTCTCGCTGACCCTCGACCTCGTCTTCTGCGGGCCGAACACGTCGTCGGCCTGCAGCTCCGCGTTCACGGTCACGCAGGACGACACTCTCCAGTTCACGGTCGTGGGCAGCGTCAGGACGGCGTTCGATACGACCCAACCGCCGCTGGTCCGCTCTGCGGCCTCGGGCTCGACGCTCGGGCTCACGCAGAAGCCCCTTCCCGCGATGCAGCCAGTGTCTTCCGTCGCGATGCGTTCCTACCAGACGAACCTCACCCAGGACGACGCCGACGACACCTTTCAGCTCTCCGGCAACGGGCGCCTCGCGAGCACGCAGTTCGACAGCGACCCGACCACCGACGATGGCGAGGTCCGCTACAACGTCACCCACACGCTCGCGGGCCCGAGCAACGCTCCGCCGAGCGAGGGCACCGTCGCGGTCACGGGCGGGGGCAACAGCGCTCTCCAGATCGTCCCGGTCGCGGGCTTCAACATCGACCTCGGAACGACCTACCCCGTGCCGGCCAAGACGTATGGAGCCGCTTCCGGGCAGACGGGCCTGTGGAACTCGGTCGGCCTCGGCGACACGACGCTCGTCGGCCTGATCGACGGGAGCTCGCGCGTGACGCTGACCCTCGTCGCCTCGACGGCGAGCGCGGCTTCCCCGCCGCCTGCACCGACGACCGACGATCCGAAGCTGCTGAACGACGAGTTCTCGAGCGACGGTCCGTCCTGGGCCGTCACGTTGACGCACCTCGCGGACGGCGACTACCACGTCTACCTCTACGCGCCGAGCGACGACGTCGAGTCCGGGCCGATGACCGTCGGCGGTGTCGCCGTCGGAAGCATCCCGGGCGACCCCGGCGGAACGCTCATCGAAGGAACCTCGTGGACGAGCGTCGACGTGACGGTCTCGGGCGGCACGCTCGCGATCACCGGCGGCGGCGTGTCCACCGGTCTGGCGGGCCTCCAGATCGTTCCGGTCGAGGACGACCTCGTGGACCTCGAGGTCGACACCAACGGCGACGGCGTCCCCGAGGACACGATCGAGACGAGCTGGTCGTGTCTGCTGAGCAACCAGGGTTGCTAGTCGTCAGTCCTTGATGTTCGCCGAGCGCTTGCCGAAGATCGGCGTCTCCTCCTCGATCGACTTCTTGAACGAGGGGCGCTGCCACATGCGCTCGAGGAAGCCGCGCAGCTTCGGCCAGCGCTTGCGCGTCGGCGCGTAGCCCGCGTGGCGCATGTTGACGAGCGGGCTCGCGACGGAGATGTCCGCGATGCTGATGCGCCCACCGACGAAGAACTCCTCGTCGCCGAGCGTCTTCTCGAGATAGTCGAAGAGCGGCGGCAGATCCTGCTCGAAGGTCTTGCGCGCGGTCTCCTCGTCCTCCGCCGACGGCGGCTTCTGCGTGATCAGCGGACGCAGCGCGAGCGCGGCGAAGATCTTCGGGCCGGCCAGCGGAGTGACCCCCCCGTCCATGAACTCCTCGATCCAGAGCGCGCGCGCGAACTCGAAGTCGTCCGACGGGTAGAGCGCGGGCTTCGGGAAGCGGCGCTCGAGGTACTGACAGATGACCGACGAGTCGTTGATGATGCGGTCGCCTTCCTTCAGGGCGGGGATCCTTCCGAGCGGCGAGATCTCGCGCCAGCCGGCCGGCGGCGCGAACGGATTGACCGGGTCGTGCTGGTACTCGAGGCCCTTCTCGGCGAGCACCACGCGAACCTTGCGGACGAACGGGGAGACGCCTCCCCCGAGCACGGTGAGGGACATTCCGGATCCTCCAGGCGCGCGAAGGAAGGCAGCCTAGCGCGCCGGTCGCGGCGCGCGCGCCTGCGCGCGCGTGAATCGCTGCGATCCGCAGCCATTCACGGTGCGACGGCTGCGACCCGGGCTAGAGTGCTCCGACACCGTCGCCCGCAGCCAGGAGGAAGCATGATCGGCTACGTCACCCTCGGCACCAACGACCTCGCCCGCGCCGAGAAGTTCTACGACGCGCTGCTCGCCGAGGTCGGCGGCAAGCGCATCATGACGAACGAGCGCATGCGCTTCTATGGCTCCGGGCCGGGCCAGCCGATGCTCGCGATCTGCAAGCCCCACGACGGCAAGCGCGCGACCGGCGGCAACGGCACGATGGTCGCGCTCGCGGCCGGCTCGAAGGAGGCCGTCGACCGCGTCTACAAGAAGGCGATCGCGCTCGGCGCGAGCGACGAGGGCGCACCCGGCCCGCGCGGCGAGAACTTCTACGGCGGCTACTTCCGCGACGCCGACGGCAACAAGTTCGTCGCCTTCGTGATGGGTCGCTGACGCCCTGCGCTCGCGGCGCGCTCGTCAGGGATGCCCGTACGCCGGGCAGCCCGGCACCAGGGTCGCGGGCTTCCCGCTCGTGAGCCGCTCGAGCACGGCGAGATCGCGCACGTCGCAGAGGCCGTCGCCCGTCACGTCGCAGCGATTCGCGTCGAACGGCCCGCCGAGTGTGCGCCCCGCGACGTGCTCGCGCGCGCGCTGGTAGTCGGGCAGCGTGAGCGCGCCGTCGCCCGTCACGTCGCCACACTGACAGGCGTCACCGGCGGCGAAGCCGTCGCTGTTGGTCTGGCTCCCGTTCACGACGAAGGGGCAATTGTCGGGCCCGGCCGCCGTGCAGCCTGCCGCCTGCGCGCCGCCGTCGCAGACTCCGTCGTGGTCCGTGTCGGGATCGAGCGGATTCGTGCCGAGCGCCGCCTCCTGGACATCGGTCAGGCCGTCGTTGTCGTCGTCGGGATCGATGCTGTCGCGCAGCCCGTCGAGATCCGTGTCGACTCCGACGCGGATGTCCGCTTCCACCGCCTGACCGTAGAATCTGCGCCACGGTCCGTGCGCCGGCTTCGGCGGCGCGGTGATCCCGGGCTGTGTCACATGGGCCGGCGCGTAGACGAACCGCGCCCGCCAGCGGTAGAGGGCTCCGTCCGTGAGACCGGGCATCAGGACCTTCTGGACGCCGGACCCCTGGGAAACCCAGGTCGTGCTGAGACCGCTCGCGCAGCTCGCGTGGCCGAACGGCACCCCGCTCGGACACCGCTGCACCTCGAGCTTCGTGCTGCTGCTCGCGCTCGGGTCCGACCGCCTCATGTTGACGCTGAAGCCCGTATCGCGAGAGGGACCCCAGGGCGGCACTCTGCCGAGGTCGCCCGCTTGCGCCGGCAGGATATGACGCCCCGTGCCGTTGCCGTTGCCGTAGAAGACGAAGGCCGCGCCCTCGTCCGTCTGGCCGTTGTCGTAGGCGGGCGCACCTACGATCACGTCGGCGAAGCCGTCCCCGTTCACGTCGCCGGCAGCCGCCACGCTGTAGCCGAACTGCGAGGCTCCCTCGTCCGACGTGAGATGCGCTGCAGCCGTCGTCGGATCGCCGTCGACCGTCGCGGGGTTGCCGTCGCCCATGCCGGCCGCATTGCCGAGGAAGACGAAGGCGGCCCCTGAATCGCTGGGGGATCCGAACCCGGAGTAGTGCGTGGCACCCACGATCACGTCCGCATAGCCATCTCCGTTGACGTCGCCGGCTCCAGCCACACGCTGACCGAAGTAGGCTCCGGCCTGATTCGACTCGAACTTCGCTGCGGCCGTGCTCGGGTTCCCGTTCGCAATGCCCGAGACGCTGCCCAGGAACACGAAGGCTGCTCCCTCGTCCGTCTCGCCGTCGTCGTACAGGTAGCTGCCGACGAGCACGTCGCCGAAGCCGTCGCCGTTCACGTCGCCCGCCGCGGCCACGCTGCTCCCGAGCCAGGCTTCCGCTTGATTCGATTCGATCCGTGTCGCAGCGCTCGAGGGGCTGCCGTCGGCGATGCCCGTGCTGCTGCCGAGGAAGATGAAGGCGGCACCCTCGTGGGCCTCGCCGGCGTTGTAGCCGTAGGCGCCGACGATCACATCCGCGTAGCCGTCGCCGTTCACGTCGCCGGCGCCGGCGACCGAGATGCCGAGCTGGGCTCCCGCCTGGTCCGACTGGAGGCGAGTCGCAGCCGTGGCCGGGTTCCCGTTCGCGATCCCGCCTGGACCTCCGAGAAAGACGAACGCCGCGCCTTCGTCCGTCTCGCCCGAGTCGTAGAGGAAAGCGCCGACGATCACGTCGGCGAAGCCATCGCCGTTGACGTCGCCTGCACCTGCGACGCTCCAGCCGAGCTCCGCGGAGGCTTGATCCGACTCGAAACGCGCCGCCGCGCTGGAGGGATCGCCGTTCGCGATACCGGAGGGACCGCCGAGGAACAGGAACGCCGCGCCCTCGTCGGTCTGGCCGTTGTCGTAGAGCGGCGCGCCCACGATCACGTCCGCATAGCCGTCGCCGTTCACGTCGCCGGCGGACGCGACGCTCTGACCGAAGGCCGCGCCCGCCTGATTCGACTCGAGTCGCGCCGCGGCGTTCGCGGGGTTGCCGTTCGCGATGCCCGCCGGGCCACCGAGGAAGAGGAAGGCCGCGCCTTCGTCGGTCTCGCCGGAGTCGTAGCTCGGAGCTCCGACGATCACGTCCGCATAGCCATCCCCGTTCACGTCTCCCGCGGAGGCGATGCTCTTGCCGAGCAGCGCGCCCGCCTGGTCCGACTCGAGCCGGGCGGCGGCCGTCGACGCGCCCCCGCTGACGATCCCCTTCGCGCCGCCGAGGTACACGAAGGCCGCCCCTTCGTCTGTCTCGCCCGCGTCGTAGAAATTGGCGCCCACGATCACGTCGGCGTAGCCGTCGCCGTTCACGTCGCCAGCCCCCGCCACGCTGACGCCGAGGAATGCGCTGGCCTGATTCGACTCGAGCTGCGCGGCCGCCGTCGCGGGATTGCCGGATGCAATTCCCGATACGCTGCCCAGGAACACGAACGCCGCGCCCTCGTCCCCGGCGTAGAAATTGGCGCCCACGATCACGTCGGCGTAGCCGTCGCCGTTCACGTCGCCAGCCCCCGCCACGCTGACGCCGAAGTTTGCGTTGGCCTGATTCGACTCGAGCTGCGCGGCCGCCGTCGCGGGATTGCCGGAGGCGATCCCCGAGGCGCTGCCCAGGAACACGAACGCCGCGCCCTCGCCGGTCTGGCCCGCGGAGTAGGCGTTCGCGCCAACGATCACGTCGGCGTACCCGTCTCCGTTGACATCCCCCGCCCCCGCCACGCTGATGCCGAAGTTTGCGCTGGCCTGATTCGACTCGAGCTGCGCGGCCGCCGTCGCGGGATTGCCGGAGGCGATCCCCGAGGCGCTGCCCAGGAACACGAACGCTGCGCCCTCGTTCGTCTGGCCGTTGTCGTAGAGGTA
>Ga0335069_10012474_pt1 | contig 11954 bp, 7 predicted proteins | sample Lox_Sample_11_FD_206714 | JGI IMG/M metagenome (GOLD analysis project Ga0335069, IMG submission 206714) | Soil microbial communities from Loxahatchee National Wildlife Refuge, Florida, United States - Lox_Sample_1.1 | ecosystem: Environmental > Terrestrial > Soil > Wetlands | place: USA: Florida...
GACCGGCAGCACGGCGCGGAACTTCGCGTCGTAGAGGCGGCGGTTCTCCGCGACGTGCTCCTCGTCGCCCCATGCCGCGACGCTCGCCGCCTGGATCGGGGGGCCGAGCGCGGCGCCGTGGTAGGTGCGGTAAAGCAGGAAGCGGCTGACGAGCGCGGCGTCGCCGACCACGAAGCCGGAGCGCAGGCCGGGGACGCTGGAGCGTTTCGAGAGGCTGCCGAACGAGACCAGCCGCGGGTATCCGGCCCGACCCAGCATCCGTGCCGCCTGCAGCGCGCCCAGCGGCGGTGCATCGTCGAAGTAGATTTCGGAGTAGCACTCGTCGGCGGCTATCACGAAGCCATGGCGGTCAGACAGCTCGAAGAGCAGCTTCCAGTCCTCGAGCGTCAGCACCTCGCCGGTCGGGTTGCCGGGCGAACAGACATAGGCCACCTGCACGTTCGCCCATTCGGCGTCCGGAACCCGCGAGAAATCGACCCGGAAGCCGTTGTCGGCCGTCGTCGGCAGGTACAGCGGATCGGCGCCGGCCAGCAGCGCGGCCCCTTCGTAGATCTGGTAGAACGGATTGGGCATCGCGACGCGCGCGCCGGCGCGCCGGCCGACGACCGCCTGCGCGAACGCAAACAGCGCCTCGCGCGAGCCGCTGACCGGCAGCACCTCCCGCTGCGGATCGGGCGCCGGGATCGCGTAGCGGCGCGCGACCCATGCCGCGATCGCCTCGCGCAGCCGCGGCTCACCGGCTGTCGCCGGATAGCTCGACAGCCCGCCGACCGCCCCGCACAGCGCCTCGACGATGAACCGGGGCGTCGGGTGCTTCGGCTCGCCGATCGACAGGATCGTCGGCTCGAAGCCCGCCGGCGGCACGACACCCGCCAGCAACGCCCTGAGGCGCTCGAACGGATACGGCTGCAGCCGGTCCAGGTCCGGATTCATCGGTGGCTGGCGTCGGCCGATTCGATGCGACCGAGGTCGACGTACGGCGTCGACTTCCAGCCTCGCTTGCGGTGCTCGGCCACGACGGTCGTGAAGATGCCGCCGCGGACGTACCAGTGCGCGCTGAGGCGCGCGAACCGCGGCTTCAGCACGCCCGCGATTTCCTCCAGGATCTCGTTGGTGACCGCCTCGTGGAACGCGCCGCGGTCGCGGTACGACCAGAGGAAGAGCTTGAGACTCTTCAACTCGACGCAGTGGCGGTCCGGTATGTAGTCGAGCACGAGGCGCGCAAAGTCGGGCTGGCCGGTGAGCGGGCACAGGCACGTGAATTCCGGCGCGTCGATGTGGATGACGTAATCGCGGCCAGCGGCCGGGTTCGGGAAGGTTTCGAGCTTTCGACGGGGACGGGTGGTCATGACGGCGATGGATGACGGAATCGCGTAATTGGATCCGCCCTCGCCGAGGGCCTGGAGCGGATCGGGTGGTCCAACCCGCAGTTCGACACGCACGCCGGCCTTGCGACCGAAGGACGGACGAACGAAACCCGAGCCGGTGTTGGCTATGATTATAGACTTTCGACCACCCGGCGCTCCGGATCCGTGGCAGGTGCACCGCTTGGCATTGCAGCGCGAGTCGCGTTGCGGCGCCAAGCCGGGCACGCCGGCGCGCCAGTTCCCGGACTCGGCAAAACGTGCATCTACGGCAGATCAAGCTCGCCGGCTTCAAATCCTTTGTCGATCCGACGCAGATCGACGTCCCGGGGTCGCTCGTCGGCGTCGTCGGCCCCAATGGCTGCGGCAAGTCGAACGTCATGGATGCCGTCCGCTGGGTACTTGGCGAGTCCAAGGCGGCCGAGTTGCGCGGCGAGTCGATGCAGGACGTCATCTTCAACGGTTCCGCGAACCGCAAGCCGGCGGGGCGCGCCAGCGTCGAGCTGACGTTCGACAACAGCGACGGGCGCCTGACCGGCGAATGGGGCCGCTTCGCCGAGGTCTCCGTCAAGCGCGTGCTGACGCGCGACGGCGCGTCGAGCTACTACATCAACAACCAGACGGTCCGGCGGCGCGACGTCCAGGACATGTTCCTCGGCACCGGCCTGGGCCCGCGCGCCTACGCCATCATCGGCCAGGGCATGATCTCGCGGATCATCGAGGCGCGCCCGGAGGACCTGCGCGTCTTCCTGGAGGAGGCGGCGGGCGTCTCGAAATACAAGGAGCGGCGCCGCGAGACGGAGAACCGGCTCGGCGACACGCGCGACAACCTGACGCGGGTCGAAGACATCCTGCGGGAACTCGAGGGCCAGATCGGCAAACTCGAGCAGCAGGCCGCGGTCGCGCAGCAGTATCACGACCTCAAGGGGCGGCACGACCAGCACCAGCATCTGCACTGGCTGGTGCGCCGCCGCGACGCCGAAAACGAGCGCGCGCGCGCGGCAGCGGACGCCGATGGCGCTGCCGTCGCGCTGGAGCGGTCCACCGCGGCATTGCGCGCGACCGAGCGCGAACTGGAGGACGTCCGGGCAGCTCACGTGACCGGCGGCGACGCGGTCCATGCGGCCCATGGCGACCTGTTGCAGGTCAACGCGCAGATCGGACGGCTGGAGTCGGAGATCCGCCTGATCGTCGACAGCCGGGCCAGATTGACGCACCAGATCGAGGCATTGAACCAGACCCGCGGGCGGCGCCAGGCCGAGCACGACGAACTGCAGGCCAGGGCGGCGCAACTCGAGCGGACCGTGCAGGACCTGGAGCGCGCGCTCGTCGAGGCGCGCGAGATCGCTGCCGAGCACGACGCGAAGCTGCCGGGCTTCGAGTCCGCGTACCACGAGGCGCGCGAGCATCTCACGGGACTGCGCGCGCAGGCCGCCGCGACCGAGCGGGCCATCGAGGACGCCGGCGAGCGCGGCCACGCGGTCGAACGGCAACTTTCCGCGCTGGCGCAGCGTCGCGATCGGCTCCACGAGGAGCGTCGTTCGCTGGGAACCCCGGACGAGGCGCGGCTCGCGCAACTGAAGACCGAGGTCGAGCGCCTGCAGGCGACCGCCGAGGAACACGAAGCGCGCCGCGTCGATGCCGAGGCCGCACTCGAGCGTTCGCACGAGGCCCGTCAGGCCACGGCCGCGGATCGCGCCGCGCAGACCGAAGCCCTGGCGCGGCTGCAGGCCCGGCTGCATGCCGCCAAGGAGATCCAGCACAACGTCGAGGCCGACGAGCGACTCGATCCGTGGCTGCGCGCGCAGGGGCTCGACGGGCTGCCGAAGCTGTTCCGCAAGCTGCAGGTCGAGGCGGGATGGGAGTCGGCCTTCGAGTCGCTGCTGCGGGAGCGGATCGAAGCGCTCGAAGTCGGCCACCTCGACGGACTCGGCGGACTTGCCGGCACCGCGCCGCCGGCCCGTCTCGCCTTCTTCAGCGCGACCGATGCCGTCGCGCGCCCGCAGCCGGAATTCGCCGGGTTCGACGCGCTGGCGTCGAAGGTCCGCGGACACGATGCGAGCCTTCCGGCGATGCTGTCCGATTGGCTGGCCGGTGTCTTCATCGTCGACGACGTGGCCACCGGCCTCGCGCAGCGCGCGCGCTTGCCGGTCGGCGGGCAATTCGTGACGCGGGCCGGCCATCGGGTCTCGCGCTATGCCGTCCACTTCCACGCGCCGGACGACCGCAAGGCGGGCCTGCTCGCGCGACGCCAGGAAATCGACTCGCTGGAGCGCGAGACTCGCGCCCAGGCGCTCGTGCTCGAAGGCGCGACGACCGAGGCGGTGCGCGCGGAATCCGCCGTTCGCGCCGCCGACGAAGCCCTCGCCGCGGCGCGGCGCGCCGTCGAGGAGAATCGCGCCCGGCTGCATGCGCTGCAGATCGAACTCGTTCGGCTCGAGGAGCTGGTGAGCCGCGTTCAGCATCGTTCGGGGCAGATTGCCGACGAATTGCGCGAGATCCATGCGCAGGAGAGCGAGCTGGAGGAGCAGCGTCGCGACGCGGAGCAGCGGTTCCAGGACCTGGACCAGGAACTTGCCGCGCGCCAGGAGGCTGTCGAGACATCGCGCGGCGCGTACGAGGATGCGGATCGCAGCCTGCGCGAGGCGCGCGAGGCAAGTCGCGCTCTCGGGGCCGAGCTTCAGCGCGTCGAGTTCGAGCTCGGCGCGACGCGCACGCGCGCGCAGGACGTCGCGCACGGCATTTCGGTCGCGGCGGCCGATGCGGTCCGGCTCGCCGCCGAAGTCGACCAGGCGCAACTCGAGCAGGCGCGGCTCGACGACAGCGCCGCGCGTGCCGGCTTGGCCGACCTGCTCGACGGACGGGCCCGGGCCGAGGAGGCGCTGCGCGAGGCGCGCAGCCGGCACGAGGACCTGGCGCAGCGCCTGCGGGCCATCGACGAGCGTCGCCTCGTGACCGAGCGGGAGCTCGGACCGTTGCGCGATCGGATCACCGAACTGCAACTGAAGGAGCAGGCCGCCCGCCTGGCGGTCGAGCAGTTCCAGCAGCAGCTCGCGGAGTCGGGGGCCAACGAGGCGGAACTGATGCCGCTGCTCAAGGACACGACACGCGCGCCGGCGCTGCAGGCGGAAGTCACCCGCCTTGCCGGCGCGATCGCGGACCTCGGCGCCGTGAACCTCGCGGCGCTCGAGGAACTTCGCTCCGCGACCGAGCGCCGCACGTTCCTCGACGCGCAGTCGACCGACCTGAAGACGGCGATCGGAACCCTCGAGGATGCGATCCGCAAGATCGACCGCGAAACCCGCGACTTGCTGCAAAAGACCTTCGACCAGGTCAATTCGCAGTTCGGCGAACTCTTTCCGACGCTGTTCGGCGGAGGCGAAGCCAAGCTCGTGATGACGGGCGACGAGATCCTGGACGCCGGCGTCCAGGTGATGGCCCAGCCGCCGGGGAAGCGCAACAGCACGATCCACCTGCTGTCGGGCGGCGAAAAGGCGTTGACCGCGCTCGCGCTCGTGTTCGCGATGTTCAAGCTCAATCCGGCGCCGTTCTGCCTTCTCGACGAGGTCGACGCGCCGCTCGACGACGCGAACACCGAGCGCTTCTGTCGCCTGGTGCGGGTCATGACGAGCGGTACGCAGTTCCTGTTCATCACCCACAACAAGATCGCGATGGAGCTCGCGGAGCAGCTCGTCGGCGTGACGATGCAGGAGCAGGGCGTGTCGCGTATCGTCGCGGTCGATATCGACAGCGCCGTCCAGCTGGCGGCGGTCGAGGGAGCCTGACCCGGCGGTCGAGCCCGACGAATCCCGAGCCCATGAGCGACCTGCAACTGGCGTTACTCGCGTTCGCCGGCGTCCTGCTGGCAGGTTTGTTCGCCTACGGCAAGTGGCAGGAACGCAGGACGCTGCGGCAGTTCAGCGCCGACCTGCGTAGCGGGGTCGGCGATGCGCTGCTCGCCGGCGGCGACGCGGACCCGTCTCCGCGGCCGCCGTCGTGGGAGGCGCCGCCGTCGACCGTGCGCCTGGCGCGTGTCGAGCCGCAGCTGACGAGGGAGCCGAGCGACGTCGGCGGCCCGGTACCGGAGGCGGAAGTCCGAACGCCTGGCGCGGCGCCGGCTGCCGCCGGCGGCCCGGCAGCGGTCCGCCGCGAACCGACGCTGCCGCCGGCACTCGCCGCATCGGTTCGCGACCGCCGCGGGCCATCGATGGGCGCGCCGGCACCGATCGCAGGGGCGGGCGGCGCGGCCGCGGCGCAGGCGGCATCGCACGAATGGGTCGAGGATCCGCTGCTGGATTTCGCGGTCGAATTGCGCTGTGCGCACGCGGTCGACGGTGTCGCGGTCTACGACGCGGCGACCCGGTTGACGCCCGGACTGCTTCCGACGCCGATCCACCTGGTCGTCTGGGATGCGCGGGCGCAGCAATGGCGCAGGCCGGACCGCTTCGGCTTCTACAGCGACGTGCTCGTCGCGGCGCAGCTGGCGTCGCGCCGGCACACGCTGGGCGAGCCGGAGCTGACGCGCCTCGTTGCCGCGGTCCAGCAGGTTGCGCTCGCGCTCGACGCCGATTTCGACCCGCCCGATGTCGCGCGGGTCGCGACGCAGGCCGCGGAACTCGATCGCCTGTGCAGCCGATTCGACGTCCGCATCGGACTGACGCTCGAGCCGTCGCAGGGGACGTGGACGGCGAACCAGGTGGCCGACGCGGCCGCCGCCGTCGACCTCGTGTCCACCGGTGCGCTGCGCTGGGTCCGCTACGACGAGGCCGGGCGGCGCATGTTCACGCTGGCGGCGCCGGAGGCGCGTGCGGCGAGCCTGCAGCTGGAACTCGACGTGCCGATCGCGCCGGCGGACGCGGATCCGCTGCGCCAGATGTTCGCTGCCGGGTTGCAGATGACCGAAGCCCTGGTCGCGCGCGTCGTCGACGACAACGGTCGACCGATCGACGGCGCGTCGCTCGCGACGATCGAGGCGCAGCTCGCCCGGCTGTACGGCGAGATGCGCGCCGCCGGCATCGAGCCGGCGGGACTGCGCGCGCAGCGCCTCTATACCTAGCCGCTGCGCGACGATCGCCGATGCGCATCGATGCCGATTCGTCCGCCGCGCGGCGCGTCCGTGCGCTGCGACAGGACATCGAGCGGCACAATCGCGCCTACTACGAGCTTGACGCTCCGCTGATCCCGGACGCCGAATACGACCGGCTGATGCGGGAGCTGGAGCAGCTCGAGGCGCAACATCCGGAACTGGCGTCCGCCGACTCGCCGACGCAGCGCGTCGGCGGCGCGGCCCGTGCGGATCTGCCTTCCGTGCGCCACGCGGTGCCGATGCTCTCGCTCGGTAACGCGCTCGACGACGACGAGGTTCGCGCCTTCGACCAGCGGGTGCGCGACGCCCTGGCGCGCGACGCGTCGCTCGGGCGTTCCGTGGACGAGGACGTGACCTACTGCTGCGAGCTGAAGTTCGACGGTCTTGCCGTGAACCTGCGCTACGAGCACGGCGTCCTCGTGGCCGCCGCGACGCGCGGCGACGGCACGGTGGGCGAGGACGTGACGCCGAACGTGAGGACGATCCACGGCATTCCACTTCGCCTCGCGGGGTTGTCGCCGGCCGTGCTCGAGGTGCGCGGCGAGGTCCTGATGTTCCGCGCCGACCTCGACCGCCTCAATGCGCGGCAGCGCGAGCGCGAGGAGCACGAGTTCGCCAATCCGCGCAACGCCGCGGCGGGCAGCCTGCGCCAGCTCGATCCGAAGATCACGGCGCAACGGCGGCTGCGGTTCTTCGCCTACGGCGTCGGCGAGCTCGCCGGCATCATCGAGCCGCCGTCGCATGCCGCCACGCTGGACCTGCTGGCGAGAAGCGGCCTGCCCGTGAACGGCGAGCGGCGGATTGCCCGTGGCGTCGAGGGCCTGCTCGGCTTCTATCGCGGGATCCAGGCCAAGCGCGAGAAGCTGCCGTTCGACATCGATGGCGTCGTCTACAAGGTCGACGACCGGAACCTGAGGGAGCGGCTCGGCTTCGTGTCCCGTGCGCCGCGGTTCGCGATCGCCCACAAGTTTCCGCCTCAGGAGGTCATGACGCAGGTGCTCGACATCGATGTGCAGGTCGGGCGAACCGGTGCGATCACGCCGGTCGCGCGCCTGGCGCCGGTGGCCGTCGGCGGCGTCACGGTGACCAACGCGACGCTGCACAACGAGGACGAGGTGCGCCGCAAAGACGTCCATGTCGGCGACACGGTCATCGTCCGGCGCGCCGGCGACGTCATCCCGGAAATCGTAGGAGTCGTCGCCGATCGCCGGCCGCCGTCGGCGCGCCCCTTCGTGATGCCGGCCGCCTGCCCGGTGTGCGGATCGGCGATCGAGAGGCCGGCCGACGAGGCGATCGCGCGCTGCACGGGCGGGCTTTTCTGCGCCGCGCAACGCAAGCAGGCGGTCCTGCATTTCGCGAGCCGACGCGCGCTGGACATCGATGGGCTCGGCGAGCGCCTCGTGGAGCAACTGGTCGATGGCGGACAGGTACGCTCCGTGGCCGACCTGTTCGGGCTCGACGCGGCGACGCTGGCCGGTCTGGACCGGATGGGCGAACGCTCGGCCGGCAACCTGGTCCGCGCGATTGCCGCGGCGCGCACCCCGACGCTCGCGCGATTCGTCTATGGCCTGGGGATCCGCCACGTCGGGGAAGCGACCGCCGCAGCGCTCGCGCGCCACTTCGGAAATCTGGCGAGCCTGCTGCGGGCCGGCGCCGCGGACTTCATGCAGGTCGAGGACGTCGGGCCGGTCGTCGCGGAATCCATCGAGCGTTTCCTCGGCGAGCCGCACAATCGCAAGATCATCGAGCGCCTGCGCGAATTCATCGCGATCGCCGACGAGCACGAGGGCGCGGCCCACGCCGCTCCGGCCGGGCCGCTTTCCGGCAAGGTCGTCGTGCTCACGGGCACGCTGGAACACTTCACGCGCGACGCCGCCAAGGAACTCGTCGAGTCGGCCGGCGGGCGCGTGGCCGGCTCGGTGTCACGCAAGACGAACTTCGTCGTCGCCGGCGCCGACGCAGGCTCGAAGCTGGACCGGGCGCGCGAGCTGGGGATCGAAGTCATCGACGAAGCCGCTTTCCGGCGGCTCCTCGAAAAATAGTCCGGACAGGGAAGGAGAAAGCGATGTACGCGATCATCGGCGGAAGCGGCCTTGCACGCCTCTCGGCGTTGTCGTCGCCGCGCCGGCAGGTCATGCGCACGCCGTACGGGGAACCGTCCGGCGCGCTGACGTTCGGCCAGCTCGCCGGCCGCGACGTCGTGTTCCTGGCTCGCCACGGCTACGGGCACACGATCGCGCCGCACGACATCAACTACCGCGCCAACATCTGGGCGCTGCGCGAGCTCAAGGTGGCCGGCGTGATCGCGGTGACGACCGTCGGGTCGATCCGCGCCGACATCGGGCCGGGCGCGCTGGTCGTGCCGCACCAGATCATCGACTACACCCACAGTCGCAAGTCGACGTTCTACGAGGGTGCCGACGTGCCGGTCACGCACGTCGATTTCACGCGTCCGTACACCGAACGGCTGCGCGAACTCCTGATCGGCGCGGCGGCGGCATGCGGCGAGCCGGCCCACGACGGGGCCGTCTATGCCTGCACGCAGGGGCCGCGCCTGGAAACCGCGGCGGAGATCGAGCGGCTGGCGCGCGATGGCGCCGACCTCGTCGGGATGACCGGCATGCCGGAAGCCTCGCTGGCCCGCGAGGCCGGGCTGGACTATGCGACGCTGGCCGTGGTCGTCAACCATGCCGCCGGCCGCGGCGACAGCCGCGACGAGATCAAGCTCGCCGACCTCGACCCGGTGATGCGCGCGACGATGCTTCGCGCGGTCCGGCTGCTCGAGCAGGCCCTGGCGAGCGCCGCATGATCCGTCCGATCCTTCGCATGGGCGACCCGCGGCTGCTGCAGATCGCCGAGCCGGTCACGGCGTTCAACGATCCCAAGCTGGATGAACTCGTCCAGGACATGCTGGACACGATGAAGGAGGCCAACGGCGCGGGGCTCGCCGCGCCGCAGATCGGCGTGTCGCTGCGCGTCGTGATCTTCGGCTCGGAGGACGGGACGCCGAACCCGCGCTATCCGGAGCAGCCGATCGTGCCGCGGACGATCCTCGTCAATCCGGTTCTCGAGCCGCTGTCGAGCAGGCACGAGGAGGGCTGGGAGGGCTGCCTGTCGGTACCGGGCATGCGCGGCATCGTCCCGCGCTTTGCGAAACTGCGTTATCGCGGATTCGATCCGCAGGGCCGGCGCATCGACCGGACGGTCGACGGATTCCACGCGCGCGTCGTGCAGCACGAGTGCGACCACCTCGACGGCATCCTGTACCCGATGCGGATGCACGACCTGCGCAAGCTCGGTTTCACCGACGTCCTGTTCCCGGGGCTCGCGGACGCGGGCGCCGAGGACTGAACCGCCCCCTCGTTCAGCGCGGCGGCGCGGCTTCCGAGGATCGCTCCACCGCATACTTCGGCTTTGTCGCCGCGCCGACCGACAATTCGTCGATGACGATTTCGACGTCGTCGATGTTCCGGACCAGCCGCTCGAGGTTCCCGGCCTGCTCCGCCGACGCGACGCAGCCCTTGAGGTAGACCCAGCGGCGCTGGCCCAGGACCCAGACGCTCGTGTTGTCGTACCGGCCGTCGGCGCGAATCGCCTTCTCGACGCGGGGAATGATCTCCTTGTCGTACAGGTAGGCGTTCGACAGGCGGCAGCGCCCCGACAGGTAGCAGCTCGCACCGCGCTGCGAGCGCCAGTGCGCTTCGGCATTCGCCTCCGCCTCGGTCAGCAGGGGTCCTTCCGGCACCGGACAGCCGGGCATCCCGTGCGTGACCGCGATGAACGGATCGCCGTAGACGTTGCGGCGCGGCCCGCCGCCCTCGCTCGGCGACGACGCGCCGGAGTCGGCGACGGAAGGAATCGGCCCGGCCGCGAGCGCCATCGCCGCCGCCGCGGCCATGGGTATGAGCAGCGCAGGGCGGCGTCGATGGTTCATCGCGCACCGACGATACGCCGATGCGCGGGAACTCCGCTGATCAGATGTTGCGCGAGGAGCGGGGAGTCGGCGCGCGCCGGGTCTTGTCGATCCGATGACTGGCGGGCAGGCTCGGCGCGATCGCCGTCTGCGCCGCGAGCGAGCGCATCAGCGTCCGGCACTGCGCGTCCTTGGCCCAGAGCTGACCCTTGAGTTCCGCGAGTTCGGCCTGAAGGCGCGCGACCTCCTCGGAGTCCGCGCCGCTCGCCAGCGGAGCCGATTCCACGCTCCGTGAAGCGCCCGCGACCGGATCGGCCGCGACGCAGTCCAACGTCGCCGTGGTCCCGACGATCGCGTCGATCCCGGACTCATCGTCCGCGGCAGCGTTCAGGTCGATGTGAGGCGCTTCCGCGACGACGGCGTGCTCGCCGGGCGCGGCAGCTCGCGCCTCGTGTTCGGCCAGGCGCTCCCGTTGCTCCGCGATCCGGGCCTCCTGCTCCTGCATTCGCGCGTGCTGCTCCGCAAGCTGGTTCGACTGTTCGACGAGCTGAGCCTCCTGGTCGGCCAGCTGGGCCTCCTGTTCGGCAAGGCGCGTCTCCTGCTCGGACAACCGGGAGGCCTGTTCGGCACAGCGGGCGTCGAGTTCGCCGAGCCGCGAATCCTGCTCGGCGAGCCGCCCGTGCTGGTCGGCGACGATCGCATCCTCGGTCGCCAGCCTCGCCTCGAGCCCCTGGATCCGCGCATGGCTCGTCGAAACCTGATCCGCGAGGGCCTCGTTCTGCGACCGCATGGCCTCGAGGCGCTCGCTCATCAGCGCGATCGTCGCGGAGGCTTCGCGCTCCGCGGCGTCGAGCTTCGTCTCCAGCTGCACGGCTGCCGCCGTGGCGTGCTCGAGCTCGAGCGCCGCGCGCTCCGCGCCATCGGCGGCGCGCTGCGCCAGGAGGTCGTGCTCCTCGCGCAGCGCGTGCTCTCGCGCTGCATGTTCCGCTTCGAGTTCGGCCCGGATCGCCTGCGCCTGGCGGCGTGCCTCGGCGGCTTCCGTATGCGCCTGTGCGACGGCCTCTCGCTGCGCTTCTTCGTTGGCCGCCAGTGCAGCCGCCAGGTTCGCGTATTCGTCCCGCTCACGCTCGGCGGCAACCAGCTTCAGGTAGACCTGGCCGGCCTCGTCGCGCGCGCGATCGATGTCGGCAGCAAGTCGCCGTTCGGAAGCCGCGTGCTGCTCCTCGAGCGTGTGCCGCTGCGCGTCGAAATCGACGAGCCGGGTGGCGCGTTCGGCCAGCGACGCCTCGCGTTCCTGCGCGAGCGTGCGCATCAATTGCTCGTTCTCTTCGGCCGCTGCCGCAGCCGCGGCGCGACTGGCGTCCCGCTCGGCGACCGCCGTGGCCAGGCCTTCCTCGAGACTCGAGAGGCGTTCGCCACGCGCGGCCGATTCGGTCACCGCGTCGCGACATTGCCGCTCCAGGACGTCGATCCGCAGCTGCCACTCGGCGCCGGCTTCATCGGCCGCTGCGCGCAGCCCGTCGATGCGCAACTGCAGGTCGTCGGCCGCGCGGCGGGCCGCATCGAGCTCCGCGTCACGGTGCGCCAGCGC
>Ga0335069_10012476_pt1 | contig 11953 bp, 6 predicted proteins | sample Lox_Sample_11_FD_206714 | JGI IMG/M metagenome (GOLD analysis project Ga0335069, IMG submission 206714) | Soil microbial communities from Loxahatchee National Wildlife Refuge, Florida, United States - Lox_Sample_1.1 | ecosystem: Environmental > Terrestrial > Soil > Wetlands | place: USA: Florida...
GTCGGGCTGTATACCGCCTTCGTTCCGATGCTGGTGTATGCGCTGCTCGGCACGTCGCGACCGCTGTCGGTCAGCACCACGACGACGCTCGCGATTCTGACCGGGGCTCAACTCTCCGAGGCTGTGCCGAGCGGCGATGCGACGCAGCTCGTCCTCGCGAGTGCGCTGCTGACGATGATGGTTGGGGGCGTCTTAATGCTCGCCGCCGCGCTCAGGCTCGGGTTCACCGCCAATTTCATCTCCTTGCCGGTGCTGGTCGGATTCAAGGCGGGAATTGCGATCGTGATCATCGTCGATCAGCTGCCGAAGCTGCTCGGCGTGCATTTCGCGAAGGGAACCTTCTTGCACAACGTGATCGAAGTCGGCCGCGGCTTCGCGCACGTGTCTTGGCCGACGCTTGCACTAGGTTTGGGTACCGTCGGCGTCCTGGCTGCCGTCGAGCATTTTCGGCCGCGCTGGCCCGCACCGCTGATCGCGCTCGCGGGTGCAGCGGCAGCCGTCGTGCTGTTCGCGCTGCAACATCATGGCGTCGAGGTGGTCGGCGCCATCCCGAGCGGTTTGCCGTCCGTGACGCTGCCCGCGGATTGGTCGCTCGCGCGACAGCTGTGGCCGGGCGCGGTCGGTATCGCGCTGATGAGCTTCACCGAGACGATCGCGGCCGGCCGCGCATTCCAGGGGCGGAACGAGCCCGCCCCGCGCGCCAACGTCGAATTGTTGGCGATCGGCGCCGCTAACCTCGGTGGCGCACTGTTCGGTTCCATGCCGGCCGGCGGCGGCACCTCGCAGACGGCGGTCAATCGGCTGACGGGTGCGCAGACGCAAGCGGCGGCGATCGTCACGGCGATCACGACGCTGATCACGATGCTGCTGCTGGCGCCGTTGCTCGGCCTCATGCCGCAGGCATCGCTCGCGGCGGTCGTGATCGTCTATTCCGTCGTGCTGATCTCGCCGGCGGACTTCCGCGACATCCTGCGGATTCGCCGTACCGAATTCGTCTGGGCGCTCGCGGCGTTCGCCGGCGTCATGCTGCTCGGCACGCTGCAGGGCATCCTCGTCGCGATCGTCGTGTCGCTGGTTGCGCTCAGTCAGCAGACCGCGAATCCGCCGGTGTACGAGCTCGGTCGCAAGCGCGGCACCAACGTGTTCCGCCCGCGCTCTGCGGAGCACCCGACGGACGAGTTTTTTCCGGGACTGCTGTTGCTGCGCATCGAAGGCCGGTTGTTCTTCGCCAACGCCGATCGCGTCACCGAAAAGATCCAGCCGCTCGTCGCCGCAGCGCAACCGAAGTTCGTCGTGCTGGATCTGTCCGGCGTGTTCGATCTCGAATATTCCGCGCTGAAGTCGTTGATCGAAGCGGAACGGCGCCTGCGCGAAGAAGGTGTGTCATTGGTACTCGCCGGTCTCGGTCCCGGCGTGTTGGAAATGGTACGACGCTCGCCGCTCGGCGATGCGCTCGGCCGCAAGCGACTGATCTTCAATCTCGAAATGGCGGTCGACAAATTGGCGCCGGCCGCGCGTGACGCACAGGAGAGAGTGACATGAAGCACGACGACGATGCTGCGACCGGCGGTGCCGAGCCGGACAAGAAGCTGACAGAAAAGAAGTATCTGAAGGAGCTCAAGCGGCTACACGTCGAGTTGGTGAAGCTGCAGCAGTGGGTCGTGGTTAAGGGGCTCAGGGTGTGCATCCTGTTCGAAGGGCGCGACGGTGCCGGCAAAGGTGGCGTGATCAAAGCGATCACCGAACGGGTCAGCCCGCGCGTATTCCGCGTCGTCGCGCTTCCGGCACCAACCGAACGCGAGAAGAGCCAGATGTATGCGCAGCGCTACATACGCCATCTGCCCAGCGCAGGTGAAGTCGTGATCTTCGACCGCAGCTGGTACAACCGCGCCGGCGTCGAACGCGTGATGGGATTTTGCACCGAGCAAGAGGCACGACGGTTCCTGGATATCGTGCCGCTGTTCGAGAAGATCACGATCGAATCCGGCATCATCCTGCTGAAGTATTGGCTCGAGGTCAGCGAAGAGGAGCAGACCCGGCGGCTCGAGTCCCGCGTCGACGACGGCCGCAAGGTCTGGAAACTGTCGCCGATGGATCTGAATTCGTACAGCCGCTGGTACGACTATTCACGGGCGCGCGACGAGCTGTTCGCCGCAACCGACACCGGGTTCGCGCCATGGTACGTCGCGCGCAGCGACGACAAACGCCGCGGCCGGCTCAACATCATCCGGCACGTGCTCGAGCATATTCCGTACGAAGAGCTACCGCGCGAGAAGATCGAATTTCCGAAGCGGCAGAAGCGCGGCGACTACGTCGAGCCCAACTATTCGTACAAATACGTCGACGAGCATTTCTAGGACGTTCGCGACTCAAGGCACCCGTTAGTGAATCCGCTCGGCGTGAACCGCTCGAGCGGCGACGGTCGCCGGCGCACGTGGCGGGCAAGCCGGTCACCCAAGGTCCGATTAGTCCTGCAGCCTGGCCGCCCGCCGCAGCGCGTCGAGCTCGACGCGACATGAATCGCTGAACTCGCGCATTGGATCCATTGCCGCGTTGTCGAGAACTTGGAATACGTCGCGAAAGCTCTTGTTGGGTGAAAGATACGCCTGGATGATCGTGCGAACGACGCGATCGGCGCTTGCGACGACCGTGGGAGAAGCCAAGATCCGCATGCGGCTCACCAGCGTATACAGATTGACGAGATTCGAGACCTTCGGGTCGTCGTGCTCGAAGGCATCGGCATACCACTTCGAAGCTTCCGCGATGAAATCGCGGAAGAGCTGCTGGCGATTGTGCAACTCCGCGGCGCGTTCTTGCGTCTTGAACTGAATTTGATTGCCGAGCCACGAGGCCGTCAGCGAGGACAAACTGCCGATCAAAGAACCGGCCAACGCGGAAACGGCGGAGAGGTAGGCAGCGTCCATGGTCGATCACTCCGGCGTGTGGTGTCCGAGCGCAGTGCATCGTGCGCGGGAGATCGGACCCACTGCAACTGTCGCACGCCATGTGCCTACGGCGTGCGCCATCACCCGGTGGTTGGGCCACCGCGCTTGCCGGTTCGCGTGTGGCAGCGGGTCGTCGAACACGCGAAAAGCGGCGCGACCGACGATTGAGCGTCGGTGATCCTGCGAAGGTCCTTCAACGTGCGGATCAACCGACTCGGACCGGCCTCGCTACGCGACGCAGCCGGTAGTACGCTCGCAGCGCGGATCGCTGCTGGACCCTGGATGTAGATGCTTGCGAGTGGGCGCCGTGCGGTCTTTGAGCGCGAGTCTGCGAGGACTGGATGATGGCGGACGATAAACGCTCTCGCTTCCCATCGGACCGCGGTCGGGACATCCCCGCCGCGCGCAAAGACGACGTCGCGACGACCGCCGCTGCGCGTAGGTCCGCCGTGCCCGGCGCGCGCAGCAGCCAAGCATCGAGCGATGCCGCGCACGCGGAACCCGTCCTCGTTCGCTTCGATGCGTTCGACCTGAACGAGCTCAATGCGCGCCTCTCGCGCAACGGACAACCACTCGCGGTCGCGCCGACGCCGTTCGCGGTATTGTGCGCGCTGGTGCGTCAAACCGGATCGCTGGTCACAAAAGGCGCGCTGCTCGACGCGGTGTGGGGTCATCGTTACGTCAGCGACTCCGTGCTGAAGACCGCGATCAGCGAATTGCGAACCGTACTCGGCGACGACGCGAAGCAGCCTCGCTACATCGAGACGGTGCCGCGCCGGGGCTACCGGTTCATCGGTCGCGCGAGCGCACAAACTCCGCAGTCGGCCGGAGTGCAGCCGGTCGCGATCGCGCCGGGTCTGGTCGGACGCGCGGCCGAGATGTCGCGTCTGCGAGACGCGTGGGGGCTCGCGGCGTCCGGCAAGCGCGCAATCGTGTGGGTGGCCGGCGATCCGGGCGTCGGCAAGACCACGATGGTCGATCACTTCGTCGCGGGCCTTTCGGACGTTGGCATCGGTCGCGGCCAATGCGTCGAGCACTATGGTGATGGCGAACCGTATCTGCCGATCCTCGATGCGATCGGTGAGCTCTGCCGCGACGACCCGTCGCTTGTGGACATGCTGCGCGCGGTCGCGCCGTTCTGGCTCATGCAGCTGCCGTGGCTGACGACGGTCGACGAGCGCGAGACGTTGCGGCGAGATCTCGCCGGCGCGCGACCCGATCGGATGCTGCGTGAGCTGGGTGAGTTCCTCGATCGTTACAGCGAGCGGCGGCCGATCGTACTCGTCACCGAAGATCTGCACTGGAGCGATCACGCGACGATCGAGCTGATGGATTACATCGGGCGACGGCGCGGCCGCGGCCGCCTCATGTGGATTTCGACATTCCGTCTCGCCGACGTCATCGCGCAGGATCACCCGCTCAAGGCGGTGCGCAGCGAATTCCGCCTGCACGGATTCTGCGAAGAAATCGTGCTCGACCCGTTTTCGGAGGAGGAGGTCGCGACCTACATCGCGCAGCGCGCGCCGTCGCTCGGCGCCACCGAGTCCGACGTGCGCGCGTTGCACGAGCGGACCGATGGCTTGCCGTTGTTCGTCGCACAACTAGTGGCGGATCTCGCCGCGCAGAAGTTGCCGGACGGCCCTGTGTCCCCCGCGAAGTGGCTCGAGCGGATGGCGCTGCCCGAGAATCTCGCCGCGATCATCGATCACTACGTCGCACGGTTGACGAGCGAGCAGCGGGCGGTACTCGAAGCCGCCGCGGTCTGCGGTATCGAATTCAGAGTCGATACCGTCGCCACCGCGCTCGCGCAGGATCCCGCGAAGGTTGCGGCCATCTGCGATGCGCTCGCGCGGGCGTACCGCTGGCTCGCGCCGAGCGACGAACCCCGCGGTCTTGCGGCGAACCCGACCTATCGCTTCCGGCATGCGATCTTTCAGCAAGCGATCTACGAGCGAATCGCGCCGCGGGTGCGAACCGACCTCCATCGCGACATCGGTGTCGCGCTCGAACGGGAGCGCGATGCGGGACTCGCGGTCGCGACGTCGGAGCTCGCGATGCATTTCGAACGCGGCGGGGACGCGCGCACCGCGCTCTCGCATTGCGTGGACGCCGCCGAATCGCTGTTGCACGTCAGTCCTGCCGAAGTGATGCGGTTGACCGAACGGGGGCTCGGGTTCGTCGATCGTGTCGAGCACGATACGCAACGCGACGCGCTCGAGCTGACGTTGTGGACGTTGCGCGGCGTGTCGGCGATGCAGATGCTCGGCATGGGCTCGGAAGAAGCCAAGGCCGCGTTGCTGCGTGCCTATCGATTGCTCGACGATGTTCCGAATCACCCGGCGCGCGGCGGGCTGCTGTTCAGGCTCGGCTTCATGCTGTGCTTGCGAGCCGAGCACAGCGAGGCACTCGAATTGGCGGCGCGCATCGAGGCGTTGGCACACCAAACCGACGACCCCGCGTTGTGGATCGCCGCGTGCACTATTCAAGGCCAAATCCAGTTCCTGCGCGGGCGCCCCCGCATCGCGCGGCAATGGCTGGAGCGTGGTCTCGCGGCAACCGAGTCGTTGGCCGACGCGGCGGACGCGACTTTCATCGCCGATCCGCGTGTGACGCTGCTCGGACAGCTCGCGGTCGAGCTCGTGCACCTCGGGCTCGTCGAGCGCGCGCTCGCGTGCATCAAGGAAGCCCGCGCGCGAGCACGCACGCGTCGGCAAGCGATCGCCGAAGGCGTCGCGATCTGGTTCGAGAGTCTCGTCGCGGTGCGTCTCGGCAACACCGACCGCGTCGCCGTGTTGGCAGACGAGATACGCGCCATCGCCGATGAGTTCGCGTTTGCGCAAGGTCATGCGGGTTCGAAGTGGATGCGCGGCTGGGTGCAGGCGCGGCGCGGCGATCCGAAGGGCGGCTTCCGATTGATCCGCGAAGCCTATGAAGACGATTTGCGGCTGGGGTTACGCGCGGGCGGCAGTGAGGTGCTCAGCCTCGCCGCGGATGCGCTCGTGCGAGCGGGCGAATGGGACGCGGCGCAACGCCAGCTCGACGAAGCATTGCAGATCGTTGCGACCGTGGGTGAGCGCGTGGCACTGCCGCAGTTGCTGCTCACCGAAGCGGCACTCGCGCAGTCGCGCGGCGACGCGGTGGCGGCGTACGAATCGATGCGCCGCGCCGTGGCCGAGGCGCGCGCGCAAGAGGCGCCTTGGCTGGAACTCGAGGCTTTGCGGGAATTGTGTTCGCGCGACGATGCGATGCAGGACGAGCGGCGCGAGTTGGCTGCGCTCTCGGCGCAGATCGCCGCGGCCAACGGAACCGCATTATCGCAGCGCGACCGCCGCTCGAACGAGTAGTTCGTCGCGTTGCAATGCATACCGCGAGGCGGCATTCCGACTCAATTCTGACGTTTTGCTGACGACTCGCCTCTCGGGCGTGACTAACCTGGGTTCACGCCTTGCAGAACGATCATGTCGCTGAAGACCAAAGCCAAGTTCACGAGCCGTAGGACCTACGTCGTTAAACTCCACAGTCACGCGAGCCGCGACGCGCTGACCGGACGGATCGAGAACTTCGTGACCGGCCAACAGCACGAGTTCACGTCGAGCGAGGAGCTGATCGCGTCGATCGTGAACGACCTGGACCCGAGCGAATCGCCATCGAATGCGCAGCGGGACAAACGCTAGGAACGCGCTCGTGCGCTGGGAACGTTCAAGGCGCGGCCGATGACCGGGCCGTACCCGGTCGTGAACGCATAGTTCGTCGAGCCAGCAGGTCGATCATTTTCCGCCCGTCTCCACGTCACGCCATCGCCCCTCCGTTTTGTCGTCGGTATGTGCCGAAAACGGACGGCGACCTGACCGCCGAAACGGCGTTCGATCGGGTCCGCGCTCGACGCGTGACGCCCGCGCGACAGGCCGACCCACCCTGAACGATGCCGGAGTTTGCTTACTCAACTCGGACTGAACCGCGACGCCGCGCTGACGACTCCCGCCGGGTGGACGCCTAACCTGCCTCCGGCATCTTGAAAGAGGCAGACATGATTCAGTTCGCGACCCACGTCGGTAGCCGAACTCTCCGCCGCAGCGCGCGCCGAAGCGCGGATCGCGCGCGCGGCACCGGCCGGCGCCTCGTCGTGCGGATGCTGCAGGGAGCAGTCGCGCTGGTGCTCGGCGGCTGCGCAACGCCGTTTCTGCATCCCGCGGTCGACGTGCCGCAACAGTTTGCAGAGAGTCGGCCGTCCGACATCGGGCCAGACGTCGCCTGGTGGGAGAGCTTCGGTGATCCGGTGCTCGCCGAGCTCGTCCGTCGTGCGGCGCAGCAGAACCGCGACATCCGCATGGCCTCGGAGCGCGTGCGGGCGGCGCGCGCGGGCGAGGCGATCAGCCGTTCGTGGCTGCTGCCGAGTCTCGACGGTGTCGGCTACGGCGGCACCGTGCGGCAGACCTTGCCGGACGTCGATGCACGCGTGGCGGCGCTTGCGGTCTCGTGGGAGGTCGATCTATCGGGCCGACTGCGCGCCGGCGCCGAGGCTTCGAAAGCGGACAAGATCGCGGCGATCGATGCCGAACGCGGCGTCCGGCTGCTCGTGCTGAGCGACGTCGCAACCGCGTATTTCACGATGATCGGCGCGCAGCGGCAGCTCGAAGCGGTGCGCGCGATCGCGGCTGCGCAGGACGAGACGCTGCGCCTCGTCACGTCGCGGCATCGCGTCGGGCTCGCGTCGCCGTTCGACGTCGAACGCGCGCGCACGCAGGCATCGACCGCAAACGCCGCGATCCCGCCGCTCGAGACGCTCGAAGCCGTGTCGCGGCACCGCATCGCGGTCCTGATCGGCGATCAGCCCGCCAACAGTTCTGCATTGGTGCCGTGGACCGGTGTCGCGGTGGTTCCGAACGTGCAGCCGGGGCAACCCGCCGAGTTGCTCGAGCGCCGGCCGGACCTGCTCGAGGCACGCGCTCGCCTCGAGGCGGCCAACTGGCGTCGTCAGCAAGCCGAAGCGGAATGGTTTCCGCGGCTCTTTGCGATGGCGCTCTTCGGTCATCAAGACGTGCAAGAGAACAACGTGGACCTGCAGTCGTCGCGCTTCAGCAATGCCGCCGGCCTGCTGACGATTCCGCTCTTCAACTGGGGCCGGACGCGGGCGATCAACGAAGCCGCCGAGAGCGCGCAGACCGAGGCCGTGCTGCAGTACGAGGACCGGATCGTGCGGGCGCTGGAAGACGTCGAGAACGCGCTGGTCGGGCTGCGCGAGGATCGCCTGCGCCAGGACGCGTTGCAGAACGCAGCGGACGCGGCGAATGCCGCGTTCGACCGTGCGCAGTCGCTGTACGACCGGGGTCAGACCGATCTGTTGCCGTTGCTCGATGCGCAACGCACGCGGCTGTCGGTGCGCGTGAGCGCGATCGAAAGCAACACGCGCATGTTTCTGTCGGCGATCACCTTGTTCAAGGCGCTCGGCGGCGGGTGGGAGTCGTTCGAACCGAACGCATCGCAAAACCAGGCGAGCAGCACGACCGCCCCGGCGAACGCCCCGCGCATCGCAAGCCACGATTCCAAACCGAAGGAGCACACGTGAGGACGAATCGCATCAACACGACATTCGCCGTCGTCGTCGGGCTCGCGCCGTGGTTGTGCGCCTGCACGTCCAAAGTGCCGCCGCCCGAAGTATTGCGACCGGTTCGCGTCGCCGAGGTCCGCTACGACAACGCGGTCGATACGACGCGCTACTTCGGCTCGGTGCAGTCGCGGTACGAGGTCGAGCAGGCGTTCCGAGTCGCCGGAAAGGTCGTCGAGCGCAAGGTCGACGTTGGTCAGAGCGTGCACGAGGGCGACGTGCTCGCGGCGCTCGACGACGAGGACTACCGGCTCTCGGAGGAAGCGGCGCGCCAGCAACTGGAGGCCGCGACTGCGCGGGCCCGTCAGGCAGAGTCCGACTGGAAGCGCCTGCAGAACCTGAAGTCCGACGGCTCGGTCAGCGAGTCTGACAACGAGCATGCGGAGAGCGAGTTGCGCACGTCACGCGCGGCGGCCGAGGCGGAAGCGCGCAAGCTGGACCTCGCGCGCAACCAGGTGAATTACACGAAGCTCACCGCATCGATCAGCGGGGTGGTGACGAGCGTTCGATTCGAGGTCGGCCAGGTGTTCGCCGCCGGTCAGGCGGTCGTCGCGATCGCGAACGAAGGCACGCCGGAGATCGTCGTCGACGTGCCGGAGGACGATTTGGTGACCTTCAAGGGGTCGCACTACAGCGCGACGCTCGCGAGCGCACCGGACGATGCGTTCGACGTCGTGCTGCGCGAGTTGTCGGCGCAAGCCGCCGCGCAGACCCGCACTTACCGCGCGCGACTCAAGCCCGCGACGCCGCGCCCATTGCCGCTCGGTGCCACTGCGACGTTGTTGGTGAAGAGTGCCCCAGTGAACTCGCCGGAGGCTGTGGTCCCCGCGTCCGCGCTGACGCAGAACGCGGGCCAACCCGCGGTGTGGGTCGTGCGTCGTAACGGCAACGCCGTGAACGGCAGCGTCGAGCTCGTCCGTGCGGACGTGCGCGGCTACAAGAGCGACGAGGTCCTGATCTCGGGGCTCCCGGCCGGCACGCTGGTCGTGACGGCCGGCGTGCAGAAGATGGCCCCTGGCCTGCACGTCGCCTTGCCCGACACGAACGCAGTCGCAGACGCGCGATGAAGTCGTTCAATCTCACCGAGTGGGCACTCGAACATCGCCAGGTCGTCGTATTCCTCATTCTCGTAATCGGTGTCGGCGGTGTGCTCGCGTTCGGCCGCCTCGGTCAGCTCGAAGACCCGAATTTCTCGGTGCCGTCGATGACCGCGATGATCTATTGGCCGGGCGCGTCGGCGCAGCAGATTCAGGACGAAGTGCTGAATCGCATGGAGAAGAAATTCGAGCAGCTCGATCACTACGAGAAGGTCGTGACGTTCGCGCGCCAGGGCTTCGGCGGCATGACGCTGAGCGTGTGGGGCGGCACGTCGAAGGCGGACCAGCGTGAAGCCTGGTACCAGGCGCGCAAGAAGTTCAGCGATATCGCGCTCGAGCTGCCGGAAGGCGTCATCGGTCCGATCTTCAACGACGAGTACGGCGACGTCGCGGGGCTGATGTACGCCGTGAAGGCCGACGGCATCAGCCAGGCCGAGCTCTCGGACATGGCCGAGGTGATCAAGCGGCGGCTGCTGAAAGTGCCGATGGTCAAGAAGGTGGACATCTACGGCAAGCAGGCCAAAAAAGTCTACGTCGAGTTCTCGCACCAGCGGCTCGCCGCGCTCGGCATCACCCCGGCGCTGATCGCGGAGAGCCTGCGCAACCAGAACAGCGTGCTGCCGGCCGGATCGATCGACACTGTCAGTGACCGCGTGCTGGTGCGCGTGAGCGGCCAGTTCAAGAGCGTGGACGACATCCGCAACGTGCCGATCACGGCGGGCGGCCGCACGATCAAGCTCGGTGACTTCACGACGATCACGCGCGGCTACGAGGATCCGCCGACGTACACGGTGCGCCACAACGGCAAGCCGGTGCTGATGCTCGGCATCGTGATGACCGACGACGGCAACATCGTCGATCTCGGCAAAGCGATCGGCAGCGAGATCACCAAGATCCAGGCCGAGCTGCCGTACGGCGTCGAACTCGAGCGCGTCGCCGATCAGCCGACGACCGTCAGCGAGTCGCTGTGGGAATTCGAGCGTTCGCTGCTCGAAGCGCTCGCGATCGTGCTCGCGGTGTGCCTGGCGAGCCTCGGGCTGCGTACCGGCATCGTCGTCGGACTCTCCGTGCCGATCGTGCTCGGCGCGGTCGCGCTCGTGATGCTGATGATGGGCTGGAACCTCGAGCGCGTGTCGCTCGGCTCGCTGATCATCGCGCTCGGGCTGCTCGTCGACGACGGCATCATCGCCGTGGAGATGATGGTCGTGAAGATGGAGCAGGGCTGGGATCGCGTGAAGGCGGCTGCGTTCTCGTACGCCGCAACGGCGATGCCGCGCCTCACCGGCGCGTTGATCACGGTGGCGGGCTTCATGCCGATCGGGTTCGCCAAATCGGTCACCGGCGAGTACGCGGGCGGCATCTTCTGGATCGTCGGCAGCGCGGTGGTCTTCTCGTGGTTCGTCTCCGGCCTGATCACGCCGTATCTCGCGGTCAAGATGCTGCCGAGCGATTTCGGCAAGAAGCACAGCGGCGCCGATCCGTACGACACGCCGTTCTATCGCAAGCTGCGCGGCTTCATCGATCGCGCGCTCGAACGACGCTGGTGGGTGATCGGCGCGACCGTCGCCGCCCTCGCGCTGGCGCTGCCCGCGATGAAGCTCGTGCCCCAACAATTCTTTCCGAGCGCAACGCATCCGGAGCTCATCGTCGAGCTGCGGCTCAAGGAGGGCGCGTCGTTCGCCGCGACGACCGAGCAGGTCGAGAAGATGGAAGCGGTGCTCGCGAAGGATCCCGACGTGAAGTACTACGACGCGTACACCGGCGCCGGCTGCCCGCGCTTCTATCTCGCGCTCAATCCCGAATTGCCGAACCCCGGCTATGCGGTGTTCGTCGTGATGACGAAGGACATCGAGGCGCGCGAGCACCTGCGCTCGCGGCTGATGGCGAGCGTCGGCGGTCAGTTTCCAGACGTGTGGGTGCGGATCTGGCGGCTCGAGATGGGACCGCCGGTCGGCTTCCCGGTGCAGTTCCGCGTAGTCGGTCCGGACACACAGAAAGTGCGCGCCATCGCGCGCGACGTGGAGCACGTCGTCGCGTCGAGCCCGAAGGTGCGGGATGTGCAGCTCGATTGGAACGACCCGGTGCGCACGCTGCGGGTGGACCTCGACCAGGACAAGGCCCGTACGCTGGGCCTGACGCCGGCCGACGTCGCGCTGGTGACCCAGACCGTGATGAACGGCGCAACGTTGTCGCACCTGCGCGAGCATGAAGATCTGATCGACATCGTCGCTCGCGCGGTGCCCTCCGAACGCTTGCAGCTCGACACGCTGAGGGACGTCAACATCTTTACGCGAAAGCCGGCGTGC
>Ga0335069_10012478_pt1 | contig 11950 bp, 6 predicted proteins | sample Lox_Sample_11_FD_206714 | JGI IMG/M metagenome (GOLD analysis project Ga0335069, IMG submission 206714) | Soil microbial communities from Loxahatchee National Wildlife Refuge, Florida, United States - Lox_Sample_1.1 | ecosystem: Environmental > Terrestrial > Soil > Wetlands | place: USA: Florida...
GCGCAGGCCGCTCGAGCGTGGTCGGCATGGTGATGCGGACCGTTGCGTTGCAATCCGCTACTGGCCTGCTGATCGGATTGCCTTTGGTGTTTGCTGCCGGTCGGGTGCTGGCGAGCAAACTCTATGGAGTGAGTTCATTCGACGTGGGGGTCTTGTCGATCGCGATTCTTGGGCTGGTTCTGTCAGGCGCGATCGCAGGATTTATTCCTGCACGACGGGCCGCTAGCGTCGATCCGATGCAGGCGTTGCGGGCAGAGTAAGGAACCTCGCAGAGGTGGGATGTCTCGCTCAGCCTCTGGCGCGGAAGGGGAAGATGGCGTCTTGCTTGGAGGGGATCGGAGATCCGTTGCGCGTGGCAGGGCGGAAGCGCCAGTTCTCGAGCGCTGCCAGACACTTGGAATCGATCTCGGGGCCAAGGCTCTGCAGGACCGTTTTGTTCACGATGTCGCCGCGCTCATCGATTGTGATCTCGATAACTTCATTTCCGGGTGCAGTTGGAAGTTGCCAAGGATAGACGACGGGATCGGACGTCGTGATTGGAAGTGCGGGACGTATCTCGTCGCCATAAAGCTGGCCGCTGCGAAGTGTTCCGTAGGGCATCCCCGCCTGTGCACCGTGTCCAAGAGCTGAGAGTGTTTGGGTCACCGACTTGTCCTGCTGCTCAGCAGGAGTGACCGGCGTCGGAGCCGCCGCCAATTTTGGTGCGTGTGCGGCAGACGTCCACGTCAGCTTCTGCCCAAGACGCTGGTGCTGATAACGTGCAGTGGCGAGGTCGGAGGAACTGTGAGTGCTATCGTCGGGATTCTTGCTCGACCAGAACAGGCGCGTCACCGACTTGCCATTTTGGCCCAGGGCCAGTGAGTTGGCTGTGAGCAGTCTCGGCTCGGGCGAGCGCAGCAGCCACACCAGTAATGCAGCATGCAGCGCGATGGATGCGCTGCGCGTCCATCGCTGGTGAGGAGCGTCCCCGGCTCCGAGTTGCTCAAACATGGAAGTTCCCCAGAGTTCTGCCTGCTAGTAGTTAGACGCACGCCGGGGTATTTCGTCAATGGAATTTGCGGGTACAGGAGTGATCGGAAACGATCGGTGCGATGTAGCTTCCGCAGGTTTATCGGAGGGAACTCTGCAGCAACGCCGTTCGGTCAGCTTGGTTCAGATTCCAGAAGGCTGATAGAATAACTGCGATCCAACCTGCACGGGGCTATAGCTCAGCTGGGAGAGCGCATCGTTCGCAACGATGAGGTCGTCGGTTCGATCCCGACTAGCTCCACCAATCCTTCCAACAACTTAGCCGCATTCGCAGTGGTCGTCTGCATGCTGCAGCAACCAGTTTATTGAACTGGTAATTCTCCCGATCAGAGCGGCGTCAGCGGCGATCGTCGCGGCACTGGTGCGGGTTTTAGTTTTGCTCCAGTCGCCACGGCTGTACCGGTGTTCGACGGTGATCGAGTCTTTGTGGATGTTCCGCCACTTCAGCGCCAGCAACTCGGAGACCCGCAGCCCGGTCAATACAGCCACGTAGATCATCTTGCATAAGGTTCCGGGATAAGTTCGAGCAGCACCTGAAACCTGAGCGGGACGGATTAAGGGCCTCTCTCTGATCCCACGTGTGTCGGGTGGCAGATCGAGTTCCTTCAGTGGTTTTCGGTGATGTATTTGAACTTCACCGCCGATCGCATGACGCACGAGCGTCGCGTCGAGTATCGGGGTCATCCCTTCGCACACAGCGAGACTGTCACTGCAATGGTGCTCTCGATCAGTGTGTCCCGGTTTCTTCGACAGAAATCTCTTGTCCAGCGATATTCCACCCGTTCACCTGCAGCTTCAAACCAGCGGAAATCGGCGACGCGTTGTAGTGAGCGATTACGACTCTTGACTCCCCGGGCATCAGGGAGAAATAGTTATCCTCCCAAAGAACTGGGAGAATTTCTTCACCGCTGTTTTTGTCCACAACGGCAAGATGGACCTGGAACGCCAGGGTCCTGGATGGGTTGTGTACTTGAACGCGGACATCTCGGCTATCACCCGGGTGACTTGCGAAAGCTGTGGCCTCGAGATTGACCTTTTCTAAGTGATTCAAGGATGAGAGATCCTCATAGCTCGTGATTCCCGTGTAATAGGGGTGTTTTTTCTCTTCTTCCGTCGACCAGTTGTACGTGGATAGCTTTCGCGGCAACCAGTAAAAATTCGTGCTTACTACCCGCTGAGTCTTATCAAGCAGTGTCAGCCGCACGAAATGCACATCGGTGTCGATGTTCTCCTCCGGAATTGTAAAGAGCCTCTGCACGCTGTCCGCAGCGGACACCAGGTTCATCTTCCGGTAAAACAAACGCCGCAGATTGAAGTTGTACACGGATGCTTCCGCGGTCAAGCCGGTGAAGTCCTTATTGACGCTGTTCACGACAACGATGCTACGGTCATCGTAGGAATACTGGATATGCAGCGGCTCGCAGGCTTTTTTCGTTCCGAAATAGCCTGCCGCGGGCTGAAGGTAATAGTCATATAGATGCCAGATCACAGAAGGCCAGGCATTATTCAGCATCCACTGAATGACCCCAGTGGATTTGTATTTATTCCGCGCAAACGCTTCGAACATAGCGCGTTCGCCATCGTAGGCCATGGCCTGCGACTTCAGAATGTACTCATCCAGTCCTTTCGGATGGCCATAAATTGCGTCCATCGAAGCGTTGAAGTGATCGAGGTTGTAATTAAATATCCCCGCGCCGGAGTGCAGGTTCCAGAGATTGTTTATGGGCCAAAGACTTTCTTGAGGAAGGAACTTTCTCAGACTGCTCACCTCAGGAATTGCCGCGCCAGGACTGGTCTCGGTATTGAACCCGAACGCACCGCCAAAGTGATCATCATCGATCAGCCAATATCCGGGAGGAACATAGTCGTACGGTCCAGTCATCTTTACCCCAGAAGGACCGCTTACAGACGTCGGCATAGCGCTGGCCGAAGAGATAAAAGCGTTGGGCCAACTCGTTTCGGCCAGGATTTTTCGGTACGCCTCTTCAACGTTTGCCGGGGGTGGATTATCGCTGCCGTTCATCCACAGCACCACGCTTGGATGGCTGCGCAGTCGGAGGATTTGGCCTCGAAGAGATTCAGTCGCGATCGTTAGATCGCCAGGTTGCCAATCCTTCCAGTGTTCCCAATGGTCGCAGCAGCACCATCCTGCCAGAACCATGATGCCCATTTGGTCTGCGAGGTTGAAGAATTCCTCCGATTCCAGCTTCCCCTCCAATCGGACGGAATTCAAATGCATATCTTTCACGTAGCCCAATTCGGCGCGGAGCCGTTCTTCCGAACTGCGCAACAGCATTTCCGGAGTCCACCCTGCTCCTCGTATCAATACGGGTTGATGGTTCACTCGAATCAGCAAGGGCCGCTTGTCCGTCTTCAGTCTCTTGAAGTCACCATTGTTGTCGTAGACCTCGCCAGGTTGGGGCGGACCGTAGAGTTCTCCTGTGACTTCCCGGATCCCGAAGCTCGCGCTCTGCGAGTCGGACACGAGGCCCGAAGACTCAAACTTCATCGAAAGTAAGTGGAGCTTCTGTTCCCCGAGGCCGGTTGGCCACCACAGTTCCGGGTGTTCAATCTTCAGCTGCGGAAACTCGTCAGGCGTAAACGTTACGGACCGACTCTCTCGCGGCGCGAGTTCCACTCTCTTCTCGAAGCTTACTGTTTCGAATTTTCCCTGGAGCACTCCCTCGACGGATGCATCTGTGTCGTTGTGCAGTTCGGCTCGGATGGTCAGATCCGCGCGCTGGAGAGAATCACCGGGAAGATGTGTGACCACCTGGGGATGGCGTACCCGCACTGGTCCGCTTGCCATGAGATAGACATCCCGCCACAATCCCATGTCTTTGTCTGGCGGAGTCGGATTCCAATCAACGAAGTTTATTCCCAGATCTTTGGATTGCGGGGCGAATACCTCCACGGCAAGAACGTTCGTGCTCTCCTTGTCAGCCAGGGGCGTTGCCTCAAACTCATAGATCCTGTAGGCGCCTGCGACATCTTTCACATCGGCGAGTTTTCGTCCGTTCAACCAGACGTTGGCCTTGTAATTGATTCCGTTGAAATGTAACCAGAGTTTCCTGCCCCGGAAATCCTGCGGGACCTGAAATTCGGTGCGATACCACCAGGAGCACGCGTAGGGACTTCCACTCGCCATGTCCATGTTGGAAAACAACTCGCCGAACGGGTAGTCCATGCCGGGGAGCTTGCGGACGTTGTCCGCGTAATAAATGTCCTTGAATTCGCCGTTCGCAACTTGAGCGGCCAGCACGGTGGATGGAACCGTTGTTTTATACCAGTGGTCCGGTGAGAATTGCGAGGTGGAGAGGACTTCCGCGGGCGTGTTCAATTTGCACGAACTCTGTACGTACCAGTTCTCTCGCAGATCAAATCGATTGCTGCTCTGCGCGTGGCCCGGAGTCAGCCCGGCCAGTGCCAAAGCGAATGTCATTACCACCAACAAAGCCTTCTTGCAAGCAACTGGGACTTTAGCGCTCATCATCGTTTCCCTTCCAAGCATTTGATTACTTAGACCGAGCGAACCCGGACGCTTGCACGCCCGGGTTCGCGGCTCCTGGGTGCTGGTCAAAAAATGAACTTGGCACCGAGTTGCAGCACGCGGGCCAAATGTGCCGAACCGATCTCGAACATGTTGGAGCCTCCTGGCGTCACGCAGCTCGGATCGCCGGCGGAGTTGTTGGATCCGCCTGTGCAACTCATTGTGCTGGAAAAGCTATTCCACTCCGTGTGATTGAAAACGTTGAAAGCCTCCGCGCGGAACTCGAAGCCCGCTTTCTCTTTTATTGCGAAATGCTTGAAGAGTGCCATATCGAAGTTGATACGACGCACATTGCGCAGGGAATTTCTCCCGGCGTCTCCAAAGGTGAGTCCGGTCGGCAATGCGTAAGCACCTGGGTTATAGACGAATTTGGAGTAATTCGTACCGGCAAGTTGACTCGTTCCGGGAATACCGGAGCTCGGACTTCCGATCAGATCAGCGTACGAGTGGCTGCCAACACCATTGCCAACCCCGGCGTTGTCACCGTAGGAAGTGCCATTCGATACGGTCACTGGCGTCCCCGTCGAGAAGGTCTCAATGCCGGAGTACTGCCAGCCTCCGAGAACGTTGTGCGCAAGCCCAGGTTTTTTGAAGAACGGCAGATCGTAGACCCAGGCGACATTCAATAAGTGCCGCTGGTCGAAGTTGGAACTCGCCCGCGAGCGGCGCAGGTTGTAGGAATCGACGAAGCCACCATCGTAACGATCAGAAGAATCGTCGATGGAGTGGCTGTATGTGTAGGCTGCAGTCAGGTTCAATGCTCCGACACTCTTTCGCGCTGAGACCTGCAGGGCATTGTAGGTTGAGGATGCCTTGTTCTCCAGTCTCTGGATGGTTGTCAGACCGTAGTAGGGGCGGTAAGGATCTGCAATGTTGTTGCAGGCGGTCTGCAGATTGATGGCGGCCTGTCCGGTGATGGTTTTTCCGTTGACCACACCTTGCACATTGGGGTCGCCAATGTTGGTGAGAGTGCTGCAATCGGCAGGCGTGATGGCTTGTCCGGGCTGATATGGATTTTCTGCTGGTGAGACGGAATACAGCTGGTTCAGATCGCGCTGGCGGCCAAGGCGCGTGCCCTTGCTGCCAACGTAAGACACGGTAGCCACAGTGTGGTAGGGCAACTCGCGCTGGACGTCGAAATGCCATTGCTGCACATACGGCCACTTGGCCTTGGTTGGAATGGACATGAAGCGGATCGGGAATTGCGGTGTGACGGCTCCGCTGCCAATGTTCAGGTAGCCTTGGACGTTGTTCTGCGATCGCGTGCTCAATAGCGGCGATGACTGGCCGCCCTCCATGAGCCCTTCCGTGTTTGCCTCGTTTCCGTTGGCGTGCTCGAAGAAGATGCCATAGCCGCCGCGGATCGCGGTTTTTCCGTTTCCTTGCGGGTCCCAGGCAAAACCAATTCGGGGCCCGGGATTGAACAGGTGTCCCTGCATGCAGCCGACCGGAACGCCATTTTTCCCGCAGTGGACCAGCCCGTCATATGGGTCGCCGATGACATTTCCTGCGGTGTCGGTAACCAGTGAGTACGGCGTGCCTCCAGTCATGAGCGCGTTAGCTGGAGCATTCGCGGGCGCCACACCGTTGGCGTCGTAGATGAACGGCGCCTTGGCGGGATCATACGCAGCTGGATCCCAGTTGTAGGCGTTGTTGTAGCGCTCGCGGTAAGTGCCTTCAAGGCTGATCCGCAAGCCCAGGTTCAAGGTCAGACGATCCGTGATGCGGAAGTCATCCTGAAAGTAGGGTTCGAAGATTTTGTAGCGCTGGTAGAACTTGAGCTGGTTGCTCCCTTGCGAGTAGCTCGACACGTTGCCCAAGAGCATATCGGCGAACGCATTGCCCGAAGTTACTGTAGAACCGTTGCTGAAATGCAGGAATCCATTCACTTGCAGTGTGCTCAACTCGTTCTTCTGGGCGGCAACAAAATAGCCGCCGAACTGCAGATTGTGACGGCCCACAATCTTCGTCAGGTTGTCGCGGTAGGTGTAAGTAGGATTTGTATTGTAAGGACCCTCGGGGAAAGTGCCGTTCGGATCTTCGCAGAATCCGCCGCCGTACGCCGCGCCGTTATCCACACAGATCGCTGGAACTTTCCCTCCGTAATTGCTGGGTGATGGAAAGCCGCCCATCATGCTGGAAAAATCCGAGGGACGCTGCCAGTAACCTTGTGACTTGAAGTTGATGTGGTCGGTCGTGTAGCTGGCAACAAATTCGTTGAGCAGACTTGGAGAAACTGTACTGGTCACACGGGCCACCATGCTGACGCCCGGACCCTTGAAGTAAGTCTTAGCTGTCGGGAAAACGGAAGACGTCCAGAGGGTTGTCTGATCGACTGTATTCCACGAGTCGTGGATGTAGCGGAAGGTCACGCGGTTGTGCTCATTGAGGTTGTGGTCGACGCGGACCAGTTCCTCACGCCAGGACGTCGGCTGCGTGGTCGTGAGGTTGAAAATCGCTGCACCGGGCGTGTCGGTCGTGGGATTCGGAATGAGCGGGAGCAGCACGGCTGCTGCCGGAGCTACGGGCAGCGGCCCCTGACTCCCGTCGTAGCGCGCTCCGGTCCGGGGATCGGTCGGACAGTCATCCCATGATCCAGATTCTTTGTTCGGACATACATCACTAAAGTCGCCACCGCGTTCCGCATTCGAGGGTACCCGCTGATTGAACGTATGTGGGACACGCTCGCGGCGCCACTCCTCGGACCAGAAGAAGAATGTCCTTTCCTTCTTTTCGTTGAACACGTGCGGTATGTACACGGGGCCGCCCAAGGTGTAGCCCCAATCGTTCTTTTTATAGGCAGGTACTCCGCCCGTGCCCCCGCGGTACGAACTATTGAAGTAGTTGTTGGCGTTGAAAAAGTCGTTGCGAACGAACTCATAGGCGTTGCCGTGGAAGGCCCTAGTGCCGCCCTTGGTCTCGACTTCAACGGTCCCCGACGCGTTGCGACCGTACTGAGCGCCATAGTTCGAAGTGAGCACTTTGAACTCGGCGATCGAATCGATACTGGGATTTACGTTCAGCAGACTGTTGCTGCCGTTATCGATCATGTCCCCGCCGTCGAGTTCCCAGTTGTTGTATTCCGTCCGGCCTCCATTCATGCTGAACAGCGTGTTGCTGCTGAGCCCAACCTGCCCCTCATCCAGTCCCGTCTGGTTGCTGACACCCGGAACGAGAGTCACGAGAGTACCGAAATTACGACCATTCAATTCGAGTTGTGTGATCTCTTTGCCAGTTACGGTGCCCGCCAATTCGGAGGACTGAGTTTCGACCTGAGCGACGGCCGTACCCTCGACGACCACCTCGGTACTGGTGCCACCAATCTGCAGAGTCACGTCCACGCGCGCTTTCTGCGCCACGTCGAGAACCACACCTTTTGCCTGGAATTTCTTAAAACCTGCCGCCGTCACAGTGATGTCGAAGTTTCCCTGAGGCAGACCGGACTGGTTATAGTCTCCGGCGTCATTGGTCTGCATTTCGCGCGTGATGCCTCGCTCCGGGCTGGCGACGACCACGATGGCCCCAGAAATTGCGGCTCCTGACGGATCCTTGACGGTGCCGGTGATTGATCCTGTCTGCGCCCACGCAGAAACCCCCAATAGCAATACCAGCAGTACTCCTGACAGCGCACGAAGATGTTTCATGATGAGTGCTACCTCCTGCAGCGCGGTACGTTAGCGCGCCTGGATTGATCGGCTTTGCGGTACTGCCAAGCCCGTGGCTCGAATGGAGACTTGAAACGAATCCCCGTGCGGATTGGAAAGTGCTGAAGAACCGCACGGCTCAGGCAAGCGGTTGCAATGATCATTGGGTAAGGGCGCGGACCGCCGCCCCGGCACTTGTCTGTGGCGGCGTTCCCGAAATCCAGACAGGGTCATCACCGCGGTCCATGAAATCCACTCAGCGTACAGACTCATGGCGAAACGAAAGTAGACGAGGGCCAGTAAATTTGTCAAGCAAAATTTACTATGTATTTATCACACAAACTATTCCGATGATGATAAACCGAGGACTGGCTAACATATAGCACTTCTTCTATATAATTTAAATTAAAGAATTTAATAAAACAGATTACAAAATTCGACGCATTTCTTCTTCGTAGCGATTCTCTAATCAATGATTTTGCAGTGCAAAATGTTGACAAACAGATTGAGCCGCGTTACTTTGATCCAGCCATGCCAATCGCGGATCGGGGCGCATCCGGGCGCCGGGCCCGGATTAAGATTGCCAATGAGTGGCTCCGACAAATCCTGAGCTTGCTGTATCAGCGCAGGAACCTGAATCGTTTCGAGATCATTGAACAAACAGGGCTGAATGCGGCCAGTGTGAGTCACGCGCTTCGTTACCTGTTAACTCGTGGAGTGATTCATAAAACAGGTGGCCGCGATGTGGGCACCGGTCGCCGGCGCGAAGTGTTCGCGCTCAACGCGGAGACCGGCTACTTTGTCGCGCTCGATCTGGAAGGTGACCGGCTGCGATTCGCCCTGACGAACTTCCTGGGCGATGTCCGATGTCGGTGGGAACAACGTCTTCAGCTCCGCGAACCTCTCCTGCCTGAGAAAGTGGTTGAGGGAATTGGGAGAGTCACGAGAGACTTGGACCGGCACCAACTTTCTCGTGTGCTGGCGGTTGGCGTGAGTTATCCAGGTCTGCTCGACGCCGAAGGGCGTCTGAGCGCCGTGAACCTTGGCTGGACCAAAGTTCCGCTTGTGGCGGTTCTGAAAGAAGCGTTTCACTGGCCGGTGTTCATGGAGCGGGACAAGGAAACCTGCATTCACGCCGAGAGTTGGCTCGGAGCCGCCCAGAACTGCAGAAATGCACTCTTCCTGATCGCCGAGGGCGGCATTGGAATGGGCATACTTTCCGACCGCAATCATCTGATCGGGGCGCGCGGCTTTTCGGGCGAGATCGGCCACTGCAAGTTCGTGCCCGGTGCCCAGGATATTTGTAACTGCGGCCAGAGAGGTTGCCTTGAGGCGATCGCGTCCGGAGTAAATGTCGTGCGTCAGTATGCGGAACGCAGCCGCGCCGAGGCAGCGAGTTTGAGTTTTGTGGATGTACTTGAAAGAGGTCGCCGCGGCGACGGAGTCGCTCTTTCCGTCTTTGAGCGGGCGGGGCGAGCGATTGGTTCGGCTCTTTCGACCGCGATCAGCTTGCTGGACCCGGAGATTGTGATCCTCGGGGGGGACCTCATCACTGCGGAAGATTTGATGCTGCCGATCATTTGGGATCAGATCCGGCTGCAAACGCGCCCGAGATCGCTGGAGATCGTCAAGATCGTGGTTAGCGGCCTGGGACTTGATATTCGGCTGAAAGGGGCAGCCGCGCTGGCCTTTCGGAACATGCTTATGAGTCCGGAACTAATCCAGCGCATGTGTGCCCCGGTGATGCAGGTCGTATCCGAAGCCGTGTGACGACTGGCGGTACGTCGAGTTTGATGCGCTTGCAAAACAGCGCATGGCAATTGGTTTTCCTACTTAGGAGGCATGATGCCCTTATCTGCACCGCATAACACTGATCTGAGAGAAGCAGTCCGAGCAACCGCGGCCGATCATGCGCGCGACTTCACACGCCTGATGGGCATTCTTGAAGATGCTCCGGCCATCGATAGGGAATTTCTGTCGCCACGGGTGGAATTTGAAGAGCGGGCGCGCCGATTGAACACCGCGCTGCAGAAGGCGGGACATGCCGCCGGCTTCGTGTTCTCGGATGAACACTACCGAGGAGATGTTCCGTACCTGGGCGGCAATACAAATCTGTCGATTGAGCAGGTGGCCGGCGTAATCGGGAAGAGCGGCTTTCACATCGCTGCCGGACTCGAAGGTGGATACGTCGCCGAGCAACTAGCCGGGCGAGCGGGTGCGGTGGTTCATAAGGTCGAGATTCTGCAACTCGCCGATGAGAAGTATCCCATCAGAGCCGAGCGCCTGGAGGATGTGATTGCCGCCGCCGCAGGCGGACGCATCGACCACATTACCTTATTGACACCACGCCAGGTCATTCCCGCCGGCATCGTGCAATATCTTGAAAACCTGTTCGGGCCTGAAGGCGTGGTTGACGCTCAGGATCTTTATTACCGGGTCAAGTACGAGAAGAGTGAAATCGAGATGCGCCTGATTTCAGATGCAGCTGTCATCGGCGATTGCATGATGCGGGCGATGCTTGCAGTACTGCGCCCGGGCAGGCTCGAGACCGAAGTCGCCGCCTGGGGCGCATGGGTGGGCCGCATGCTAGGTTCCGAAGCTGACGGCTTCAAGATCATGGTGGGCGCAAATGAGGCCAATCGCACTTTGATTGGTCCCGCGTTGAACCGTCCGATCCGCGAGGGCGACTGGGTGCATCTCGGCGTCGCTCCGCAGCGCGACGGCCTTACCGCCTGTATTCGCCGCTCTGTCGTAGCCGTTGAGAGTCCCTCTCGCATGACGGAAGAGCAGAAATTCTGGATGGACTTCGTGGAAGAGGGATATCGCGTGGGAGAGGAAGCTTACCGCAAAGTTGCGGCTGAGCGCTTGCCCGCGCGCCTTCAAGAGCAGGCGCTGGTCGACTATTTTGCGGGACGAGCCGATGAGGTTTCAGCTCGCGTCGGCAAGAAAGTCGATCTCGCCTCGCTGAAGCCGTACACCGGCACACACAATTCAGGCTACACCGAATGCCAGGAGTTCTTTGGCGCCATCACGCTCGATAGCCATGAACCCCTCGGCCACCGCATCGTAACCATGCTCGATGTGGCTCTGCGCGGAATCGGCGACCACTGGAATGACGTGATTCTCCCCGGCTTCGATTATTGTGTCGTCGAAAACACGTTGGGGAAGAATGGGAGCACGGTTGAGTGTCTGACTAAGGTTCCAATCCACGCGCAGGAACTCGTGGGCGTGTAGCAGGCCCACGGCTAGAAGCAATTGTCGGGAACCTGGCGCGGGCTTCGAGGACACCTTAGGACAACCATTCAACAAGGGCCGAACGAAACCTCTCTAGGGGAATCGGCTCTGGCTGGTGCAACAGATCGAATTTCGGTGGAGCAATCACATACGCTTCGGACAAGCTCTCTGCCAGACACACGCAAGCGGCATTGGTGCGATATTCCTCGTAACGACTAGCTGCGAGCCATACATATAGCGACAATATCTGCGCATCGAGTGCGCTACCGGGAAGATCATCGACCGCAGGCATCGGATTGATCTGATCCGGGTTCTCAAACACTGCCACACTGGTGAATGGCTTCGGCTTGCTGCGCACACCGAAGCATGCGATCAGAACATCGGGCCGGGCCCGGCGCAAAGCTTCCGAGGCTCCCCACTCGACAAACGAATTTCCGTAGATCAATGCGCCATTCCCACTGAGGTAGAGTGTTCGCAAGTATTCACGGATGAC
>Ga0335069_10012479_pt1 | contig 11950 bp, 5 predicted proteins | sample Lox_Sample_11_FD_206714 | JGI IMG/M metagenome (GOLD analysis project Ga0335069, IMG submission 206714) | Soil microbial communities from Loxahatchee National Wildlife Refuge, Florida, United States - Lox_Sample_1.1 | ecosystem: Environmental > Terrestrial > Soil > Wetlands | place: USA: Florida...
CGAATCTGTAGGGCGGGGTCGCCGTACCCCGCCTCTTGACCTTGCGCCGCAGACCGGTCCGCCGATGCTGATCGACGCCCGCCCGCCGTCCGATGCCCCCACCGCCCCAACCCGTGCCCGTCGTCTGCGCCATCATCGAGCGCGGCGGACGCGTGCTCCTGGCCCGGCGCCCCGCCCACAAGCACCGGGCGCACCAGTGGGAGTTTCCGGGCGGCAAGGTGGAGCGCGGCGAACGCCCCGCGGCCGCGCTCGCGCGCGAGATCCGGGAGGAGCTCGGCTGCGCCGTCATCCCGGGCGCCGACCTCCCCCGGGTGGCCGACGCCGGCGATGGCGTCCCGATTGAGTTGATACCGTTCGTTTGCCGCCTCCGGCGCGGCTCCCCCGAGCCCGCGCCGCTCGAGCACGGCGAGATCCGCTGGGTCGCGCCCGGCGCGCTGCTGCGGCACGACCTCGCCGCGCCCGACCGTCCGGTGGCGCGCGCGTATCTGCGGCGCACCGGGCAGGCGAAACGGCCGGGCCGCCGCGCCCGAGCGCGGCCGTCCCCGCGGCGACGCGGCCGCCGGAGGCTCAGGGCGCCGGCGGGCGGCGCCAGACGGTGATGCGGCCCATCCGCACGTACGGCGGATAGACGTAGAAGCCGCCGGTGACCAGCGCCGGCCGGCCGTTGCCGTCGAGATCGCCCGCATCCACGGTGATGAGGTCCTTCGGCGTGTAGGCGAGGATGTGGGGCGTGAAGTTCTGGTGGCCGTCGTTCCGGAACCACATCAGCGAAACGATCTTGGGGTTGCTCTTGTCCCAGTCGGCGTAGGCGCTGGAGGCCACGATGTCCATGTGCCCGTCGCCGTCGAGGTCGACCGCGACCGGGCTGTAGGCGCCCGGGAGGTCGCTGACGCGGTGGTACCTGAAGTTGCCGTCGCCGAGGTTCTGAAGCCACTGCACCCCGTGCCACGGCCGCGGCCCGGGCACGACGGCGGGACCGAAGCCGTCGCCGTTGGTGTAGAGGATGTCCGGCCGCCCGTCGCCGTTCAGGTCGCCGAGGCTGATTCCGCTGCTGCCGTAGTCCTCGTTGGTCGAGCCCCAGAGGAGCTTGGTCGTGAAGTTGCCCTTGCCGTCGTTGCGGAAGAGGTAGAGCTCCTCCCACTGCTGCGACACGATCGCCGCGATGTCGGGCGCCCCGTGCCCGCAGAGGTCGGCGACGCAGACGTTGATCGTGCCCGAAAGGTCGAGGAGGTGGTGGCTCTTGAACTGCCAGTTGCCCAGGTTTTCCATCCACTGGACCTCGCCCTGGTCGTAGCCGAACTGCCCGAGCACGAGGTCGGGCCGGCCGTCGCCGTTGAAATCGGCCGCCCGGGCGTCGCACACCCGCGCGATATGGTCGGCGATGACGTGCCGCGTGAAGTTCTGGCGGCCGTCGTTCTCGAGCACGATGACCGACCCGATCCGGTCGTTGTTGGGAAAGACCACGCCCATGACCGAGAGGATGATGTCGACGTGGCCCTTGCCGGACATGTCGGCGGTCTCGACGTGGACGACGCCGGGGAGGTCGGTCGCGATCACGTGCTCCTCGAACCTGCCCGGGGCGACCTGCCGGAGCCAGAGCAGCGCGTTGTCCCTGGCCTCGCAGGCGAGGATGTCCATGCGCCCGTCCTGGTCGAGGTCGACGATCTTGACGTGCGCGATCCACGGATGGTCGGTGATCGCGGCGCCGATGTCCTCATGCTGCAGATACGAGAGGTCCTCGACGGGGGCCGGCCGCGCCGCCACGATCTGGGCCGGCAGCGCCGGCCGCCCGCAGCCGGCCGCCAGCAGGCACACCGCGCCGGCGAGGCCGGCCAAGGCGCCGCGGGCGGCGGATTCCAGGCAGCGGCGGGACGGGAGTGGGCAGGGAGTCGGGCCCGGCAGCATCGGCGCCATGTTGCCGGCGGACCTCGCCAGCGCAACCGCGGAGTGAATCGCGAGTCGCCAACCGCTCCTTGACTCCCCCACCGGAGGGGCATCAATCACTGTCGATGTTCCTGGCCGCATGCCCAGATCGCCGGCCGATGCCGGGTGCCGCGGGACGCGGTCAACGCTGGGGCTGGCTGGCGGTGATCCTGCTCGCGTGGCTGCCGGGCCGGGCCGCCGACCCGGCGGGCGGGCTGGCCGAACATCCGCTGGCCCCGCTCTCCGGGCCGGCCGGCGCCACGCTGTTCACGGAGCTGGCACCGGCGCAAACGGGAATCGTCACCGAGAACAACTACGCCGATCCGAAGATGTGGGGCGAACTCTACCAGCCGTTCCTCTTCGGCGCGCTGGGCACCGGGGTGGCGATCGGCGACTACGACGGCGACGGCCGGCCCGACCTGTTCGTCGTGAGCAAGACCGAGAGCTGCCGGCTGTTCCGCAACCTCGGCGGGTGGCGGTTCGAGGATGTCACCGCGCGGGCCGGCGTGGAGGACGTGGGTCCGGCCGCCGGCGTCTGGAAGCAGGGGGTCACCTTCGTCGACATCAACAACGACGGGCGGCTCGACATCTACGTCTGCCGGTTCGACGCCCCGAACCTCCTCTACATCAACCAGGGCGACGGCACCTTCAAGGAAAGCGCCCACGCCTACGGCCTCGACGTGAGGGACGCCTGCGGCATGGCCTCGTTTTGCGACTGCGATCGCGACGGGCGGCTCGACGTCTACATCGCGACGAACCTGCTCGACGCCACGCGCCATCCCCACGGGCGGCGCGGGTACCTCTTTCATCAGAGCCCGGACGGCACGTTCGCCGATGTGACCGAGCGGGCCGGCATCAGCGGCGAGTCGCAAACCCACTCCGCCACCTGGTGGGATTACGACAACGACGGCTGGCCCGATCTGTATGTCGCCAACGACTACGGGGTGCCGGACAAGCTCTACCACAACAACCGCGACGGCACCTTCACCGACAGGATCGACGCCGTCGCGCCGCGCACCTCGTTCGCATCGATGGGCTCGGACGTCGGCGACGTGAACAACGACGGGCGGATCGACTTCCTCGTGGCCGACATGGCCACGACCACCCACGAGAAGGACCAGCGCACCGAGGCGGACCTGCGCGGCCGGACCGAGGAGCCCCCGGACGGCACGGCGGCACCCAAGTACCGCCGCAGCGCGCTGCTCCTGAACACCGGCACGGGCCGCTGCCTGGAGGCGGCGTCGCTCGCCGGGATCGCGGCCACCGACTGGACGTGGTCGCCGCGCCTGGAGGACCTCGACAACGACGGCCGCCTCGATCTTTTCGTGACCAACGGGATGTTCGTGGAGCAGAACCTCGACATCAACGCCCGCATGATGACGGCGGAGACCTTCGCCGAGCGCATCCGCATCATGCGCCAGAGCCCGTCCTACGCCGAGGCCCACCTGGCATTTCGCAATCGCGGCGACCTGCGGTTCGAGAACGTGGGCGCCGCCTGGGGCCTGGGCCGCGTCGGCATCAGCTTCGGGTCCGCCTTCGGCGATTTCGACGGGGACGGTGACCTGGATCTCGTCTACTCGAATTACCGCCGGCCGGTCACGGTCCTCCGCAACGACGGCCAGACCGGCCACCGGGTCGTGCTCGATCTGCGCGGCACCGTCTCGAACCGCTTTGGCATCGGCGCCCTGGTGCGGATCGAGACGGCGTCGGGGCCGCAGGTCCGGCAGCTCTGGCTGGCCCGCGGCTACATGTCCAGCAGCGAGCCGATCGTGCATTTCGGGCTCGGGGAAGACCCCGTCATCCGGCGCCTCGAGGTGACGTGGCCGAGCGGGCGCGTGCAGACCTTTGCGGATCTCCCCGCGGACCGGCGCTTCACGATCACGGAGCCACCGGGTCAGCCGCCGCCCGCGCCCGCCGCGGCGCCGCCGCCGGCCGAATTCGTCGAGACCGGCGCGGGCCTCGCCCTGGCGTCGCGGGAAGAACCGGTGGACGAACTCGCGACGCAGCGGCTGCTGCCCGTCCGGCTCAACCGCCGCGGGCCGGCGCTGGCGGTTGGCGACGTCAACGGCGACGGCCGCGACGATGTGGTCGCGGGCGGAACCACGGTGACGCCGCTGCGGGTGCTGGTGGCGGCCGCGGCGGACCGTTTCGCCGAGGCGCGGCCGGGGGCCATCGCGGCCGGGCCGGTGGATGACGGGCCGGTCCTCTTGTTCGACGCGACGGGCGCGGGCCGCAACGATCTGCTGGTGACGAAGGGCGGCAACAGCCTGCCGGCGGGGGCCCCGGAATATCAGCCGCGCCTCTATCTGAACGATGGCAACGGCGGCTTCCGTCCGGCGCCCGCCGACGCCCTGCCCCCGTTGTCGCTGAGTGTGGGCGCGGCGGCGGCGGCCGATTTCGATCACAGCGGACGCCTCGGCCTCTTCCTCGGGGGGCGGGTCGTGCCCGGAGATTATCCCGAGCCCGCGCCGAGCGTGTTGCTGGCCAACCGGGGCGGCCGGTTCGAGGATGTGACCGAGGCGCAGGCCCCGGGCCTGCGCCAGGTCGGGCTGGTCACCGGCGCCCTGTGGAGCGACGTGGACGGCGACGGCTGGCCCGACCTGCTCCTCACCCTGGAGTGGGGCACCGTCCGGTGTTTTCACAACGAGCACGGCGCCGGGTTCACCGACTGGACGGAGCGGCTCGGATTTGCCGCGGCGGGCACGGGCTGGTGGACCGGGATCGCCGCGGCGGATTTCAACGGCGACGGCCGGCCGGACTACGTGGTCGGCAACCTCGGCCTCAACACCCAGTACCACGCCGATCCGACGCACCCGGCGCTCCTGTTCCATGGCGACTTCAACGGCGACGGCGGCGAGCCCCAGATCGTCGAGGGGTACTACGAGGGCGACCGGCTGTACCCCTGGCGCAGCCGCCGGGACCTGGGCGCCGCGATTCCCGCGATCCTGAAGCGCTACCCGGGCAACAACGCCTACGCCCGCGCGACGCTGGAGGAAATCCTGGGTGCCGGGCCGCTGCAGGCCGCGCGCCGCTTTGCCGCGACCGAGTTCCGCAGCGGGGTTCTGCTGAGCCAGCCGGACGGGACCTACCGGTTCGAGCCGCTGCCGCGCATCGCGCAGATCGCCCCGCTCCAAGGCGTGGTCGCCGGCGACTTCGACGGGGACGGCCGCGCGGACATCTACGCCGTGCAGAATTCCTTCGCGCCGATCGCCGCGGTCGGCCGGTTCACCGGGGGGCTGTCGCAATGGCTGCGCGGCGACGGCCAGGGCCATTTCACGCCGGTGCCGCCGGCCGAAAGCGGCCTGGTCGTCCCGGGCGACGCCAAGGCGCTCGTGGTGCTCGACCTCGACGGCGACGGATGGCCCGATTTCCTCGTCACCCAAAACAACGGGACGGCGCTGGCCTTCCGAAACCGCCCGGCCGCGGGCCGCCACTCGTTCGGCGTGCGGCTGACCGGTCCCGCCGGCAATCCGGCCGCCGTCGGCGCCCGCATCACGGTCCGCCTGCAGGACGGATCGTCCCAGACTGCCGAGGTGCAGGCCGGATCCGGCTACGCCAGCCAGTCCGCGGCAACGTGTTTCTTTGGATACACGACGGACAATCCTCCCGCCGGGATCCGCATCCGGTGGCCGTCGGGCGCGGTCAGCGAAGCGGACGCGCCGGCCGGCCGGCCCCGGCTGACCATCCCCGCGCCGGCCCGCTGACGAGCGGGCGCGGCTCAGAGCTTGGCGCGCAGGTCCTCCGGCAGCAGGCCGAGGGCGAGCCCGCGAAGGCGTGCGTCGGCCAGCGGGGCGTCAAATGCCCGGCTCAGCACGAGCAGGTTGAACAGCGATCCGGTCGAGAGGGAGCGGATCCGGGATTCATCGATCTCGGCGATGCAGCGCTGCACCTGCGCCCGGGCGTCCGCCGTGCGTTTTCCCCGGGCGAGGAGGATGGCGAGACTCACCCGGCGGTCCCACGGGATCGGCCGGTGGCCGCTCCGGGCCAGCCAGGTCTCGACCAGTCCGAGCGTCTGCGCCAGCGCGGCCGCGTCGCCGCGCGCGCTTTCGACCTGGCCGCGCGCCGCGAGCGCGCCGAGGTTCGCGGGGAACCGGCGCAACGACTGCGCCAGACCGGCGGCGGCATCGAGCTGGCCCATCTCGACAAAGTACTCGGCGAGCCGCGCCATGGCCGAGGCATCATCCTGCTCGTCGACCACCTCGAGGACGACCACCGAACGCGGCTCCAGACCCGGGATCGTGGGATACTGGTAGGGCACCGGCCGGATCCACAGCGGCAGGCCCCAGCGGTGCAGCCCGTCGATGAACGAGCCCTCGGTCTGGCCCAGGCCCCAGCGGGCATAGTCGTCGAGGCCCGCATCCCACGATGGGATCAGGATGTGCGTCACGCCCCGGCGCCGCATGAGCTCGAGCGCCTCCTCGGCGGTCGTGGCGCTCACGATCCGCGCGGCCGCCACGAAGCCGGGCCGGTTCTCCAGGTCCGGCGTCGTCAGCCCGCCGACGCCGCCGTAATAGCAAAGCGACGCGGTTTCGACCGGCGGAGCGAGGACCACCGCGCCCGGCGGGCCCGCCTCCCGCGCGAGCCAGTGGGCGAGATCGCGGTCCGCGAGCTCCTTGACCTCGGGTTCGGAAACGGAGCCGGCGGCTTCGTCCAGACCCGGCGGAAAAAGCTGGATTGCGCCCGGGAGGCACAGGAGCGCCATGAGCACGGGGCAGGCCCAGCGCCAGGCCGGGGAGCGGGCCGTCCCGCCGGCGGCGGCCATGACGGCAACCGCCAGCCCGAGCAGCATGGCGTCGCCCACTCCCCACCAGCTGAGATGCCGGCAGGCGAATCCCACGGCGACCACAGACGGCCCGAGCGCGAGACCCAGCATCATCCGGGACCCGGCCGCGGTGCCGCGCCGAAGGAAGAGCGCAAGCGCGGGAACCAGAAGGAGCAGCGGCAGCAGCGTCGCCCAGACCGTCGCCGTGAAGCCGTCCTCCTCCAGCCAGTCCAGCAGGCTGGCCGCGACGGGGCCGCCGGGAAGCTTGGCGAGCCGCGTTGCCCCCGCGCCCGCGGCGAGGAAGCCCGGGTTGTGGGTCGCGAGCATGACAGCCGGCAGCGCGGCGATCCCCGCGACGGCCAGCAAGGTCCAAAACAGGCGGGCCGGACGCCAGGCCGGCGTTCCGCCGGCGATCCCCTCCCCGGTTTGCCCGAGCAACTCACCGCAGCCCAGCCACGCCACGCCATAGAGCGGATGAACCGTTTCCAGCTGCCACCCGCCGAGGTGGTGCGGGAAGAACTCGGCGAGGTAGCCGGCGAGCACGGCCCCCGCGCCGCCGAGCGCCCACGCTCGCCAGGCCAGGCGGGGCCACGGCTGGCCCGGCCCCACCGTCCCGCGTCCCCGCCCAAACCAGGCGGCGGCGATCGCGCCGATGACCATGCCCGCGATCAGCGGCGCCTGCACGCGCGCGCTGATCCAAAGCCCCATCCCGCCCACGACGCCCGCGGCCGCGAACCAGTTCCGCGCCGCGGCCTCCCGCCCCTCCCTTCCGGCCGCGGCCACCCCGGCCAGCAGCACGAGCAGGCTCGCCAGGGCGAATCCCTGCGCCAGGACGTGTTGGTCGGGTGCGCCGGGCAGGCCGTTCGATGCGAACGGGAACAGCCCCGCCACGGCGAGCGGGACCAGGAGGGCGGTCGCCGCGCCGAACCGCCAGGCGACGAATCCCGCGCAGGCGAGCAGGAGCAACGCCTGCAGCGCGGGGTCCGCGACCAGCGCCGCCCGCTCGACCGAGAGTCCGAGGGGCCGCCCGGATGCCCGGTGATCCAGCCAGGCAACCACCCCGAGCCACCAGCGGTACGGCGAAGCGGCGTTCACGTCGCGGCCGAACGGCGGGTTCTCGTTATCAACCTGCCGCACGCGCCACTCCCGGCGCGCCAACATCAGCTGCGTCTGTTCGATCCAGCCGTAGCTCTCGGCGCCGCCAGTCGCGAGAATCAGCCGCCGCATGCCGCCGGCATAGCCGGTCGGCGACGCCGCATCGACCGTGAGCGGGTCCTTCGCGGCGTTGGTCACCCGGTCGACGCGGCGGCCCACGACCGCCGCGCCCCAGACCAGGTACCCGCATGCGGCGAGTGTCGCGACCACCCAGAGCAGGGAGTCGGTTCGGAATCGGAGCTTCATGTGAGGCCGGGCCGCGGGTCGGATGGACTCCCGATCGTGCAGCCGCGCAGGCCAAAGACAAGATCCCGACTGCGCACTGGGGCAGCCTGTCCTTGACTCCCCCGGTGAAGGTTCGTCCGATCATTCCCTCCATGGTCCCCGCCGAGCAGCCGTTTCGATCCCGGACCAGTGGGCGGTCCGCGGCCCTTCGCTGCCGCGCCCTGCTCCTCTCCGCCCTGCTCGCCGGCGCCGGGCTGCGGGGGGCGGATACGGCGGGGAGCGTCGGCGAAACGCCGTTCGCGCCCCGCTCCGGACCGCGGGGCCGGACGATGTTCGTCAAGCTGCCGCCCGAGCAGACCGGCGTGCGCACGGAGAACCGGTACGCCGATCCGCGGATGTGGCGCGACCGCTTCCTGGAGTCCGCCGCCGGATCGATCGGGTCCGGCGTCGCGATCGGCGACTACGATGGCGACGGCCGGCCGGACCTCTTCGTGGTCAGCAAATCGGACGGCTGCCACCTGTTTCGCAACCTCGGGAACTGGCGGTTCGAGGACGTCACCGAGCGCGCCGGCGTCGCCGACCGCGGCGACGCCGCCGTCGTCTGGAAGCAAGGGGCCACGTTCGTCGACGTGAACAACGACGGGCTGCTCGACCTCTACGTCTGCCGTTTCGCCGCGCCGAATCTCCTCTACATCAACCAGGGCGACGGCACGTTCAAGGAGAGCGCCCACGCCTACGGGCTGGACGTGACCGACGCCAGCGGCGTGGCGGCGTTCTGCGACTACGATCGCGACGGGTGGCTCGACGTGTTCATCCAAACCAACCTCCTGGACATCGCCCACCACCCGGTCGGCCAGCGCAACTACCTTTTCCACAACAACCGCGACGGCACGTTCACGAACGTGACCGACGCGGCCGGCATCGCCGGCGAGGCGCAGGGGCATTCGGCGACCTGGTGGGACTGCGACGGCGACGGCTGGCCCGACCTCTACGTCGCGAACGACTTCGGGATCCCCGACAAGCTGTATCACAACAACCGCGACGGAACCTTCACCGACGTCATCGCGAGCGTCGTGCCGCACACCACGTTCGCCTCGATGGGATCGGACCTCGGCGACGTCAACAACGACGGCGTGATGGACTTCCTCGTCGCCGACATGGCGGCGACGACGCACGAGAAGGACCAGCGCACGGCGTCGACGATCCGCGGGGGCGTCCTCGGGCACCTGGACCCGAACCTGGCGGTGCCGAAGTACCTGCACAGCGCCCTCTATCTGAACACCGGCACCGGCCGGTGCCGCGAGGCCGCCTATCTCGCGGGCGTGGCGGCGACCGACTGGACCTGGTCGGTCCGGTTCGAGGACCTCGACAACGACGGCCGCCTCGATCTGTTCGTGACGAACGGGATGAACCGGGAGCAGACGAACATCGACCTCATCTCCCGGGAAATGCAGGCGGAGACCACGACCGACCGCATCCGGATCATGCGCGACAGCCCCGTCATGCGGGAACGCAACCTGGCCTTTCGGAACCTGGGCGACCTGCAGTTCAAGAACGTCGGCGCGGAGTGGGGCCTCGACGAACTCGGGGTCAGCTTCGGCGCCGGGTTCGGCGACCTCGACGGCGACGGCGATCTCGATCTCGTTTACGTCAACTACCAGGACAACACCAGCGTGCTGCGCAACGACAGCGACACCGGCCACCGGGTGATCTTCAGTCTGCGCGGGGCCGAGTCGAACCGCTTTGGCGTGGGCGCGTTCGTCCGCCTCGAGACCGAGTCGGGAGTGCAGGTGCGGCAGCTCGTGCTGGCGCGGGGCTACATGTCGAACAGCGAACCCATCCTCCATTTCGGGCTGGGTGACGACACCCTGATCAAGCGCCTGACGATTTCCTGGCCGAGCGGGCACACGCAGGTGCTGACCGGCCTGCCCGTCGACCGCCGCTACACCGTCACGGAGCCGTCGGGACCGCCCCCGCCATTCCCGAAACCGAGCCCGGCGCCGCCCGGCCTCTTTGCGGACGTCACCGCCTCCTCGGGCCTGCTGGTCCGCTCGCGCGAGGAGACCATCGACGAGGTCGCCGACCAGCCCCTGCTGCCGGTGCGCCTCAACCGGCGCGGACCGGCGCTGGCCGTGGGGGACCTCAACGGCGACGGGCTGGATGACATCGTCATCGGCGGCACGACGGTCGATCCCGCGCGCGTTCTGGCCGCCGTCCCCGGTCACGCCTATGCCCCGGTCGAAACCGCGGCGGTGATGCCGGTCGGTCCGGTCAACGACGGACCGCTGCTCATCTTCGACGCCGGCGGCGACGGCGCCAACGATCTCCTGGTGACCCGGGGGGGCAGCAGCCTGCCCGACGGCTCGCCCGAACTCCAGCCGCGGCTGCTGCTCGGCGACGGACACGGCGGCTTCCGGCCCGCCCCGGACGACGCCCTTCCCCCGATACACACGAGCATCGGCGCGGCCGCGGCGGCCGACTTCAATTGCGACGGCCGTCTCGACCTCTTCCTGGGTGGCCGTGTGCTGACCGGCGACTACCCGGGCGCGCCCCCGAGCGCGTTGCTGGTCAACCGCGGCGGCCGGTTCGAAGACGTGACCGACGCGCTGGCCCCGGGGCTGCGGCGAGTGGGCATGGTGACCGCCGCGCTCTGGTCCGACGTGGATGGCGATGGGTGGCCGGATCTCCTGCTCGCCCTCGAATGGGGCGGCGTGAAGTACTTTCACAACCGCCAGGGGATCGGATTCGAGGATTGGTCGGACAAGGCCGGCTTCGCCGCCGCCGGCACGGGCTGGTGGACCTCGCTGGCGGCGGCGGACTTCAACGGCGACGGCCGGCCCGATTACGTCGCCGGCAACGTCGGTCTCAACACGCAGTACCACGCCAGCCCGACGCAGCCGGCGCTCCTGTTCTCCGGCGATTTCAAGGGCGACGGCTCGAGCCAGCTGCTCGAGGCCTACTCCGAGGGCGATCGCGTGTATCCGTGGCGGACCCGCCACGACCTCGGCGCGGCGATCCCCGCGATTCTCCGGCGCTACCCGCAGACCAATGCCTACGCGCGCGCGACCCTCGCCGAGATCGTCGGGGCGGACCAGCTCGCGGCGGCCCGGCGTTACGCGGCGACCGAGCTGCGCAGCGGCGTGTTCCTGAGCCAGCCGGATGGGACCTTCCGATTTGCGCCGCTGCCCCGGATCGTCCAGATCGCGCCGCTCGACGGGATCGTGGCCGGCGATTTCGACGGCGACGGCCGCGCCGATGTCTACGCGGTCCAGAATTCCTACGCGCCGATCCCCTCCGTGGGCCGCTTTGACGGCGGACTGAGCCAGCTGCTGCGGGGCGACGGGCACGGGAACTTCACGCCGGTGCCGCCGGCGGAGAGCGCGCTGATCGTTCCCGGCGACGCCAAGGCGCTCGCCGTGCTGGATATCGATCAGGACGGCGTCCCCGGTTTCCTGGTCACCCGCAACAACGACACGACGCTCGCCTTCCGGAACCGGGTGGCCGCGGGCCGGCACTTCCTGCGGGTCCGCCTGCGCGGCCCCGCGGGCAATCCCACCGCCATCGGTGCGCGCGTGACCGCCGTGCATGCCGACGGCTCGACCCAGACGTGCGAAGTCGCGGCCGGCTCCGGTTACGCCAGCCAGTCCACCGCGACGAGCTTCTTCGGATTCCCCGACGGCAATCCGGTGCGCACGCTGCGGGTCCGCTGGCCCTCCGGCGCCGACACGGAAGCCGGCGTCCCGGCCGGCACGACCGATTTGACCCTGTCGCCCGCGCCCTAAGACGGATGGCGTCATCCGGGCGCCGCAGCGCCCGCCCTTCATCGTCCCTGGAGCCGGTCAAGCAATCGCAGATTCTGCCGTGCCTCGTCGTAACGCGGATCCA
>Ga0335069_10012480_pt1 | contig 11950 bp, 9 predicted proteins | sample Lox_Sample_11_FD_206714 | JGI IMG/M metagenome (GOLD analysis project Ga0335069, IMG submission 206714) | Soil microbial communities from Loxahatchee National Wildlife Refuge, Florida, United States - Lox_Sample_1.1 | ecosystem: Environmental > Terrestrial > Soil > Wetlands | place: USA: Florida...
GATGGCGCTGGGCGTATTGACCCTTGCAGTCACTGCCCTCGTCACAACTTCATTGACGAGACTGGCGGCTATTAGTGGCGCTCTGTTGTGCGGCGTATTGCTATTTCTATCGATGTCGAGAGGCGGTTGGCTGACCACCCTCTTTCTGCTACTCGCCCTGCCGCTGTTATTGTTGTTGCACCCCAATCGCTTGTCGCGCGCCGTCCGTTTCGCAACCGCGGCGTTCGGGGCTATCATCCTCGCAGCACTGGTCGCCCTTACCTACAAGTACGGCCTAGAGCTCGTCGGCCGCGACGACACCTTGAGCGGCCGGACGCACCTGTGGGACCTCGCGATTAGCAATGGCATGCGGCATTTTGCCTTTGGTGCTGGATATCGCTCGTTCTGGACCGAGAACGGCGCGACAGACATCTACCAGCAATTAACTTGGGGAAAGAGCAGTGTCGGGAACGGTCATAACGGCTATCTGGACACTTGGCTCGAATTGGGTGCGGTTGGCTTCGGCGCCTTTCTTCTCGTGGTGTTCACCGTCTTGCGCCGCCTCACACACTGGCTGATGCGATCGCCCGACGCCATTGGCTTGTGGCTGGCGCTGACGATAGCCTACATGCTGATCTACGCGATGAGCGAACAGGTCCTTATGCAGCATAGCGAAATCAGCTGGGTCATGCTGGTCGCGGTGCTCTTTTGGCTCACTCCCGAACGATCATCGATCCAGCCTGCGCCGCGTACAACCCTTGCTGCCCAGCCGAATGACATATCGTCCACCGACGTCGTTCTCAGTCCTGACCCGTTATCGGCTTCGAATATTCATCGGGTAAATGCCAAAGGACTGGTCCCGCGGGACAATGTTTGGCCCGCCCGACGTTGAAGGCGCCGAACTCCTGGACCATCGAGTATGAAGAGGCCGTCCAGCCAACCCGCAGGCCATCGGCACGTCATCAGGGCGGCCTCGCCGACTCGCGCTGTCATTAAGAAAAAAGAGGCTAGCATGCTGAAGGAGCGAATCAGGTTGGGTATGCGCCTAGCACTAAGAAGCCTGCGCTCTGAGATAAGGCTCGCGATGCTGGATCGAAAAGGCAGGGTAGTCGCCCACCGACGATATCCGGGACAAGGATACAAGCTGCATCTCGGGTGTGGGGACAAGATCAAGGACGGATGGATCAACATCGACAGCTCTCAGAAAGGAGACCTGTCGTTAGATCTGCGCGAGCCGCTGCCGTTTCGGGACAAGAGTTGCTCGATAGTCTACAGCGAGCATTTTCTGGAGCATGTCGACTACCCAGAGCCGACGCTTGGCCTGCTGAAAGAGTGTTGGCGAGTGCTGGACGACGGAGGTGTTATTTCGATAGGCGTTCCAGATGCCGGAACGGCCCTCCTGCGATACGCGGACGGCGACGAGGCGTTCTTTGCCAGAGAGTCGGAGCTATTTCATCCATCGTGGTGCACAACCAAAATGGAGCACATCAACTACACCTTCCGTCAGGGCACACAACATCGCTTCGCCTATGATTTCGAGACGCTCGCAAAGGTACTGTCGCAATCGGGTTTTGTGGAGATAAGCCAGCGATCTCACGATTCGAATCTCGACTCGCGGGATCCGACGGGGCTGTATGTTGTCGGGTATAAGAGGTTCTCGCCGAGACTGCAGAGCTAGCTTTCGGCAAGGACGTTGAAGCGCGGCGCACGAAGGTAGCGTCTTATCGAGCGGCGTCCGGGAGCTGTTCAGTGACACCTCATGCATTGGAGCGGACAATGGGCGGAAGCCATGAAAGATCGGAGCCGGATTTGGGAGCGATAGCGAGCATGAAATGCTCAGGCCCCTTGCCGCTTGTCAGCGTTGTCATCCCCACCCACAATCGCGCCGAAGTCATCGGCCGGGCAGTCGACAGCGTTCTGCAGCAGACCTATCCTCGCATCGAGATTGTCGTTGTCGACGACCGCTCGACCGACGCGACGCAAGCCGTGCTCCAGGAGATCCGCGCCCCATCGCTCAAGATCCTGAAGACCACCAACAGCAGAGGCGCCGCGGCCGCCCGTAACCTCGGTATCAGCCGGTCATCGGGCGATCTGATCGCGTTTCTCGATTCCGATGACGCCTGGGAGTCCCGCAAGATCGAGCTTCAGGTCGCCTGTTTCCGTAACGGGCCACCCGATCTCGGTGCTGTATACACCAAGGTCACCGCACATCATTCAGACGGCAGCGTCACCCAGCGCGTGCCGCAGCATCGCGGCCGGATATTCGACGTCCTGCAATGGCGCAACAAGGTCGGGGGTGCCTCATCGGTCATGGTCCACCGGTCGGTCTTCGACGACGTCGGACTCTTCGACATCCGCCTGCCTGCGTGCGAGGACTGGGACCTATGGGCGCGCATAGCGCGTAAATATCGATTCGATTTCATCGACTCATGCTGCGTGCACTATTATACCGATCGAGACGACCGGCTCACACGCCGCTCGCGTGCGGTATTCATCGCCCATCACCTTATCTTTCGCCGCCTGAACGGGCGTCGGCCGGCAGTGCGCAACCTGAGTATGTACCTGGCTATTCAGTCGCGTGAGCTGTACTGGCTCGGCAAACACCGGCTGGCGATGAAACTGGCGATCCGCTCGCTGTGGTTGCGCCCTCTGCTCCGCGAGCGATATGCGCTGCACACGTTGCGATGGCTCTTCCAGAGCCGCGTGCAGATTAGGCTTGGCCTGCGCTGACGCCTGCCGCGACGCCTCAAGACCCGAGCCTGCCCTTGAGGTGGTCGGACATCCTCAGCGCCAAGGCCATGATCATCATCGTGGGAGCACCGCCTCCCGCGGATGGAAATACCGAGCTTCCGCCAACATAGAGATTGGCGATTCCGTGCACCCTGCAGTTCGAATCGACGACGCCGCTTTCTGGCGTCGCGCTCATGCGTGTCGTCCCGATGTTGTGCCAAAACCCGAACACTTGCTCTCGCACGAATTCGGGTGTGATGGCCTCCGGCACCATGCGCCCCCATCCGAGAGCCGCCATCTCGGCGCCGAGCAGATCCTGGCCGACAGCGAATGACCGGTAGTCCGCCTCGGCCATCTGCCAGTCGAGATCGGCGATCAGGTTGCCCAACGCATCGCGGCGATTCGAAATCACCACTCTGGAGCTCGGATTCGGCGCCTGCTCCAGATGATGCTCGATGCTGTAATACAGTGGTTTCGCGAAGTAGAGATTGTACCGCGCGGCCACATAGCTCGGAACCACGGGCAGGTCGGCCAGGACCGTGGCCACATCCCGCAGGAACGAGGCATCCCCTGGTTTGTTCAGGTCCCTGCGCACCCGCTCAAGCGCTCCGGCGGTTTCCGGCTCGGCGTATACGGGCTCGAAGCGGCATGTGTACTGGAGGAGGTCGTATTTGCGCAGGGTCGCATCAGCGAACCCAAGGACGGCATTGATCGAGCGCGTCTTATCAACTTCATAGTCATAGAACTTCGGGAAGCTATCAGACGGAATGAACTTCGATGCACCAAGGCCTATATGATCCATGAAATAGCGCCCTACGTGATCGAACTGGTTGCCGATGCCTCGGGTCGCCACATCATGCGATGTCAACAACAGTCGTGCGTTCTCGATCGCATGACAGCAGAGGACAAAGTATCGGGCCCTTGCCACCACCTGCTTGCCCGTCAGCGTAGCACACCTCAAATAGTCGACGCTCCCGCCGTCGGCCGCCAACTGAACGTGTGCAACGTTCAAGTTCAGATATACCCTGACGTTTTGGCTGGCACCGATTTCGTCCCGATAGCGTGGACCCAGGCGAATGACGTCCTCTTTCGCGATTTGAAATATTTTCGACCTAAACAGCTCCGATGACTCCTCAGCGAGACCTCTGGGATCGATCGCAACACCATTGAGAAGAGCGATCGGGTCGAAGAAATCGCTCTTGATCCCCAATTCGCCCGCCGCTTCCTCGGCAAATGGCTCGACGTCCGCGTGGGCCACCGGCCAACCAGGCAACCCGGCAGAAGGCCTGGCCTCATAGTCGATTGCATCGATTGCCCGGCAGTACCCCGCCCAGTGGTTCGTCGTGCCGCCGAAGTAGCGCAGGCGACTGGTAGCGAGATCGAAATATGGAAGCCCGCGCATCCGACTCGAATAGAGGCCCTGCGTCGCAGCATCGATTTCGAACTCGCCGGATTCGATGAGGACGACCCCGGAAACGGTCTTGGCCAGCCGCCTTACGAGCGTCAGGCCGGCCGCTCCGGCTCCGACGACGCAGACAACGCCCTCGATCGTCTCGCCGACCGCGTCCGTCTTCGCATCGATGTAGTTCACCTGCGCCACTGCCATCCGTCCTGGCGCCGTCAGCCCCCCAGGTTTTCACGATATGCGTGGGCATAGAGAAGGACTTCCGTCTGCGAAAGGACGACTCCCTGCACCTGCATGGTCTGTCCGCGGCGAAATTCCTGCGCGATGATGCGCGTGAGCAGTTCCGGGCTGGCATCGCCGGTCAGTCTGTTCAGGCGCTCCAAGGATCGCGCGCATGTGCTCGACAACTCGTACCCGACTCTGAGGTGCAGATGGCTTCCGATGCGCGCCGCGGCATCAAGTTTGGTGAAGCACCGGAGCCAGGGCTCCAAACCGGCTCGACCGGCACCTATGGCGGGACAAGGAATAGCAATCGCGGCCCCGGCGCCAGCGACGAAGAGTCGGCGTGACATCATCGCCACGAACCATCGCAAAGAGCCATGCTCGCTCGCCCCGTGACAGGATCGGCACCCGCGGAAAGATCCGGAATGGAATCTTCGCACCCCACGCACTGCAGCCCGAGGGTGGCGCGTGCGTGCTCATCCATCAACGACCGGAGCCCACCATACCCGCCCTGACGCCGCCATCCAATCACGCAGCGCCTATCGAGGCCCGGCACCACAGAAAGATCACAGGCGCGAGCGTGGCAAAGGACCATAAACCTTGTGTACATTCCCGAGGATCACGGGCGCTTGACGACGTGTGAGCAGGAAATTTCAGCCGCGACGACGGACTTATTCATCATCGGCGCGGGCGTAGCAGGTGTTGCTTGCCACGCCGACAAAGGAGTTGAGGGCTAGTGTCACCGACTGCCTTGGCCGGCGCACAGGCCCATAGAGACCGACGCCGACGAATCGGCCATCGGTCGATGTCGCTGAACCGTTGCGACGGGCGCGGCGAGTGGTGACGCTGACGGAGTCGACGGAAGAATATATTCACGTAACTGCCGGTTCGGCGCAGGACGATGTCGCCTCCATGCCGGAACACTGTATCGATGTGACTGTTGTCATCTGCACGCGGAATCGCGCGGCATCTCTGGGCCGGGTGCTCCGGTCGATGGCAGCGCTCAAGGTGCCGGCGCGGCTGCGCTGGGAACTTCTCGTCGTCGACAATGGGAGCCAGGACGATACACCCGCGGTCATCGCCTCCTACGGCGACCAGTTGCCGATCGTTCGGCTGGAAGAGGCCACACCCGGACTTTCGAACGCGCGCAACGCCGGCATTCGCCGCGCGCACGGCCGCTACATCGTGTGGACCGATGACGATGTCCAGCTGCACGAGGACTGGCTGGCCGCTTATGTCGAGGCCTTCCAGCAATTCCCCGACGCCGCGGTTTTCGGCGGCACCGCTCTTCCGATCCTCGAAGAGCCGACGCCCGCTTGGTTCCTCGAGGGCCAGGACGAGCTTCGCGGCCTCCTGGCGCATCGTGATCCGCGTGATTTCCCGCGCCGACTCGCTGTCGACGGGGAGCTACCTTACGGCCTGAACTTCGCCGTCCGTACGGCGGAGCAGAGGTCGCATCTCTATGATCCTGCCCTGGGCGTCGCGCCTGGCAGACGGGGTGGCGGAGAGGAGCGGCAGAGCATTCAGGCCATGCTTGCCGCAGGCGCGGACGGCTACTGGGTACCGAAGGCGATCGTCTTTCACGTCATCCCGCCGTCAAGGCAAACGCTCGAATATGTGAAGCTCTACTACAAGGCTCAAGGAGAAGTGAACGCCTTCCTGCGGGAGCTCGACGGAACCAAGTTTGGGGTACCGACGCTCTTCAATCGCGGCGCGCGGGCGACGGCGCACTATCTCCTGTATCTCCTTCGGAGGGTCACTGATGGGTCGGCCATTTGGGTGCGCCATTTCAGGCGGTTCTCCTACGAGATCGGCGTTATCGCATATCTGACTTCGTCTGATCGCCGAAGCCGGCAGCGCTAGCGGCAATGGAACGCGACAGCCTCAAGCAGCGGACATTCTTCTCGGTGATATGGACGGCCATCTCGGTAGGATGGTCAGCCATTGCCATGTTCGTTATCTTTGCTGTTTTGACGCGTTTGCTGGATCCGCATGTCTTCGGCATCTACGCGCTTTCGACGGTGTTCCTCGAAGTCACGAAGATCATCGCCACTGGAGGGCTAAGCGACGCGGTCATTCGCGAGAAAGCCCTCGACGAAGAACTCGCCGACACCGCGTTCTGGGCCAACGTAGGCTTCGGTGCCCTCGCTGGCCTGGCGGTCTTTGTCCTTGCGGACCCTTATGCGGCTGTGATCGCTCAACCGGAAGTCGCGCCGGTCCTGCGCTGGCTCGCGCCGTTCATTCCTATCACTTCCTTGGCGGGCATTCATATGGCCCGAAAACTGAAGGACTTTGGGCACAAGGTCGTTACTATACGCACAGTCACTAACACCTTCCTGGGCGGCGGCGCGGCCATCCTCAGTGCCTATATAGGGTTGGGCGTTTGGAGTCTCGTCATCCAAGCTGCCGTCAATAGCGTCCTTGGAGTGATTTTCGCGTGGCAGTCGTTCCGATGGGTACCAAGCTTGAGGTTCTCTTGGCGGAGACTTCGATCAATCCTGAGTTTCAGTAGCAGCATCATGATTACGCGCATTCTCTGGCTGCTGCTCGTCCGAGTGCAAGACATCTTCATCGGCCGCTCGCTTGGGGCCGAGGCCGTCGGCAACTACCGGGTCGCCTGGCGAACGATGGACTTGATCGGACAGGCGGTCGTCCAGCCTATGGGCAGTGTTGCGCTCGTCACCTTTTCCCATCTGCAGGATGAGCAGAAGCGATTCGAGGCAGCCTATCGCCGCATGACCGGTCTTGCCTCGCTTCTGACCTTTCCCCTGATCTTCGGCTACGGATTGCTCTCGACCGAGTTCATTCGCGTGCTTTTCGGGAGCAAATGGGGCGACAGCGCCATAGCCGCGAAAGTGCTGGTCCTTATGGCAATTCCATTCACCTTGAACTACTTCACAGGGCCGGCCATAGCTGCCAAAGGCGCGTCGCGAGCCACGCTGATGGTTGCCGCGCTGCAACTCTCACTCACCGTGGTGCTGTCGTTCGTCGCAGCCCCCTTCGGCTTGGCCGCCGTCGCCGGTGCCTACGTGATTCGGGCCTATCTGACGATGCCATACGGGCAATATGCGCTCTACAAGTACACCGCAATCCACCCCCTAAAGTCACTCAGCGTGGTCTGGCCACCATTTGTCGCATCGCTGTGCATGATTGGCGTCCTCCTAGCGGCGTCCCCCTTGTTGCATGATTGGTTCAGCAAAGACGTTGCTTTCCTGATCGCTAACATCATGCTCGGCGCAGTGGTCTACTTTGTGGGACTGCTGCTGTTCGGTCGCTCGCTCCTGGCCTCGCATATCAATGCGCTCAGCCCTCTCCTCGCGCCCATGAACTCTTGGAGACAGCAAGCTGTATCATGGCTCCGTCCCATGCGAGGTTGAACCCGGAATGTGAGGCTACCCACGTCATCCAGTCAGTCGAGTGTTACCAGCCGCCGACTACACTCTCTGAATCACGGCGTTCGGTTGCGTCTGCAACACTTCGAATTCCGGATGACTGGCGAGAAATTCCTCAACCGCCTTTCTACATCCCCCGTAGTCATTGTAGTCATCCAGGATGACAAAGCCACCGGGACTGACCCTCTTGCTCGCGTCCACGAGGCAGTACAGGACGGGCTCGTACCAGTCACAATCAATGTGCGCAACCGAGACGGCGCGATGAGCATCCTGCGGTACAGTTTGCTCAAAGGTTCCTTTCCTGAGGACGATCCGTTGCCCGTCGACGCTCATGCCGAACCGCCGAAAATTGTCGCAGACGATGCTATGCAAATCAGTCATGTATCCGTAATACTGCCGCCCGATAATGCCTACAGCCTTGCCGGACGATATAACGGCATAGCGCCGGCGCGATTTCTCGTCGTCCTGCTCCCCGGGCGGCGGGATCATTCCGAAGACGTCGTATCCGTAGAAGGCCCGCCCGGCGTCGAGTTCGCTGGCGATGAAGATGGCGGAGCCGCCGAGCGCGACCCCGAACTCGACGAAGTCGCCGCTGACCCCGTTTGCCTTCGCTTGCCTGACGAGCCGCAGCAGGCTCGCAAGCTTCTCGTAGGAGAGATATGTCAGCCCCAGCGACTTTATCTGTGCCGCCGTTGGGGGCAAAACGCTTCGATAGTAGAGGCCTCTCGCCCGCTGGGTCAGTCTCTCAAGCATGGAACCGTTGTACGCTCGGAGTTACACATGGGGTTGTGCAATTCGTGAAGCATGCCGACGACGGCGGCCAAGCGAGTCGCGCGAGGGCTCATGCTCGCCGGCGCCGCTTCGGAAGCAATGGGGCAGCTAGTCGCGGCCACCACCCCGTTGCAGACCATCTGAAAACAGCCGTGAAACATCTCTCCGGTCCAGCGGGGTCTGCTTGTCGCATCATAGTCCTCGTCCACCCGTCGCGTTCGGCATCAATCCGGCGCGGATGGTCTCGGTTCCCGGTTCCGGGCGGGCATTGATGCGGGTGGAAACGCACCAGGAAGTGATTGGCCGGCTGCAGGCTGAGATCGACAAGGCCCTGCGCTGGATCACGTTGGATGAAACGTTCGCGTTGCTGGACTTTCCGGATCATCCCAACGTGGGAGACAGCGCTATCTGGCTTGGGGAGCTGGCATTTTTCGCGAAGGCCGGTCGCCAGCCTGCCTACGTGTGCAGCCTTGGAAACATCGATTGGGATGGTCTCGATCGAGCAGTTCCCCACGGTGTGATTTTCATCCATGGCGGCGGCAATTTCGGCGACGTTTGGCCGCGCCCTCAGGCTTTCCGGGAGGAAGTGCTGGCGCGCTATCCCGGCCGGCGGGTCGTGCAGCTGCCGCAGTCGATTCACTTCACGTCCTCCGCGGCGCTGGCCCGAACGGCGCGCATCATCGGCGAGCATGGGCAGCTGACGCTTCTTGTCCGGGATCGCAACAGCTACGACCTCGCGACGCGGGAATTTCCCTGCCAGGTGATCCTCTGCCCGGACATGGCGTTCTACCTGGGTGCGCTGCCGCGGTCGAGCAAGCTGGAGGACAAAACGCTCCTGCTGTTGCGGACCGACAAGGAGAAGGCCGACATCGGGTCGACCGCGGGAATTGCGGGGGAAAATGACATCGTGCGCGCCGACTGGATCATCGAGCCACAGGCCACGAGGCGCAATGCCCGCCGCCGCATGATCCTCTCGTCCGTGCTGCATGCCGGACTGTCACGTCATCGCGTGCGTGAGGAACATTTCCGCCGACTCGCGACGAGCCGCGTCGATCGCGGCCTCGCGATGCTGTCGCCCCATCCATACATCGTTTCGGACCGTCTGCACGTCCATATCCTGAGCACGCTCCTCGGTGCCCGCCACTGCATGCTGGACAACAACTACGGGAAGATCACTCGCTTCATCGACACCTGGTCAACGCAATGGATCGGGGCACTTCGCAGCGAAGATCTAGCGGGCGCGCTGTCGCTGCGCAGCGCCGCACATCGCGAGTCTGTCAGCTGACGATCCCTCGCGTGAAAAGACATCGCCAAAGCAACGGCTTGGAACCGGCTGTGACACAACTTTACCACACAAAGTAACAAGTAAGATATCTTCTGTATAACCTACCATTTTTCGGGTTTTTCTATAAACAAACTACAATAAATAAGGACACATATTTACTCTCTCTCATCTTTGTATTTCTCTTCTGTTCCTCACTGCAGAACAACAGATCGAGCACATCTTTGGATACAGCACTAATGCCGCTGAGACTCTTCATCCAGTGGCCAGAGGCGTGATTTTTTTCCTGTCGGGGCGTCTCTGCGCCAGATTTCCCCGTCTTGCTTCGCTGCACCAATTCCGAAAAATTGTTAACGAGTTTCACGACGGTGTTTGGTCGCTTGCCGGATCGACGGCGCGACGGTCATAGGGGAAAACGAACATGTGGAAGCATGCAATCGCGGTACTCGCGCTGACGATCCTGGCAGGTTGCGCAAGCCCGACCGATCTCCCGCCGATCGAGCAGAGCAGCGCTACGACCGCAAACTATCGCCTCGATAGCGGCGATCAGTTGCGCATCACGGTTTTCAATCAGCAGCAGATGACGGGCGACTATGCGGTCGATCCCGCTGGTGACATCTCTATGCCCCTGGTTGGGCAGGTGCCGGCGCGCGGCCTTACCGCTGGTGAGCTCGAGGAGTCCCTGGTGAAGCGCCTGTCCCAGGATCAGAAGATCCTGGTCAATCCGAGCATCAACGTACAGGTGCAGGTGTATCGCCCCTTCTACATCCTGGGCGAGGTCAAGAATCCGGGTCAGTATCCCTGGGCCCATGAGTCGACGGTGCTCAGTGCCGTGGCAGTCGCCGGCGGCTTCACCTACCGTGCTCGTCAGGATTATGTATCGATCACCCGCAAGAACGGCGACCAGGTTGTCGAGCGACGGGGTGACCGAAGCACGCTGATCCAGCCGGGTGACGTGGTCTACGTGTACGAGCGGTATTTCTGATCGTCGGCTCTCCGCTGACGACCCGCTTCCGCCCGACCCTTCGTAGTCCGAGGCCATGTCCATGGGCGAACTCAGACGCCACCGCGGCAGCAGGCGAGCGCGACGAGGCTGGTGGCTTTGGCTGGCCCTGCCGCTGATAGCGACCGCCGTCGCACCGGCATTGGCACAGCAGCAGATCACGCCGCTCAGCATTTACAATCCGCCCGCTCCCGGCGGAGATCCGACGGCCCCGCCGCCCGGGCAGTCGGCGCTCTCCGAATCCGTGCTGCTGCGGAGCCAGCCGGATTACGATCCTCCCGGGATCCACAATGGCGGCTTCGTCATCTTCCCGAAGCTCCAGATCGGGGAAAAGTTCGACGACAATATCCGTGACACCGATGACAACCGCCTCTCCGATTTCGGTACCATCGTGGCACCGTCGCTGACCGCGGAGAGCACCTGGTCCCGTCATGCGCTGGGATTGCAGGCCTTTGGCGTGTTCACGACATTCGCCGAGCATTCGTCGGAGGACAGCCAAGAAGGCGGCGTCAATGCGACCGGCCGACTCGACATCACCGATCAGGACTATCTTTCAGGATTTTTATCCTATAGCCACGAGGTACAGCCAAGATCCGAGCCAGACGACACCGGAGAAAAACACCCATCGGTCTTCGACCGCTATCTCGCCGAGCAAAGCTATGCGCATCGGTTCAGCCGCATCGAGGTACGCTTGGATACCCAGTTCCAGCGGCTCGACTATCTCCAGAACTTTGACAATGACCGCGATCGCTCCGATTTTTCGATCGGCCCGCGCGTTTCATACCTGTTGTCGCCGAGCTTCATTCCCTTCATCCAGGCAACCTATCTCAATCAAGCCTTCGATGCGCCCGTCGATCGGTCGGGCTTTGACCGCGACGACCACAGCTTCACCGGCCTGGCCGGTGTCACCTTTGACATCGGACCTGTCATCTCCGGCGAAGTCGCGGCCGGAGCCTTCCATACCGAGTTCGACGACCCCGCGTTCGACCCAGTAACGAACGTCGCCTTCCAAGGCTCCCTCACATGGAATGTGACAACATTGACGACGATCACCGGCAGTCTATCGCGGCAAGAGATCGTCACGACGGAGACTGATAATTCAAGTGCCCTGTCGACGCGCGCCGCGGTGCGCGTCGACCATCAGCTCATGCACAATGTGCTGATCG